>JGI24721J26819_10005602_pt1 | contig 12501 bp, 13 predicted proteins | sample YelNatPaOPGAMG01_FD_26819 | JGI IMG/M metagenome (IMG submission 26819)
AAAAAACTTGTTGAGTGATTGTCGGTGATTCGGTAATGAGCGCCGGAACAAAGAATATGGCGACAGATTGAAAACCGGAGAAAGATATTATGAAACGAACAACATTTAGACTGGCAGTAATTCAGATGCTTGTAAAAGGCGGATGTCCGGATGAGAACTGCAAGCGGGCTGTGGAGAAGATCCACGAAGCGTCAAAAAACGGCGCGCATGTTGCGTTACTTCCCGAGGCGATGAATCTGGGCTGGACGCATCCATCGGCGAAAAAACTCGCGGAGCCGATACCCGACGGTAAAACGTGCCGGACATTGAGCGCGCTTGCACAGAAACACAAGATTTACATTTGCGCCGGATTAATTGAAAGAACGCCGGAGGGGATTTACAACAGCGCGGTTTTGATTGACAAAAAAGGCGCTGTGATTTTGTTGCATCGCAAATTGAACGAACTCGAAATTGCTCATGACCTTTACCGGCTTGGCGACCGTCTTGGTGTGGTGGATACCCCGCTGGGACGATTCGGATTGATGATTTGCGCCGATGCATTCCCACGATATCAGGTTATTTCAAGAACGCTTGGTCTGATGGGCGCTGATGTCATTCTTTCGCCATGCGCTTGGGCTGTGCCGTCCGACCATGACAATGAAAAGGAACCTTACGGAAAACTCTGGCTGGATAATTATCAGCCTGTGGCACGCGATTTTAAACTATACATAGCTGGGGCAAGCAATGTGGGACTTATTGAGCAGGGACCATGGGCTGGAAGAAAATGTATCGGTTGTTCGCTCGTGATTGCGCCGGATGGTTCTGTCCTTGCAAAGGGACCTTACGGTGAAAATGCAGAGACAATCCTGTATGTAGATATAACCCCGCAGCCGCGTCCGGCTCAGGGCGATGGATGGGAAAGATATTTCCGCCAGATTCATCAGCAAAATCAGAAACAGTAGAGTCATGAACAGTAAAGCCTTTAAATAAAAAAAATGAAAGAACCACAAATTTAAAGACAGGCAAAAATTGATATGATATCTTGTTTGCGTTTAAAATTTTCGGATTACGGTAAAGGAAAATGAAGATTGCTGTACTCGGAGCAGGGGCATGGGGAACGACGCTCGCAAGACATCTTTGCGACAGCGGGAACGATGTTACTTTGTGGGCGCATGAACCTGCCCGGCTCGAAGAAATCCGGCAGTTTGGCGAAAACCGTCGGTATTTACCCGGTGTTCGGTTACCTTCGGCTATAAAACTTGAACCGGATATTCATGCGGCAGTGAGTCGCGCAGAATGCGTGCTTGTTGCTGTGCCATCGAAGGTCTTTCGCAATATTACGACGCACCTTCGAGAATTTGATGGCATTGCTGTGAGTGTTACCAAGGGGATTGAATATGAAACCTGCCTGACAATGAGTGGGATTCTCGAAGAAAATGCCCCTGAGGCGAGAATTGCATCGCTTTCCGGTCCTTCAATAGCGCCTGAAGTTGCCCGCGGAATCCCCACTGCCGTAGTTGCCGCGAGCAAATGTGAAAAAACGGCAAAAACCGTCCAGAGCCTTTTTCATGGAAACATTCTGCGTGTTTACACAAGCGACGACACAATTGGCGTGGAGCTTGGTGGCGCATTAAAAAATGTGATGGCAATAGCCGCCGGCATCAGCGACGGACTCGGTTTTGGCGACAATTCAAAATCTGCATTACTGACGCGGTGTCTTGTCGAGATGCGGCGTCTTGGCGTGGCATGCGGGGCAAAACCGGAAACCTTTTTTGGTCTGAGCGGTCTCGGCGACCTTACGGTTACTTTTTTTTCAAAACTGAGCCGGAACCGCACCTTTGGCGAAAGAATCGGCAGAGGAGAATCCGTTTCAGAAATTCTTGCCTCAATGGTCAATGTAGTCGAAGGATATCCCACTACAAAAGCGGCTTATAAACTTGCCAGAAAACTCAATGTTTACACGCCTATAATAGACGAAGTTTACGCCACTCTTTACGAGGGAAAATCCCCACGTCAGGCGCTGATTGACCTTATGAACCGCGACGCAAAACCGGAAAACGGGATTTAAAGGCGTTATATTGATGACATTTGGTTACCGCAACGGGAGTGTCTGTTTCTGGTTAATATCCTTTTGGAATTATCACCAATCAGAAAAGAATCAGATTCCTGTTAAAATCATTACTTCGCCAATCTTTTCCGGTTTTTTAAAATAAAGAGAATTGATTTCCCGGAACTAATGGACCGGATTATAGCGGATATGAAATGTTAGTAATTGTCGAAATTGTTATTTTCCGTTCCGCTTATAGCCATTCTTCGTTGCGAGAAATTGATATACCACGAGGCAATTGCGCTTTCGTTGATTGGTAAGGGGAGACGTTTAAGCATGGATTTAAAACTGTAAAACTCGCGATACAGTCTTTCTGTCTGTTCTTCGAGTTCACGCGGCGAACACCATTTTGGTTTGTAATAACAGATTTGTCCGGGAAAGCGTCCGATTTCATCAATATTAAAGACCCTGTTTTCTTTCAGCATCCGCTCATACAACGGCGTCCCTTTCTCAGGGGTAAGAACGTTGAAATACGCAACGGGCACCTTGTTTTCATGAAGGAACCGAAGGGTATTTTCGAAGACATCGGGCGTTTCATTATCCCAGCCAAAGATGAAGTTCAGCGAATAACTGATACCGCGTCTGCGAAGGTCCTGCAGAATTTGAGCATACCTTGCAGCTTTGTTCTGGCGTTTATTCATCTCTTTAAGGGCATTTTCGGAGATGCTTTCCATCCCGATGTTCACATGCAGGAGACCGCTTTTTTGCGCGAGGTCCATGAATTCCTTATCCTCGCATAGATGCAGAGACCACAGGGTTGACCATTTGATTTTCAGCGGGATAAGCGCCTCCATGAGTTCCATTGCCCTGTTTTTGTTCCCCCCGAAATTACTATCGGCAAAGAAAATTCTTTTTGCGCCGATGTGTTTTATTTCCTCGACGACATCGTTAATAGGGCGGCATCTGTATTTTTCACCTAAATAGAATCTTTCGGAGCAAAAGTCGCATTTAAAAGGACAACCACGTGAGGTTTGGACTGAAAAAGTTTTGAACAATCCATAATATTTGAGGTTAAGGACGTCGTATCTCGGAAAAGGCAGACCGCTCAAATCTGTGAGTGGTTCTGCTTTATAAAATTTTTTTAGTTTGCCGGCAGCGGCATCGGATAGCATCTGACTTAAGATCCGTTCTCCCTCGCCCGAGCCGACGGCGTCGCAGTGTTCGGCGGCTTCTTCCGGATAGAAATATGTGTGTGGACCGCCCATAATTACTGTAACACCGCGTTTTCTGAATTCCTCGCTGATTTCATAAGCCCGTAGAGAATTCACTGTCCAGACTGTCAATGCGACAACATCGGGACGCTCGTTAAAATCGATATCTTCGAGCATTTCATCCACGACTTTGACTTCCCAGTCTTTGGGAACAAGCGCAGCTAAATACGGCAGGGTGAGCGAAACCACCGAGCGATTTTTCGTTTTAATTAATCGCCTATCATTTTTTGAAAGGTAATGAGTAGGTTGAATTATTAATAATTTGTATGCCACAATACTTAATAAATAGTTGTTTATATATTAAAGTCAAGGTGGGTTAAATTACCACTTTTCGTAATGGACTTTATTTTCGTCGTAACGTGTCCGCGGTTCTTTTATCTCGCCCGGTTTTCCAATAGCAATCACAGAAACTGGAATAATATTTTCCGGCAGGTTTAATATTTTTTTCAGCGCTGCAATACGGTTTTCTCGCGGATGAACGCCAAGCCAACAGGCGCCAAGACCCAAAATATGGGCGGCAAGGAGCAGATTTTCTATTGCTGCTGAACAGTCCTGAAGCAGATATGAAAGTTGCCTATCATGAGCTGCTTCGATATCGCCACACACAGCAATTCCAACAGCGGCGTCCGCAAGCATCTTGCCGTTGGGAAGGACGTCTGCGATTTTTCTCAAAGTTTCTTTGTTTCTGATAACGACAAACCGCCACGGGTCTTTTGCAACGGCGGATGGCGCAGCCATTGCCGCCTCCAACATAATTTTTACCTGTTCATCGGTTACTTCTCCGGGCAAAAATACCCGTATGCTGCGTCTGCCAAAAATAAAATCCAGCTTTTTGCGAACATCCTTTTCCATAGTAAACCCCATCAATATTTAAATTAAACTTAATATAATAAATATCAATTGTTAATAGAAAAAAGCGATTGATGGATTGCAGCGTGAAATGGAACAAGTAGGTATGATTTAACAAGGAGTTTGAGCCAGAATTTACGCAAAAAGTAAAGTAACCGTCGCTGGAAGGAATTATTAACTCTGATAAGAGCAGACAAAATTGAGACATTTGAGGGAAGGTAAGATTCCTGATTATCTAAATAGAAGAGCAGATGTAATTCTTTAAAAAGTCAGGCATATATTAGGATTACCTACAATGTTAATATTGAATAGATGGTTTAAGAATTTTGTCAAAATAATAGGAATAATTATGAATTCCTTCAAGTTAAATATTAGAAAATACCGGGAACAGGCTTTTACATTGATTGAACTGCTTGTTGTAATTGCCATTATTGGGATTCTTGCTAGCATGTTGTTGCCGGCGCTTGCGAAAGCAAAGGCTAAGGCGCAAAGAATTGCGTGTGTTAGCAATCTTAAGCAGGTAACGCTTGGATTTAAACTTTGGGCAGATGACAATGAGGGAAAGTATCCGTGGTGGATAGAATCTACAAATGGCGGCACGGCACACGCGACAGAAGCATGGATTCACTATAGCGTTGCATCTAATGAGTTTGGTTCACCGCGAATCCTTGTGTGTCCGAGCGATTCGGTAAATAAGAAGATTGCCACAGATTGGTCAACAGACAAATCACGGTTTTTGCGGGTTAAAGGATAATGCATTGAGTTATTTTTTGGCGTCCGAAGCACGGGAAACCTTGCCGCAGCATCATCTAGCAGGGGACAGAAATGTCAAAGGTCAGGATGGCAGTTCGTGTATGGTTGTTGGGATATTTGGTTCGATAACAACTTTATATCCGGATAATGCCGAGTGGGACAACGGTATCCACCAGAAATCCGGAAACATCGCAGTTACCGACGGCAGCGTCAGACAATTAAGTTACGCTGGACTCACATCTTTCCTATGGAACACAGGCGACACAAACTATTCCAACTGTATCCTGAAGCCTTGGTAATTAATCCGAAATCCTGTTAAAAATTCCAGTCAGAAAAATTTCATTGCGATTTGCAATTTTCACTCCTCTTGTTACTTTAAACTATGTCGTTTAAAAATTTTATGTCGTTAATAAGTTCGATGGTTAGCGCCGTTGCCGGCAGTAACGACGTTAATAACCTCACGCCCGATGAATTTGAGGAGAAGTTAAAGGATAAAAATTGCGTGGTGCTCGATGTAAGGACACCCGAAGAATTTTCATCAGGCTACATACGCGGTGCGAAAAACATCAATTTTTTATCTGCGAATTTCAGGAACGAAATTTCCAAACTCGATAAAAACAAGACATATCTTGTCTATTGCGCAAGCGGTGGCAGAAGCGCTGCTGCCTGCAAAATAATGACAGATTTGGGATTTAAAGAAGTCTATAACCTTAAAGGCGGAATTTACGGTTGGAAAAAGGTTGGTAAAGACGTTAAAAAATAGCAGACGGTGTTACAATATAAGATTTATTCGGCTATGTTGTGTGTATCTGACCAAGCGGGATAATCTCTGGTTCAGGCTTTTTATCCCGGATATGTATAATTGCTACGCTTCTTTTCCATTGATTGTGTTGTCCTGCGTAGCCGGGATTTAAGAACAATTTGCCATTCTCGTAAAAGGCAGTTGCCTTATGTGTGTGACCAAAAACAATTATTTCCGGATTTTCAATAAATATCTTTTCCCAATAGACGCCTGTCCTTGGACTGAATCTGAGATTATGAGTTAAAAATATTTTGGTCTGTCCGATACTTATGGTTTTGTAATAAGGAAAGGTTAAATTCCAGTCGTTGTTTCCGTTGACCGCTGTAACCGGTGCAATCTGTTCAAGGAAATCTATCACAGAAAGCGAACCGATATCTCCCGCATGCAGAATATGGTCAACGTCTCTGAAGACGAGCGGCAGTGATGGGTCAATGAACCCGTGTGTATCTGAAATTACGCCGATTTTCACGAACTGGCATTCTCATTGGCAGGCTCGGCTTCCCCTTCCTCGGCGTCTTCGGTTTCCTCTTTTTCCGAAGTCGCTTCGGCAATCTTCATCGAACCTGCAAAAAGTCCTGTNAACAACCCGCCGCTGAGCAAAGTGTTTTTAAAGAAGACCCATGTGGGCGGATAACCCGGCAAGCCTGTGGTCAGAGCCTGAATCCATCCGGATAAATTCTTCTGATATCCCGGNTCGGTAATCCANGAAATCGTGTTTGTAATTAGATAGAACAGGATAGCGCCAATTATGCCGCCGCTTAAGAGGAAGAGGAAAGAATTGGTGTTTCTAAATTTTTTGCCCAAAAAAACCAGCAATCCATAGCAACCATAAACGGCTAACATAAACGGACTTATAGGGGCAACGTGGTAATGAAAAATGTTCAGTAGTATATCGGTAGCGAGCATGATTCCAAGAGGAAACCACCATGCCATTGCGCCGGGGAAATACACGCCGGCACAAAACGCAAGCGCGTAAGCGGCGCTGAAATTCTCCGGCATTATCCCAGGTATCCTCGATATTGCAAAAACAAGCGCAAGCGCAATCGCAAGACCTATATGTTTTTGTTTACCCACAATCATCAGATTAAACAACAAGCGGGATACGATTGCAAGTATTAGTTTTACGCTTGGTAGGAATGAGTTTAACACCCAGAAGGAATGAGATTAACTAACACTTAATATTAATAGTTGTCATTTTACGCAAATTGTTAATGATACTAACATTATAAAAAAACTTGACATGGTTATATAAATAAACAGACGCTTATTAACAATTGAACTATGGTTGCCTGTGTGTATTATTCTTAAATTGAATTTTTTGTGGTTTGTTTGAATGAAGCGCTGATAAATAAATTGTTCAGGTGGCAGAGATTGATGACCTCCAGTCAATGTCTGCCGGGCGCTTCGAGGCGGAGGAAACAATAGATTGCGCATGGCTAAACAGTATAAAAAAATCTTATCCGAAGAAACGGATGGCAAAAATGAGGCTCAGCGGAACACTCCAGCAACGGAGACTTCCGGACAGACAGGTAATTCCGCAGGGGCTGATTTAAACAAACATCCAACACTGTTTAACAAGGTCAGGTCTTTCAAAGGTGCTGAACAGGTGCGGTCGATGGGATTGTATCCGTATTTCAGGACAATCTCGTCGGCTCAGGATACAGAGGTCATAATAAACGGCAAAAAGGTGTTGATGCTTGGCTCCAACAGTTATCTGGGGCTGACTAACCATCCGAAAATCAAGGAGGCTGCAAAAGCTGCAGTGGAAAAATTCGGCACTGGCTGTGCGGGTTCAAGGTTCCTGAACGGGACACTCGAAATTCATATCGAACTGGAACAGGCGCTTGCAAAGTTAGTTAATAAGGAAGCGGTTCTCCTTTACAGCACAGGTTTTCAGGTTAACCTTGGCGTGATAAGCGCCCTTGTGGGGAAGGGCGATTATGTTCTGGCAGACAAAAGCGATCATGCAAGCATAGTTGACGGATGTTTGTTAAGCCAAGGCGAGTTTATTCGGTTTCCGCATCAGGACATGGAGGTTCTGGAAAAACGACTTCAAAGCATTGAACCCGATGCNGGCAAANTGATTGTTGTGGATGGCGTCTTTAGNATGGAAGGCGATATTATCAACCTNCCCGAAGTATGCCGNCTTGCCAAAAAGTATAATGCGGCAGTGATGGTTGATGATGCNCACGCAATTGGGGTTTTAGGAGAAAAAGGGAGCGGTACTTCGAACCATTTCGGATTGACCGATCAGGTTCATCTTATNATGGGCACTTTCAGCAAGTCGCTGGCAAGCCTCGGCGGGTTTATTGCATCCGACGCCCAGACCATTGATTATCTGAAACACCACTCCCGCGCGCTTATCTTCAGCGCCAGCATGAGCCCGGCAAATGCAGCAGCAGTAAAAGCGGCGCTGGACATTATGCTGAGCGAACCTGAGAGAATTCAACAATTGTGGAAGAATACAAAACGCATGCGTGACGGTCTTTTGTCTCTCGGATTTAACATCGGTGTTAGTCAGACGCCTATATTGCCTGTTTATTGCAACAGCCTTATAAATGCGTTCAGGTTCACAAAACGGTTGCAGGAAGAAGGGGTTTTTGTAAATCCTGTTGTTTCCCCGGCAGTCCCGCCGGGACAGGAGTTAATCCGAATCAGTCTGATGGCGACACACACCGACAGTCAGATTGATTTTGCTCTCGAAAAACTCGGTAAAGTCGGCAAAGAACTTGGGATTATTTAATCCCGACAAGATAGACAACTTTTAGCCCAATGAGGGTATTGCTAACCGGCGCGAATGGTTTTGTTGGAAGCCACATTCTCGATGAACTTTGCGAACGTGGAATTCCAACTACAATCCTTATCCGCAAGACAAGCGCCAGAACATTTATTGAACACAGGCTAAAGGATGTAAAAGTCGTATTTGCAGACCTTAATTATGGTATTAAAGATTTAGAAACTGTCTGTGAATCCGTCTCGGATGTTACACATATAATTCATTGTGCCGGATTGGTGCGAGCGCTGAACAAAGAAGATTTTTACAGGGTCAACAGAGACGGCACTTACAACCTCATCCAGCTGGCAAATAGATTAAGTAACCAAATTCAAAGGTTTATTCTTATTTCGAGCCTTGCTGCCGCAGGTCCGTCGCAGCCGGGAAAACCAAGAAAAGAATCGGATGCCCCTGAACCTGTTTCTGAATACGGAAAAAGTAAACTCGAGGCAGAGAAGCAGGTCATAAACCATTGCCGCAGCGAATATACCATTCTGCGTCCGCCCGGCATCTATGGTCCGCGGGATTCGGAATTTTTAAGATTATTTTCTGCAATCAACAACCATATATTGCCAAAAATCGGCGAAAAACAGGAGTTGAGTCTTGTTTATGTGAAAGACCTTGCCCGGGTTGCAGCGGAGTGTCTGACTGCTGGCGCAGCAGCCCGCAAAACCTATTTTGTCGCCTCGCCGGAAATTGTAACTTCCGCAGAATTAGCCCGTCGGATTGCCAGTGAACTTAAAACATGGACAATCCCGCTCTGGCTTCCTGTGCAGGCGTTGTATCCGGTCTGTCTTGCGCAGCAGATTGTGTCTAAAATTACAAAAAAACCAAATGTCCTTTCTCTGGACAAATATAAAGAACTGAAAGCGCCTGCGTGGACATGCGATGTCTCCTGTTTAAAAAATGATCTGAATTTGGTTTGCGGAACAGACCTTTCGGCAGGGGTCTCTGAAACAATCCGGTGGTACAAAAATCAGGGGTGGTTAAAATGACGGTATCTGTTAATCAAAAAGAGGGAGTTCAGGTCTCATTTTTATCGCGCGCAAAGGTTGCCTTTTATGAAGCAATCAAAAATTACACATTTATTGATTATGCAACGCAGATTTACATTATCATAACCACAATAATAGTCCTCATAGGCAATTCTAAAGTCGGCAATTACTGGTTATTACTTGCCGCCATTCATATTTCAGTATTGTGTGCGATTCATCTGCTTATAAAAAACGAATACAGATTTAAAAAGGGTAGTCTTCTGGAGTTTCTCCGACTTTATTATCCGATTCCGCTTTACATTGGTTTTTACCGCGAAACAGGCATGCTGAACCAAGTTTTCTTTTCCGGTTATTTTGACCCATTTTTCATCAGACTGGAAGAACGGCTTTTCGGTTGCCAGCCCAGCTTAAAGTTTATGGAGATGTTTCCGGGGAGAATTATCAGCGAAATCTTCTACATTTCCTATTTTTCTTACTACCTTATGATTGCCGGCATTGGATTATGGTTATTTCTTAAAGATAAAAAGCAATTCCATCATTTTGTTTCAATTGTCTCGTTTGTGTTTTACTGTTGTTTTTTAATCTACATTTTTCTGCCTGTTGTTGGACCAAGGATTTTATACCGCGGCGTGGTAGAGTTTGCTCTGCCGCCTGATATAGCGTTGGACTCACCGCCTGTCTTTCCCGAATCCGTGCAGGCTGGTATTTTTTACAAAATAATGGCGATTATCTATGATTGTTTNGAAGCGCCGGGGGCGGCTTTCCCGAGCAGTCATGTCGCTGTGGCGCTGACAACAGTTTATTTCTCGTTCAGATATTTGCGTCAGATACGTTATTTTCATCTTGTGTTGGCGATTTTGCTCTGCGCCTCAACTGTCTATTGCCGGTATCATTACCTTGTGGATGTATTTGCCGGCGCAATAACTGCGCTGATAACACTCAATATCGGAAACCGCCTTTACTTCCGCTTCGTGAATAAAAATGTGCAATAAACTGATTTTTCCGTTAACCGGCATTTACACGAGCGGTTGAAAATTTCCAGATTTATCCAGTCGTTCAGATATTATTCTGAAAACCNTTCAGNTTTTTGGGAAATAGATGTTTTTGGACAATAGATAATAGATGTTTATTGGGAAGAGATTTAAGGCACAGGTTTTGTTTGTTACCAGAGCGGCAAAATAACCGTTGAAACTGTTTGTAAATTTGACTTTTTACGGATAAGATATAGTTTTAAATTCTGCGAATGGATGTTATCGTTCTTGACTGGTTAAAGGGCGGTTAATATCCTTTTCGCATATCCGGAATCCGCATTAAAGCGGTTGCTCAAACGGGTTTTGAGCAATATATCATAGTAAACTACGTATTTAACAAAAACCAGTTAGATATAGGCTTGTGAATATAAATATTGAAGATTTAGGTCCGTGTAAGAAAAAGGTGCATGCTGTTTTTGAACCTTCAGAGGTTGACGCAGCGATTAAGGATGAAGCCTCTGAATACCAGCAGTATGCAGTTATACCCGGTTTTCGCAAAGGCAAAGCACCCCTTGATNTGGTGCGAAAAGCCTATGAGAAGGAAGTNAATGAAGGCGCAAAGAAACGACTCAAGAGANAGTTGTTCAAGGAACTCAAAGATAAACATTCTTTGGANCCTATTTATGAACTCAATTACGAGGAATTGAAGTTCGGCAATAACGANTANGAATTCGTGGCGATTTACGAGACAGCGCCAGTGTTTGAGTTGCCAAATTACAAAGGGCTTCCCGCAAAAAGAGTTGTCAAGGATGTTACAGATGAAGATGTGGACAGAGCCATTACCGAACTCAGACGCCGCGAGGCTAAATATGAGTCGGTCGATAGAGCAGTTATACCCGGCGATTATGTGGTAATAAATTACACAGCCACTGTTGATGGCAAACCTCTCACGGAAATTGCGCCGGATGCCAACCGTCTGGCTAAAGGAGAAGGACAATGGGTCAGAGCGCAAAAGGATGCATTCCTGCCAGGCTTTGGCGAACAACTGGTTGGCTCAAAGAAAGGAGATAAACTTCAGATAACAATCGAGTTTCCTGCTAATTTTATAATTAACGAACTCTCGCTGAAGAGGGGGGTGTTCGATGTTGAGGTTGTGGATGTTAAACAGGAGATATTGCCTGCGCTCGATGATAATTTTGCCAATCTGTATGGCGCAGACTCTGTAAAAACATTGCAGGAGGGCGTGAGGTTAGACCTTAAACGCGACCTTCATGAAAAGACACGCCAGAGTATCCGCGATCAGGTAGTGGAAGAACTGATGGCTCGCGTGAATTTTGAACTTCCGGAGAGCGAACTTTCTTATGAGACCCGCGATGCTGTCCTTGAGATGGTTATGGAGCAGCAGAAACGCGGTCTTAGCAAGGAAGAGATTGAAAAATACAAAGACGATATTTTCCGGGTTGCACAGACACGCGCCAAAAACAGGCTCAAAGGCAAGTATGTATTCCGAAAGATTGCGGAAAAAGAGGGAATTACCGTAACGCCCGAAGAACTTCAAAAGGAAATCGTTGCAATCGCCAGAATGAGAAATGAGAACCCGAAGAAGTTTATGGAAGATCTGGTGAAATCTGGACGGTATATTGAAATTGAAGAACTTATTCTTGCTCAGAAGGTAATAGATTTCCTTGTGGAATATGCAAAGATAGAAGACGTATTACCGCAATAATTTAATGGCTGTGGTTAAATTTATTTTAACCTCACCATTTCAACCAAACCGCAAGCGCTCGCCGTAAAAGGCGAGCGCTTATTTTTTTAGCCACCAGCATTTTATTAGCAGAAATTAAAAATAAATGTCAGTTTGCAAATCTCCGAGACCGGCGCGTTTATTGGAAGCCGGAATAACCGGTAAACTGAATATTGAACCATTCAATCTCACAAGTGTTTCAGATAAACTCAAACGTAATGATTCGGTTTTTAGTAAGAACTGATTTTATTCTTCCAAGACTAATGTGTATCAAGATTCTGAGACGGTTTGGCGCTTTCTGACGCAATGCCTGTGTT
>JGI24721J26819_10005616_pt1 | contig 12486 bp, 9 predicted proteins | sample YelNatPaOPGAMG01_FD_26819 | JGI IMG/M metagenome (IMG submission 26819)
GCTAGCCCCTCGTCCCGTTCGGCGACGGCAAGCAGTTGCGGCACGGGGCCGGCGAAGTGCGGGCCGACGGGCCTTCGACGTATCCGAAGATCGCCGCGTAATCCCTTGGCGCCGACTATTTTCGGGGTAGCCCGAGGATCATCTGCGCGATGATGTTCAGCTGAATTTCCCTGGTGCCGCCGCCGATCAACTCGGCGGGCAGATGCAGGTAGGACTCCACGATGGCGGGGTCGGAGTCGGCGACCATCGCCAGTTTCCCGCTCAGCTGCAGCGTGGCCTCGAACGTCCGCCGCAGCAGGACGTTCATCGCCATCTTGGCGATGCTCGAAGCCGGCCCGGAAGCCTGGCCGCCGAGCAACCGGATGGTTTCCCGCACGCCCAGAGCCTTGACGGCGTGGGTGTAGGCGTCGAGTTCGCCGAGGGCGCGCAGCGCGTCGTCGCGGTCCGGGCCCGGTCGCGCCGCGAGCCGGCGCAACGCGGCGGCCCGGTCGAATTTGACGTAACCGCTTATGGCCGAACGNTCTTCGGCCATGGTGGAGATCGCGAGGTTCCAGCCGCCGGTCGGGTCGCCGAGCAGCATGTCGTCGNNCACGAACACGTCGGTGAGGAACACCTCGTTGAAGTGCGCTTCGCCGGTCGCGGTCTTGATCGGTTGGACCTCGATCCCGGGCGATTTCATGTCGAGGATGAAATAGCCGATGCCGCGGTGCTTGCCGACCGCCGGGTCGGTGCGCGCCAGCAGTGCCCCGAAGTCCGCCCGGTGCGCGGCCGACGTCCAGATCTTGTGCCCGTTGATGCTCCAGCCGCCGTCGACCTTGGTGGCGCGGGTGCTGAGCGCGGCAAGGTCCGATCCCGCTCCCGGCTCGCTGAACAGCTGGCACCAAGCGATCTCACCGCGCTGCGTCGGCGCGATCAGCTTTTCCTGCAGGGCCGTGGGCGCGACGCGCAGTACCGAGGGCAGGATCCACTCGGCGATGCCCAGCGAGGGACGCACCAGGTCGGGTCGCTTGGCGAACTCGTCGTCGATGATGAGCTGTTGCAGCGGCCCGGCGTCGAGGCCCCACGGCGGCGGCCAGTGCGGCTCGATCAGGCCGGCCTCGGCGATCAGGGTGCGTTGCGGCCCGGTCTTGAACTCGTCGTAGTCCCCCTGCCGTCCGGGCTGGTCGTTGCTCAGTGCCAGTGCGGCGTCCAGCGTCGCGGCCACGCGCCCACGGAAATCCGACTCCGCGTCCCCGAGGTCGACCGACATGTCCCGCGGTCGCGTGCAGGTCAGTCGCCCCAGGTCGCGCGCCCAACGGTTGGCCGGGCCGATCGACGCGGCCAGGCTGATCGCCCGCCTCCAGTACAGGTGCAGGTCGTGTTCCCAGGTGAACCCGATCGCGCCGAACATCGTGAGCGTGTCGAGCGCCAGATCGGGCACCGGCGAAATCGCCATCACCGCGGCCCCGGCGGTAGCGATCTGGTGCTGTTCGAGGGGTTCGTCGACCGCCCGCATCGCGTCCCAGGCCGCGGCGGTGGCCAGTTCGCTGTTGACCAACAGCATCGCCGCGTTGTGCTGCAGCGCCTGGAAGGTCCCGATCACCTTGCCGAACTGCTCCCGGGTGCGCAGGTGCGCGGTGACNGCCTCGACGCACCACCGGGTGATACCGGCCGTCGTGCTCGCCACGAGGCCCAGCGCGACGCAGCGCGCCCGGTCCGCGTCGATGCCGGTCAGCACCGCGGCAGCGGCGTGATCGGTCAGGTGCAGCACCCCGACGTCGCCGACCAGGTCGGTACCGGTGACGGGTTCGACCGTGGCCGTGGGCGTTTCGGGCTCGATCACCGCCCAGACGACGTCGTCGTCCGGGGTGCGGGCGGCGGCCAGGATAATCCGGGCCGAGCACACGCCCGCGGTGACTGCCGACGTTCCCGTGACCCGCCATTCCGGGCCGTCGGCGCGGGCACGCAGATCGCCGTCGTCGGGAAGGACGACCGCCGCGGGCAGGCCGGCCGCGAGATCGCGGAGCAGGGATTCGGCGGCCGGTGTCGGATCGGCCAGCAGCGCAACGGCGCCCGCCGTCACCGTCGCCAGCAACGGCCCGGGCAGCAGCGTCTTGCCCGCCGATTCCAGCACGCAGGCCGCGTCGATCAGCCGTCCACCCTGCCCGCCGAGCCGCTCGGGCAGATGTACGGCGTGAAAACCGTTCGCCACCAACGCGTCCCACCATGGCGGCAGCTCACCGGCCGCCAACGCACCGAAGCCGGCGCGCGTCTCGGCGATAGGGGCGTAGCGGGCCGCGAACCGCCCGACGGCGTCGCTGAGGTCCTGCTGTTCCGGGGTCAGTCCGAGCGTCATGACAACGTGTTCTGCGTGAGCCGCACGGACTGCCACCCCTCCTTACAAGACGAACCGTCTCGTCTTGTGGCAGACTACGGGGCGGGCCATGATCTGTAAAGCGGGAGGATCACCGGATGCCAACCGATCTCACCCGGGTCGACACGCCGCGCCGCCGCAGCGAGAAGTCACGCACCGCCATCGTCAACGCCACCCGGGAGCTGCTGATGGAGCGCGGGTTCGACGGCCTGACCATCGAGGCGGTCGCGGCGCGGGCCGGGGTGGGAAAGCAAACCATCTACCGCTGGTGGCCCAGCCGTCCCGCGCTGGTCGCCGACGTCATCCTCGAAGACGCCGACCGGATCCTGGGATCTGTCGACCACACCCCCGACCTGGCCGCCGACCTCGTGGGGTGGGTGCGCAAGCTCGCCGCGGCCCTGACCACGGCCCGCGGCTCGGCGATGCTGCGCATCCTGACCGTCGCGTGCATGGAACACGAGGACACCGCCGTCAAGCTGCGGGCCGGCTTCAGCGCTCCGCTGCACGAGAGCGTCCGAGCACGGCTGCTGGCACACGGCGCCGACGAGGCGACTGCGGAGTCGGCCGCCGACGCCGTCGTCGGTGGCGTGGTCTATCCGATATTGTCTGACGCACAAGCGTATTCGTTGTCCCGGGCCGAGCTGACAACGCGCCTCATCGTCGGTGCGCTCGCGGGGGGGCGGGGCGCGTGCTGAGCGTGCTGCGGGGGGCGCCAAGCGGTGGCCCGGGGGTTTCCGATGCCCGCTCGAGCTGCGGGAATGCGGTCCCTTCGTTCGGTCGGCGTGGGTCGTGCCGCAGCAGGTGTTCAGCGCACAGCCCGCGCCAGGTGTCGCGCAAAGTGGCCACCGCACCGTGACGCGCCCCGAGACCGCCGTTCGGACGCTGGAGAAGAACCAGGCTTGCGGCGATCGCCGCGGGCCACCGAGGTGGCATTTCCAGCGCGGCGGCGATCACCAACCCTCCCCATAGCGCGCCGACCGTCGTCGCGTGCGAATCGGGGCGCACCCGAATCCCAACCGCCGAATCCTCACAGCCGCGCAGGAAGCGGCCAACCGCGCGGGAATCCACGGGAATTTCACCGGCGCGGCGGGCCAGTTGCACGGCCAACGCGGTGGTCTCGACATCTGCACCCGGACGCGCCCAGCCGCCGCGCGACTCGGCCGAGACGGCGAGCAGGTGGGCCACCTCCGTCGACTGGTCCGGGTCGAGTGCCAGCAGTTCAGCCAATCGCAGGAGACCCTGGATTGCGGCGCGCGTGTCCTGCGGTACGGCTCGTCTCGTTGTCAGCAACCGCTGAGCCCAGCCGGCCAGCCACGTCCGCGGTGAACGCAACGGTGCTGATCCGAGGAGTTCCAGTCCCCGCAGCGCTGCCCAGCCGATGGTCAGGCTGGGGTAGCCGCCCTCGTCGTTCTGCAGGTGCCGCAGCCATTGACCGGTCGCTTCGGGCGCGGAGGCTCGACACCGAGCCGTAGCAACGACGCCAGCGCCGCCAACGTGTCCGGCGCGTTCGGTTCCTCGACGCCCCACTGCGGAGTGCGATAAAAGCAGAATCCGCCGGCAGGAGTCTGCCGTCTCAGTACGTAGTCGGCCGCCGCCCGGTGATCGAGCACCGCTGCGCCGGCGGGCCGACCGCCTTCCTCCCCGTGCGACGTCGACGGCCCGGGGTGCTGCGGCATGGCTACATCGAACGGCGCGCAGGCGGCGGGCGATAGGGTCCAATGTCACCGCCGCGCACCGAACGGCGTCGACGTCGGGCGCGGCTCCCGGTCACCAAAGGTGGCGCCCGACAGCCACTCTCGTCTTGCCGGTGCGGGCATTGTCAGGTTCCGCAAAACCGTTCGAGCTGCCCCGGACCGTTTACCGATCCGCCACGCGGTTACCTTCGTCACCATGGGCATCGAGACCGGTGCGGGCAGCGGCCGGGAACCGTCGCAAAAGTGGCTTACTCCCGGCGTCGGCGCCGTGGGTGCGGCAAGCTTCTTCTCGGACACCGGTCACGAGGTGACCACCTCGGTACTTCCCTCTTTCCTGACCGGCACCCTGGGCGCCTCGGCAGCGGCCCTGGGTGTGATCGACGGCATCAGCGACGCGCTGATCGGCGTGATGAAGCTGACCGGCGGCCCGCTGGCCAACGACCCCGACAGACGGGGACGAACCGCCTCGGGCGGCTACCTCGGCACGGCGTTGGCGACGGGAGCGATGGGCGCGGCGATGACGGTCTGGCAGGCCGGCGCGCTACGGGCTCTGGCGTGGCTGTCCCGTGGCCTGCGGTCACCGGCGCGCGACGCGCTGCTGGCGTCGCTGAGCCCGGAGTCCGCCCACGGGCGAGCCTTCGGCCTCGAACGGGCCGGCGACAACCTGGGCGCGGTGGCGGGCCCGCTGCTGGCCGCCGGGCTGGTGGCCTGGATCGGAATCCGGCCTGCGTTGTACCTGGCCGCCATCCCCGGGCTGTTCGCCGCGGTGGCGATCGTCGTCGCCGCCCGGGAGTCGCGTCGCCACAGCACGGACGGCAACCGTTCGGTGCAGCGACGATTCGAGTTCAGGCAATTGCGCGATGCGGGCATGCTGCGGGCACTGCTGGCAGTGGCGTTGTTCGAATTCGGCAACCTCGCCACCACCCTGTTGATCCTCCGGGCGACCCAGCTACTGCATTCGCCGCAGCGGACGGCAACGGCCGCGGCGTCGCTCGCCATCCTCATCTACGCCGTGCACAATGTCGTCGCTGCGGGCGCGTCGCTGACCGCCGGCCGGTGGTACGACCGCGCCGGACCCCGGGTGGTTTTCGCCACGGGCGCAGCCGTTTACGTGATCTCCTACGGCGTCTTCGCGGCGGGTCCCCACAGCGCGCCGCTGGTCGCGGTCGGGTTTGCGCTGGCCGGCGCCGGTATCGGGCTGGCCGAGCCGACCGAATCGGCCGTGATTTCCCAGTTGCTGCCCGATCGGCTGCGCGGCAGCGGATTCGGCCTGCTCGGCGCGGTCCAAGCGGTCGGTGATCTGGTGGCCACGGTGGTGGCCGGCGTGCTCTACACCACGGTCTCACCCACGGTGGCATTCGGTTACGCCGCCGCGTGGATGGCCATCGCGGTCTTCGCGGCGGGCATGTTGCGCCCGGCCGACCAGCATGCATAGTCCCCTCAGCCGCACAGTCCCCTCAGCCGCACAGTCCCCTCAGCCGCCCCCCTTGAGGGCGCGCCCGTCGAGGTCGCTTCGGAGCGGCCGCGGCGACCGATGCGTGAATGACGCTGCCCTGCTGCGGCAACAGCCGACGGCCCGACGACGGCCAGCCGAAAATCCCATATCGCTATCCACCGCTTGGGTGTAGGGTTCTGCATACCTGCAGTAAGCGATGGGGCTCGCTAACGCACCGGCGCTCGGCCGCTATGGCCGGCCAGACGGCGCTAATGGCTTCTACCTGCTGGGTCGTCGACACACGCGGCCCGCGTCCAAAGGGTAGGAGTCGATCATTCCCAGCGCCTTGTTACCGCATGAATTCCCTGCCTGGGCAGTCGCAGCTGCGCGCCATCGGGCTGTTGTCGGCGGGACGCGTTCACCCGCCCGCAAATTCCCCTGTGCAACACGGACCACAGGAGCAACCGATGCTTCTTGAATTCTGGAACAACTTCACCCACAACCTGTTCAAGCCACTGCTGTTGTTCTTCTACTTCGGGTTCCTCATACCCATACTCAAAGTGCGGTTCGAGTTCCCGTACGTGATCTACCAGGGCCTGACCATGTACCTGCTACTGGCCATCGGTTGGCACGGCGGCGAAGAGCTCGCCACCATCGACCCGTCCCAGATCGACAACATCGCTGGTTTCATGGCCCTGGGATTCGCGTTGAACTTCGTGATCGGCATTGTCGCCTACGTGCTGTTGAGCCGAATCAGCGCGATGCGCCAAATCGACCGCGCAACGGTCGCCGGCTATTACGGATCGGATTCGGCGGGGACCTTTGCCACCTGCGTTGCCGTACTCACCAGCTTGAGTGTTGCGTTCGACGCCTTTATGCCAGTCATGTTGGCCGTCATGGAGATTCCCGGCTGCTTGGTGGCCCTGTACCTCGTCTCACGACTGCGCAACCGCGGGCTGGATGCCGAGGGGAACATGCCCGGCGAGCCTGGTTACGCGCCGCCGGCGATGTCGGGAACCGGGCCCGGGGCGGCTACGCAGCCGGTACAAAACCGGGACCTTGACGCCGAGCGTGGCCGGGCCGTCGAATACGAGCTGGAAGTCTCGTTGGAAAAGCTCGAACACGCCGAGAGCGGGCCGCGGCGCCGTGCGTCGAAGATGGCGCTGCTCAATGAGGTCGTGCTCAACCCTGGCATCTGTCTCCTGGTCGGCGCCATCGCGATCGGCTTCATCAGTGGTCTACAGGGCGAGACGGTGATTCACGATGACGACACCTTCTTCGTGTCGGCCTTCCAGGGGGCGCTCTGCCTGTTTCTGCTCGAGATGGGCATGACGGCCTCACGCAAACTCAAGGACTTGCGATCGGCGGGTGCCGGCTTCATCCTGTTCGGGCTGATGGCTCCCAATGCCTTCGCAACGCTGGGTATTTTAGTTGCCCATGGCTACGCCTACCTGACCCACACCGAGTTCCTGCCCGGAAGCTACGTGCTGTTTGCGGTGCTTTGCGCTGCGGCGTCGTACATCGCCGTCCCAGCGGTCCANCGGCTGGCCATCCCCGAGGCCAGCCCAACACTGCCGTTGGCGGCGTCGCTGGGCTTGACGTTCTCCTACAACGTGACCATCGGAATTCCGATCTACATCGAAATAGCCCGTCTGCTCGCCTGAAAACGTCCGCCGGTAACCGAGCGCGCGGCGCGCAATCCGGCTTGTGAAATCCGGGATTCCGCTACATCGCTGTCAGCCGGATCGCGCGTGCTCGCGGCCGAGGTCGCGACGCGGTGCTGCGCCGAACACTCTCCGAAACGAGTCCTCACCGTAGCTGGTGGGTTCGGGGGCACCCGGTTCCAACCGGAAGGTCCGCAGACCGTCGGGGCGGCGCTGGGCACGCAGAAACACGTAGGCGGGATGGTGCCGTTCATTCAGGCTGTGGGCCAGGTCGTACAGGTGGGTGACGAAAACGACCTTGACCCCGCTCTCGACCAGCGCCCGCACCACGTCTCGAGCAATGTGAGATCCCTCGCGCTCGTAGGTCGAGGCAAATGACTCGTTGCACAACAGCATCGACGTCGAGCCCACGAACTCGACGATCTCACTCATGCGGGCCAGCTCTTCGTCGAGTTTCCCGTGGACCAGACCGGCGTCTTCTTCCCGCTTGAAGTGCGTGAAGACGGCGTCCCTGACATTGGCGACAAACGACGTGGCCGTGACGAACATGCCGGCTTGCATCATGACTTGGGCCAGGCCGACACTNCGCAAGAACGTCGACTTCCCNCCCTCGTTGGCGCCGGTGATCATGAGCAACGACTTGGCGTCGGCATCGACGTCGTTGCCGACAACCGGCTTCCGGGCGGACAGGCACAAACCGGCGTCGCGCAGGTCGCGGCAGTCGAGTCGTGACGGGGTGAATGGCGTGGGGATCGGGAAGCAGATGGGCGCGGCGGATTTCGCGAGCTGCTCATGCAGGTTCGCACAAGCCAGATAGAAGCCCAACTCGATGCGCAACCGGCCGAAGAACCGCTCGACGTGATCCGCGGATTGGGCGACCGCGTTGGCGATGTCGTTGATACCGCGCCCGGCTAGGTCTGTGAGAGCCTGGGTGCCGGCTTCGTCGCGGTCGTCCACAACGAAGCCGCAGCCGCCAGAACGGTTTCCGGTCAGTTTGACCCACCAACTGCGCTGGGACGGCTGGTGCACGACGTAGTTCCTGCCCTTNTTGCCGAGACCGAGCCCGGCGCTGAGCAACACCCCGCGCGGGAGGTGCAACTCCGCCAGCTCTGCGCCGAGCCGCTCCAGGTAATCCTCGCTGAGCTGTTCCGTGATCATCTCCAGCAGTTGCCGAAATCCCGGTGAGGCGAATGCTCCGGCGTGCTTGTCACACACACTGCGCAATTGGCGGAGGTTGGTCGCGAGAAATTCAAGAGTCCGCACGGAGCGGCGCAGGATTGCCTGCGGGTCACGGGACATCAATCCCCCGAGAAACACTTTGCGCCGAACTTCGACACCGTCGACAGCGATGGCATACATTCGCTGCACCGCTTCCCGATTCGCCAGGCAGTCAGCCAGTACTTGCTGCCGATAGATGATGACGTCCGGGTCGGTGACAGCCGCGGGCACGATCTTTTTTACGGTTTCGAGCAAGAATTCATCGTCAGCGGCCATCGCTGTGTAGACGTGCCGAAGCCCCAGGTCGTCATCGACGAGGTCCTGCAGTCGCCAGGGCAGCCGCGGCGCGAGGTCCGGATCACGTTGAGGGTGCAGCAATCGGACCTTCATTGCGCGACCCTCCGTTTGAGAAGTTCGTGGGTGAGCCCGTATTTTTCGGCCAATGCCGCAGCATAGGCCCGGCCGTCGGCGGGGCGGCGGCTGAATCTGAACGTTCGGTGAGTCGGATCATGTTCTGCGACTTCCCCAACCATGCTGACGCAGGCGGGGTCCAGGGTGGACAACTCGTCGATGAAAGTCACGTAGACCGCGATACAGTTCAGTGCGATGATGCGTTCGAGTACCTCGCCCCCGATGAGCAAAGCATCGTCAGCGGTGGTCGAGGAGAAGCTCTCGTTCATGATGATGATGCTGGACCCGGTCGCGCGCGAGAGTATGTCGTGAATGCGCACGAGCTCGTCGTCGAGCTTGCCGTGGAGCGTCGATACCTCCTCCTGCCGTTCGAAATGGGTGAAGATCTGGTCGGGCAATGTCAGCCTGGAGCTGCCGGCGGGTACTGGGCAACCCAGTGACGCCAGGTAGGCACATTGGCCGATGGTTCGGGCCAGTGTCGTCTTGCCGCCTTGGTTCGGTCCGGTGACTACGAAGATTCGTTCGCGTCCCGACAGTGCAAAGCTGTTGGGCACGGGCGATCTGTCCTCTTTCAAGGTTTTGAGCGCCAGCGCCAGGTCGAAAACGTCTTCGGCCGTGGCGTTACCCGGCTCGTCGGTGACCTCCGGGTAGCTGAACGTCAGACCGGTCTCTCCGAAACGACCCATGAAANCAAGGTAGGACAGATAGAACTGGATCTCATGTTCGAATCTGGCGATGTTCGGCTCGACGAACTCTGCATGCCTGCGGCAGAAATCACTCAGCATTGCGAAGACGTCGGGATAGAGTTCGGAAACGCACACGAGGATTTGTTCCTCGACGTGGTTCATGTCCTTGAACTCAGGGAGGTTGACACGGTAGTCCTTGCCGAAATCAGCGGTGAACCGCGCGAAAGTCTCGGCGACTGCCGAGCTGTAGTCAGCTCTCTCGCTGTAGCTTTCGACACGGACGCGCAGGCCGTCGATATGCACCAGGTAGCGTATGTCGCCAAGTCGCTCTCGTAGGGATTGCGTCTCGGCCACCAAACACCCGAAGGTTTCGCCTTCGGCATAGCGCGTGANATGTTGTGCGATCTTCCGAAGCGCCGAAGAGCGCGGTCGGACGCAGAACAGCTGGTCTGCTAGCAATAGCACCGCCTCACAGTAGCTTTCGATCGCCGCGATCAGCCATCCTTGCTGCTGTAGCGGATGCCAGACGTTCGCCGCCGTGTGGAGCCGATTCCGTACAGCGCGCATGCCGTCAGCGAAATCCTCAATTGCCAAACGCGTTTCATCGGCTTCGAGGTCGCGGAAAACTTGCTGTCGATACCGCACCGCCGCCACTTCCCGCAAGGGCGTGGAAAAGATCCGGGTGAGATTGCCGTCATCATGACCGGCGATCACCGCAGCGATGATCCGGTCGAGATGGAGGTCGGCAAGGCATTCGTTCGACGCCTCGGCGCAGGCCACACCACCGACGTCGGAATCGAGAATGCTGACGATGCCAGCCATTTCGCTCCCTGCCTTCTACCGTGACTCAAGTGTCGTCGATAGAAGCCATCAGCCGGAGCGGCAGTTGAGGCGAGCTTCATCGCCTTGGCGACGATGTTACTGAATTCCGTCACGGCGCGCAAAGGGTTTGCCCATTCGCCCACGTTCCGGCCTCCGCCCGGTCGCCGGCGCCGCCGGATGGGCATACCCACCAGGCATCGGTCTAACGCGCGGNGNCATTCGGCGGTTNTCTGCACCGCTTCTGACCGCATGAGGTACGTGGGTTCAGCGGCGTGACACGCCTGTGCATGAGCGAGGCAACGCGCGGGCGGCCTCGCCCCACCCTCAAGACCCCAGGGTGTCGTCCAGCCAGTCGAACATTCGCTGATGAAACAGCGTNAGCGCTCCCACATGACAGTGCTCCCCGGCACCCTCGGCGGCAGTNAACGTCAGAAGGGTTTTCGGGCACCGCAGCGCCTCGTAGAGCATGCGGGGCTGCCCCTGGAGGAACTGGTCGTTCTCGGCGTCGCAAACCAGGGTCGGGCAGGTGATCTGATGGGCAACCTGGGTGAGGTCATACTTGGTGACTTCNTCGTACAACTCTTGGGCTGTGGCGGTTCCGAACACCCACAGGGCGTTCGACAGCGTCCAGCGCAGCTGAGTCGGCAGTTGCTCGCGCTGGGCGATCAAACCATCCATCGTGGGGACCCACCGCTCGAAATCATGCTGTGCCGTTTGCCAATCAGGCAGGAACGCCGCGAAGTTGAGAATGCCGTCGTAAGCGATGCACGCGGCGATCCGGTGCTCGAAAGCGGCCGCCCGCGGAGCGAGGTAGCCGCCCATGCTCATGCCAAGCAGCACGATGCGCTCAGGGTCGACGCCGCGAAGGTTGATGGCGAAGTCCACGACGGGGGTGACCACAGCTTCCCAGTCGTGCCGGAATCGCAGTTTGTTGACCCGTAACGCCGACCCCTGACCGGAACCCTCGAAAATCAGGCAGTTCCACCCGCGCCGCCGCGCGGCCTCTCCCACGACGAAGAACAACTCTTCGACCGTCGAGTCGAAACCGCCGTGCGCGAGCAATGTGGGCCCACGATCATCGCCGCTGGCGTTGAGGTAGTAGCCCTCCAGCTCGATTCCCTCATAGGGGATCCCGACCCGCGTCCAGTGCGCTTGGACGTCGGGGGCGGCCCGGAACGTCTCGATCGCGCGTGCGGACGTGTCCGCCGCGCGCGGATCGTTGGATGGGTCGTCTCGAAGGAAGAACTCAGCGGTCCGGTAGTAATTGGAGGCTCGCAAGTAGGCGCTGCTGGCACTGGCGGCGTGCCCGTCACCGGCGCATTTATCGGCGATGGCAGCGATCCGGTCCGCCAGTGCACGCCATTCCCGATACCACGACTCTGTGTCGCCGGGCGTGATCCGTTCCGCGGTTGTGATGACCTCGCCGATATCGGCCCCTCCGAAGGCGGTGTATCCGACCGCACGCAACGTCTCAAACGAGAACGATTCGTCGGTGTCGAACATGAATCGCATGATCAATTCCTTATTATCGCAGGCTAACTCGCAATAGCACGTCGTGTAGCTGTACGCGAATGACNTCACCCTAGCGGCGAGGTCCGTGAACCGATCTTGTCAGTGGTTTCCAACGGCACCCTTGTGCCGTTAAGGAACAAGCTCAAGAGGCTGAACCAGCCGATCGTCGCGATGTACTTGCGTGTGACGGTGACCCCGAACGCATCGAGTAGAGATTGGAGCACATTATCGGTGAGGGTGCCCGAAACAAGGAGTTCATCTGTNGCGGCGATCAAGAGCTTGTAATCAGCGCTGAGGCCGTCATCCGTGGGTTCCCCAGCGACCGCGCCAATCTCGGCATCGGTGAGTCCGGCGTTTTTGGCCATCTGCTCGTTGGCCTGCCACTCATAGGGACAGTTCAGCACGGATGCAGCACGCAAGATGATGACTTCCCGATGTTTGGCGTCAATATCCGGTTCATTGAAGACGGCCTGCACCATGCCGATAAGGGCAGGGAACATGTCGCCGGTGCCACTCATCATCTTCATGACGTTGAGCGCGGTNTCGGGGTTGTACGCATCGCCGAGCAGCGCCGTCAACTCGGCATCATCGGGAAGCGGAACCACCACGGCCGCGTTGTAAGGGCTTGGCTTCGCCATTTGCGTTTACCTCCTGGTGCTCGTCAACTGATCTGTACGGTTGTAGCGGTGTG
>JGI24721J26819_10005622_pt1 | contig 12474 bp, 13 predicted proteins | sample YelNatPaOPGAMG01_FD_26819 | JGI IMG/M metagenome (IMG submission 26819)
TTACTCTCTCACTGTTTTTTCTACCTGCTACGCGCTACGTGCTACCTGCTACCCGCCAGTTTTCTCTTCTCACTTCTCATTTTTTTCTCTAATCTCTAATGTCTAATGTCTAATCTCTACGTGCTACCTGCCACCTGCCACGCGCCATTTATCATATTACTTGAAAAAAGCCAGGAGTTCTATGAATATGAGGATTATAACTATTATTTCGAGAAAATTATCAAAGGCGTGGGAAAGGGTGTGCTGAACCATTTCGTACGTATCGTTGACGATCTCAAGTTTTTTCTCAACACTTTCTTCCCAGGAATCAAGGCCAAAGATTTGCCTTGCATTCATGTAGACTCTTGCGTAGTAAACATCTTCGGTAACATGTATGGCATTTCTGGCATGATCGACAGCTGATTTAACTTCAACTGTNAGTACCATGAGCTTTCTGCTTGCATCGTTGTGCTTTCGTATTTTNAATATTTCCATCAANGAATTGGTCGGTTTGTCAAGCAGAGTAAGGTTTATCTCTTTCATTCTTTTATCAAGCAGATCATCGTAATATCTTATTGTGACAAGTTGGGTGTTTAAAAAATCAAGAATGTCCATTATGTCATCGGAACCTTCATGATCGTATATGAATGCACCGTCATTGGTTACGACCACAAGATCATCGATGTAGTATGAAAAGGCATGGCGAAAGGTTCTATTTCTGACTTGTGCGCTGAGCTTTTTGTCGCTTTTGTGCAACAGTTCGGGAAGGTCCTTGTATTCTTTTAAAATGTCCCTTGCCTTTATGGGTTTGTTGAATTCCTGAACGTAATACACGGAATAATCAAGAATTGGGAATTGTTTCTGGTACTTCCCTTTGAAAACAGGATCCAGGATATTCATACCATTTTTGAAGTAATCGTCCACTTTAAAGGTCGTATCCGGATCGGTCATGTAATCGTGCTGGAAATTTTTGAAAAATGCGACTGGCATCTCCGTTTCAAATTCAATCTGAATTATTATGGCCATTGTGCCAAGTTCGTTTATCTCTAATTTCACCGTGACGTGTGTTTGAGATCCTTCTATTTCCAAAGGATATTCGTCAATGTAAAGTTGGATTGGAGGATTTGGAATGTCTATCACGTCAGATCCGACACGTTCAAATCTTAACCTTTTTATGCCCTTGAAATTTGAGGCTAATGAGACTACTTTTTCGAGATCGGCTGAATCCGCTATGTTGTAGATTTTGTAATAATAAATACGCCCTTTCTTTACCAGAAGTTCTTCCATTTCTTTCTCCATTTCACCTGAAAAAGCCATGTTTTTTCTCGTTCACTCCTGTGTGTGTAAGGTCTGCGTATTTTCTGAGCAATTCTTCTTGTTCTTTTGAAATTCTTTTGGGTATCAAAACGTTGACTTTTACGATATGGTCTCCGCGTGCGCCTCCATTTGGATACGGAAAGCCTTTTCCACGCAATTTTAGAATGGTGTTAGGCTGTGTGCCGGCCGGAATTGAAAGAGTTTCTTTACCCTCAAGACCATCTATTTCGATCTCGGTTCCAAGCGTCGCCTGAGCAAAGTCAATGGTAACTTCACTGTAAGCATCTCTTCCTTCTCTTTTTATCCCGGGAATTTCTTTAACTCTGAGTATGATGAAAAGATCTCCATAAGGTCCTGCATTTTCTCCGGCATGACCACCATTTGGAATTCTCAATCTTCCTCCGTCCTCAACACCGGCGGGGATCCTTACTTTTATCTTTTTCTTTGCCGTTACTCTGCCACGTCCGCCGCACACGGGACACTTTTCGGTTATGATCTTACCAGTGCCTCCGCACATGTCACAGGTAGTTTGTGTTGACATGACTCCAAAAAAAGTTCTTTGTTGTACCCTAATAACACCTGTTCCATGACATTTTGGGCATGTTTTGAACGCAGTTCCGTCTTTTGCGCCTGTGCCATGGCAGGCCTGGCATGTTTCGTAACGGGTGTATTCCACTTCTTTTTCAGTGCCGTAGAGCACATCTTTTGTCTCTATTTGTATTGTTAGGTAGATATCTTCTCCTCGAATGTTTCTTGTCTGATTTTCTTCGGCCGTTCTTCCTTGACCGAAAAAGACGCTGAATATATCTTCAAACCCTCCAAAAAGGTCCTGTTGGTTAAAAGGATTCCCCTGCTGGGATTGGGATCCATACACGTTTTCCTGAGGTTGGCCTACATAACCAAACCTATCGTATTGCGCTCTTTTTTGAGGATCTGAAAGCACTTCGTAGGCTTCGTGTATTTCTTTGAATTTTTGTTCGGCTTCAGATTTGTTGTCGGGGTGAAGATCCGGATGCCATTTTTTGACAAGTTCCTTGTACGCCTTTTTCACATCATCGGTAGACGCATCTTTCGAAACGCCCAATATTTCGTAATAGTCTTTTTTTGCCAAAACGATCATCGTCCTTCATTCGAACCGTTACTTGAAACGTGCAATGCAACCTTTACCTTGGCAGGTCTTATGACTTTATTTTTGAATTTATACCCATTTTGTGTTACTTCAACTATATCCCAATCATCATGATCCGGAGACTCTATTCTTTCAACGGCATCATGCTCAAAAGGATCGAATTTTCCGGATGTGTCTATTTTTTTCAGGCCTTCAGTTTCAAGCATGTTTTTGAATTTTTTGTACATAATTTCTAAAGCAGAGTATTCTATGGATTTTTTATCTTCAAAATTATCCATTATCCTTTCCATATCGTCTAAAATTTCCACGAATCTTTCCACAAGTTTTTGATTGGCATAACTCGTTACGTAATTTATCTCTTCTTCTTTTTCTCTTCTCATATTTTCAAGAGAGGCCTTGGCTCTTTTTGCGTATTCGTCAAGTTCTTTTTTTGCTTTTTCACATGATTCAAGCGAAGCTTTCAGTTCATCGATCTGCGCGTTTTCTTTCATACCGCTTTCAACATCGTTTTTCTTGTTATTTCCTTCTTCCATTTCAATTCACCTCTTATTTTTCGCTTATTCTCGATAGAAAAGTTAGAAGTTCCGTTAGCCTGTTACCAACGTACCACGTGAGTTTTATGGCTTTCTGATAATCTATGACCTTTGTGCCTATCGATATAACGTACCCAATTTGTTCGTCTATGACTTTGTAAGGCGCGATAAAAGAAACAAATGATTCCATCTCTGCCTGTGGGTGTTCGGACCCGACAAAAACTCTTATGTCTTCAATTTCTCCAAAATCTTTCAGAAATCCATAAAATTTGTCCGGTGTTTCGAGAACACTCAACAATCTTCTGAGGACTTTTTGATCAACCGCATCGTCATCTATAAGATTTTCAATACCTCTTATCGTGTATCTTTCTTCACCCAAATCTTCTATCAAACTTTTGATTATCTCGATCGTGTTTTCGACGTTGGTACCATGCCAACGATTTTGATCGAAGTCCGAGTCAAAGATATTTTTTCGTAATTCGTCAATGGTCCTTCCTACAATCGCACCGTTGAGGAATCTTTCAATTTCCCTTGCGCCTTCTTCAGATAAACGCTTGGGAATAGTTTGCGTTTTGATCATGCCCAGTTCCGTTGAAAGGACGATTGTGATATAATCTTCAAAGGTTCTGTGAATTCTGACGGATTTTATTTTCATTTTGTCAGAAACAGGTTTTGTTATGATCGATATAACGGGCAATGTTTTGACAAGCAGCGTCGAGACACGGTTTATGACCTGATCAAAATTACCCTGTGGATAACTCGGGAAGATTTCGACATCTTTTGATGTTTTCATCTCTTGAGATATCTCAAAGATGGAATTAACGTAAAAGCGATAGCCTTTGTCAGTCGGAATTCTTCCAGAAGACGTGTGAATATGCCTCACGTAATCGAGATATTCGAGTTTTCTGAGGTCGTTTCTGACAGTTGCGCTGCTGTGAGAGATGTTCGTGTTTTTAATTATCTGCTCCGAACTGACAGGTTTTTTGTTTTTTATGTATTCGTTCACAACGCAAAAAAGTACCTTTTTTTGTCTTTCATTCAGATCCATATAATCACCTTAGCACTCTCTATATTAGAGTGCTAAATATATGGTACTACATTTAAGGTTAATTGTCAAGAAAGGAGTGTTTTAGTTGAAGAAATTTTGGTGGTATTTTTCATGGTTTGTGATTTTCTTTGGAATCGGCATAACACTTGGTTTGATCGAAAAGTTTGGCCTTGCAAATGAACTTAACCTTTTTGTCGAAAAAGCGGTCATAGGTATGAGACACCATATTCTTAACCCTTATTTCATATTGGTTGCAAAATATGCCGATACCATATACGATATAGTTTTAGGACTTATCGTCGTGGTTGTTTTGGCACTGCTCAAGAAATGGAGAGAGCCTTTGATGCTCTTCATATCTTTGGTCTTTGCGGGCATATCAATTGAGGCTCTGAAATACATCTACGCAATTCCACGCCCAACGCTTTCGCAACTTGTGCCTGATACGTCTTACTCTTTTCCGAGTGGCCATAGCGTTGGCGCTTTTGCACTTTACGGTATGATAGTCTACTTCATCATGAAATCGAAATTGCCAAAGGCCGTTTCGTGGACAATCTCGGTTATAATTTCTCTTTTCATACTTTCGATCCTTTACGATAGGCTCTACGTCGGAGTTCATTGGCTTCTCGATGTCTTGGGTGGTGCATCGATAGGAATTGCCTGTATGATAATTGCCATAGCGATAGTTAAAAGCATGAAAGGACCGAAAAAAACGTGAACGATGATTTTTATTTCAAGGAAATAATTGCGGACAGAGATAACGAGAGACTTGATAGGTTTCTGAGAAGAAATTATGATTCCATAAGATTGTCTGCCTTGCAGAGTTTTATAAGATCGGGTAAGGTTTTGGTCAACGACAAAAGGATAAAGGACGGTGCCTTTAGGGTTCAGATAGGTCAGCGCGTCATTATAAAACTTCAAGGCAACGCAGATGAGATAATTCAAAGATATGGAAGAACCGCCCCGCAGCATATTCCTTTGGAAATGGAATTGGACGTGATCTACGAAGATGGAGATTTAATCGCTTTAAATAAACCATCTGGTCTCTCCGTCCAACCGGGCACCAACATCTCAAACAGATCTCTTTACAACGTACTTTTAGGAAAGATGAAAGTATTTTTCTTCGTCCATAGACTTGACAAATACACTTCAGGCGTCATTGTCATAGCGAAAAATTACGAGATGGCGAAAAAATTATCTGAACTTTTCTCTTCTCACCAGATCGAAAAGAAGTATTTAACGCTTGTCAAAGGGCTTGTAAAAAGTGGAATGGATATAAAGGCAACACTCGATGGTAAGTACGCCTTTACACACATCGAACCAATAGATTTTTTCACGGGATACACGCTGTTGGAAGTACAAATTTTTACCGGTAGAAAGCATCAGATAAGAAGACATCTTTCATCGATAGACTTTCCGGTCATAGGAGACGATCTTTACGGTGACAGAGATGAAAATGAAATTTTTAGAAAAAAATATGGTCTCGAAGGATATTTTCTTCACTGTTCAGAACTTTCTTTTGTGCATCCTTTGAAACATACCAAAATAACGATCAAAGCGGCACTCGACAAAGAAAGGGCAAATATACTCGGAAAACTATGATCGGTGAAAGTCAAAAAGCAGCGTGTGGCGTATGGCAAAAAGTGATTAGACATTAGTGATTGGTCATTAGTGAAAAGAGCACATGGCGTATGGCGTCTATACTTGATCAANTTTAAATATGAAATATCGTTGGCTCCGGCATTCGCCTTTCGTGACAGCAAATAAGTATTTGCCATTTACCGTTTACTTCTCACTATTCACTGTTTTTTCTATGCGCCACCTGCCATGAGCCACGTGCTACGTGCTGTTCATTCATTTCACTTTTAAAAGAGATTTAGTATAGATTTAAAGTGCTTTGAAAATTAAGTTTTTATTGAAAAGCCGACCACATTGGAATTAGAATATGTGCATTCATAAATGAATATAGGAGGTGTAAAAATGTCAAAGGACGTGAAAACCGTAATGGCGATACTCATAGAAAACAGAAAGGAGACAACAGATCAGGTACAGAAGATTTTAACCGGCTGGGGATGCATCATCAAGACGCGCCTCGGAATTCACGATGGCGTGTTAGACAATTGTTCTGACAAAGGCCTTTTGATACTTGAACTCGTCGGTACAAAGGATCAACACGAAGAATTAAGCAGAAAGTTGAATCTTCTAAAGGGCGTTAAATCTCAATACATGACCTTGCAATTGGATTAAAAAGGCGGCTTGGAGCCGCCTAAATTCAAATTCTTCCGATGATCATTATGGACACTATCAAACCGTATATTGCGACTCCTTCGGCAAGGCCAACGTATATGAGAGTCCTTCCGAGCAATTCTGGTTTCTCGCTTATTGCACCTATACCTGCGGCTCCCGCTATACCGACGCCTATACCTGCGCCTATGGATGCAAGTCCCGTTGACAAACCCGCACCTAACAATCCAAGTCCTGCACCATTGCTAACAACCGTTGAAGTCGCAGCAGAGGTCGTCGCAGCCAGAGCATGCCCATCAGGGATCATGGAAAGTAGGGCAATCGTTGCGAAGGTGATTATAGAACCGATATTCACACCGAGAATCCCTTTTCCCACCTTGACAGGGGATGATATCTTCTTCATCATTTTCTTACTCGTTAAAATTATTCCTAAGGCGATGGTTGTTACTATAACTACTGTCATCAATGCAACGGATATTGACATCAAAACATCCTCCTTTCAAATATCTAAATCAAATTCTTTTTTCTTCAAAGGTAAAGGGATGAAATTCTCTTCCACTGGCTTCGAAGAATTTGGTGAAAAATTCGTAATAAGTTAACCTCAAACTCTGTATGAAAACCACAAGACCCTCAAGACCAACGAGTATGAGTTGACCCATCAAAAAGATCAGAATTGCCCACACATCTCCACCCTTTGCCGGCAAGACCATAAGCGTCATTATCCAGAAAGCCTCAAAGAGTGCCTCATGTGTTAGCGCAAAGGCGGCCAACCTTACGTATGATATGGCGTTACTCAAAAAAGATATCAGTGTGTCAAACATGCCAAAACCAGTTTCGACCCAGAATCCTTCACCCAATTTTATCTTTTCGCCGGCAACGATCTGACCTAATGGCTTTTTGAGCAACATGGCAACAAAACTCACGATTATAAGAATCAGAGTCAATGTAAGATAAGGCACCTTCCCTTCGAACATGTAAAATGACACAGATATAACGGCCGGCCAATAAAAGGCAAGACCCGCTATGCCCTCAGGCGAAAAAAGCGCTTTTTCCCAGTTTCGTTGTTTGAATCCATTTATGATGTTCAAGATCATTCCAAAACTTATCATTCCGATTCCGAAATATATGCCTACGATCATCAACTGGTTTATTTGAATTATAGGCCTTAACCATATCGCCGGCAACCATTCAAAGCCAAAGACCGAACCGTACATGAATCCAAAGAAGATGGATGCTATTGAGGCGCTTATCATGACCGTGCCAAATTGTTTTGAACCTCTTTTGTACATGAGATACCCAAACAAGAAAAGAATTGCGCCATGGCCGATGTCTCCAAGCATGAATCCAAACATGAAGGTGAAAAATGCCGCCACAAATGGAGTTGGATCTATTTCACCGTATGATGGCGTTCCAAACATTTTCGTCACAAATTGAAATCCCCTTAGCCATCCTCCTCTGTTTTCAATTTTAACCGGAACCTCTATCTGCTTTGTTTTCATGAGCTTTTCAGCTGATTCATTTACCATAAGTACATCTTCATCGATCTTTTGATCGAATTTTTTAACCTCTTTTGATGGCATCCAGCCGTTCAAAAGGTAAAGATTGCCGGTAGAAGTCGAAAAGGACTGAAGATCGTATATTCTCTTGTGAGAAAGGATAAGCGGATAATACTTATCGACGAATTCTTTGTTGGAATACAAGACCTTCTTTATCGCAAGATCGTTTTCGTCAACCGAAATTTTTGTCACTTCTATCAGTGCTTCCATTCTCGATTTTACCTCTTTCGGCGTTCCCGTGTAATCAACTGGCAACACATCTTCTTCAAAATACGCGGATTGCAGAATCTGTCTTGCCTCTTCTTCAAAGTCGGGAGGGGTAAAAACGAATATCCATGAATTATTTCTGTCCCTGTTTACCTCAAGGATGAGTATCGGATCTTTAAGAGAAGATTCTATCAGGTTNTCNTAATTCCTTATAGGCACTCTTCCAAAAATCAATTTTATCCTGTTTATCTCTGCCAAATTCTCAAATTCAATGTTGAGATTTGTAAGCATTTTTACATGAAAGAGCACATTTTGATAATCAGAAAGTTTCTTCACCAGATCGTTTTTTCTGTTGAAAAAAGACTTTATACCTTCGTTTATGAGTTTGAACTTCTTTTGAAGATTGTCTATATGCAAAGGCTCATCAAGATCTATCTCGTTTTGATCGAATGATGGAACGTATTCGGTCATCTTAAGAAAATTCATCATCTCGGTGTAAAGTTCACGGTAAGGATTATCGATCTGTATTTTTAAAAGGTCAGAAGCAATTGTTTCGTCAATAATCTCTTTCATATCATGTGGTTCAAAAGATTCTGACGATATGAGATCGAGATCATTTTTTTCGATTTTTTCACGTGGTGCAAAGAAAGTTACATTTTCCATTTTAGCAACTGCCATACCAACACCTCAAAATTCGTTTATCAATCTCTCTTTTATTTCTTCGGCTTTAAGTCCATATCTTACACCTTCTGTTATCGTAGACAAATCCATTATTTCATATTCTTTAAGTAAAAAATAATGAAAATAAACGGCAATTGAAAAATTACCGAGTTTTGTTATTGATTCTCTTGCTTTACGTTGAAGAAATCTTCTCTCGGCAAGAGTTATCCTATCGATAAAATTGTCCTCACTCATATCTTTGTATATCTCTGCGTAAGGGCCTGCTTCAGCACGTCAAGTACCTCTTTTATTCCCTTGGCATCACACATGGCATGCAAATCATCGGGTTTGAGTCTGAAATGAAAAGACAACAATGAATTGTAAAGTTCTTCGGGTTTAAGATCGTAAAAAGCCTTTGCACGTGCTATTCTTTCTATGTCTACCATATCTGCTCTTTCGCCTGCCAGTTCTTTAACGACAACCTGATCTTTCGTACCTAAATTCTTCGATGCACTTATTATCTTTGAAAACAGCCAACCATCGATGGCGTTTTCGAGCACGGATATAAGGTTAACAGCGGTGCTTTTTTTGTAACTCGAAAAGACATTCCTTACAACTTCCTGATATGGAGTTCCGGCGAGATTATCCAGCACTTCGTCTTGATTTTTTGAATTTGAAATTTTAACCGGATCTATCGTCGCCCTTTCTCCGAGATCAAAAAAGATCTTTTTAGATTCTTCTCTTAAATCTTTTTTGTTTATCATATTTCTCAAAGCAAGTTTTAAATTTTCTATTTCATACCTGTAAAAAAGCAAACGCATGAAATTTTTGTCAAAGGTCACGAAAAAAGTAAAAATTTTCTTCATATCTTTAAGTAGATCCTCTTGGAGTAAATTTTCGAGATCTCTTCTGTGAACTTCATCAGGATTAAGATTCCCCATTGTATCTGAATACATCTTCGTACTTTGAATGTAACTTACAACATCCCGTATGGTCTTTTGACTTATCAAATTTTTGTAATCTTCAGGTGTCAGAAGTTCCCCGCATAACGCGTAAAGCTTTGCCGACACACCTGCATATTTAACTAAACCTATCATATAAACCTCCAAAAAAATTACATAAACATTATATCACTTATTTCTTGGTGCTTCAAGGTTGTGAAATTTTGAGATTATCATTTTCATTTCATTCCTTCCGAAAAAGAAAAGCATGACAAGAAATATGGCGATCTCAAGGGTATATTTCGGAAGAGACGGCATTTTAGAAAATGGAATCAGAAAAACAATCACGTAAACAAAGGATGTTAAGATGGGCAAAATTGTTTTTATGGAGAAAAAACTGCCCATTTTGAATTCAAAATCAAGATCATACAAAATCAAAAACAACAAAAGAAATGAAACGATGCTCGAAGATGCCGCTATTCCGGCCTGTTTGAATGGCATCATCAATATCCAGTCCAAGTAAGCGTTTACGAAAAGCATCGGAATACTTATCAAAGTAAGACGTACGGTCTTTTTTTGCGCTATGTAAACGTTGCCAAGTATGCCCACCAATGGAACGGTTATTATCATCGTCGAGTAAGCGATAAGGGCGGACGATGTCATCGCCGTTGATTCGGCCGTGAAAGAACCTCTCTGGTATATTATCCTGACTATGACATCTGATGCAACTATCGTGAAAGCCGTTATGGGAGCAAGGATTTTTACAAGTGACTCAACCATCATGCGTGTTTTTTTCAAAATTGCTTTTTTGTCAAAGATGGCAGCACTCTCGGAGATACTCGTCAAAGAAGATGTCAAAATTCCGGCCGTCATGATACCGTTTATCATTCCCACAATCGTGAAAGAATAGTTCAGAGCAGAAACACTCCCAACGGCTAGGCCAGATGCGAATGCCCTGTCTACAACACCATTTATCGTTGCTACGGCAGATGATAAAAAAAGAGGGGCGGCAAAGTAAAAGGTCTTTCTTGTAAGATTTTTTGAAAACTTTCCAAAAGGGAAATTACCCCATATTTTTCTACCATAAAGATACGCCACAAATCCTATCGCACCTGTTCCAAATTCCAAAGAAATAGCGTAAGCGCCTTCTTTCATGAATGGTGCAAAAACAAGCAAAGCTGGAATTAAAAATAAATTCGTTGAGAATTGTGCTATAGAGTATTGGAAAAACATCCTTTCGGCCCTTAAAAAAGCGCCAAAAAGGTTGGACCATCCGTTTAACAAAGGCAGAAGCGAATAAATTCTGAGATAACTTTCCGCAAGGCCAAGTTGATAACCGCTAAAGCCTGGAGCGAAAATTTTCATGTAAACACTGGGAAAAGCAGCAAGCGTGATCCCAAAAAGTATCAAAAAAAGAGATGTGAAAGTTAAAAGTCCCTTCGCGTAAGACTTAGCCACTGCTTCGCCATGTCTTTTCTCTTCGATGTAAATCGGTATTGCCATTGATGCAAAAGCACCGGCGATTATGCCAGCAACAATATCGGTTGGCCCAAGCGCTATTATAACTGCATCGTATCCACTGCTCGTTCCAAATAACATGCCGGCAAGCAATTGCCTTACAAAACCAAGCAATTTAGAGGCCGCAACGAAAACAGTTATCCAAAACGTACCTGAGATTATATCTTGAGATGTCATTTGTCTATTCATGTTTTTATCCTTGATTATTCAATATTTAACAAAAACATGTTTATTTTACCATACATTCTGAATACTCATGTGATATAATTCTTTTGGAAAGTTTTATATAATACTTCAATAGGAGGTCAAAAAGATGCATACGGATATAATCGATGTGAAGGCTATGGAAGTACTTGATTCAAGAGGTAATCCCACCGTTGAGGTTGATGTTTTGCTCGAAGACGGGAACACCGGGATGGCAATGGTCCCATCGGGAGCATCGACAGGGAAACATGAGGCACTTGAATTAAGAGATGGTGGAAAGAGGTACGATGGTAAGGGTGTTGAGAAAGCCGTCGAAAATGTCAACGAAAAGATAGCCCCGAGGGTTGTGGGTTTAAACGTTTTCGATCAGGCATACGTTGATAAAATCATGATCGATCTTGACGGCACACCAAACAAATCGGCCCTTGGTGCCAACGCAATTTTGGGTGTTTCAATGGCAGTTGCACGTGCGGCGGCAAATGCACTTTACATGGATCTATACGAATATCTTGGTGGACCGAACGCGAAGACCATGCCGGTGCCGATGATGAACGTCGTCAATGGTGGAAAGCATGCAGATAGTGGCCTTGACATACAGGAATTTTTGATAGTTCCCGCAGGTGCGCCGAATTTCAAAGAAGCTCTGAGATACGGTGCGGAAACTTTTCAAGCTTTGAAATCCATTCTCAAATCGATGAAGATGGTTACTTCCGTTGGCGATGAGGGTGGTTTTGCCCCGCAACTCGGATCTAATGAAGAGGCAATAGAAGTTATCGTCGAAGCGATTAGAAAAGGCTGGATACACACCGGGAAAAGATATATACGTTGCGATAGATGCCGCTCCGGATTCGTTCTGGGATGACACGAAGAAAAAATACCATTTCGGTGGAAAGTATATAACAACAGATGAACTTTTAGATTTTTACAAGAAGATCGTCGATAAATATCCTATGATTTCGATCGAAGATCCATTCTACGAAGAAGATTGGGATGGGTTTGTCAAGATAACAAAAGACCTTGGTCACAAGATCCAGATAATAGGCGATGACATATATGTCACGAATATAAATCGTTTGAAGACAGGCATTGAAAAGAAGGCATCCAATTCGATATTGATTAAACTCAACCAGATAGGAACCGT
>JGI24721J26819_10005635_pt1 | contig 12461 bp, 13 predicted proteins | sample YelNatPaOPGAMG01_FD_26819 | JGI IMG/M metagenome (IMG submission 26819)
TTTTTTTACAAGGCTCAAAAAGCCCTTATTTTCCAAGGCTTTTTTATGATACAAAAAAGTTATCCACAACTTTTTTAAATAAGTGCTTTAAAATGTCAAAAGCCCGCCGATAAGCGGGCTTTCTAACCAGAACGCCGATGGCAAACCCCACAGAGAATTCTCTTTGGCGGATAAAAATCCGCAGAATTACATAGGGAGTGCCTGTCGTGCGCTCCAGTATTTTTATTATATCATCTCCTCGTTCTATAACAAGTCCAAAGCTTCCCCTTACCTGTGGATAAGTTTTTAGCAAGGAATTCAACCGCAAATTCTTGATCTAATGCCTGCTCTTTTGAAATATTCGGATGCGCCGGTAAATGTATTTGGACCAAGCCAAAACTTTTTCCTCCGTCTCCAATGGCATTCGGATTATAACCGCTTTCGCATTTAATAATGTCGTGCATTAACTTTTCAGAAACTCCATATCGTTGAGCGGCATTTCGTATCAGTTCGTCCATTTCCGGACTATAAATAACTTGAATAATCTGTGGCTCTTGTGTTTCTGGGGGCATTGTCAACCCAATGGTTCCTTGCGGAAACATCAGTCCAACCGCCGTAACCAAAAACACAATCGCTTTTTGGGCTATTTTATTCATCAGCCGGGGTCTCACCCCGATGACCTTAAAATCTCCTTATGATATATGCGTAGAAGGCTCCTGCGGTTGTTAGAACACCATAAAAAGCCTCGTAGTATCCGCTGTTTTTTAAAAATGCATATAAACCAGCGGCTAATAATGATACTACTACGGTTAAGGCAAGCGTAGCATATTCGCTTGTGCCTGCCAACTTTTTAATGCCCTGAACAATCAAGGAGACTAACGCACCAACTATAATCTCCATACTTTCTTATTATACCAAAAACACCATAAAAAACAATAAACCTGTGGATAAAAAAAATCCCCCTTAACGGGGGAGTTTAAAGAGCAAATACCATTGCTTTGCATACTGCAAAGCTTCAGCCATAGAGGTAAATTTATCTTGAACATACCACGTCCAGCGATATCCGTTACCCCTGTAAACCTCAATTTTGAGGCGGGTTTCTTCTTTTTGGTCATAAATATTTTGGTAAGTGTAAAAGCTTACCTTGCCACCCCTTAATCCCTCTGGCGGAAAAAGCATTTTACACCTCCTTTCGGTGTCCACCAGTCCCTCTTGAGAATTTTACAGCATTCTTCGTAAGAAGCCGCATTCCCAAAAAGTAAATGGTAGGCTTCGTGTTCTTTGCAGGTCTTATAGAGGATAAATTGAGCCCCTATACTTTTAGGGGGGACATGATGTTTACTTCTTTGTGCCTTCATCTTCGTCGTCCCCCTTGATACCGATGTCTTTCAAAAAGTCCAAATCCCCTTTTTGGAACTTCCCCTTCGGAAGAAGCGGCGGCTTCCAGAATGGCTTATTTTGAGGATTGGGTGTCATTAGGATCAGTTTTTCCAAAGGAATAACCGACCTAATTCTTGTTTCGCACTCCATACAGACACCCTCAATCCAAAATTCAAAACCCTCTACAAGATAGATAAACTCTATCTGAACTCTGCCATTGCAGTCTCCTTCATTGTGAAAAGTATCCAGACGTTTAACTCTCTTCCCTTCCATCTTGCACCTCCAATTCTATCACCCTAACAGCAAACACATGGACTTCGGTTTCTTCACCCTTAAGCCCGTGAATGTATTTGACGTTAATAGACAGAATTTTGTGTGGGGCAACAAGCGGCGCAATTTCTTTAAGGATAGACGGCATATTCAGCCACCCTTCCAGCCAGAAAATGGCATTCATTGCCCCATTAGAGAAAATAACCTTCTTACCGAGAACCATTTTTTTCCTTGAGATAGATGATTTTCTGAACCCACTTGCGGGGGATAAAAATCACATCTTTTGTGTCGCCCTGAATAGTCTGGATGACGCCAACCTGTCCCTTGAGAAAGAACACATATCCGACAGAGATAGACTCTGTCAAATAGTTTTCATTCTCAATTGACTGAAGATTCTGATAAAAGGTTGCGTCCTCCCAATATACCACACCGAGTTTTGCGGTCATCTCTCACCTCCTAGACGAATTCGCCGAGTGAAAGTAATACCCTGTCTGGGGTGAACAGACAAAAGAACCTGCGAGCAAGAGCCAGTCAAACCAATGGTCTTTCTCACCCAGTCATCATCCGTCACCCAAGTGCCGTTGACGATGAATTCTTTGTCATTCCATTCCATATGAGCAAACGAATGGAAGTGCCCTAAAACGAGAACATCAAACTTCTCAATGCTCCCCTGCCATCTCATCAACCGCTGTGTGATACCATAAGACGGGATATTCATCCACATTCTGATGGTGTCTCCGTGAGTGATAAGAAAGCGGGTATTAAAAACTTTGGCAACCTGAAAGAAATTCTCCGTCAAATGGAAGTAGACATTGGGCTGGTTTTTGAACTCAGAACGGAGAAACTCGTAAATCACGTCATCAAAATTCGTAGACGTGGCGGCAAACTTTCCCATATTTCCGTGATTTCCCCTACACGTCCAGATATTTACTTTCTCAAAATTCTGGGCGCAAAAGGAGATAATCCGTGAAAGAATTGGAATTGCCCCGCCAAAGACTTGCTTTTTAACAACAACATCAAATTCGTCCAAATCCAGAAAGCGACCAATAGTCTCATTGTGTATTAGGTCGCCAAGAAGGAAAAGATTGATGTTTTTTACCGGATGCGAAGCCCTGTGGATTTGAGTGATACGGCTCAATCCGTGAATAAGGGTTTCGCATCTCTTTTTGGCAACCTCAAGATTAAATGTCTTGGTTTTGTGTCCAATCTGGATGTCTGATATAAGGAGAACAAACTCCTCCTCGTCAAACCTTCCAGCCTTAGGAATATGCGGGACTTTGAGCGCCTGTCTTTCAATGACGGGCATCTCTTTGATAATTTTTTCGGCAATCGCCGTGATAAGCTCCTGTTTTGTCATTTTACCTCCTTTCTTTTTAAAGAACAAAAAAGGCGCATTAAAACACGCCCTTAAACGTATTCTTTAGTTGTAATATAGGACTCATACGCCCTACTTATATTTTATAACGTCTCCCCCAAAAACCAATTATGTCAAACAAAAAGCTGTGGATAACTACAATCCCAAAGCTTTTTTAATTTTGTCCCAAAGGCTAGGAAAGAAGTATTGAATAGCTGGTGCATCTTTTGAAATTCCCGGATCTTTTCCTTCTTCGCCCTGAAGGTCATCAATTAGTGGTAAAGGATCAATTGCCCCTCCAACGCCGTTATCGCAGTTGTCCAAAAACCAAGCGCCCCTTTGGGTATATTGGAAAATCATAAAATGTAAGTGAGCCCCGCCAAAAACATTCTGCTGGGTTGGGGGAGGATTAACCAATCCAGAATTGCCGACATAACCAATTATATCTCCAGCCCTAACTCTTTGCCCTAAAGAAACATCAATTTCTGATAAATGCCAATAAACTGCTTGGTATTTGTGTATAAATCCGTCCTCTTCAAAAGGATCGCTTTCTATGGTTATTCCATTACCCTTTGGAGAAAGCGGAGTATCAAACCGAGTTTTAACAACCACACCGTCAAAACACGCCACGCAAGGGGTGCCATATGTTTTGGCTGGGTTAGCATCTAATACAAGGTCAATTCCATTATGAAAAGGAAAATTCACGCCATTAAATTGATACCACGAGTTTAAAGATCTATTGCCATATGGCTGGGATACAACCACTGGGAGCCCGCTATGTCTTTTTATTGGGGTTTTAATTTTCATAAATTCTAACAATCGCACTACCTTTTATGGTTTCATTAATATTTTTGTTTTTTAACGACCTTTTTTTGAGAAACTTCCTCTGTCTGGTCTATTAAAATGTCTAATTGTGGCTCTGACATAGATTAAACATTTTTCATTATATCAAAATATCTCATCGCATTCAAGGCATTATATCTATTAATTGGAGCATTAGGATAATTTTTGAGCGCCATATCATTTCTAAAACCCTTATCTGGAAAGTTAACTTTATTTGCGACATCCAATGCTTCTTCTGCGGCTTCCTCCATTGTATAAGCGTGTCCTAGTGCAATGCCAACCTGATTATAATAACCAGCAGTAAAATACCGATTGCCTTTTTTAAAAGAATCGTAATGATAAAACTTATTTTCTTTGTCTTCTGGAACATAAATTGGCAATCCAGTGCGTGGATGATTAATGTATAAAGACACNGAAGCCCCAAATCCNTATTTAAAATGGTCATAAAAGTTATCTATTTTCCCGTCTATAAATGAGGTATAAATATCCGAGAAAGAATCTTTAGCTAATGCCATTAAAAGATTAGGGTGTGAATTATAACCAAATCTGCCACCACAGGTCTCTAAATAATAATTATCTCTTTCTGATACGATAACATTAACATCGTAAGTTCCGGTATATTTTATTTTCTCAAATAATGGGAAGAATTTGCCGATGGTTTTTTGAACCCCCTTACTTTCTAATGGAACGGTAAATACATAATCAAATGCGCAGCCGGTATTTTGTCCTAATTCTCCAACCAATTCTCTTTTGTTTTCTAAATCACAAAACGCAAAAAACGGCTTACCTTCATAAAAATAAGCTTCAAAATTAACCTCTATCCCCTTAATTCTTTCTTGTAAAATATATCCTTCCTTTGGCTCTTGTATAGATTGAAGATACGTTCTTAATTCCTCATTAGCTGACGTGTCTTTTTCCGAAGACGGCACAAAAGTGGTATAAGATTCTGATGAATTATTGGGCTTATAGACATAGGCTTTGTCTTTGTTTTGTTCAAGAAATTTTATTCCGTCTTTTAAAGATTTGAAATCTTGAGTGGGCGGGATAAACAATCCAACTTTTTCAGCAAGTTTTACACCAAATTCCCTGTTGTATTCTGCCTTAACCATAAATGATGAAGCTCCATAAACCTTAAAACCCTTATTTCTTAGTGCATCTGAAACTTCTGGTAAGAAGTTTTGGTCAAAAATATAATAAGCATCTTTGGGCGGATTTTTGAGAATAGTTTTTAAATCAACTTTAGGCACTATACCACTGCCGACGAGATTAAATTCTTTCTTTTTATCCTCGTCTTTTTTCATCATTGTAGCTAAAAGAACTTTATCTCCTTGCTCTTGAGCAAGTTTAGCAAATCCCAATCCACTATAATCTTGAGTCAAAAATATAAGTTTTTTCATAGGTTATAAACTAAAATCATATTATTCATTTAAAATTTTATCCAAGACCTTTTTGGTTAAAAGCCCCTTGTTTATTTGATCTTTAATATAAGTCCTTCTTGCTTCTTTATCTTGGAAAGATTTAATCCTATCTTTATAATATTCCGCCCTGTCATCCACCGACAACATTTTAACTTTTCTATCTATAGAATTCAAACCTTTCTCTTCGTCTTTCATTATATCTATAATTTTTTTAAGCAATTCAGGGTTTTTATTTTTTAATTCTTCAATTACTTCTCCGCGTTGGTCTTTTGGTATTTTCTTTATTTGCTCATAAATATTTTCCGCTTCTTGCTTTATTTTAAAATTTTCCACCGCTCCTTTTTCAAATATATTTTTTATTTTTTCAACCTCTTTAGAATCAGCGCCTGTTTCTTCTACTTTTTTAGAACGAATAAACCTACTAATAAGCGGAATTTCGGAAATTTCAGGTTTTTCTCCTGTAACTAATTTAGCGGTTTCAAATAATTGTTCCGTTTCTTTTCCAACACCACTTGTTAATTGTTCTATTGCATATTTAATGTCAGCTGGAGAAACCTCGATTCTTCCTCCGGATTTTTGGTATACCTTATCGGTTACACCAACAAGAATTCTACCCAACGTTGAATCTTTAAGCGAATCAAAATACTTATATGTTTCCGGCATATACTGATAATAACCAATCCCATATTCGGGTCTTATTTGTGTTCCCGTCCACTTTCTATTTCGCATTATATCTATGGGAATATCAGCAAGACTTGGGGTTATGGCTTGGACCAAATCAGTTCCACCTACTGGATTATAAGCATCTATTATTGAGGCTAAAACATTTCCCATTATATCTTTTATCTCGCTTTTTTTGTCATTTAGTAAATCAACCATAGAATTATCCATTACAACCAATGGTTTTATGCCCCAACCAACGGGTATAACCACATAATTAAACTTTTCATCTGTTGACGGCAAAACAACCGGAAGTCCGTTCATCCTGTCCCATTTAGAAACCTTATCTCTCCATTGTGGGTCAATTTTATCATTCCATTCTTGGGTAGCCATAACTGCACCCGTAATAATACCGACAGTTCCTGCTAAAACTTTAGGGTTTCTCAATGCTCTTAACATTTTAACCGAACCCTGAATTGAAGCATTAGAAAACATATAAAGAGCGTTAATAATCGGTCCCGCAGTTCCAATTCTATTAAAGTTAATCGTCGCTTCTTTGGCTAAAAATGCCGCCTGCTCTTTGCTTAATCCTTTATCTAACGCTTTTTTATAAACGCTTAACCTTGTGCTGTCTTCAAAAATAGTATTCCAGTTATCAACTGCCTCAACTATTTTCTGTGCCGCTTGTCTTGGCTTGCTTCTATTGAGCTGTCTTATTTTATTTAAATCTAATTCTAATTGTTTTCTTGTAGATAAAGACAAACCACCAGTCGTTCCACCCATTTCTTTAAGTTCTTTATAAAGACGTCCTTGTGGTGAATCTACACCTCGCAAATAATCTAAAACCCCCTTATAACCTGTTTTTATGTCTTCTTTAACAACACCCAACCCCCCTTTTAATCCTATTTCTTTTTTAGAAGCCAAATAAACAAGCGTTTCCTGAAGGTCTCTAATCTTGTTAGGAAGAGCAAAATTTATATTCCATCTCGTAGCCAATCCGGACATCAATCTTGTTATTGAGGCTATAATCCGTGTAAATCCATCAAGTTTTTCTTTATTTATTCCTTTAAGTGTAATAGCAAGGTCTTTATTGTTAATTTTAAGCCAAACAGGTTTTCCGTTTTCTCGGAGTTCTAAAATAAGTGGGTCTGTATTTTTCTTTAAAATAGGAATTCCGTCGTGAGTAAATCCTATTGCTTTTGGTTTTATTTCTTCAAAAAGCCCGTTAAAGTAATTATTTTCTCTTACAAACTTTAATGTCGCCAAATCAACTTTATTTTTTTCTGCTTTTACAATAGCCGCCGCTTGATTTGCTACTACATTGTCTATAATATCCGCAATTTCTCTTTCGCTCCCCTTTGCTCTAAAAAGTCCGGTTCCTTTAACATCAAATCCCCTTGAGGTCAAAACATCTATAATATCCTCATCGTCGAAAACCCTATTTAATGGGATATGATATTTATATTTGTTTTTTAAAGTATCATAAAGTTTTTTATCTATCACTCCACCGTCTAAAAGAATATCAAGCGTCTTTTTGTTTGCTTCACTTATTTTATTAGCAATTCTTTCTACTTCTTTAAAATGCGGTTTTGATTGAATTTCTTTTAATAAGTTTTCAGCTTCTTTTGTTGTAATTCCAGCCGCTTTTTCTCCAATAGCAAGATTTCTTTCCGGTGCGTGGCGAGCAATAAGATAATCATTTATATCTTTTTGAAGTTCAGTGTCTTTAGTTCCTAATTTTTTAGAAGTTGTCAAAATATCTTTATCAACTTTTTCCGCAAATTGTTTTAATTCATTTATTGCCGTATCAACCCTGCCAATATAAAGCTCTTTTTTGAGATATGGGTTTGTTTCGTCGCTAACCTTGATTCCTTTTTGTTTTACTAAATCCCTAACCCTATACCAATTATCCTGAACGGCAGTATTAAATTTAGTCCACCAGCTATCTAATGAGTTCTTGATCTTATCCCAATCCGCTATTTTTTCTGGGTTAATATCTTTTTCGGCAAGATTTTTTTCTGCTTTAAGTAATTCACTTGCGTTTTCTGATAAATTGCGGTAATCTTTAGATAATGATGCTTTATCGGTTTTTAGCGTTGATTGACCTTTTAATATCGCTTGTTGGGGCTCTTTTATTATTGGCAATTCCTTTTGAGGAGGGGTGGAAAAACTCTCTGGCTTACCTTCTATTTGCGGTTTTAACTCTGGGATTTGTGGTTTTTGTGATACACTAATTTCTGGTTTAACTTCTTTTGCCAATGATTCAAGTTCTTTAGGAATTTCTGCGTTGGGCTTGATAACCTGTGGTTTTATTGCTGACTTGGTTTCTACTGGTTTAACTTCTTTTACTCCTTTAATAACTTGGTTATAGAAATCAGTAAGCTGGGAAGGGCGAGTTAAAATATCAATGTTGGGAATTTCTTTTTTATAATATGATACATAACTTCTTATTTGCCTACCAACATCTTCTAATCCATATTTCTTAATATCTTTCAAAAAAGACGGATATAATTCTTTCCTTTCTGCTTCTGTTATCGATTTCTGTATGTCAGCCTTGAATTGTTTTACATACATCTCAAACATTTTTTCTTTCACAAACTCCTCCGCACTCTTATACTTCCTTGCTTCCCCTGCTAATGGTTCAAGTTCTTTAGGAATTGGTTTTACGCCAGCAGAAACTTCTGGTGCTGTTTGCATTTTACTTCTCGCAAAATTCTCCAATTCATTTTTAATAACTTTTTTATCCGTAATCGGTGCTAATTTCTCTGCCAAAACTGCGGCTTCTTCTGGCTTAATGTCTTTTATTCCTTCTAATAAAAGCTTCTCTACTGCTGGTTTTTCAGTTGTTTTTGCTATTTTTAAAATAAAAGATTCGCCTTTTGCCGGTCCATAGGGTGGAAGAAGCATTTCCGAAAGAAAACCCGCCGCTGTCGGAACATAGGGGATTTTACCAACTACAGGAATTTTTGAAACACCTTTGGCAACCACCTCGCCAAACATTGGTTTATCGCTTAATGCTTCTGTAATACTTGTTGCCCCCGGTTTTGGTTGAATATTTCCGGTCAAAATACCACCAACCGCCCGACTTATATTTTCAAAAAAATTAAAAGTTGTTTCGGGAATTTTTTTAGACATCTCGCCCATAAAAGCAGACGTCTTTTGTCGTAATTCCTCACCGGTGCGTTGTGAAGTAATAAGCGCCCGCTCCAGCGAAGATCCGGGACTAACAAAATTCAGACCGGTCTGCCCCCCATCAGAATATCCAGGAATAACCTTATTTATTANCCCATTTATTTCTTCAAAAAGATTCATAGATTTAACAATTTATCAATCTCAGACTCTTGAATACTATTCTCAGTAGATCCACCCGCAGAGTGTAATTTATAGAAGGCGTCTTTAAATTCATTCCATTTCTGTATTAAATAAACAGGCAAAACGCTTGNCTGAAGTTTTTGTTCTACCATATCTTTAAACCAAATAGGAGGATTANAAGAATTAATTTCGTTTGCAATTTCAGCCTCGCTTCTACCGACTAAAGAAAATGGTAATCCTAATGATTTAGCTTCTGAAATGGTTAACGTGTTTCCACTAGGACTTTTTAATGCCTTTTCCGTCAATGCTTGCGTTCTTTCTAAATTCGTCCACGCCTGTTGAATCTTCAAATCGTTTCCTGTCTTTACTGCCTTTCTTAAGTTTTTAAGCAAGGACACATTTACTCCTAAAGAGGTTGCCATTCCAACCAAATCATCATCAGTTGCGTCTGCTATTGCTCCCGTAGAAATCATTTGTTGAATAAATTGTCTTGTGTTGTCTATTGCTTTCTCTCTTTCGGATTGTTGTGTTGAGTATTGTTTTTCGTAAATGCCCATTTCTTGTTTGGCGGCATCTAGCGAATTTTGATAAAGATTATTTAAAAAGTTATACTGAAGCTGAAGTTTTTGGAGATTGGTATCTCTAGCATCTTGAAGCAATTTAATCCTTGCCTCTCTAACCCCCTCTCTTACACCGCCAACATTTTGCTCATCTTTTATCATCTTGTCAAACTCATCAGCGGCAGTTAAAATCGTCTGCCTCATTTTATCAAGCTCTGCCTGTCTTTGAGGAATAGAATATTTGTTTAAAATTTCATTATATCTGTCTGGCAAAACATTAGACGGCGGCTGGATTGGAGCAGTTAATTGGGGCAGATAATACTGAAGCCTTTCGTTAATCGCCTGGTTAATTTTATCCTCATACTCTTTAACAGTTGGAGCCTCTATTGTCTTTGATGGCGACTTTGATGATGGCTGTTCTATCTTTACAACACCATTAGAAATAGGATTTGGAGTTTTTACTGTGGGCGGATTGATTTTAATAGGTGTATAATTTACAAATGGAATTGGCGTATTTGTGGTTGATGAGGCTTGGGGATTAGGTGTAGTTGGCGGAGGAGTTATTGGTATATATGGCGTATAATTTATCGTCGTAGACGGAGCAATTCCTCCTGATTGTGGGGTAGAAGACGCCTGCGGCAAAACACTACCCCGNGGGACCGAAGCCGCTGACGGCGTGGTTGAACCGCCAGAAAACAACTTTTGATATAAATTTTTTAGATAATCCATCATATTTTATTGTCTATTAAGTTATAATATACAACTATTTTTTTAATAATTCCAGACCAAGTTGATGCGCTTCCAAAATGAGAAGTTAACATCACCTTAAACCTCTCTGCCGTCTTGCCAACATCATAAACCATTCTATACTTGGGCGAACTATTGGTAATTGTGCCAATAGTTGTTTCGGTATAATCATCTCTAGTTTGGTTGTCTACGGTAAAAAGTTTTAATGTGATAAAATCATCGTTATCGTTTAGTTGCCCATCATAAATAACTTCCATTTTCTCAATTTTCACACGAGAGCCCAAATCTAACCAATTAGAATAATAATAAATATTTTCAAGCGCCTCGCTTCCGGAGGTATTTATGGGAAATTTTCTTAAATAATTAATGCTTGGGCTATTAGATAATTGTTGCCACCAAAAATATTTATTCCCAACAGAATCAACAAAACCTCCAATCCCACAAATAGTATTGCCAGACTCTGTTCTAAAATATCTCATATAAGTAGCCTTATCCTCTACATCGTAAATAACAAACCAATAAGTATTTTCACCCAAAATATCCCCCTCCTTATAACGGAGAGCAATAAAATTATCCATTCCAGCAACATTTAATTTATAGTTTAAATTAGAATAAATGGGGAAATTATTTGAACCTAAAAATGTTTTTAGCGGCTCAAGCTGATAACCATTTAGTAAATATAAATTTATTGTGTCTTTTTTGGTTACAACCACCCAGCCAACCGACGTCCTTGTCATTCCAACATATTCTCCATCTATGGGAACAATTTTAGAATATGACGTATTTGCCCCACCATCCCAGTATAAAAGGCAATAAGAACCGGCAGTTTTTGCCACAATTAAAATATAATCATTGTTTATGTTTCTAAAGTCTTTTATCTCAAAATCCGTTCCCAAGTCTAATGTTCCAACGTTGCTGAAAGAAGTGTTAAAAATCTTAATTTGAGTTAATCGTCCATAAATTCCAGACGGCTTATTCCCAATATAAAGATATTGGTTATATGTTTCACAAAAACGAGGAGAATCAAACGAACCAAAAGCTGTCCACGAATCAGATAAATCCTCTCTTCTTTTTTTAACATACGTCCCAAAGGCAACCCCCACCAAATAACCATTAAAAGAACAAATATCATTAGTGAGGTTGTCTGTCCCTGTGTCTATTGTCCCGCCATCGGTTATTGTATCTGAATTATGGCTATCATATACCCACACTTGAGAGTTTTTAAAAATAAAGGCAACCCTCCCTTCTTGTCCGCCTGATTTAAGCGGAGTATAAGATGTAATTTCTTTAACAAGACTCGTAGAATTAGTTCCACCCCTTTGTGTGTGTGGAACAAGTGGATAAATAACATCTCCTTTATATGGCGACTGATTCCCAGTTAATCCTTGTTTCCACCTAAAACCAGACGAAACAACATACTGATGAGATGGTTTATCGCTCGNCAAAGAAAACAACGTTGCGTCTCTAAAGTTTTCAAAAACTACCCTTTTCATAAAACAATAAAATAATTAACCGTTGATGTATCTGAACCAGAAGCCGACGTTATTGTAAAGCTTCCGTTATTGCAGGTGATCGTCAAGTCTCCTATTGTTCCACCCGAAACATTTCTGGTAACAAAACCCCTGCTTGATGCCAAAACCTTTGGGTTGTAAATTGTAATACTTCCAGCCGTCAATGTCGCACTCCCAATTAAAAACAGGGTGTTCATAATTGCATCTTTTTCNTCTTGTGTTAATGGAAAGTTCATACTTTTCTTTCAACTTCTAATTTAATAAGACGCCTTTCTGTTTCATCAAGCCTGTCGTTAATTTTATCCACAGCATCCCAAAGGCGATCAAATTCGTGTCTATAATCATTGGTAACTATTTTTTGAAGTTCGCCCAATTTGCCATTTCCATTGCGAGACTGGACAATTTGGGAGATTTCTTTAAGGACAAA
>JGI24721J26819_10005637_pt1 | contig 12458 bp, 7 predicted proteins | sample YelNatPaOPGAMG01_FD_26819 | JGI IMG/M metagenome (IMG submission 26819)
TTCCTTTGGAAGTATCCTTGTGCCCTCCAGGAGTTTTAGAGGGAAAGATGGAGCTGGATACATCAATGGTAAATGTCCAATGTTATTGAATAACTTTCATAAATTAATGAGGGAGCTATGGGATGTACTTTGAAGAGAATTTTGTTAGTTGTCACAGGTTATCTTGTATTGTTTTTCTATTCATTTGCCCAGCAGGATGTTAACATGAAACAGGGCTGGGCTTTACTTCCATCTATTCTGGCAAGAATAACTCCGCCAGCATTTCCAGACAAAATTTTTGATGTTACAAAGTACGGTGCTATAGGCAATGGAAAAACTGATTGCACAAAGGCTTTTAAGAAGGCAATAGAAGCATGTAACAAAGCAGGTGGTGGTATGGTGTTTGTGCCAGAAGGAGAATATCTAACAGGTGCCATTCATTTGAAAAGCAATGTGAATCTTCATTTAGCTAAAAACGCAGTAATAAAATTTTCAACGAATCCAGAGAAATATCTTCCCGTGGTGTATGTAAGATGGGAGGGTGTTGAATGTTATAATTACTCCCCGTTAATCTATGCATTCGAGCAGGAAAACATAGCAGTAACTGGAGAGGGTGTCCTTGATGGACAGGGAGCGGATGATAACTGGTGGCAGTGGAAGGGCAGTTCGAAAGGTAAGTCTGGTGAGACTAAGTATACACAGGCCGAAGCAAGGAAAAAACTTTTTGATATGGCTGAAAAGGGTGTGCCGGTTGAAAAAAGGGTATTCGGCAAAGGCTACTACTTGCGTCCTAACTTCTTTGTTCCTTACAAATGCAAGAATGTTCTGGTTCAAGGAGTTACTTTTAGAAATTCTCCGATGTGGTTTCTGAATCCTGTGCTTTGCAAAAATGTTTCTATTATTGGTGTTAAATTGGAGGGTCTGGGACCTAACAATGATGGTTGTGATCCAGAATCATGTACAGATGTACTTATTAAGGATTGCTTTTTTAACAATGGTGATGATTGTATAGCTATTAAATCGGGTAGAAATGCTGATGGCCGTCGAGTCAATGTCCCTTGTGAGAATATTGTAATTCAAGGTTGCAAAATGAAGGATGGTCATGGTGGTATAGTGATTGGCAGTGAGATGTCGGGTGGTGTAAGAAATGTTTATGCAGAAAATTGTGAAATGGATAGCCCCAATCTGGACAGGATGTTAAGAATTAAGACTAACTCTATCAGAGGCGGATTTGTTGAAAATGTTCTTGTAAGGAACATTAAAGTAGGACAGGTTGCCGAAGCGATTGTGAAAATTGATTTCTATTACGAAGAAGGAGATAAGGGTGATTTTACACCAGTTGTACGTAACATTAAGGTGGAAAACGTTACGAGTGAAAAAAGCGAATATGCTTTATGGATTAAGGCTTATGAACGCTCACCTGCAATGAACATCATTGTAAAGGATTGTGTATTTAACAATGTTAAAGAACCCAGTGTAATCGAAAATGTTGAAAACCTAAGTATAATAAATGTCGCTATTAATTATTATTAAATTGATAACTCTCACCTGCAATGAACATCATTGTAAAGGATTGTGTATTTAACAATGTTAAAGAACCCAGTGTAATCGAAAATGTTGAAAACCTGAGCATAATAAATGTTGTTATTAATTATTAGATGATAGCTTGAAAGAAATTAGTGCAAAGTTGACTAGGGTAGGACTATCAAACAGTAAAGGAGGTAAAATGATATACAAATATATAAAAAGTAATAAGCATCGGCTAAATTCGATAAATTTAAGATATGGATGCAATGCAATATGGATCTTTGTAATTTCCTTTTTATTTATTTTGTGTGCTTCGAGTCCTGTTTTTGCTCAGATGGCTGGGAAAATATCGGGCAGAGTTGTAGACGCCCAAACTGGTGAGCCACTTATAGGGGCTAACGTTATAATTGTAGGTACAAGTATGGGGGCAGCAACAGATATTGATGGTAACTATTTTGTAATCAATGTGCCTCCGGGTAAATATGATATTCAAGCCTCCATGGTAGGTTATGAGAAAATTATACAAAAAGGGGTTGTTGTAAACTCTGGTAAAACAACAGTGGCGGAATTTAAACTGAAGGTATCTGCAATAGAGCAAGAGCCTATTATTGTCGAAGCANTTAAGCCAGACGTTGAACCTGAAAAGACTTCGACGAGTGTGGTATTTAGACCTGAGGATGTGCAAAATATTGCTGGCACAAGAAGTGTTAATGATGCAATTGCTCTTGCTGCGGATGTGATAGACGGTCATTTTAGAGGTGGCAGGCCAGGGGAGCAGTTATATGTTCTACAAGGCTTTGGTATAACAAATCCTTTAGATAATACCATTGCTATAGTTCCAATGATAAGCGCACTTGAAGAGGTCGAGATTGTAACAAGTGGCTTTGGTGCTCAATATGGCAATGCACAATCGGGTGTTGTTAATATAACGATGAAGGAAGGTAGGGCCGATGCATGGCATAGCTATGCCGAGGTGAATACGAGAGTACCTGGTAGAAAATATTTTGGAGCACACGTTTATGATGCTAATGCAAACAGATATTTACAAACTATGTTGACGGACTCTGTGTGGAATGCTCCCTCAAACGAGATTCCCGGATTTGGATACTGGACAGGAATGGGCAAAAATATTTCCACAATGTTTGGTAAGGATACAGCTGCCCAGATAGCCCTTGCCAAAGCTCTATGGAGAGAAGTCAGAAAGAAAATAAACGACCTGAGTTATGATAATAACGTGGATTATTCTGTTGAATTTAGTACTGGTGGACCTCTCAGTGAAAGTGCAAGGATGTTTTTAGCAGCTAGAAAGTCGAATGTCTGGCCAAGATTACCAGCGGAAGAACCCGACATTGATCAACAGATTATGGGAAATGTTGCTTTTGATATGGGTAAGGGAACAACATTTAGAGTAAGTGGTGCCTATTCGGTTAATTCAAGAACAGTATTCCCGAGTGAGAACAGTCCAACATCTCCAGGATATCTTAATTTCCTATGGGATAATATACTCAATGTTCAATATAGAAGGACAACTAATACCCAACTTGGTATTAGATTTAATAAAGTATTAAGTCCAAAAACTTATTATGAAATCAAGCTCAATGCATTGTTGACAAAGCGGAGAGAAGGATCATCGCCTTTTGAAGAAGATAGAGATGACTTAACAACATCATTTAGATTGCAAAATACTCTGACTTTGCAACAAACTCCACCAGATGGTTTCGTAACGGGTGCAGGCCGTGATAACTTTTATAACGATAAGACCTCTACTTATTCACTTGATGCGTATGTTACAAGTCAGGTCGCAAAATCACACTTGATAAATGCAGGTGTTCAAGCAAATATCTATCGATTGGATATTAAAGACCATTATTCTTTGAGTGGTGAATTTCCGATCTATTCGGAGTATACAGCTAAGCCTTATGAGGTCGCATTATATACTCAAGATAAAATAGAGTTTCAAGGAATGATTGCTAATGTAGGACTGAGATTAGATTTCTGGGATTTGAATACAAAATTTTTGCCTGACCTTTATGCACCTTATTTGGCTTTTTTGTCGGATTCAAATAAATGGGTCTATGTTGGTAAAGATGCATTAACACAAAAGATTCCAAAAATTAGTAGACTTCAACCCCGTATAGGGGTATCGTTCCCAATATTGGAGCAAACAGTATTCCATTTTAACTATGGTGCTTATGTCCAAAGGCCAGGTTTTCAATATATATTTGAAAGCAGAAATCTTATAAGCACAACTACTGGTAAAATTGAACTGAGTCCACAAGTTTTAGGCAATCCGTATCTTCGACCCCAAACAACATATAGCTATGATGTGGGTGTTGTACAGGGCTTTGGAGAAGGATTTACCTTAGATATAAGCGGCTATTATAAGAATGTGTTAGATCTGATTCAACAGGCACAAATAAGCAGTGAGTGCGGTTCGTACTATCCTTCATATAACACCTACATAAATCGAGCTTATGCAGATATTCGCGGTTTCAAGATAATTTTAAGTAAAAGAAAAGGTCCATACACAGGCTCAATAAATTACCAGTACAGCGTTGCTACTGGTAAGAGTAGTTCCGTCGGTAGTATGGTGCCCACCTTCCACAGGGATCAGAATGGATTAATAACGTTGAATGCTGAAAATACAGCTAAGAAAGACATTTTGCTTGATTTCGACAGGGAACATAATTTTTTGATTGATCTTGGGTATACCACGGAAAGTGATTTTGGGTTTAAAGCAGGTGGTATTTATCCTCTTGGTGATATTACTGTTTATTTACATAGCTACATCAGAAGTGGAAGGCCATACACATATTCAAGCAAAGCCGGCGAATTCGAAGTGAACAACAAGCGAACTCCGTGGGAACGAAATACGGATGTTAAAATCTCTAAAAAGATTAAAAAATTCTTCGGGACCACCGCCACTATTTATCTTGAAATTTTCAATTTGTTTAATGATAAAACGCTTAACTATGATTATATTTTCAGGTCGGATAATGCCGGTTCCCCAAATCCGAATGCCGGAATATATGAAAATGTTCCGCTGGATGCACCCAATGGACTTCTGCATATGAATGATAAATACCCGGCAAGCTTACAGCTGGCTTTAGANAAATCATTTCTGATTTATACAAATGNACCCAGATCATTTAACCTTGGTTTCACAGTTGAATTTTAACGTGAGGAGTTATTATGAAAACAAAATATGTTTTCTTTACATTAATAATACTAATGAATTTCCTGCTGTTTGCGCAGGACAAAGAAATTCATAGAAGAGGTATGCTTAGGCAAACAATTTTTGCAAATGGTTCCATAGGCAGACCGTTAGATAGTGGAAAAGGCGGAGCATTGCTTAGTATGCCATCTTTTGAATGGCCAAGCAATCAAGGGTACCCAATTTATATAAGAGCTGCTAATGAAACTTATACCTTCGAAGGATTTTATAACTCTTTAGGGGGAGGTTTGTGGATTGCGGCAGATACTGCAGTATACAGTGGAACAGGTGCAACACCGAGATTGTACATCCCTTGTGGAGCACTTACCGATGCAAGTGGAAATAACCAAACAACTTCATCAATTCCCAGGAACGTTCAAAGGATAGAAAATTATCCGGTTCTTGAAAATGGTGAAATAAACCCATCATATAATCCTGATGATGCTGAAGAAATTATAATATCCGAATGGGATACATATCAGGGTGTGTCAGTAAAGCGCACAAGTCGTGCATGGAGTTTCCCCGATTATGATGATTTTATTATATATGAGTACGAAATAAAAAACAACCGAAGCGATACATTGAGGGCTGTGACAGTTGCTTTTATTTATTCGTTTACTCCTTCAATGATAGCTGGAAGAATGTACAATCAAAATGTGTGGGCTGATGTTGCGTTTCGTGGAGATAAACCACAAGGCGGCTCGCTATCTATGAATTATGCTCGATTTGACTGGCACAGGTATATGATTTATAACCATAGCATCAATGGAATACCATTTTTCCCGCAAGATGCAATCGATACCATAATGCTGGCACCGGCAGCAATAGGAATATTGCCATTATATTATGATTATGACCACCTTGCAAATAAGTACCAGGTTAAGGTTGCACTTGCAAGCGGTTCACCAGCGAGCGATACAATTAATCTATATGATGAGAATAAAAAATTGAAACAGCCTTATACTATCGGGTGGGATAATGGAAACTTAAACATGGATAAGTTTAGCAGATATTACGATATCGAGGTGAGGCGAAATAACATACAAATGAGATCCAGCTCAGACTCTGCAACGTTCGGTTTGTATTGGATTGGTCGAGCAAGACCATCCTGGGGTAATACTTTAAGAAATCCAACTGGAAAGCTGTATGGATTTGGGCCGTACATACTTCCTCCAGGCGAAGTATTGAGATTTTCATATGCGGAAATGGCAGGATTTGGTCCGGGAACAGAACAACAGACTAGATATAATGACCTCGGTGGCGGTTGGGGTACGGGTGATCAGGCACCGTCTCCAGAGCCTGAACCTGGTGTTCATCCTGTTCCAAGCTGGTGGACAAAATTGAGATACGATTGTTTAAATCCAAATATGGATAGAGAACCACAGCCAGGCCAGATCGATTACAGATATATGGGCAGTACGTATATGCAAACTAGGAAGTTACCCGATTACGTAAACTCGCCGAATACAGTTTCGCTAAAAGATGTTGCAGATAGAGCAATACAAATGTATAAAGGTGGCGATTATGTACGATACGATACTATTCAATTTGATCCATCTCCATTGGCGGGCGCGTTGCCTACAGGCAGTTATAAGGTTCCAATACCCTGCCCATCACCTGCTATACATGTTATTAATACTCCTTCTGCTTCCAATAAAATAATATGGGGAGCACAGGTGGAATCAATTAATCGGAGTACTCCGGGTTTTGCACGATTAATTGCTCCGCCAAGTTACTATCTAGTACTTAGAAGTGTCAATCCAATGGGACCCTGGAAGATTCTGGATAGTGTTGGTTTAAGGGATCCGCGTTATTTTGTAGATGCCTCGTCAATTGAAAAAAAAGGCAATCTTGTGCTTGGAGACAGCGCTTATGTGTATTATGATGAAACATCGAAGCTTGGGCAAAGTTTCTTCTATTCTGTTGTGGTAGTTGATTCTCTGGGTAATTGGAGTGCAAAAACTAATATTAAGAGTCATATCACGCAGACACCGGCAGTATCAAAATTAAGGCATGTATATGCAGCTCCAAATCCTTTTATTTTAAATTCAGGAGCAGAGTCTGCATCAGGAATAATGGGTGGCGATGTTGGAAATATAATATATTTCTGTGGCCTTCCAAAGCGCGCAACAATAAGGATATACTCTTATTCAGGACAATTGGTGAAAACCCTTGAACACGAATCTGTTTCGGCAAATAATCCGGATGGTGAATTCTCTAATTACTGGTTGCAAGTATCTAGAAACGAACAGTGGGTTTCGTCTGGCGTTTATTATTTTATAGTTGAAGATAAAGATACTGGCGATAGAGCCTGGAACAAATTTGTAATTATTCATTGAGAGAGGGCATAAAAATGAAAACGAGAATATTTATATCATTGATGATGTTAATTGGATTAACATCAATAGTCTTTTCCCAAAAGGTAGCCTCTACATCTATGCAGTTCCTTAAAGTTATGCCATGTGCTAGAGCAACTGCAATGGGAGATGCATATACCGTTTGGGCACATGGCGCGGAGGCTGTTTTTTGGAATCCAAGTGGCGTTGCTTTAACAGAAGGTTTTCAGTTTACTACAACCTATACAAACTGGATTTTCGATGCAAAACAATATGCTATTGGCCTTGCGATGCAGTTTGGAAATTTCGGTTCTGTCGGATTACAATTTCAATATGTAGATTATGGCTCTTTTGAAGAAGCTCTCCTACCACTGGAGAAAGGCGCAAACCCTTATGAACCATACCTTACAGGTAGAATATTCAGACCTTATTCGTACCTGGCAGGTCTAACCTATGCAAGAAGCTTAATTGAAAAATTTGCTCTTGGAATCACAGTTAAGTATGCACATGAATCCCTTTTTGACCAGAAAAAGGTTATAACCTTAACCCAGACACCGGGCATTTATGGAACGGAAGTCAAAACTTATACGGATGCCCTCTTATTTGATGTAGGTATCCGGTATAATACAGGATTTCGTACGGTTCAAGTAGCTGCGTCTATTCAAAATTTCGGTCCAAGTTTTAAATATGCTGTTGATCTTGCACACGCACCAATCCTGTTTAGAACTGGTATAGCCGGAGATATTATCGGACAGAACAGCCTTCTTATAGAGGACCCCAAAAATAGGCTTGGTTTTGCAATTGAGCTTTTCCAGCCGAATGATTATTCACAGCAAATTCACACGGGCTTTGAATATGAATTCGCGAAAATAATTGCTTTGAGATTAGGTTATAAATTTAATTATGATGTAGAAGGATTAACATTTGGTGTAGGTATTAAACAGGAAATTTCAAAGTCGATAATATTAATTGATTATAGCTATGGTTCAATGGGAAAATACCTTGAGAGTGCACATAGATTTAGCATAGGAGTACAAATGCCATGAGAAAAAATATCATAAAAATCAGCATAATATTAACTTATTTTATTAATTGTCTGCTTGCGCAAGAATATAATCAGCCTCTAACTATGCAAGGGCTGAATCACACAACTAACCACTCTGTTATTTCAATAGGGATGGGCGGAGTTTCATTGTTAAAAAATGATGTTTCTGTAATGTTCTCCAATCCCGCTGCTTTGCAAAGCCTTGAAGGAATTCAAGTTTCGGTGGGCGGACTTCTACAATACAAAACAAACGAACAAGTCCAGCATTGGTTTGTAAACTGGAACTATTCTAATCTGAGTCTATTAATGGAGGGACTGACAGATCAAATTCCAGATCCTGTTATTGATCCTTCTGTGCCCTTCCCAACTGCAAAGGATTCGGTTCCTCGCCCATTCGATGACCTTAAACCAAACTGGAAAAATAGAAAGGATGAGAAACTCCCACTCCAGTTTTTTGCTGCACTTCCGGTTAAAGTAAACAATGTAAAAATGGTTGTTGGACTTGGCGCTGTGGAGTACGCAAATCTTAATCGATACTACGAAAACAGAAATGTACTTTCGCCCGATATCGGATCTTTAAGAAAAAATGTTTTTTATATTCCTGCCACAGATGCTGATAATCTAGCTCTTCCTGTATATTGGCTAAGAAGTATCTCGTATCGGTCAGGATCAATATATGGCTATGGTGGAACGGTTTCAATCGGGTTGCTCGATAAGTTTGCCTTTGGTGTAAGTCTCTTGACATTGGATGGAACAACCCGTGAATATGAGTATCTAACAGGTAGAGGACTTTTGATATTCCACAGAACATATTTTGGACTCTATCCTTATAATGATAAAAATTTTTATAAAACAAACGGAATCTCTGAATACTCTGGCACGGAATTTACCTTAAGTGCAAGCTACAGGCTTAAGAATGCAAATTTCGGAATCACTGCAAAACCTGTGAACACTATAAAACGTGATTATAAATATATTGCTACAATTGATTCTGCAGGCTCAATAATACAATCCCAAGAAGTAAATGGCAAGGATGAAATGTTTTTACCATGTCGAGGTTCTCTGGAGCTCAACATCGATATTAAAGAAAATCTTGCCGTAGCCATTATGTATGAAATCATGCCGTATTCTAAAGCTATATATGTAGATAGTAAATCAGGTTCAACTTCAAAACCTTGGTTAGACATCTACAAATTTGGAATTGGTTTTGAATATTCACCATTGAAATGGCTTTTACTCAGAGGCGGATACTCAAAACAGACTGATGTTTTTTCACCAGAAGGCGATTATTTTACCATTGATCCAGTCCCATTTGAAACATATTCTCTGGGTACTGGGTTTAAATATAGCGGTTTTCAAGTTAACCTTGCTTACCAGTATACAAGATTAAAGTATGTCGATAAATGGGCCACTAACGTTAATACAAATACCGAAAGCCTCCAAAATATTGTTGCAACAGTTTCTTATACTTTAAAGTGAAAAATTTTGCTGATTTGATATTGTAAGTAATAACATTAAATAAACTAAAATGTTTAATTATACAAGAGGAGGGTTCAAAATGTTAAAGTTTTATAAAATTTTGCTATTATCAATTGTCTTGTGTTCACTGGCTTTTGCTCAATCAATGTACGATTACCGCAGTGCAACCTCTGGCAATTGGTCAAGTGCTTCTACATGGCAGGTTTACAATGGATCGAATTGGGTTTCAGCTACCGTCCCACCAGATACCACTTATGGCGCAATAGAAATTCAGGCAGGTCATGTTGTGAACGTTGATAAAGATGTTGTTGTGGATTCGGTGATTGTCAATGGTACACTTATAGTAAATTCAGGTGTTATTCTGAGAGTAGATTCCACATGGAATACACCAGCAGGTATAAGAGGTATTGTGGTAAATCCCGGTGGAGCAATGACAGTTTATGGAACATACCACCACAACCGTAACCGCGGTATTATCCCTACAGCTACATGGGAAACAGGCTCTACATGTCTTATTACAGGGGTTTCAAATATTATGCCCGCTAATGGGGCACAAAACTTTTATAACCTTATTTATAATTGCCCTTCACAGAGTGGGAACTTAAATCTTGGATGGAATAGGGGGACGATAAATATTGGGGGTGATATGGTTGTGTTGTGTACAGGAACAGGCAGGTTTCAGCCCTGTGCACCTACTGTGGATTCTTCTGTAACGGTTAATGTGAATGGTAATATACTTTTGGACGGTAGTAGCACTACAAATTCAACCTTGCGGGCGATTTTCGCAGCTCATGGTACTTCGAACAGTAATACTCACGTAACAATAAATGTATATGGAAACATTAATGTAGTTGGCAATCCCAATGGAGTTACCTGGACAAATTTTGGACTGACAAGAGGAAGTCAGAGTGGATCAGGAACAACCACATGGAATTTGTATGGGGACTTTAGGTTGTCAAATGCGTCTTTACAAAATTCAAATACACTTGCCGGTGGAGCTGTGCTTAAATTTTGCAAACAGGGTATTCAAAAATTTTATTTGATTAATGAAAATTATGCTGGTGGTCCGATTAACGTAATAGTTAACAGTGGAGTTGTTTTGGATATGGATACCACTACTCTTGAAGGGTCCGGGACATTTGTTTTAAGTGATGGCGCAGAACTCCAAACAGCTCATCCAGCCGGAATAAATGGAAGTATTCAATGCACGGCTGATCATTCTGCTGCTATACCAGGTGGAAATTTCTTTAGTACTTCTGCAAGTTATGACTTTAAAGGAACTTCTGCCCAGATTACAGGCACACTTTTGCCAGATACGGTTTATGACCTTACGATAGATAACTCAAGCGGGGTGTTTTTGTCTAAACCAGTAACAATTAATCACTATTTATATCTCTCGAATGGTGTGCTGGATAATTGCACTAATAATGTTACGGTTCCATCAGATAGAATTATTTACGGAAATGGAAGCCTGGCATGTCCTGCAAATAAAGTTGAGATATTGGAATTCCAGGTGCCAAGGAAATTCAATCTAAGCAACAACTATCCGAATCCATTTAATCCTTATACCGAATTGAGTTTCACAGTTGCTATTGATGGCTATACAACCTTGAAGGTGTATAATATTCTTGGGCAATGTGTAAGCACGCTTTTCGAAGGTAAAGCTAAAACGGGTGAAGAATATAGGGTTAGATTTGATGCTTCTAATTTACCCACTGGACTGTATTTTGCACGTTTGCAGCAAAATTCTAACTTGATAATCAGACAGATGGTTTTGCTTAAGTAAAGTGTAAGTTGATAAAAATTTTTCTGCCCGCTTTTAACTTGTTGCACCATGGCAACGGGTTTCTAAAGCGGGCAGGTCTTTGTTTATTCTAGAGGCAAAAATGATAAATAAGAAAAACGTTAACTTTTATTTTTCTGTTTTCTCGTTCTTACTTATAATTTTATTAATGAGCCTTATGTGTACTGGAAAGGATACTGAAGATGAGAAAAGCCTATGGTCAATTCGAATGGCAGAAACTATCATGAAAATCTGCCCGGATACAATAATGTATCCCGGAGTCGAGAAAAGCAAACGCTGGGACTACGAACGCGGAGTCGTTTTGCAAGGATTTTGGAAATTGTATGAGAAAACCAAAGACGAAAGATATCTGACCTATATCAAAAAGAATATAGATCAATATGTGACTGAAAATGGCTCAATCAANACTTACGAATATCTTTCGTTCAACTTAGATAACATTGCAACCGGAAGACAATTACTTGCTCTTTATAGAGTTACGGGCGAAAAAAAATATAAAATTGCTGCAGATACACTGAGAAAACAACTCTCAGAACAACCACGCACCAATGAGGGTGGATTCTGGCATAAAAAAATCTATCCGTATCAAATGTGGCTCGATGGCTTATATATGGCAGAGCCTTTTTATGCCGAGTACGCTTTAATGTTCAATGATACGCTAGCTTTTGACGATGTAATAAATCAATTCATATTTATCGAACGCCACAATCGCGACCCAGAAACTGGCTTGCTCTATCATGGCTGGGATGAAAGCAAACAACAAAAATGGGCTGATTCAGTCAAAGGTACATCTCCCAATTTCTGGGGGCGCGCAATGGGATGGTACATTTGGGCTCTTGTAGATGTGCTCGACTATATCCCCGAATACCATCCAAAACGCTCGCTTTTAATTAAATACTTACAACAATTGGCGGAAGCTTTAATTAAATTCCGCGATCCAGAAACAAAATTGTGGTACCAGGTGGTGGATCAAGGTAACCGAAAGGGTAACTATATCGAATCTTCATGTTCTGCAATGTTCATTTATGCATTAGCAAAGGGTGCTAACAAAAAGTATCTCGACAAATCATATCT
>JGI24721J26819_10005647_pt1 | contig 12445 bp, 9 predicted proteins | sample YelNatPaOPGAMG01_FD_26819 | JGI IMG/M metagenome (IMG submission 26819)
TTGTAACTGCGGTAAACAATGCAGGTGAGAGCGGGTACTCTAATCAGGTTGGTATGTACTTCTCAATACCTGCAGCGCCTACGGACCTCCAGTATAGCCTGAACAACGCCAATTGCTTCGCTACTTTTGTATGGGGTGCATCTCCTGATGCATTGAGCTATAATGTGTATGAAGAGGTGTCAAATGGCCAATTCCTCTTATTGCCCGTCTTTTCTAAGATATACAATACGACTCTTACTACTGCTACCATCGATATCACCCTCAATTACGATGCTTTGGAGCTCTGTTTTGAGGTTACTGCTGTTGGCAGTGTATCCGAGAGCTGTCCATCAAACCAGGTGTGCTTCCGGACACCAAATGCATGTATGCCATAGCTCATGTTCACAGTTCCCAGGTAGGGGAAATTTTTGAAGTATTACATTATGGCAGACTGTACTGCACCCTATGGACTGAACAATAAACCGAGATAAAAAATTGAGCAGCTTTCTGGCAGTCTAAATGGGGCAAAATTATGCAAGGAAGCCACTATAAAAACTTCAACTAAAAATCTGCTAAGCTTTCTTCACACAAACAACTACTGAAATGTTGTGTGAATGAATTTACCAAACAATCGGCTCAGTCCAATATCTCGTGGACCCATACAATTGCTTGCAAAAGTATAAGGGGTATTGTATCTGTTTGCAGAAAGGAGGTTCTTTTTATGAAAAGAATCGGAATACTAACAAGTGGTGGTGATTCTCCTGGTATGAATTGTGCGATAAGGGCTGCAGTAAGAACAGCTCTTTCCATTGGTTGGGAGGTTATAGGTGTTCATAGAGGATATTCTGGTTTAATTAATGAAGAGTTTCAGAAACTTGATTCAAAAGCGGTTAGCGGTATTCTTCAGTTTGGTGGAACTATTCTTCAGACTGCGAGATCAAAAGAATTCTTTCTTGAGGAAGGTAGACGCAAGGCTGTCAACATTATTAAGAAGAATGGTATTGATGCCCTTGTAATAATAGGTGGGAATGGTTCATTAACAGGTGCACTAAAATTACATGAACTTGGGGTAACCACAGTGGGCATACCTGGTTCCATTGACAACGATCTTTATGGCACTGATATGGCAATTGGCGTTGATACAGCTCTTAACACCATTGTGCAGGCTGTTGATAAAATAAAAGATACTGCCACCTCGCACGAGAGGGCATTTATCATAGAGGTCATGGGTAGAGAATCTGGTTACCTTGCACTTATGTCTGCTATGGCAAGTGGCGCTGAATTTGCAATTGTGCCTGAAGTTCCATACGACATAAAGGCAATAGCAGAAAAATTAAGAAAGCGGTACGAGGAACGCCGTTCTAATAGCATAATTATCGTAGCAGAAGGTGCAACAAGTGCGTATCAGATAGAAAAAGAGCTCAGGGATGAAATCGGCTTTGAAACAAGGGTTACTGTTCTTGGACATATACAGAGAGGTGGTTCACCGTCTGTTTTTGATAGATTACTTGCCTCACAATTCGGATACTATGCTATTGATTTTCTTAATAGAGGAGGCAGTGGCAAGATGGTTGGGCTTGTAAAAGACGAGATTGTATTTACGCCGTTTCAGGAGGCTATAAGCAAGGTAAGACCCATCAAAAAAGAACTGCTTTCTGTTATGGAGCTACTTGGCACATAGAAGCAAAACAAATTCATTAACGCAATTTTTTACTAAAGTAATCAAGTGTTTTGCGTAAACCATCTTCTAATTTTACCTTCGGCTCCCATTCAAGTAGTTTTCTTGCAAGGGTAATGTCCGGTCTTCTTTGTTTTGGATCATCCTGTGGCAATGGTTTGTAAGTAATCTTACTTTTCGAGCCTGAGAGCCTTATAATATAATTTGCAAAATCAATAATCTTCCATTCCTCTGGATTCCCAATGTTTACAGGTCCAACATAATCTGACATCAACAGCCTGTATATGCCTTCAACAAGATCTGAGACATAACAGAAGCTTCTTGTCTGAGAGCCATCTCCATAAACTGTAAGTGGTTCATTGTGTAGAGCCTGCATCACAAAGTTGGGTACTACCCGTCCATCATTCAAGCGCATACGGGGTCCGTATGTGTTAAATATTCTTACAATCCTCACATCAACCTTATGAAATCTATGATAACCCATTGTCATTGCCTCTGCAAATCGTTTTGCTTCATCGTAGACACTGCGTGGACCAATTGGATTAACATTTCCCCAATATGTTTCTGGTTGTGGATTGATCAGTGGATCCCCATAGACCTCTGAGGTAGAAGCAAGCAAATACCTTGCCTTCTTGTCCTTAGCAAACCCTATTGTTTTATGAGTACCAAGGGCGCCTACCTTCAATGTTTGAATTGGATGCTCAAGATAATCAATGGGGCTCGCCGGTGATGCAAAGTTTAACACATAATCTATCTTTCCGGGTATATGAATGTAATTTGTAATGTCATGATTTATAAAAACAAACTCTTTAACACCGAATAGATGAGATATATTATCAAGCGAGCCTGTTATAAGATTATCAACGCAGAATACATCGTAAGCCTTGTCAAGGAAATATTCACACAAGTGTGAACCTATAAAGCCTGCTCCACCAGTTATAACAATTCTTTTATTCAATATCTTTACCTCCCTATTCCGTAGTAGGCAAACCCGATATTAAGAAGCTGTTGTTTGTCAAAGATATTTCTTCCATCAAAAATTACCTTTTCTTTCATCAATTTAGCGATCTTATCAAAATTTGGTTTTCTGTATTCATTCCATTCGGTGATAAGCACAAGCCCATTTGCACCTTTAAGAGCATTATACATATCTTCTGCATACTGAATCTTTTTGCCAAATACCTTTTTCATATTATCCATTGCTTCTGGATCATGAACAACAACACTTGCGCCAGCCTTTAAAAGGGCATTGATGATAATAATGGACGGTGCTTCTCTTATGTCGTCTGTTTTTGGCTTGAAAGAAAGTCCCCATATTGCAAATCGCTTCCCTTTAAGTTTACCATTAAAATGCCTTTTTATTATACTTGGCATCAACGCTTTTTGATTATTGTTTACCCGATCCACTGCGGATAATAGCTCCATATTGTAGCCATGTTTTTTGCCTACATGTATAATACTCTTTACATCCTTCGGGAAACAGGAACCTCCGTATCCTACACCCGGGAATAAAAAGAGATGTCCTATTCTATTGTCATATCCAATGCCCTTTCTTACATCATCAATGTTAGCCCCTGTAATAGTGCACAGGTTGGCAATCTCATTTATGAAAGAGATCTTTGTTGCAAGCATTGCATTTGCAGCATACTTTATCATCTCTGAGCTTCTTATATCTGTAATGATGATAGGATTACCGGTTCTGGTGAATGGTTCATACAGGGATTTCAAAATTTCACCTGTTTTCTCATTGTTTACTCCTATAACAACACGATCTGGTTTCATAAAGTCATCTATCGCAGCGCCTTCTTTAAGAAACTCGGGATTGGAAGCTACATCAAACTGAAGGTCTGTCTGTTTGGAGATAATCTTTTGTATTAATTCAGAAGTACCAACAGGGACAGTACTTTTTGTAACAACAATTTTATATTCATTCATATATCTTCCGATATCCTTTGCTACTGCTTTTACAGCACTCAGGTCAGTTGCGCCATGGTTTGTAGGTGGTGTACCAACTGCAATAAAGATAATTTTAGACTTTTGAATAGCCTCTTTAATGTCTGTTGTAAAATGCAGTCTTTTATCTTTATAATTCTTTTTAATGAGTTCTTCTAAACCAGGCTCATATATTGGAACTTTGCCCTTTTTAAGGGCTTCTATCTTGTTCTTATCAATATCCATGCATATAACATCATTACCACTGTCGGCAAAACATGTTCCGGTAACAAGCCCTACATAACCAGCTCCTATTACACTCAATTTCATATGTCTCTCCTTTTAATCTTAACTCTAAATCTAAATTTGTTTTTGCTTATCTTATTACCTTTTTTGTTTTTATATATTCATACAGTGCATCATACCATGGTCTTATGTCAAGACTTGTAAGTCTTTTAATAGCTGTTTTATCAAGTGCAGAGTTATGAGGTCTTTTAGCGGGTCTTGGAAATGCATTAGAATCCACTGGAACAACATTAGTTTTTATGCCTGCAAGCTTGAGTATCTGTTTGGCAAAACCAAACCAGGATACAATCCCTTCATTTGAGAAATTAAGTATGCGTCCCTTTATGTCTGGATGTTCAACAAACCATTTAATCATAAAGGCAAGGTCTTTTGTATATGTTGGGCTTCCATACTGATCATCAACGACCTGTAATTCATCTTTCTCCTGTGCGAGCTGGATGATTGTATCAACAAAGTTTTTTCCATTTTCACCATAAAGCCATTGGGTTCTTAATATTATGTAATTGGATGTGTACTTTAATAGCTCTTGCTCACCTATAAGTTTTGATAATCCATACATAGAAATTGGATTTGGTCTGTCTTCCTCTGTGTATGGACCATCCTTTTCACCATCAAATATATAATCAGTGCTGATGTGGATAATGCCTGCATTTATTGACTGAGCTGCTTTAGCAAGGTAACCAACAGCTATACCGTTTACCAGCCTGGCTATTTCATATTCCTTTTCGCATTTATCTACATTTGTGTAAGCTGCTGCATTGATTATAATATTTGGTTTTATATCCTTTGTCATCTGTGTAACAGCATCCATTCTGGTTATATCAAGCTGTTGTTCTGTTAATGCTATTACCTCAAAGTCATGTCTCAAAGCATTTTCTACTGCTGTTGCAAGCATACCACCGGCACCGGTGATAACGATTCTAAAATTTTTTATAGGTTTCATATAGTTTATTCTTGATGTATGTTTACCTATGCGATCTTGGTATAAATTTCAACAATAACCATTGTTGCCCCGAAAAATACAATAGAGAGGTTCGTTTGTTCGTTTAGTTTGATAAATCAAACCGCATTTTCAAATACATTTCTGGATTTAATATAGTAATGCAGCTTTTAATTTCTTTATGCGGTCCCTTAATTCAGCCGCTCTTTCAAATTCAAGAGACTTTGCAGCCTGCTTCATCTCCTTCTCAAGCTGTTTTATAATAGATGGTATTTTATCTGGATTAATATACTCTTGTTCACCTTCCGCTGTTTCAACAGGCACAGTATAGTAATCCTGTTCATATATTGATGTGCGTATTTCCTGTATATGCTTTTTGATTGTTTCAGGTATAATACCATGTTCTTTATTATACATAAGCTGTTTTGTCCGTCTTCTGTTTGTTTCATTAACAGCCTGTTCTATAGATCTTGTCATCGTGTCTGCAAATATAATAACAGTGCCGTTAACATTTCTAGATGCCCTCCCTATAGTTTGAATAAGAGAACGTGTGGATCTTAAAAATCCTTCTTTATCTCCGTCAAGTATAGCTACGAGTGATACCTCTGGTATATCAAGACCTTCTCTAAGGAGGTTTATACCTATCAGTACATCAAATTTACCCATTCTTAAATCTCTTATAATATCTACACGTTCAAGGGTCTCTATGTCTGAATGCATATATTTTACCCTTATTCCAAGCCCTGCATAGTATTCTGTAAGTTCTTCTGCCATATGTTTGGTTAGTGTTGTAACCAGAACCCTTTCACCTTTTTCAACCCTCTTTTTAATCTCTTCAAGTAATGTATCAACCTGGTTTGTTGCTTGCTTAATAATAACCTCTGGATCAACAAGCCCGGTAGGCCTTATGATCTGTTCTATTACCCTGCCACTGGATTTTGTTATTTCATAATCAGCAGGTGTTGCTGAAACATATATAACCTTATCAACCCTTTGTTCAAATTCCTCGAATTTCAAAGGTCTGTTATCAAGTGCTGATGGCAGTCTAAACCCAAAATCAACCAATGTTTGTTTTCTACTACGGTCCCCTTCATACATTCCACCTATCTGAGGTATTGTGATATGGCTTTCATCAATAAACATGAGAAATTCAGATGGAAAGTAATCAAGCAATGTAGGTGGNGGTTCGCCAGGTGCTCTACCACTCAAATGTCGTGAGTAGTTTTCTATACCAGTGCAGTATCCCATTTCCTCAAGCATCTCCAGGTCATATAATGTCCTTCGTTCCAGTCTTTCTGCTTCAAGTAATTTTCCAGCCTGCCTTAACTCCTTTAATCTTTCGGCTAACTCCTGTTTTATAGACTCCAGGGCTTGACTGAGCGCGTGCTCCTCAGTAACATAATGGCTTGCAGGGTAAATTACAACCCGTTTTAACATATCCTTTTTTCTTCCTCTTACCGGATCAAATGTATAGATCGTATCCACTGTGTCACCAAAGAATTCAATATGGATGGCTATATCGCTTTCATAAGCTGGNAACACCTCAACTACATCGCCCATTACTCTAAAAACACCTCTGTAAAAATCATAATTGTTCCTGTTGTATTGTATCTTTACAAGTTTGTGTATGAATTCATCTCTGTTTAATTTTCTTCCAACCTCAGCGTATGCAAGCATACCTTTGTACGCTTCCGGTGAACCCAGTCCATATATACAGGAAACGCTTGCCACAATTATCACATCCTCTCTCTCAAGTAAGGAATGGGTCGCAGCATGTCTTAATTTATCTATTTCATCGTTTATAGAAGCATCCTTTTCAATGTATGTATCGGTTTCTGGTTTGTATGCCTCTGGTTGATAGTAATCATAATAACTTACAAAGTATTCTACTGCGTTCTCAGGGAATAGATCTCGCATCTCTGTATAAAGTTGTGCAGCAAGTGTCTTATTGGGGGCTATTATAAGAGTTGGAAGCTGGATCTGCTCAATNACATTTGCCATGGTAAAGGTCTTGCCCGAACCGGTTACGCCCAATAGTGTTTGATGCTTATAGCCCCTTTTTAAGCCATCAACAAGTTGCCTTATAGCCTCTGGCTGATCACCACTTGGTTTATAATTAGAAATCAATTTAAATTGTGTCATATATAAAAATAATATTAACACAAATTTAAAATGCAATATAAAAATGATATATGTGGATTACCATCACATAGTCTTACTACACAGAGCCNTGTGTATTCTTCAGATACATTTCCGCAGACAATGAATAAGCCTTTTAAAATGGTTTTCAGATTATCACTGCCATAGAAAATAGGACTGAATAGAAAATATTCAAGGTGNTATATTGTTATAGTGTAGAATTTGGAAATGAAAAAGAGGAGGTGGCTACACATGAAAGCAACAGCTAAAAGAATTGAGCCAGGTGAATATATTTTTTTAGTGCTTTCTTCTGACGAAAGGCTCGGGATTGCGTTAGCTTCTGCATATGGTTGTCAGTAAATACTACATAGTATTGACAATTATTTTCATAAATTATACTAACTGATCCATCTGATTAAAAATGAGTGGAGAGGAGTTTTTATGTTTTACATAGCAACTGAGGATGATATAAGGGCGGGGAGGGTTACAGATGTTTATTTTGAGAGAGCCTTAAAGATATTAAAGGAAAAGGGTATTTCAAAACATGTCGTAATGGAAATTAGAACAAAGGGATTACCTTTAAACTGGCAGTGGGCTATCTTTTCAGGTCTTGAAGAGGTATTAGAACTTTTAAAAGATAAGCCTGTTAATGTGAGGGCAATGAAGGAAGGAACGATATTTTATCCTTATGAACCGGTTCTGGAGATTGAAGGTAGATATGAAGATTTTGGTATATACGAAACAGAGATCCTCGGGCTTATATGTCAGGCAAGTGGTATTGCAACGAGTGCAGCAAGGGTAAAGTTAGCTGCTGGAGGAAAACCGATATTCAGTTTTGGTGCCAGACGGATGCATCCTGCCATTGCACCGATGATAGAGAGAAGTGCATACATAGGAGGATGTGATGGTGTTTCAGATGTACTCGGGGCTGAAAAGATCGGGCTTACACCGGTTGGTACTATTCCGCATGCGTTTATTCTAATTGTAGGGGATACTCTTAAATCTGCAATTTACTTTGACGAGGTGATAGAAAAAGATGTTCCAAGGCTTATACTTATAGATACATTTAACGATGAAAAGTTTGAGGCAATAAATATAGCTGAGGCGCTTAAAGATCGTTTGTATGGAATAAGGTTTGATACACCTGGCTCAAGGAGGGGAGATATGAAACAGATTATAAAGGAAACAAAGTGGGAGCTTGAGCTCAGAGGGTATAAAAATATTAAGTTAATGGTAAGCGGGGGGCTTGACGAAGACAAGGTAAGTAATTTAAAAGAAACAGTTGATCTTTTTGGGGTAGGCACATATATTTCTAATTCGCCTGTTGTTGATTTTGCTATGGATATAGTTGAGATAGATGGGAAACCTTATGCTAAACGGGGAAAGGAATCAGGAAGGAAGACGGTTTTACGATGTCCAGGATGTGGGAGGAGATTTATCTCAAAGTATCCTGCAGACATTAGCACATGCGATGCATGTGGGGGAAGGCTTGAAGAACTTGTTAAAACTGTTATAGAAAATGGTAAAATTATTGTTGATCTACCACAGGCAGGCAAAATCAGGGAGTATGTAGCAGAGGAAATAAATAAAATTAATATAAAGGAGTTAAAATGAAGGTAACTATAACAGCTATAAAAGCAGACATTGGAAGTATTGGTGGGCACATAAAGCCCAGCAGAAGGGTTATAGAGAGGGTTAAAGAATATATCTCTACTGAGGGTGGAGGGTTACTCATTGATTCGTATATATCGTCCACCGGTGATGATATTGCAATATTGATGACACATGAGAATGGTGTTGGTAGTGATAANATACATAAACTCGCATGGGATGCGTTTAAAGAAGGCACTGAGGTGGCAAAAGAACAAGGGCTATATGGCGCAGGACAGGATCTGCTTAAATCTGCATTCTCTGGTAATGTAAAGGGNCTTGGTCCTGCTGTAGCTGAAATGGAGATAGAAGAAAGAAAATCCGAGCCATTTTTGTTCTTTGCAGCTGACAAGACAGATCCCGGTGCCTACAACCTGCCTTTGTATCTTTCTTTTACAGACCCGATGTACTGTGCTGGTTTGCTTTTAAACCCACAATTAAGCAAAGGATTTAAGTTTGTAGTAATGGATGTTGAACATATAGAGGGTGATAGGGTGATTGAGCTTGAGACACCCGAAGAGATCTATAGCCTTGCTGCATTGTTAAGAGACAATCAGAGATTTGTGGTTGAGGCAATCTATTCAAGACATGATGNCACCCAGGCTGTTGCTGTTAGTACATCCAGGTTACATAACATAGCAGGGACATATACCGGGAAAGATGATCCTATAATGCTTGTGAGGGTTCAGAATAATTTTCCTGCAACTGGTGAGGTGTTATCTACCTTCAGCATAGGACATTATGTAGCAGGTTTTATGAGAGGAAGCCATAATGGTCCTTTGATGCCTGTTAAGATAAACTCTTCTATATCGTATTTTGATGGACCACCGATTGTATCATGCCATGCATTTTCTGTTCATAATGGTAAGTTAACAGAACCTGTTGATGCGTTCGATCATCCTTTCTGGGATTATGTAAGAGATAAGGTTTCTGAAAAGGCATTAAAGCTGAGAGAGCAGGGGTTCTCAGGTCCGGCAATGTTACCATACGGGGAGCTTGAATATGGCGGCATTGTTGAGATTATGAAGAGGCTTGAAAAAAGATTTGAGATAAGAAAGACAACAAAATAAAGATAAGAAAACGGTTATCATGATTATAGCTGGTAAGTATATTGAATCCGGGGAAAAGGTAGTTGTGAGAAATCCTTATGATAATAGTGTTGTCGGTGAAGTATCAAGGGCTGTTGAATCTGATGTAGACAGTGCAGTTGCATCAGCGAAGATAGGCTTTGATAAACTTTCCAGGCAAACCGCTTATGATAGGTACAAGGTACTTATAAAACTTGCTGATATACTTTCTAAACATATAGAACGGTTTGCAAAGACAATAGCATCGGAGATGGGGAAAACCATAAAAGAGGCAAGGACAGAGGTGCAGAGGGCTGTTGAAACGGTTACATGGTCAGCAGAAGAGGCTAAAAGGCTTTATGGATCAACGGTTCCGATGGATGCAGCTCCTACAGGACAGAATAAAATCGGATTTTTCATGCGTGTTCCTGTTGGTATTGTAGGTGCAATATCACCTTTTAACTTCCCCCTTAACCTATCACTTCACAAGATTGCACCTGCATACGCTGCAGGCAATGCATTTATATTAAAACCAGCAGAGGTAACATCAATAACAGGGAGCATGCTTGGAGAGGCTTTTGTCGAGGCTGGCGCGGTTCCGGAGGCTGTGAATGTTCTTACAGGATCAGGATCAAAAATAGGATTTAAACTTGTTACGCACCCGAATATAAGGGTGATAACATTTACTGGCAGTAGAGATGTGGGAGAATGGATCACAAAGAATGCTGGTTTAAAACGTGTGGTTATGGAACTTGGTTCAAACTCTGCTGTTGTAGTGTGTGAGGATGCACAACCTCAGGATATGGTTAAAAGGATNGCACTCGGAGGTTATTCTCAGGCAGGACAGGTATGCATATCTGTCCAGAGGGTGTATGTTCATGAGAAGTTGTTTGATGTGTTTGTGGAATTGCTGAAAGAGCAGGCGCGTTCGTTAAAGGTTGGCAATCCACTTGATGAGTCCACAGATGTAGGACCACTTATAACAAACAATGATGTACTAAGGGTTAGAGCATGGATAGATGAAGCTATTTCNAATGGTGCAAATCTTATCTATGGNGGGGATATTAAGGGTAATCTTATGACACCAGTTATACTTACAAATGCAAAAGAAACAGATAAAGTTATAAAAGATGAACTGTTTGGACCTGTTATTGTGGTTAATAAGTTTAAAACAGATGAAGAAGCGATCAACCTTGTAAATCATTCAAGATATGGATTGCAAGCTGGTGTTTATACAAATGATGTTAACCGTGCGTGGAAATATGCAAAGGCTCTTGAGGTGGGCGGTGTATTGATAAATGAGATACCAAACTTCAGGGTTGATCTTATGCCGTATGGAGGGGTTAAGGAATCTGGTATAGGAAGGGAAGGTCCTCGTTTTGCAATTGAAGAAGTTACAGAGCTTAAACTTATAGCGTTTCATTTGAGGTAAACAGAGGGGGGAAGATGCTCCCCTCTGTTTATATTACTGGGATGTTATAACAAACTCAACCCTCCTGTTTTCTGCCCTTCCTTTAGCAGTTTTGTTATCAGCTATAGGGTTTGCCATACCATATCCCTTTGCAGTCATTCTATTGGAGGCTACACCCCTTTGTGCAAGATAGTTCATTACTGCTTCAGCCCTTGCTTGAGAAAGCTTAAGATTTGCAGCGGGTTTGCCAATGTTATCCGTATACCCTTCTATACGGATCGTTATATCAGGGTTTTTGATAAGCAGCTCTGCGAGTTCGTCAAGTATACTATACGAAACAGGCATGATCTTTGACTTGCCAAGCTGGAAGAAGATCTTTTCTGTTATCACGATCTTCTTTTTTTCTTTTTCTATAAACACCCTTTGTTTTTTGATAACAGGTGGCAGAATTGGTTGCATTGGCTCGGATACAGGCTCCAGTATAAAATCAATGATGGTTTTAAACCCTTTATTTACATGTATTTGTTTTGTTTGTGTTTTATATCCCTGCATTGAAGCTGAAATGACATAATCATCTGCAGGAAGTTTAGCAAAGAATGTGCCAGAAACAGGGTCGCATGTTAATTGTTGAGCTGCCTGGGTAAAGCCAGCCTGAGCCCCGATATATGCTACAGATACTGTCGCGGACAAAGGATTGCCCTGAAGGTTGGTTACCTTCCCTGATATTGCACCAATAGTTGATTCCTTCTCAAGTGCAATAACGGTGGTAACTGTTGTGCCTGCTTGTGCAGTTATGGTGATAGATTGGGATATAAAGCCATCCTTGTATACATTTAATCTAATAACACCGGGCTTTAAATCAGGGATGACAAAACTACCATCCATTGGACTGGTGGAGAGATCCGTGATGCCTGTATCTGGAAGTTCAACAATAGCCCTCCCGATGGGTGATGAGGTTTGTTTATCAATAACCCTGCCTTTTATTTTGCAGGTATAGACAGGCTCTGGCGGAAGTGGTATGAATTTTTTAACAATTTTAATCTCATCCTTTTTATTAAATGTATAGGTAACCATACCCACGAGATACGGGACATCTCTTACACCTGTTTCTGCACTGAGTATGAAATCTTTAATCTTAACATTCAATCCGATCGGGATATATATTACTGGAAAAGGCAGATACAATTTAGCTATGCTTTTTTTTAAATCATCAACCTTTTTTTGATCGACCGTTGGATCTACAGGTATGCCCCAATGGTAGACCTTAAGAACACCCCAACCCATGCCTATCCCGGTATACAGGTTCACAGGTTTTGTGGGAAGTATGGTGAGTAACTCAGCAA
>JGI24721J26819_10005654_pt1 | contig 12436 bp, 9 predicted proteins | sample YelNatPaOPGAMG01_FD_26819 | JGI IMG/M metagenome (IMG submission 26819)
TGCAGCTTCTGCCGGAAACAGCCAGAAGATATGGAGTAATGAACGTCTTTGACCCGGAGCAAAATATCGAAGGGGGGATTAAGTACCTAAAGGAACTAATCAAGAAGTATAATGGCAATCGTAATCTGGTGCTGGCTGCTTATAATGCCGGCCAGACAGCTGTAGAAAAACATAATGGCGTTCCGCCTTATCCGGAGACCAGAAATTACTTAAAACGAGTGGAATATAATAGGCCCTATATTAAAACCAAGACAATTATTTATCGTTTTTATGATGAAAACGGACGTCTCTGCCTGACCAATAACCCATATTATCTTCCCAAGAAAGCTGATTAAAGAAATTATATTACTCAGCCTTTTTTCAAAAATCCTTTAACTTGAAGGGAAGAAGGAATAATCTCAAAGCTGGCCGGAAGGTTTCCTACCTGTTCTCCATCAAGTTCGATCAGGACAGGCTGGGGAGTTAAAGGAAACACCCGCACACTACGTCCCCGAAGCATCGTGACCTTGTGGTAAGAAAGATGACTGCCGTTTATCAGTTTCCAGCCGTGCCAGCAGAATTCTATGAATTTTAAACTCTTGATCAAAATAATATCAAAAAGATTGTCGTCCAACCTTGCCTGGGGAGCTACTTTCATCCCTTTACCAAATACTTGGCCGTTAGCGATGGCTCCTATCAGATAATTTCCGGAAGCTTCAGGCTGATCGTCAACAGAAATTCTGACCTCATGACCTTTAAAGGTCAGCATAGTTTCAATCAGGCAGCGGATATAAGAAGAAGCCTTTCTTTTTAGTCTTTCTTCATTAACTTTTTTTACCACTTCGCCACCCAGGCCAAAGTCAGCAATATTTAAAAAATAACGGCTGGCAGATTGTCCACCTGGAGTGGAATAACATACTCTGCCCACATCGATTGATTGGTCAGGAGCTTCGGAAATAAGTTTTATGGCATTTTTTAAATTGCGGGGAATATTCAGGCTCCTTGTCAGGTCACAACCGGTCCCCGATGGGACGATTCCCAGAGTGGCTTCTGGGTTTATTATCTTCTGTTGATCAAAAAAGCCATTGGCAATTTCATTGACTGTTCCATCTCCACCCACTCCAATCAGAAGCTCCGTTCCCTTCTTTTAAAGCTTCCCGGGTCAATTCTGTTGCCTGGAATGGCCTTTCAGTAAAATCGTATTTAAATTCCTTGAAAAAACTTTTCAGACCTTCTTTAATTTCGGACCAGCGATGCCTGGTTCGGCCATGATTAGAGGCTGGATTGATGATCACCCTGGTTTTCAGAAGGCGTCGTTTCATTTTTAGCTCCAGCCGGCTTTGAAGGGACGAAAAGCGAATAACCTATGAGCCCGCCAATGGCCCCGAAAAAGCCGAAAATAAGACAAGATATTAACAGATTAAGAATAAAAAAGNAAGGATGCCAGCTCTGAGGTCTCATCTGGAACAATTCTTGCCAGTTGGGTGGCAATTGGGGAGAAAATCGGGAAAGACTGGCGATAAATCTTTGGGTTATTCGGAAATAGATTGGACTTAAAGGGATTTCCAGCAGGCCGTTGACAATACCGCCTATAACTCCAGAGAGAGCTCCAACCAGCAGTCCATCTCCTGATTTAAATGAAGAAATTTTCTGGGTAGACAATAGATAGGCCGAAAGTATGCCCCCAGCTATAATCCAGAGGCAGCAAAGACAATTTAAAAAAGGGACAGCCGAGATAAAACCTGCCAGAACACCGCCGATCAGAGCAGGCATAAAATAATCTGGCTCTTTTTTATTATTCATGGTCATACCCTAATTAAGTTATTTAATTTTAGAACTAAAAGCAAGTACAAGGCAAGCTAACATTTTACCTTTAATTTTCCTGAGAGCTCAGAAGTCGCTTTAAACCAGAAAAAGGGCAAAATCGCCGCCCAGATAAACCCAGATAAGGTTTTTATAAATAGGGGAGATGACCAAATTCCGACTAAATTAATAAAGAAATCAATCCCCATAGGGATTCCCATGATTATGATCAATCCCGGCCTGGAATTTATCCACTGTTTAAAAGTTTTTTTCCAGAAAGGATAAAGGATAACGCTCAAAAAGAATCCGGAGTAAATTCCNAGACAGCGACTGCAGACAGCTAACTGGTGACTGAGAAGAAAGTAACTTCGGGCTGGCTGCTGATGGCAAAAAGGAGAGTAAAGTAGATAGATGAATCTGGATAAAATGGGGTGCCGCTCATAAAAAAGAGGGGCTAAAAAAACGCCCGACAATATTAATCCGGAAATAAAAAAGGTAAATAACCAGCTTAATTTCTCGCTTTTATTCATCTGGTAAAATTGTAAAAAATTTGACTTTAAACAAATAAATAATATACATTTTTTATGANGGAATGGAAGGAGGCCCGATGAAAAAATATTTTTGTCTTTTGCCATTTTTGGTTATTTTTTTAGCCTCATCTTATTCTGTTTTTGCCCAGTCTCAGGAAGCTTCTGAGATAATGGCAAAAAATTCTTATGGGGTGGTAATTGTCAAAGGCTGGGACAATAATAAGAACGTANTGGGTGAAGGTACAGGCTTTACTATTGGGGAAAATCTAATAGTTGTCCCATATCATATTATTTCTCAGGCCTCTGAAGCAGAGGTTACCACCAATTCGGGCAAAAAGTTCAAAGTTGAAAGTCTGGTGGGCTCAGATAAAAAATATGATCTTGCCATTCTTAGAATTAAGGGGAAAATGGAGGCTTTGCCTCTGGCAACTCCGGGTGAATTGGAAAAGGGCTCTCGTCTTTATGCTCTTAGTATAATCAACGATCAGGTTATTATCACTGAAGGACAGCTAAGAGAGTGGTTGCAATTATCTCCTGATGTGCGCCTTATGGATATATCCATGACTCTGGAAAAAGCAGCTTGTGGTTCACCTCTTTTCAATGCTCAGGGAAAAGTATCTGGAATGGGTTTTGTTTTAGAGCAAGGGGTTAAATTTGGAGTTCCTCTTGAACCAATTCTGGCTATAAATAGATTCGTCCAAGGCTCGGAATTGAAAGCTCAAAAAAGGGAAAATTATTTTGACACAGTAGAGGGAACCTTCCTGGCGGGCAAATCAGCCTACCTGTTGAATGAACCAGGCTTGGCCATTGCTTATATGGAAAAATATGTAAAGCTCAAGCCGGATAGCCTTGATGCTTTTCTTTGCCTCGGCCGCTGTTATTATCAACTCAGAAATTTTACCGAGTCTTATAATAGCTATGCCAAAGCGTTAGCCTTAAAGCCTGATGACCCTCAGGCCCTTTACGGAACGGGGTTAGACTTTTTAAGCCAGAGAAAGTTTAAGGAGGCTACTGAGCAACTGGAAAAAGCGGTGGCTAATAAAATTGACTCAAAAGAAATTTATTTTGAACTTGGGTCAGCTTATGAAGAACTTCAAGATTATAATAAAGCTGCTGAAAACTATTTAAAATATGTGCAAAGCCAGCCCCAGAATCCCTGGAGTGGCTGGCTCAAGCTGGCTCAAGCTTATCAGAATATGAAAGCAACAGACCAGGCAATTATGGCCTATCGAGAAGCCATTAAACTCAAGCCTGATGATATTAAATCTTATTACAGCCTGGGGCAGTTGCTCTCAGCGACCGGTCAATATGCTGAGGCTGAAGCTGCTTTCAAAAAATTAATTGAAATTAACCCCAGAGATGCTGTTACTTACTATAATCAAATTATTCAGATGTATGACCGCGCCGGAGATTATGAAAAAGCTGTAGAGGCCGCCAAAAAAATAGTTGAAATAAATCCGAAGAATGAAGTGGCCGTTTATAATCTGGCCATAATGTATTTCAAACTCAATAAATTCGAGGAGGCAGTTAAAGCTCTTAACGATTGTCTGGCTTTGAAGAATGATTATACTTATGCCTGGTATAACCTGGGTTTAGTTTATAATAAAATGAATCGGCATCAGGAGGCGGTAGAAGCCTTTAAAAAATACAACGCCTTGGCTCCCGATGATCCCAGTGGGTGGCTGAACATTGGTCTGGAATATATGCTTATGAAAAATTTTGAAAAAGCCCTGCCTTATCTCGAAAAGAGCGTTCAGCTTAAACCAGACGATGCTGTGGCCCAGTTCAATTTGGCCATAACCTATATTAATCTTAATGATAACTATAGTGCCAGGGAAGTACTTAAGGTATTGCAAAAACTTGATAGAAATCTGGCTGAGCGTTTGAGTAAATTAATTAAATAAATAAAGCCGGTAAAGATTGACGAACAGGGTAATTTATGGTATCTAAATTATCTTGAGCATTATAAATCCGCCCACGCAAATAAGCATCCAGAAAAAGTCTTTATAGTGGGGGCAGGTGGCGGAATTGGCAGACGCACTAGGCTTAGGACCTAGTTCCTGAATAAGGAGTGCGGGTTCGATTCCCGCTCTGCCCACCATCAAGATTTAAGGTGCTTAAAGCCGGGTGCTTATAGATTCATTTTGAATTTATAATGAGGAAAAAAAATGGAACAAAATAATAAGGCAGAAGAATCTAAGATTTCTAATCCCAACCTGAGAGAAATGGAGCTGGAAATCTCAGCGGAAGAGGTCAAAAAAGAGTATGAAAAAGTCCTCAAAGATTATGTAATTAGAGTCAAATTGCCTGGCTTCCGAAAAGGCTATGCCCCTAAAGAAATGGTTCAGAGACTATTTGAAAGCGAGATAAAAGAAAAAGTTCTTGATAATTTAATTCCTGAGAATTTGCAAAGAGAACTGGCAAGCTTAAAAATAAAGCCGGTCAGCATTCCGACTATTAAATCGGTTAATTTTGATCTGGAAAAAGGAATAAGCTATAAGGTTTCATTTGAAATTTTGCCTGATTTTAGCTTGCCTGATAATTATCTGGAAAATAAGGTTAAAATGCCTGAGGCCAAAGTTGAAGAAGAGGAAGTAGATAAGATAATTAAAAGGCTACAGGAAGATTCAGTAGAATATCTACCTGTGACTGAAAGAGGTGCTGTCAACGGAGATTATGCCATCATTGAGATTCAGGGTAAAAATGTCAAGAGCAAAAAATTTATGCCTTTAGAAAGAATGGCTGTTCTGGTCGGACAGGCGGAAAATGAACCTCAATTAAATCAGGCCTTGATTGGCATGAAACCAGGTGAAGAAAAGGTCTTTACTGTAAGTTACCCACAAGATTATGAGCAAAAGAGACTGGCCGGCCAGGAAATTGAATATCGATTCAAGGTAGTAGAAATAAAGGAGAAAAAGCTACCAGAAATCAATGATGACTTTGCCCGGGGATTTGGTGAAGTAGCTGATCTTCAGAGTTTGAAAAATAAAATTCGGGAAGATTTGCTCAAGAGCTTAACCACTGAAGCTCGAGAAAAAGCTATTAATGAATTTTTGGAAAATCTGGCTGCCAGTATAAATTTGACTTTGCCGGAAAGTCTTATTAAAGAAGAAGCTCAATCAATAATAAGCCAGCAATTCAGCCAGCAGGAATTAAAGAAAGTACCTCAAGAACTCTGGCCGCAAATTGCTGCCCGGGCCAGAAAACAGGCTGAAAGTAATCTTAGGTACCAGTTGCTTTTGAAAAAAATAGCGGAAAAGGAAGGACTTTCGGTGTCTGAAGCCGAGCTGGAAGAAGATTTGAAAAAAGTCTCTTCGGAACGGCATATACCCCTGGAGCAGTTAAAGGCAGCTTTGAATCAGGAAGACAGATTGGAAGACTGGAAGTTCAATCTGCTGCTGCTCAAAACGGTTGACTTTTTGGCTGATAAGGTTATAATAAAATAAAGTTTTCCATGGCCTTAATTCCTTTTGTTATTGAATCTGATGGCCGTAGCGAGCGCGGCTATGACATATATTCTCGGCTTCTAAAAGATCGCATTATTTTCTTGGGAACGGAAATATCAGATGAGGTGGCTAATTTGGTAATTGCCCAATTACTTTACTTGGAAGCCGAAGCAAGCGATATGGATATTTCAATTTATATAAATTCCCCGGGAGGAAGCATAACTGCCGGGTTGGCAATTTATGATACTATGCAATTTATTAGTGCCCCTGTCACTACTATCTGCCTCGGTCAGGCAGCCAGCATGGCTGCTGTGCTTCTGGCTGCTGGAGCCCCGGGGAAAAGATATTCGCTGCCCAACTCAAGGATTATCCTTCATCAGCCTTTTGGTGAGTTTCAGGGCCAGGCCAGTGATCTGGCTATTCAGGCTAAGGAAATACTCAGAATGAGAGAGTCTTTAAATCGAATTCTTTCCCGTCATACCGGCCAATCTCTGGAAAGAATTCAGGCAGATGTAGAACGGGATTTCATTATGACTCCAGAACAGGCTAAAAACTATGGTCTTATTGACCAGATCATTAGCTCCAGAACTGAAACCCTGGCCTGAGTTGAGAATTTGTGCTGGGGCCGCATAGAGGCAAACAAATGACAGCTAACCATCAGAATTCTGGACAGGCGATCAGGTGCAGCTTCTGCCATCGCACCCAGAATCAGGTAAGAAGATTGATAGCCGGACCTCAGGGTGTCTATATTTGCGATAACTGCGTGGAAATAGCTCATTCAATTATTCTTTCCGATCAATATAAGGAGTTTGATTTTAAAGAGAAAAAAGAAGCCTTTCTTACGCCTGTTCAAATAAAAAAAGCTCTCGATGAATATTTAATCGGGCAGGAAGAAGCCAAGAAGAAGATAGCTGTAGCTGTTTATAATCATTACAAACGCATAAATCAGCCCAGGGGGCAAACAGAGGTAGAAATCAGTAAAAGCAATATTTTGCTGATCGGCCCTACTGGTACTGGCAAAACCCTTATGGCCCAGACCCTGGCTAAATTGCTTTCCGTTCCTTTTGCCATGGCTGATGCTACTACCCTGACCGAGGCTGGTTATGTGGGAGAAGATGTGGAAAATGTAATTTTGAAGCTATTTCAAGCAGCTAAGGGCAACATTGAAAAAACTCAAAAAGGCATAGTCTATATAGATGAAATTGATAAAATCAGTCGTAAGAGCGATAGCCCTTCCATTACCAGAGATGTTTCTGGCGAGGGAGTTCAGCAGGCTTTACTAAAAATAATCGAAGGGACTGTGGCCAATGTTCCTCCTCAGGGAGGGAGAAAGCACCCTTATCAAGAATTTATTCCTGTTGATACCACTGATATTCTTTTTATTTGTGGAGGAGCCTTCGTTGGCTTGGATAAGGTTATTGCTCAGCGGCTGGGTAAGTCTAAGGTAGGCTTCAAGGCTGATTTAAAAAAAGATTTGCCGGTGGGAGATGATATATACCATCATCTTATGCCTGAAGATCTTATCAAATTTGGTTTGATTCCAGAACTTGTAGGCAGAATCCCGGTGGTGGCCGTTTTCCATGATTTAACCAAAGAACATCTAATTGAAATTCTGACCAAGCCAAAAAATGCTATAATAAAGCAGTATCAAAAGTTATTTGAAATGGAAGGAGTAGAGCTGGAATTTACCAAGGAGGCTTTAGCCGCCATTGCTGAAAAATCCATGGAAAAAAAGCTGGGAGCCCGCGGCTTGAGAGCCATAATTGAAGATTTGATGCTTGACTTGATGTTTTATCTGCCATCTCAGAAAAGAACTTCCAAGGTGGTAATTACCCGAGAGATGGTAGAAGAGCAAGCTTTAAGTTTCGAAAAATATAAACAGGTTATTGGAGCGTAACATGGCTGATTCTTTGGAAAATTCGGAACTGGTTAAAAATGTGCCTTTAATTCCATTAAGGGATTTAGTGGTGTTCCCGGCAACGCTTGTCCCCTTTATTGTAGGGCGTCCTTCATCCATAAAGGCATTAGAAAAGGCCTATGAGAAAGATAAGCTTATTTTCCTGGCGGCTCAGATGGATGCCACTATTGATAATCCCATGCCCAAGGATATTTATTCGATGGGAGTCACTGCCAGAATAATCAGAACAGTAAAAACAGATGAAAGAAATATGAAAGTTATAGTAGAAGGTTTAAACCGGGCCAGGGTAGTCGAATACCTTACTACTTATCCTTATTATCAAATACTGGCCAAAGTGGTCAAAGAAATTGAAGATAATACACCTGAAACTCAGGATTTGCTGAAAAAAGTCCTTACCCTTTTTGAAGAATACCTTAAAATTAATCAGAATGCTAATCTTGATTCAATTATTCCTGCTCTTAGAGAAAACTCCAATGATCGGATAGCCGATATAATCTCTTCCCATCTTTATTTGCCTCTGGAGGAAAAACAAAATCTTCTGGAGACGGTTAATACCAGAGAAAGATTGAAGAGGCTTAAATTCCTTTTGCAGGAAAGCCTGGTTAACTTCATGGGAAGGGAAACAAATTCTGGCCCCAGCCGGAGAAGGGGAGCCGGTAGAGAAACCAATCAACGTACTTTTATTCCTGGAGCTCCATTCAAAAAAGATGAACAAACAAATGAAATCGAGGAATTAAGGAAAAAAGTGGCTGAGGCCCAGATGCCTCCAGATGCTGAGGAAAAAGCGCTTAAAGAAATAGAGCGTATGGAGACAATGCCCCCGATGTCGGCTGAGGCTACGGTCAGTAGAAATTATCTGGATTGGCTGATCTCTCTTCCCTGGAATAAGAAATCAAGAGAAAAACGTGATTTAAAAGAAGCTGAAAAAATTTTGAACGAAGACCACTACGGGCTGGAAAAAGTTAAGGAAAGAATTCTTGAATATCTGGCTATAAGGCAATTAGTTAAGAACCCTAAAGGAGTAATTCTGGCTTTTATCGGCCCACCCGGGGTAGGCAAAACTTCCCTGGGAAAATCGATTGCCCGGGCGACTGGCCGTAAGTTTGTCCGGCTTTCCTTGGGAGGGGTTCGAGATGAGGCTGAAATTAGAGGACATCGCCGGACCTATATCGGGGCCTACCCAGGAAGAATCATTCAAATGATCAAAAGAGCGGGCACAAAAAATCCAGTTTTTCTTCTGGATGAAGTAGATAAAATGAGCATGGATTACCGTGGTGATCCAGCTTCAGCTCTGATGGAAGTTCTTGACCCGGAACAAAATAAAGAATTTCTGGACCATTATATTGATACTGATTTTGATCTATCCCAGGTAATGTTTATAGTTACAGCCAATTCTATTGATCCCATCCCCAAAGCCCTTCTGGACAGGATGGAGGTAATAAGACTTCCCGGTTATACTGAAGATGAAAAATTACAGATAGCTAAAAGGTTTCTTATACCCAAGCAACTTAAAGCCCATGGTCTGAGCCAGAACAATTTGGAGTTTACCGATCAGGCCATATTAAAAATAATACGGGATTATACCAGAGAGGCCGGAGTCAGAAATCTGGAAAGGGAAATTACTTCTATCTGCCGCAAGATGGTCAAAAAAGTTGTCACCAAAGGGCGTGATTATTATGAAAAGCTTACTCCTAAGGCCGTTGAGAACTATCTTGGTATTCCCAAATATCGTCGCCTGGAAATCGATCATCAGGATGAAATTGGGGTTGCTCTGGGCATGGCCTGGACTGAATTTGGTGGAGAATTATTGACCTTTGAAGCTACCAAAATTCATGGCAAGGGAAATCTAATGATGACGGGTCAGCTGGGAGAAATTATGCAGGAATCAGCCCAGGCTGCTTATAGTTATGTTAGAGGAAAGTTATATGAGTTAAAGATGGGGAAAGAGCTGGAGAAAAATTTTGATATACATATTCATGTCCCTGAAGGGGCTACGCCTAAAGAAGGACCTTCGGCAGGGATTACTATTGCTACGGCCATTATTTCTTTGCTGACTGAAATTCCGGTAAGCAAAAAAGTAACAATGAGCGGGGAAATAACACTTAGAGGAAAAGTTCTCCCGGTTGGAGGAATAAAAGAGAAACTTCTGGCTGCTTATCGAGAAGGTATTACTGAAGTTATTCTACCCATTGATAATAAAGCTGATTTAAAAGATTTACCAAAGAAATTGAAACAGAATATGAAAATACATTTGGTAGAAAACATGGATCAGGTATTGAAGATAGCTCTGACCAGGGAGCTGGTTCCTAAAAAAGGCACTCCTGAAAGTGAAAAGGTAGAAAAATCCGAAGTAGCTACCGAAGAAAAGGCCACATCTCCGGTAGCTAAGGAACCGGAATTAACCAACTGAAAAATTAAATTCTGAGAACTTATCTGAAAAGTATTAATCAAAAATAAAAAATCAAGATAAAAAATAAAGAAGTGAGGTGTGAAGAATGAAAGAATATAATCTGATTGACCTGGAGGAAAAAGAAATATCTTCCCTGAAGAGAATTGCTACCAGTCTCGGCTTAGAAGAGGAGGAATTAGAAAATTCCAGCCGCCATAATTTGATTTTTAAAATTCTGGAAGCACAGGCTAAAAGACAGGGTCTTCTTTTTTCTGAAGGTGTGCTGGAATGCCTTGAAGATGGATTTGGCTTTTTGCGGGCTCCGGAATTTAGTTATTTACCTAGTCCAGATGATATTTATGTTTCTCCTTCTCAAATCAGGAAATTTCAGCTGAGAACAGGGGATACTATTTCTGGTGTAGTCAGACCACCCAAAAATGGAGAAAAATATTTTGCTTTAATTAAAATAGAAGCTATCAATTTCTTGCATCCAGATGTCGTCCTGGAAGCCAGGCGGAATACTTACTTTGAACAGCTCACACCCGTCTATCCCTTTGAGCTAATCAAGCTTCAGGATGGAAATCCTAAAAATATGAATGCCAGGGTAATGGAACTATTGACGCCTATTGGAAAAGGGCAAAGAGGTTTGATTGTTTCTCCACCGAGGGCTGGCAAGACGACTTTGCTTAAAACTATAGCCAAATCAATTGAAAAAAATCATCCTGAAATTTATTTAATTGTATTATTAATTGCTGAACGACCTGAAGAGGTTACTGATTTCCGAAGGAGTGTTAATGGGGAAGTAGTGGCTTCGACTTTTGACGAACCTCCAACCAGAAATGTCCAGGTGGCTAACATTGTCCTGGAGAAAGCCAAAAGGCTGGTTGAGTTGAAGAGAGATGTAGTAATTTTACTGGATTCCATTACCAGGCTGGCGCGAGCTCATAATGCCATTGTTCCTCCTTCAGGAAAGGTCTGGTGGTATTGATGCTAATGCCCTTAATAAGCCTAAAAAATTCTTTGGTTCGGCCAGGAAAATAGAAGAGGGGGGCAGTCTGACCATTGTGGCGACAGCTCTGATTGATACTGGCAGTCGGATGGATGATGTAATTTTTGAAGAATTTAAAGGAACAGGAAACATGGAAATTAATCTGGATAGACGGCTGGTTGATAAAAGAATATTTCCAGCTATCGATATCAGCCGTTCTGGAACCAGGAAAGAAGAACTTCTTATTCCTGATAAGGATTTAAATAGAATCTGGATTCTAAGGAAGATTTTAAGCCAGCTCAACGAAGTAGAAGCTATGGAGCTTCTCCTGGAAAAGCTTTCCAAAACCAAGACAAACAACGACTTTCTGGAAGCTATGAGCAAGGGGCTTTAAATATCAGCTAAAGGCTTAAATAAAAAAAATAATTGCAGATTAGAATATAAGCGGCGAAAGAAATATTCTTTTTATGTCTTATAAGATATTGATAAATAATAATTTGCATAGGATTAACATTAAGTAGGTGCAAGCCAGTAGACAAGGCTTATCTGGAAAGAAGATCAAAGAAAGGCAAAGTTTAAATTTTTTATTAACAACATTCTGGCTCAGGTTTTTACGGTGTAACTCCAAAAGTTATGTGGGAAAAAAGCTGAATCAGGTCCAAATTAGGTCCCGTTAGAAGAAGTGCAAGGGATTGCCGAAAGAACTTGTATATGTAGATTTATAATAAAAAATAAACTCAGTCCTTGGGCTGGGTCTTATCAGATATATAAATTCATCTAAAGAATTTTCATCAATTTAACAACCACATTAAGCTTATTATTGCCATTATTATTTGATTGCTGGTGTATAAGAATGTTCGCAAATTTGCTCTTGGATTATGGGCCACCGTAAACTCTCTTTTTAAAGAAAAAAATTTTGAGAATGCCTATATCAATACTAATGAGCTGGAGCCGCTGTTGGAGCAAGAGCTATCTCAGGCGGCTAGCTAATTGGGAGATAAGAATGGAGCGGTTACGATAGCCAAACTGCGAAATAAACTTGATACGCCATGTTTTTTTTAGCGGTTAAATAAATAAATGAATTGATCTTTTAAAGAAGGAAATAAAAAAAAACTATGGTCCTTCCGACTTTTACATGGGTAAACTCGGAGAATCATAACTCTCAATAAGCGAATAGAGGACTCAACGATGAAGGTTTTAAAAGATGGTCGGAGAGGAACGTTCTGTATTTTGTTGATATTTCCTCAATTAGCTTCATTTTCGATGAGTTGGCCAAGATTCAACTTAGGTTTAAGGAACCAGGAATCTCTCATTTTACCCAAAATATAGCCGGATGAGCCAAAACTAATTAAGCAAAAAAAAGCAATAAAATAGGTTAACCTA
>JGI24721J26819_10005670_pt1 | contig 12411 bp, 10 predicted proteins | sample YelNatPaOPGAMG01_FD_26819 | JGI IMG/M metagenome (IMG submission 26819)
ATGTCCACGTAAACACTGCGCCTATAATCCTTTCATATTCTCCAGAAAACCTCCAACCTCAAGTAGTGGCGGGCGGAACCCTCCAGTTCACGCACACTTCAATAGATCCTGAACGCGACCNGCTAACCTACACATGGCTACTAGACGGGACTGTGAAAGCCAATACTCAAAGCTGGACATATCAGCCAACAAACAGCGAAGTAGGCTTCCACAATGTAACACTTGTTGTTTCCGACGGGTTGTTAAACGTCAAAATAGAATGGAACGTAACAGTCCTTGAAAACAACCCGCCGACAATAACGGCTTACACTCCAACGATTGACTATCCATGCATAAACCAAGGAAACCGACAAACATTCACCGTAACAGCCTCAGACCCTGACGGTGACCCAATAACCTATGAATGGTACCTAAACAACAACCAAGTATCAACAACCGACACCTACACGTTTGATGCTACGTCTGGCACGTCAGGCGCACATACCATAACAATAATCATAAAGGACATCCACGGAGCACAAACAAGCCGCAAATGGTACTTAACGGTAGATGCGACCCTGGTTATGCCCTTCGACACAAACGCAACTCCCGTCGTGGACTACGCAGGCTACAACAATAACGGCACAGTTAATGGAGCAACATGGACAGCAGACGGCAAAATAGGAGGCTGCTACATTTTCGACGGCATCGATGACTACATACTCATTCCCCATTCAAACGACCTTGACGGAGGCGGCCAATGGTCTGAACTAACCATTGAAGTTTGGATCTATCTGACCGCTGATCAAACCGGCACAAGAGTGCTTGGAAAGATGTCCACAAGCGCAGAGGCTAAAAGAAGTTACCAGATAGGCTTCCAAAGTTCGTCGCCAGCTAATAGGCTATACGGTGCTGTAGTAATAGGTAGTAACAGTTACCAGGAAGTAGGCTATAATACACCGCTCAGCACCGGCGTATGGTACCACGTAGTTTTAACATACAAATCAGGGGATAGATTGAAATTGTACCTTAATGGGCAACTAGTGGCACAAAGCTCATCCACCTTGTCAGGGAACATCCAAGCCAGCCAAGACAAACCCCTGTACATTGGCTGCAGATTCGATGGAGGATACTTCAAGGGTAAAATCGACGAAGTTAGAATTTATCCTAAGGCCTTGACAGCGAACCAGATTAGCCAATCATATCTTCAAGCTGTGAGCCTATTAGAAGATTGTTCGCCAATCACTGTTCAAACGGGAAATNCGGGTTCAGCAACGAATCTATTAGCAACGAGTACGCTCCCACTAATATTTGCAGTTGCCATCTTATCCAAAAGAAAACGCAAAATCAGAATAAGCCAACTAAACCCCTCATTTTTTGTTGCAAATATAAACGTGTAGAGCTTTCTTCTATAATAAAGTTACATAACAATTAACTAGAAGTTTTCTACATGTATTTGTTTGTGAGCTGATGTGAGAAAAAGAGGCAAAATAAAAAACATATGTATCCTCACAATTTTCATTCTTGTAATCTCCACAATTGCGGCTACATCCAACCTTATCCAAATTAAAACTGAAAGTGGCAACTACTTCGATGAAGAATGCACCGCCGTAATAGTGACAGGCAAGGCAGCCAAAGACGGTCGCGCCATACTGATGAAGAACCGCGACACGAGCGACACCATGAACAAGCCTGTTTACTATCCTCCAAGAGACGGGAAATATGGCTACATAATGGTAAACCATGTTTGGATGGGAATAAACGAAAAAGGCCTCGCTGTAATGAATACTCAAGTGAGCGCCTTAGCTTTTGGTGGAAGCGGCTTAGACAACGGCGCCCTAAACAGGTGGATAATTGAAAACTGTGAGACTGTAGAGGAAGTTTGCCNNGCANTAAACGACACAAGCAGCCCTATAGGTCCAGGAAAACGCCAAGGCGGAACTTGTATAGGCGTGATAGATAGGTTTGGAAACGGTGCTTTCATCGAAGTTAGCGGTATAGGCGCGTATGCACGTTTCATAGTTGATGGATTTGACTCTCAAGCAAATCATCCGAGATGTTATCCTGGCTACGCGAGCGGGCCAATCGGCCGGGATAAGTATGCNCTAGACATCTTGAATGCCATCTACGCTGAAAAGGGTTACATATCATGGGAAGATGTAGCCCAAAACGTATCNCGATACGTCCGTAACAAAGAAAAAGGAACAAGCAGCTTCTCCATAAGTGGCGAAGTATGTAACACCAACACCCAAGCAGCAATGGTCGCCATAAGCGGAGACCCAAGATACGACGGAAAACTAAACTGCATGTGGGGCGAGTATGGTAATCCCCCAATGGTAGGCTTATTCGTCCCATCAATACCCTTTGCAGGGCAGCCGCCACCTATACTTAACAGCTTCTGGAATTATGTTTGGCAAAAAAGAAGCTACACCCAAGACCAAAATGGGTATTATATCCCATCAAAAGTTAGAGAAGTTCAAGACTACACGTTCTTCGCTGAAGACTACACATTCATAAAATATGACATGCTTATGGCGTCTATACCAGACAACCTCTCAGACGCTGAGCTTAAAAGCATCCTACAAGAATACGTTGAAAGTTCAGTTGAAGCAGCGGCTCAAATATATTTGGCTGAGCCGGAAGTTTTAACCCACACGCTAACATATAACGGGAAAACTTACCAGGCAAAAACTGTTAGCAACTCCACAATCTCAAACTTTCAATTCGCTTCCTCTCCAAACATTAAAATAAGCTTCACAGCAACGGGCGAACCGTCCACAACAGGATTCTGCTATGCAGCGTTACCCAAAGAACTATTCCACGGAACATTAACAATAACAATAAACGGAACTCAACACACGGCAACAAATCCAGTATACAACGATTACGTAACCATACTAAACCTCACCTACACTCATCCCAGCCAAATAACAGTAACAGCTTATGNCTACCCAACATATTACTTCGAAGACGACTTCGAATCCGCCAACCTCAACGCATGGTCAGACCTAACAATAACTTCAGGCGCATATGCATCGATTTCGAATAGAAAAACGTATGTCGGCTCATACAGCGCAAAATTTGAAACAGAANCAATAGAATCAGGTACAAGAAGAGCATGCGTATACAAGAACATAGGANAAAGCCCAGTAGTTTATGCACGAGGCTACTTCTACATAGATGAGGGGCTTCCACTAATAGACAATGATGACCGATTTACATTCATCCAATTCCTAAACAGCAAAGGAGCCATAATGGCCGGCCTACAAATAAGACGTGTGCAAGGCAAAGATAGATTCACCCTATACGCCTACAACAATATAAGAACAACAACCGCGATCTATCCACAGCCAAAAACATGGTACTGCCTAGAACTTTATATCAGAATACATCCCACAGAAGGCGCGGTAAAAGCCTACATAAACGGCATAGAACAAATATCCTACACAAACATAAACACCACAAGCCTAGGCAACGTAGCCATCATACGCNTCGGACTAGCAAACAGCATAAACACACAACAAAAAGTNACAGTTTACCTCGACTCAGCCATAATAAGCACAACATATAATGGACCAAGACCTTTTCCACGATGGGACATAAATCAAGACGGTATAGTCGATATGTACGATGTAAGCATCGTCTGTTTTTCATTCGGTTCAACTCCACAATCCAGCAATTGGAATCCTGCAGCCGACATAAACTCTGATGAACATATAGATATTAGAGACGTTGTTATTGTAGCCATGCATTATGGAGAGCAATACACCTAAACTGCTATTTATTACCGAAATAAAATTTATTTAGATTTATCATTAAAAAGCGACTGATGAAGCATGAAAAACATAAAAAGTATAGGTTTTACGTTTTTATTGGCATTTATAACTCTTGCAGCTAATGTAATTGTGGTAGTATATGCTACTGATACCAATTTGAATTTGCCCCAAACACTGGTAAGAATTGAGGTTTTTGATGGGACTGAAAGTTACTTTATAACAAAACTAATGGATGTCCCAGCGGGCTATGACGTTTCGAATGGAACATATTTGGGATGGTGTATAGATACACGGGTTGAAATGGCACGAAGTCCAGCGCAACATCTAGTAAAATTATATTCAAGCCTTAATCCGCCAGGTGATCTGGCAAACGAAAGCTGGGACATGGTGAACTATATTTTAAACCATAAACGGGGAAATGCAACAGACATTCAACAGGCAATATGGTACTTTATTAACCTAGACACCGCCTACACTCCTACAAGTGAAGTTGCTTGGGAAATAATTAATGACGCGTTGGCAAACGGCGAAGGCTACGTTCCAAGTTATGGCGAAAAGATAGCAGTAATATGTTATCCTCAATATGTGCTTCCATCCGAAGTACAAGTTAGCATAATTGAAGTCACAAACACGGTTATACCAGAATTTCCGTCACCTCAGATAATGCTAATAACGCTGTCTGCAATTTTACTACTAATAACAGTAGTGCATTATAGAGGAATTTTTAGGCAAATAAAAACATAGGTGCCCATATTTTAGCCCCTAAATTAACAGCGATGAACTACTAAACCTCAGAGAGGAAAATGAAAGTGGAAGAAGTGTTTACCAAACTAAACAAAAACAGCCTATTTTTAACTGCAAAGATTTTAGTTTTGGCAGGCTCAACCATAGCTTTGTTCAGCCAAGATTTAGCAATACTTTTCAATGACGCNCTGCAAAACGAAACAACAAGCTACATGCTTCTAATACCGATCATATTTGCCTACCTNATTTACCGAAAAAGAAAAATGTTGAAGGCAGCTGTTTCGGTTGATAATTCAAACGAGCCGAAGGAGACTAGGCATGTACCGCTATTGTGTGGCGCGTTGTTAACCCTAACTGCAATACTTCTCTACTGGTATGGCTCTTACACTTTTACTCCCTTAGAAAACCATATGTTAACCTTACCCTTATTTGTGGGAGGCTTAACCCTAATATTGTTCAACGCTCAAACATTGAGGCAATTGGTCTTTCCAATCGCCTTCCTCGCCTTTCTTATACCACCGCCTTCCGAAATTCTATACGCCCTTGGCTCAGCATTGTCGACGTTAAGCTCTGAAATTCCAAACGCTATAATAAACGCTTTCGGCATACCCTCAACAATCAATGCGGAATACATTAATGCACCAACAATAGTTTTGACCAGGCCTGACGGCTCATCACTCGAATTCACAGTAGACATTGCATGCTCCGGCATATACAGCCTAATAGGCTTCATGGTATTCGCCATCTTCACAGCATATATTATCAGAGATAAAAAATGGAAGAGACTGGCAATAATCTTGTTTGGAATACCTTTAATCTACGCATTAAACATAATCAGAATAACGATCATTTTATTGTTAGGCTACTATTACGGCGAAACCTTAGCTCTGGAAATTTTCCATTTAACAGGCAGCATAATTCTAATATTTATAGGAACAATATTGCTCCTCATCATAGCTGAAAAGTTATTCAAGGCAAAATTGTTTAGAAGCGCCAAACTGGAATGCCCAAAATGCGAACCTAATGTAATAGATAATGAATTCTGCTTGGAATGTGGAAGGATTCTAAAATCTCCTAGTGTTAAAATGAAAAAATTTGACATAGCAAAGATGGCTGTCGTATCCCTAATAATAGCTTTACTTCTTTCGATACAAGCACCGATATTCGCTTTAACGAAAGCCACTCCAATAATAGTAACAAACACGCCTTATGGACAACAAGCTTCAACAGAAATCCTGCCAAAGCTTCCTGAATATGACTTGTTTTTTTATTATCGCGATACAGAATTTGAAGAAAAAGCCAAACAGGACATGTCACTAGTCTACATATACTTGCCAAGAAACGAAACATATGAACCCGTATTCGTCGCTATTGAAATAGCGTCAAAGCGTTCCTCCCTTCACAGGTGGGAAACATGCCTAATAACGTGGCCCATGTCAAAGGGNTATCAGCCAAGAGTCACNCAACTAGAGTTNAAAGACATAAAACTTAACGAAAACCCTCCAATACTAGGCAGATACTTTGCCTTCACCTACACAGACACAAATGAAACACAAGCAGTCCTCTACTGGTATGAAACAACCATCTTCACAATCAACCATACATCCCAACAGAAAAACGTTAAACTCAGCCTAATAGCCTACCCAAGCCCAGAAGACCTGTCAAACATTGAAATCCAGCTAACAAAAATTGCAAAGGTCATAGTTAACTATTGGCAAAATGTAAAAACGTGGTCCCAAATAACAATGCTCATATCACAGAATGGGGCAACATTAGCCGCCGTATCTTCAGCAATACTGATAATTATTATACTGCTATATGCCTTTCAGGTTAAACGACAAAAAGAGGCTAACACAAAAGTCTACAGCAAACTCTCTAAAATACATCAACAAATAATAGATGCCGTAAAGAAAACAGGCGAAAAAACTACGCCAACATTGAAAAATATTAGAACAACGTACGAAGAAACTGTCGGCAACAAAATATCAAACACCAATCTGAAGAAGAAACTAACAGAGTTGGAAAAAATAGGATTCGTGAAACGTGCAATGGCAAACATAAATGACGAACCTTTACTAATATGGAAAGCCCAAATTAAATAAACAAAAAGGAAATTCGAGTGACATAAAATGAGGGGAAAATTAAACCTCGCTAACCTGGCAGGATGGATAACATTAGCCATTGGCTGCGTTTCTCTAATAGGCGCTACAATCTACAACCATCAAATACTGGCCTTTATAGGTTTAGGCTTAACTTTTTGGGGTATAATACTAGCATACATTAGAAGCGAAGAGTATGTAAAGGAAAGTTTCATGAATGCTGCATGTCTCTCTTCTCTTGAAGCATTAAACCAACTTATGGATAAACTGGGCTGCACAGAAAAAGCAATATACCTTCCCCCAAAGTACATGAAGGAACCAGAAAATAGCATGGCGTTCATTCCAAAAGACAAACTGTCAACGTTGCCTAAACCAGAACAGATGCAACGGGAAGATATTGACCTATCCATTGAAAATCCTGAAGGACTGCTAATAACCCCTCCAGGAAATGACTTAACCAAACTTTTCGAAAAAACCCTTGAAACAAGCTTTACCAGGGTAGACTTTCAATATTTACAGTTGAATTTGCCCAAAATTTTCACAGAAGAATTGGAAATCGCACAACACATCGAAATAGACAGTGAGAACAACAAGATCCATGTTAAAATAGAAAACTCACCTTACACGCATTTGGCAAAAGAAATTGCAAGACTATCAAAAGTTTACGAAAGCTTAGGCTGCCCNCTAAGCAGCGCTATAGCATGCGCCATNGCCAAAGCCACAGGCAAACCAGTAAAAATAGAAAAGCAAGAAATCAAAGAAGCAGCCAAAACTATGGTGATAGAATATAGCTTGCTAGAGGAGGATGCCAAAAATTGATTTTTCCGTTAGACTTTTGGGATATAAGTCTCCTAACAGCTATATTAGCAATAATACTTCTCATCACCTCGGAGATGCTGTCACCATACTACGGAAAAGTAAATATCCCTATCGACAAGAAGCGACTTAAGCGATCTTCAATAGCCTTTTCAGTCATATTTCTCGGAACAGTCGCTGTGAGAATAATAGAAATACTGCTCTCCTAAACCACAATCATTCAATGGAACATTAATCAAATTTTCTAGAGTTATAATCCATCTATACTTATAAGGAACAAAAACAAAAAATTTGTGGAGAGGAAAATGAGAAGGGCATTATTCGTATTGGCGATTACAATTATAGCAATGCTTATTATAGTTCCAGCAGTTAACGCTTGTTCTTGTGGCTGCGTCNACACAATAAAAGTTATTCCCATCGGTTCTACAAAAACAGGTGAACCAATAATAACAGAAAATCCAGCAAACTTAACGATATTCTATACTGGAAATGGCCCAATAAAAAATGTCTGGCTCCTTATAGTGCTGAACGAAGCGACATACAACGCTTTAAACCAGATAATAATAAACGACCAACCATTTATGGATAAAAGTGACTTCCAACTGGTAACAACCCAAAAAATACCACCTCCGCTTCCAAACCCAGCCACAGGTTATCCGGGCTCCCTATGCGACTACAGCGTTGCTGCAATAAAAGACAAAATAAAAGAAAAGGGCAATCCAATATACTATGGTGTTAAATTCTTCATGAACCAAATCTCTAAAACTCCAACAAACTTCACTTTGTCAGTTGAACTGGATTCGCCGGCAAATCTAAAAGCACTAGTGCTTGCGCTAGGAAGAATCGATACAAAAATCAAGGGTGATTGTGGAATTAACTGCGTGCCTTTCAAACCTTTCAATGCTTGCAGCAGCTTTAGCAATAGCACTTTCATTGTGCCAGACTCCGCAACATTAGCATTAACCACATCGTCATTCCTNGGAGCAGGCGGCTTCTACCTGATAAGGCGCGGAAAGAAACTAAAATGAAATAGAAGCCTTCAGTCAGAATTATTTTCCATTTCGTAATTATTCTTATATTGTCGGTTAGCTAAATCTTCACCTTTGAGGATTAACTATCGTGAAAACAAAATTGGAAAATTCAAATGCAAACCAGAAAATTATTCAAATTATAAAAGAGAAAAAGCCTCAAAATGTAGAAGAGCTAATAATTTTCGCTAAAAAAGAACTTCAAATCCCAGAGCAAGATATACTCAAACTAATTCTGAAACTGCAAAGCTACGGGAAAATAAGTTTTAAAAAGCAACCACATCCGACGCAAAGCATTATTACATATCTAAAAACAGAGCAAACCTACTGGTACTGGATAACAATCTTTATAGCAATAACTACCACTATTACAGTTTTCATAATACCAGAAGAACTCTACCCATGGGTTTTCATACGATACATATTAGGTTCAATCTTCGTTCTCTGGCTGCCAGGCTATACATTTATTAAAGCACTTTTTCCTAAATCACCTACTCCAAAAGCCTCTGAAAAAAACCTTGATACAATAGAGCGCATAGCCCTGAGTATAGGAATGAGTCTCGCTCTGGTCCCAATAGTTGGATTACTTCTAAATTATACTCCATGGGGAATTCGGCTTACTCCTATTGTCTTAAGCCTACTTGCNNTAACAGTAGCTTTTGCTACAGCCGCATTGTTAAGAGAATATCAGCTAGNATNAAAAACTGAAGATTAGAGTGGATAATGTAATGGCAGATGAACTAACGAAAATCGCTGAGGAATCGACACGCGCAGGCTTTTTCCTAATTTCGGGAACAGCCTCGGCAACAATAATTATGGCTATAGCTTCCATAATTATTGCAAGACTGTTAGGTCCAGAATTGTACGGACAATACACTTTAGCCTTAGTTACACCTCAACTTCTCTTATTGTTTACGGATCTCGGCATCAATCAAGGCATAGTTAAATTTACGGCTACTTTTCGTGCCAAAAATGAAAATTGGCGTGTNAAAAACGTAATTAAGTATGGACTGATCGTCAGAGCTGCTGCTGGAACCATAATATTCGCTGTAAACTATTTCTTCGCGGACTTTTTCGCCACANTTCTCCTTCAGAGACCAGAACTAACCTTTTACGTTAGAATAGCCGCCCTATCCGTACTTTTCCAAGCAATATTTACTACGATAACCTCGGCTTTTGTTGGTTTGGATAAAAGTGAATACAACGCTTTAGCCTCAAACATACAAGCATCTGCGAAGGCCATAATCTCGTTGTCACTCGTTCTTTTAGGATTCAGCATAGCTGGCGCGGTAATAGGCTATGTGATAAGCTACGCTGTCGCAGCAATTCTCAGCCTGGCCATTCTAATCTTTGCTACGCGGGAAAACAAAAAAATTCGCGACGAAGGCGAAAGAGTTAGAAGAGACTTAAAAGTTATCTTTAATTATGGTATCCCATTATACTTGTCCATATTGCTTACTGGTTTCATTCCAGTGTACCAAAACGTTGTCCTAGCATTTTTCACAACAGACGTAGATGTTGGAAACTATAAGGCAGCCATGAACTTCATTTCGCTGATGCAAGTTCTCACAGTCCCTATTACAACAGCGCTTCTACCTGCATTCTCAAAATTAAACTCTTCAACAGAAGAAAAAGTAAGAACCTTCTATAAACTTGCAAATAAATATACAGCCATGATCATAATTCCGCTAACATTTCTTATTATTATACTTTCCAGGGAAATAGTCGATGTAATATATGGCAACGCATATCAATTAGCTCCCCCCTTTCTGGCAACATATTCTCTGCTATATTTAATGGTTGGAATCGGCTATCTGGTTCTTCCAAGCCTTTATAACGGATTAGGTGATACAAAAACAACACTGAAAATGAGTCTAATCACTTTTGTAACGCTTGCTTTAATGTCACCGATTCTAACCAAAGCCTATAACGTTCAAGGTCTGATCGTAGCATTTCTATCAGCTAATTTTTGCGGTACAGCCTACGGTTTGTATGTCGCAAGAAAAAACTTCAAAATCGCTGCCGAAATAGGCGTGCTACTAAAAATTTACATTAACTCAGCAGTTGGTAGTATACCTGCATTATTAATAGTTAACTTTGGGCATCTGCCAGCCNTCTTAAATATCCTTTTGATTGGGCTTCTATANCTTTTTGTTTATGCAACTTTAATACCTGTNACAAAAACGATAACCTCAAATGAACTTGAAGCCGCAAAAAATATTGTGAAAAAGACAAAACTTCTTTTGCTCATTGCGAAACCAATTCTTGTTTACCAACAGAAACTCGCAATGAGCAACGAATTTAGAAGAAATCTCTAACTTTTCAAGAAGCTTCTCTTCCAACTATAAAAATTTCAAAACGGAAGCTTGTAATGCCCTCAATATCTGGTGATATTGAAAGAGTCAAAGTTGCTTGAACCACCTCTGAAGGATCAATTTTGCGACTCTCAAGATTCCAAAGAAGCGATATGTACATGGACGCATTTTCCGGATCCCATGATGCGGTTGTAATATTAAGTATTAAAGGGATATTCCCCTCATTTCTTATGTAAATTGTAAAATTGGCCTTCGCGCCTGGCTCTAAAAGACCCCAGTCAATAGAAGTAATATTTACGCTACACCTGGAATCTTTATACACACCAACTCCAACAGCTTTCACCACTCCAACATTTGGCACCCTCTGGTAGGCGCTTAACAAACTCGCTGAATAAACACTCATTATAAGGCCAAATGTTCCAATTGCAATGAGCATTCCAATGTGAAATCTTTGCATTGTCATACGCATCGAGGGTTTCAGATATAGTAAGTATTAATAAACGTTATTGTTTGCCTAATCAACAAAAATACAATTCCTAAACATTACAAAATCCCAAATCTATATTTCAAATATTGAATTCCGTTGAACAACTTTAGGTCATAAAGCTCTTTTTTAGCCAAAACTTCTGTAAAATTGCGCGCCGAAAATTAACAACCAAAACTCTTTACAAGATCATTGAAACCTCCTTGGGCATTATGTTAGGCGGCTATTCTGCCGGCTTAAGATCCGGCGGCCGTCTAACACCTAAACCACACCATATTTATTAACCTAAACAACAACCTTGCATTGGAGGAAACATCAACGTATGCGGTAGGCCACTTCGCCCTCGGATACATCCTTGCCAAACTAACGTCTAAGGCGACGAAAACCAGAGTTAATGTTGCCCTAATCTTCCTGCTTTCAGTTATTCCAGACGTTGACATTTTGATTCCATATGTTGTGCACCGCGGCCCCTTCCACTCAATCATAATGGCAACTATAGTATTCATTCCAATACTTGCCCTATACCACAAAAACGCCCTCCCATACTTCATAGCCACAATCCAACATTCACTATTAAGCGACTACATTGCAGGCGGAAAAGTGCAGCTACTTTGGCCTCTAACCCAAAAAACCTTTGGGCTTGAATTAAGCATACAAAGCCCAACAAACATAACCATCGAATGGCTATCATTCTTAACCGCCACATTTGCCATGATAAAAACCAAAGACACACATCTACTACTTCAACCCCACAACTCAAACCTAATCCTACTCATACCAACATTCACAGTACTCCTACCAACATTCCTAGCCTTCCCCCTAGAAGTACCAACAGCACTTATACTACCCCACATAATGTTCCTAATACTCTTCCTTGCATCAATTTCGATAGATTTGAAATATATGATAAACAAGGGTTTAGGAAAGATTTCAGACTCTGAAAATCAATAGCCAAATAATGAACCATTAGCTGCTGCTAAAAGAAAAGACAAAAGAAAATATGCCTAAAAATGCTTTAAAAACAGAAAAAAGGGGGATTTGCGGGAGAATTCACCAGCAAATAATTGAAACTAGGGCAACCCCGCCATGTTTTTACTGGCCCTAGCTTGATTTTAAGTTTTTCACCTCACTCAATAAATTAAGCACTAAGGATTTTTCTGGTGGTCGGGC
>JGI24721J26819_10005685_pt1 | contig 12394 bp, 12 predicted proteins | sample YelNatPaOPGAMG01_FD_26819 | JGI IMG/M metagenome (IMG submission 26819)
CGCGCGTGCATCACGTCGCTCTGATCGCCGAAGATGGAGAGGGCGTGGGTCGCAACCGTGCGCGCTGCGACGTGCATGACAGCGGGGGTCAGCTCGCCGGCGATCTTGAACATGTTAGGCACCATGAGCAGTAAGCCCTGCGAGGCGGTGAACGTCGTCGAGAGGGCACCCTTCTGCAGTGCCCCGTGGAGAGCCGCCGCGGCGCCGGCTTCAGATTGCATCTCGACGACCTCCGGCGTGGTACCCCAAAGGTTCGGCTTGCCAGCGGCTGCCCAATCGCCGGCGGCTTCGGCCATCGGTGAGGCAGGCGTGATCGGGTAGATCGCGATGACTTCGCTAAGGGCGTAAGCGACCCGTGCCGCGGCGCCGTTACCATCGACGGATATCCACTGTCGACTCATGTCGCCCTGCCTTTCCCTCTCCGCTGTCCCTCTGCGGTTAGTGACTGCCGTCGGCTTCGTAGACACCCAGTCCGGAACAGATCTGCAGGAGGGCGTCTTTGAGGTCGCCGCGATCGCCAGCGAACACTGGCTGGCAGCGTTGCGGCTGAGTTTCGCCGCGCCAGAGCGCTGCCGCGAACGCCATACACGTGGCCTCGCCACAGAGCTTGCAGTTCGTACCCGGTAGCCGCTTGTAGATCTCGAGTGCCGGCGGCCGGCGGCGGAGCTCGAAGGAAGGGGTGAGAGTGGCTCGCCGTGCCCACACGTCGTCGACCATGCAACGCAGGCGGTCCAGCGTCGCCCACGCATCGATGATGTCGTTGGCTTTAGCGATGGCGATCCGATCGCGGTAGACAGAGACCATGCGATGGCCCTCCATGAGGCTCAGTACGGGAAGTTTGGCCACGTAGCTGACGTGGCTAAACGCCGCGTTCACGTAGGGCAGTGCTTGCGCGAGGTCGCCAGAGAGGTGGGCAGTGACGCGAATCTTCTTGGGATCGGCAACGCAGGGCGCGAGCAGGACGAGGGCAACACGGCCCACGACGTCCTCGTCGAACTGGCGCGGCTCGTCTGCGGGGACGGTTTCCGTGGTTTCGCGGTAGTCGACCCAGCCGGCGGTCACGACGTCGTCGCCGCAGCGCTGCGTGAAGAGGGCGCGCTCCTCCGGCGTCACGACGAGGGCGGGTACGCCGACGAGGCGATACGCCGGGTCGGGCGAGACCACCTTGGGAGTGATGCCCATGTCGCGCATGGCGGCCAAGGCGCGCGCGAACATCTCTTGATCGGCGAAAGTGGTAAGCGCGTCCACCAGGACGACCCCCTCCTAAGTGGAGCGCTGTGCGCTGACGGCTGGAGCGGCAAAGACGCAGCAGCCGTCAGCGCACAGGCGTCCCTCACACTCGATCTCAAGGGTGGCATGACCGATGCCGAAGCGCTCCGCCAAGGTCTGTTTCACTGCATCGACGATTGGCGTGGCGCTGGAGACTTGCGTGTCGGCGATCTGTAGGTGAGCGGAGAGCACGGCGTCGGTTGAGGAAACCGACCAGACGTGCAGGTCGTGGACGCCTTTGACCCCACGAATCTCCGTGAGCGCGTTCTCGACCTCCGTCAAGTCAAGGCCCACGGGCACGCCCTCGAGCAGGATGTGCCCAGCGTCGAGCGCCACTTTGATCGCGCCACGCGTAATCCACGCGGCGATGGCGAGAGAGATGAGCGGATCAGCGATGGTCAGGTGAGCGAGCCACACGAGGAGCCCACCGATGACGACTCCGCCCGAGGCAGCCGCGTCGCCGGCTAAGTGCAAGAAAGCACTGCGCGCGTTCACGCTCTTCTCCCCTTCGAGCAGCAAGGCCGCCACCGTGTTGCCGACGACACTCACCACGGCGATGGCGACCACCAGCAGCCCGCTGACGGGCGACGGATGGAGGAGGCGGCCGATCGCCTCGTAGACGATAAAGGCCGACACGGCGATGAGAGCTCCCGCGTTGATGAGGGCGACCAGGACTTCCCACCGTCCATAGGCGTAGGTCAGGCGGGCGGTGCCCGGTCGTTGGCTTGCCCGATCGGCCGCGTAAGCCATCCCTAAGGCGGCAACGTCACTGCCGTTGTGAGCCGCGTCGGAGAGAAGACCCAGGCTGTTGGCGGCGAAGCCGCCAACAGCCTGGGTCACCAGCATGCCAACGTTGAGGGCGAGGCCAATGAGAAGGCGGCCGCCGAGCGAGTGACGGTGATCGTGCATCGAAAGGCTCAGGCGCTACCCGCGAGGGGTTGCCCGCTGGCGCGCCACGGGTAGCGCACCGGTCATGAGATTGTCTGGGCGACGATCAGTGATCATGGGGCTGAAGCTCTCAGCGCCGCGTCCCGGGGGACGCGGCGCTGAGTGGGAACGGCGTTCCGGCAAGCGGACTGGTGTTAGGCTCGCTGCAACTCAACCTGTTGAGGTTCTTCACGCGTGGCCTCTTTATCTGCCGCTTCAGGATGCTCGCTTTCCCAGATCGGGTCGTAGACCTTCTTCACCCCGGCTGAGTAGCTGTCCAGAGCCCCGCAAAGGCTGGTAATGAGGCTCTCGGCACCCTCGTGAGTGGGCCGAGCACCCGTCTTAGCAACTATCTCGCGCGACTGCTCTGGGTTGTCGATGAGCATGCACGGCTCGAGGAGGTTGGGCACGTACGGTTGCCGGCTACGGATCTCAGCGAAGTACGCGCTATTGAAGGCTTCGGCCAGGCTCTTGTCCTTGATGTTGTCGGTCGCGAAGTGCGTGAAGATGCACGGCTCGACCCAACCTTGGTTATTGATGTGCACGTAGTGCTTGGCCGCGATGCAGCCTTGCACCCACGGCGCGTCGCCCCAGAAGTCGACCGGGAACATCGCCTTGGTATTGCGGATACGTTGGATGCCGAGGCGAATCTGGTTGCGTTGTTCGGGGGTTGGCATGAGGTCGGGGTTTGGCGTGCGCCCGACCGGCATATAGAGGAAGTTCCACGACAAGGCCGCGCCTTTGGCAACCAGCGGATCGACGAACTCGTCGCTGATAATCATCTGCCAGTTGTAGCGCGTCACCGTGGTGGAGTAACCGAAGAGGACGCCGTACTGCTTGAGCAAGTCCATGGTGCGCATGAGCCGCTGGTAGGTTCCGGCTCCCCGCCGCAAATCGGTCGTCTCTTCGTCGCCTTCGATACTGAGCATGAGAGCCGCGTTGCCCAGTTTCGCCAGCCGCTGGATGTGCTCTTCCTTGATGAGGGTGCCGTTGGTGAAGATCTGGAAGTAGGTCTCCGGGTTAGCAGCCACGATATCGAGCAGGTCGCGGCGGATAAACGGCTCACCGCCCAAGACCGTGACCAAGTAGACGCCCATGTCGGCCGCTTCGTCGATCACGCGCTGGAACAGCTCGGCCGGCATGTCGCTCTCGTGCGAGTACTCACTCGCGTAGCAGCCCTCGCAGTGTAGGTTGCAGCGCATCGTCGGGCTCACGAGGAGCGTGAATGGCGTGCGCAGGCCGGTCGTACGTGTGAAGTCCTGACGTTTCTGCGAGCCGCGAAGAAGAGCGTTAATGATGAAAGCGTTGATGAAACCGTCGCGGCAGGTAGGGCTCAGGTCACGCACGACGTGGCGCGCGATCTTCAGGGCGGGGTGATCTTGCTCGACCTTCTGCTTGACGAAGTTGACTTCGTACTTGTGGTTATCGGGCGTGATCTTCTCGGCTAGCTCGAAGGCGCGCAAGATGTTCTTCTTGTTGTCGCTCGCGGCTAGCTTGAACATCTCTTTGATGAGGCCTCGTTGGACTGTGCCGTAGAGGCCATCGGTACGACTCATCCCTCTCTCCTTTCGAAACTCTTTACTCGGCACCAACCGGGACGCCCTGACGGCTGTGCCCCCTCATCTCCGCTTGTTTCGTGGACGTACCGTCATAGTGCACGCGCACTGCCCCGTCGCGCTGGAGCGTCGCCATGGCCAATTTATCTCGCGGCGCTGGCGGACCGTCCTATGGGTATCTTAGACCCTAAGTCTACTCCTAGAGTACGCCATTAAAGAGAAATCCAACCATCAAAATGCCGAGCGTGACCACGCCGAAGAAGGCGAAGATGAGCTGCCACTTGAGCACTCGTCGCAAGATCATGGCTTCTGGGAGCGAGATCGCGACCACCGACATCATGAACGCCAACACGGTCCCCAGGGCGGCGCCTTTCTCGATCAACGCCTGCACGATCGGGATGATGCCGGCGGCGTTCGAGTACAGCGGCACGCCAATCAACACGGCTGCCGGCACGCCCCACCAGTTCCCTTTACCCATGAAGCCAGAGAGCAATCCCTGCGGCACATACCCATGGATCGCCGCTCCGGCGCCGATGCCGACGAGCAGGTACGGCCATACCTTTCCGACGATGACCTTGATCTGCTCGAGCCCATAACCAACGCGCTCCGACCAGTTGAGCGCGTTCTCCAGCTGCGTCTCACCCATGCGCACCTTGAGAACCCACTCTTCGAGGAAGCGGTCTGGGCGTATGCGTCCGATCACGAGGCCGGCGACGATGGCGACTGCCAGTCCAGCACTGATGTAAAGCGCCGCCACCTTCCAACCGAAGAGGCCGAAGAGGAGGACGACGGCGACTTCATTGATCATCGGTGCGGCGATGAGGAACGAGAAGGTTACACCCAGAGGAATGCCCGCTTCGACGAAGCCGATGAAGAGGGGCACGGCGGAACAACTACAGAACGGCGTCACGATGCCCAGCGTGGCGGCCATGATGTTGCCGCTGAACTCGCGTCGACCGGTCAAGAGTGCCCGGGTGCGCTCGGGGCTGAAGAAGGAGCGCACGACGCCCACGCCAAAGACGATGCCCACCAGGAGCATGAGGACTTTGGGCACCTCGTAGATGTAAAACGTCAGCGCCGATACTAAATGGCTCGTTCCGCGCAAGTCGAGGAGGTCTCGGGTGAATGCGTTCGAGATGGGTAGCCAGTAGTGGTAGAAGACCGCCAGAGCAACCAAGGGACTGGCAACTCGCAGCCAGAGCGGGAGGCGGGCGAGACGGCGCTGTGGGTGTGCTGCCTCCGCGACGGGGGACAGCGGCGCGGCGCCTCGCAGGCCTTCGCGTACTTGCTCGCCGCTCATCCTACGTGACTCTCCGCGGGGTTCGTAGGCGGCGCCGTGTAGGAAGTAATCAAGGGCGTCGCCGCCAGAGCTGCGCGCAGGCGCCCATAGTCGTAGGGGACCCGCACGAACTCGACTGGTGGCTCGTCGGTGACGAAGCGAATGGGATCGACGACGGCGTAGCAGGCGCGCCAATCGCCGTCCTTCGGTCGCCCGGCGCTGCCGACGTTGACGAACGTCGTGTCGCCGACACGGCGGGCGTAGGGGACGTGCGTATGGCCGAACAAGATTGCCGTGTAGGGGTAGTCGCGCGCCATACGTTCCATGGCTGACTGGGGTCGGTCCTCGAAGAGATACTCGTTGATCCTACGCGGGCTGCCGTGGACGCCGAGCAGGTCGCCGCCGGGTGTCTCGATGAGGAAGTTGTCCTCAAGAGTACGGAGGAAGGCCTTCGTGGCCTCGCTCACGGCTTCTTGTGTCCAAGCTAACGATACGGCCCCTTCCGCACGCTGTTCATCCGTCTTATACACGCAGCCGCAGTCGCCGGTCTCGAAGCCGATGCCGAAGTCGTAGTTGCCCATCAGTGTTGGGATGCGGCGCTCGGCGATAAGCTGGGCGACCTCGTTGGGTTGCGGGCCGTAGCCAACGAGGTCGCCCAGGCAAAGCATCCGAGTAAGCCCGCGTTTCTCGATGTCGGCCAGCACGGCCTCCAGCGCCGGCAAGTTGCCGTGAATGTCTGAGAAGACCGCGAATGGCTGCTGCAGCTCGATTCTCCGCATAGGGCGCTCCGTCGGCGAATTTTATATCAACCTATCTTGACCATAAACGCATGTCAATATAACATCACATTACCGACAAACGGTGTCGGGTTTGCGATATCGGCTCTTGGGGGGNCGCGTCGCGAGNGGCCTTGTGCGCCACGGCGTGTGGAGCGCGATTGTAACTCGGCGGTCTTGGCGTCAAGAGGAAGGTGAGCAGTGACGACTGAGGAAGCAGCCCAGGGAGCCGCGCGGCGACTATCTTTCCTCGATCGTTTCCTCACGGCGTGGATCTTCATCGCCATGGCTGCCGGCGTGACGATCGGCTGGGCCTGGGGTGCGGCGCCAACGTTTATCGACCGGTTCCAGGTGGGCACGACCAACATTCCCATCGCCATCGGACTCATCCTGATGATGTATCCGCCGCTCGCCAAAGTGCGCTACGAGGAGCTGANCGACGTCTTTCGTGACTATAAGGTGCTCGGTGTTTCGCTCGTGCAGAACTGGCTCATCGGCCCCTTCCTCATGTTCTTCTTGGCGATCATTTTCCTGCACAGCTACCCCGAGTACATGGTGGGTCTCATCATGATCGGGTTGGCACGCTGCATCGCCATGGTGATCGTCTGGAACCAGCTTGCCGAAGGCGACNCCGAATACGCTGCCGGCTTGGTAGCCTTCAACTCAGTGTTCCAAGTGCTCTTCTACAGTCTCTACGCGTGGATCTTCGTGACCAAGCTGCCACCGCTCTTNGGTCTCCAGGGCAGCGTGGTGCACGTGGGCATCGGCGAGATCGCCAAGAGCGTCTTGATTTACCTGGGCATCCCCTTCGTCGGCGGCATGCTGACGCGCTNGGTGGGGCTTAGGACGAGGGGCCGGGAGTGGTATGAGCGGCACTTCATCCCCAAGATCAGTCCCATTACCCTGGTGGCGCTGTTGTTCACCATCGTCGTCATGTTCAGTCTTAAGGGCCACTTGATCGTGCAGATCCCGCTCGATGTCGTGCGCATCGCTATCCCGCTGGTGCTCTACTTCGTGGTCATGTTCTTGGTGAGTTTCTACCTTGGTCGCAAGGTCGGGGCTAACTACGCCAAGACGGCGACCCTCTCGTTCACTGCCGCCAGCAACAACTTCGAGCTCGCGATTGCGGTCGCGGTGGCTGTCTTTGGCATCGGTTCGGGAGTGGCTTTTGCGGCAGTCATTGGCCCGCTGGTTGAGGTCCCGGTGCTCATTAGCTTGGTCAACGTGGCCCTCTGGTTCCGCAAGAGATATTGGCCCGGCGATGGCGTGAGTAGTAGTGCGACGCCGGGCGGCGAAGAGACCGCGGGCTGTTGTGTCCCGTAACACAGGGCAGTCGCGTGACGAGTGGTTTCTCAGGGCAGTCGCGTGACGAGCGGTCTCTCAGAGCAGTCGCGTGACGAGCGGTCTCTTCGCCGCCCGAGGCGAAGGCACCGTGCGGGTCAAGACGAGAAGACGATACAGAGGAGGTGACATGACGTGGGCATGACAGGACCTACCGGTTCCGACGCGGCGGGCGCGGACGCCGATATCGAGCGCTTCCTGCCGTTCTTCAAAGCCTTCTGCAACGGTACCCGGGCGCGCGTGTTGGGAGCGCTCTTTCGCGGCGAGCTGTGTGTGTGTGAGATTACTGAGCCGACGGGTCAAAGCCAGCCACTGGTCTCGCACCATCTGGCGTTGCTGCGCGATGCCGGTTTGGTGCGGGCGCGCGGTGAAGGAGCGCGCACGTACTACTCCATTGACTGGGAGCGCTTCGACGAGTACGTGAACGGCTTCCTCCAGTTTGTGGAAGCGTCGAAGGGGTGGACTAAGCAGCACGCTGTCGCGGCGTGCGTGAACGAGGCGGCTGTGGCTAGTTCCCGGAGGCGGAGCGCGACGGAGGCGGCTGCCGCGGTGGACCAGTCGCCTGCGGCGGCACCTGCCGGCGCAGCAGCTGCGGCGAGAACGAGAAACAAGAGGAGAAAGCCGGAGTGAAACTGCAAGTCTTGGGGGTCAGCTGCGGGGCGTGTGAGAAGCTCACCGCCATCGTGAAGGAAATTGTGCGCGAGCTTGCCCTTGAGGATGCGCACATCGAGAAGGTGGAAGACTACGCCAAGATCATGTCGTACGGCGTCATGTCGACCCCAGCCCTCGTCATCGACGGCAAGGTCGTACTCGTCGGTCGCGTGCCCTCGAAAGCCGAGGTAACGACGCTGATCACGACGGCCCTGGCGGAGCAGGGGTAGGGGTGAGAAATCGACGGCCCGGCCGGGTCGCCCTGCCGAGAATGACGAGGCTGTGTCTGGTGGTCGCTGCGCTGGCAGTGAGTGTGGCTGGCCTTGCCGCCTGCGGTAACGGTACCCAACCCGCTCGCTCGGCGGCGGCACCTATCGCTGCGCACAGCCCTGGCTCAGGTGTGCAGGTGACGTTTATCGAGTTGGGTTCTGACAGCTGTATTCCCTGCAAGGAGATGCGCCCCGTGATGGACGCGGTCCGGAAGGAGTTCGGCGACCAGATCGACGTCGTCTTTTACGACGTGTGGAAGGACGATGCGCCTGCCAAGCAGTACGGCGTCAAGTACATTCCCACCCAGGTCTTTCTCGACCAGAACGGAGTCGAGTTCGCTCGTCACGTCGGCTTCTACCCTCTGGCGCAGATTGAGTCCTTGCTCGTGCAACGAGGCTTGCACAAGCTCACTTCCCACTAGCGCCTCGATGCTCGAGCAGGTCCTGACAACACTCACGAATGGGCTTGAGCACTCCCTCGGTCTAGCTTTGCTGGCGGCGTTCGGCTGGGGTCTCGTCAGCATCNCGTTTAGCCCCTGTCACCTGGCGAGTGTGCCGCTCGTCATCGGTTTCATCAGCAGCCGCGANAGACCCTCGACCGGGCGGGCTTTCAGACTGTCGCTGGTGTTTGCCAGCGGCGTGCTTGGGTCGATCGCCGTGATCGGCGTAGTGACGGCGGCGCTGGGCAGGTTAGTTGGCGACGTGGGCTCGGTTGGCAGCGTCGCTGTGGCGGTCGTGTTCTTCGCGGTGGGGCTTTACCTCATGGACCTGTTACCCATTGACTGGCGTCGCTTTCCGGCCACCACCGAACGTCGCGGCTACTCTGCTGCGCTGCCCCTCGGGCTCGCCTTCGGCGTAGGGTTGGGGCCGTGCTCGTTCGCCTTTCTTGCGCNGCTGCTCATGGTTGTCTTCAGTCGCGCACACACCGACTATCTGAGCGCCACGGCGCTCCTGGCGGCGTTCGCCCTGGGCCACTGTAGCGTGATCGTGGCCGCCGGCACAGCGGCNCAGCGAGTACAGGCGGCCATGTCCTGGGGTGGCCGCTCCGGTGTGACGCGTTGGGTGCGTCGCGTGTCAGGTGTGCTTGTGGCTGGCGCAGGCGTCTACTTGTTGATCACTTGANCGTCCTTGGGCTATGACTGAGCAACGTCGCCGCAAAGGCCCNCNTGATGTCGACTGGCCGCGCAAGGTCTACGTTGAGCCAACGAGCCGCTGCAACCTGAACTGTCGTACGTGCATGCGGCGGACGTGGCAGGANCCCGTCGGCGACATGTCGTGGGATGTCTTTGAGGCGCTCGTGACTGGCCTTGCNGAGATGCCGGGGCCACACACAGTAGCCTTTGCCGGGATTGGCGAGCCGCTCGTGCACCCACGTTTTGCCGAGATGGTCGCTTTGGCGCACGCGGCTGGCTTGCGCACCGAGGTGACGACCAACGCGTTGCTGCTCACGGCAGACCTCGCGCACGAGCTGCGTCGAGTCGGCCTCGACCAGTTGGTCGTCTCGGTTGATGGCGCAAGCGACGATTCCTACGGGGCCGTGCGCTCGGGGGCGTCGCTGGAACGCTTGGTCGATAACCTGCGTGCGCTACGCGATTACTCGACTCCGTACTACTCGTCGCGGGTGCGCATCGGTATGGAGTTTGTCGCGATGCGCAGTACCATCGCCGACCTGCCCAAGATGGGGCGCATCGCGGCCCTCATCGGGGCCTCGTTCGTCATCGTCAGTAACGTGCTGCCTTACAGTGCTGAGTTACTCGATGAAGTCCTCTACGGGCGTGTGGCTACGGCGGCTGAGGGGAGTGAGGGTAGCGCTTGGTCGCCGCGCTGGAGCCTGCCACGCATGGATGTGAACGACCTCACTGAAGGGCCGCTGAGAGAACTGTTGCGTGGCGTGCCCAATGTCGACCTGCTCGACATTGGCTTGGACAGTCGGAACAACGTCTGTCCCTTCGTCTCCGCGGGGGCGTTGGCGGTTGGCTGGAGTGGGCGCGTGAGCCCGTGTCCGCCGTTGACTCACTCCTACCCCGTCTTCGTCATGGGCCGTGAGAAACACATCCGGGCGTGGGAGATCGGCAAGCTTCCCGATGACTCACTTGCCGATCTCTGGCAAAGGCTGGAGTACCGCGATTTCCGTCGCCGCGTGCTTGACTTCGACTTTTCGCCCTGCACCGACTGTGGCGGGTGCGACCTAGCTGAGACGAACGAGGAGGACTGTTTCGGCAACCATTTTCCGGTGTGCGGCGATTGTCTGTGGGCACGGGGGATCATTCGCTGCGCTTGACTTGATGCGGGCGAGATCCTTCAGGCGTCGGTTGTCTGAGCGGTGTTTTCGACCCCGATGAGCGGACGTGCGCACACCGCCGCCGGTACGCTGGCGGGGTTCTCGCGGCGGTANGCAATCAGCTTGTCGAAGGCTTCGAGGTTAGCCGCCAGGTGTGCATGGTCAACCGTGTAGTACGTGCGGGTGCCCTCAGTCCGCATGGTGACGATGCCGGCGTTGCGCAAGATAGCCAAGTGATGGGAAACGAGGGGCTGACTGAGGTTGAGCGCCGCGGTGAGNTCGCACACGCAGCGCTCNCCGCCGAGCAATAGCTCCAACACACTGGCGCGCGTGGGGTGCGCNAGGGCTCTGAAGAACGCCGACAAGTCGGCCAGCGACTCGACCGNGAGGCCTGCGTCTTCGGTTACCGGATTCTCGCCTCGTGGGCTGCTCATGGCCAACGTTCGTGCTCCGTGGTCAAGGCGCCGCGTCAGTCCACTTTATCTGACTGGCCGACGAACGCCACGTTCATCAACTTCCCTGCATTCGCTAGTATACCTCTTTCGCGCGGCTCTTTGGCTCTGAGTTATGTGGTCCGAGAGGGAGCCTACGTTGCTGAGTGAGGTCCGCGCGCGGGTGCGGGTCTCGCCATGAGGCCCGCGCGCGGGTGTGGGCCTCGCTACGTGACCCATGTATGGCGGCGCGGGCCTCGCTACTGGGGCGCAGTGGGCAACAGCCGTTCGGCCTGTTGCTGGCCGCGTTCGGCATAGTGAATGATCATGGCGTCAGTCGCCCACTCCACTGGCGCGCGATCATCCGTCCAGGGGTCTGGGCTGGGCCGGGCGAGACGCATCTGCCTGATGAACAACGGCCCAAGGACGGCGATGCCCGTCGGGAGACGCTGCAGGCGTTGCCGCACCATGGCCGGCGAGAGTGGCTGCGTGAGGCCGACAACGAGCTCGTTGAAGCCCAGCGCCGGCCACTGGATGACCTGGGGAAACACCGTTGCCAGCGTGCCGGCGATGTCGTTCGCCAGAGCACGGTCGGTCGGTGTGGTCGAGACGTTCAAAGCGATCACGCCGTCAGGTGCGAGTCGCTCTTTCGCCAGGCGGAAGAACTCCTGGGTGGCCAAGTAGAAGGGAACGTACGGCTGGCGGTAGGCGTCGATGAAGATCGCGTCATAGCGTGCCCGTGTCTGCGCGAGGTACGGCCGGGCGTCGGCNGTGTACACATGCACGCGCGGATTGTCGTTGAGGCCGAAGTAGCGTCGCGCTACCTGAGTGACGACGGGGTCGATTTCAACAGCGTCGTAGCGGGTCGCAGGATAGAAGACCCCAAAGGCGCGCGCAGTAGTACCGCCCGCATTGCCGAGCATGACCACGCGTCGAGTCGGCCGTCCGAGCAACGGCGGCACGACAAGGAACATGTCCCACTCATTGCCGGTTAGGACGCTGTCCGCTCGCCATTCGGAGTGGACCGCGAACCCCTCGTTCAAGTAGAGGTAGCGGGTGGCGGCAGCGCCCTGGCCGCTCTGGACGACCTGGATGAACTGATAGGGCGACTCCGTCTCGTAGAGCACACCAGCTTGGGCTTTGACCGCGCCGGGAGGCACGGCCAAAGCCAGCGCAATGGTGAGACCGACGATGAGCCAGCGCCAGCCGAGCAAGAAGGTCGCGGCAACGGCAATGAGGGCTGCGGTGCCCAGGAGAGTTCGCTGCGTGCCGATGAGAGGGATGGTGAGGAGGGCTGGGACGAAGGCTCCGAGGAGGCTGCCGGCCGTGCTGAGGGCGAAGATCCTGCCCGCGGCGCGGCCGGCAGCCTCAGTGCCTCCGGCGGCACCCAGCGACAGGCGGATGGCGAACGGTGTCACCATGCCCAGGAGGGCAACCGGTGGTGCAAAGAGGGCGAGGGCGGCGAAGAACGAGCCGACGACGGTGCCGGTGGAGAGGGCCTCGATGCCGCCCAGCGACAGGTCGAGAAACGGACGAGCGACAAACGGCACCAGGGCGACCAGCGCCGCTCCGGCGAGGACGAGGAAACCCAGGAGGCGGGCGCGTGGCCGAGCA
>JGI24721J26819_10005692_pt1 | contig 12384 bp, 8 predicted proteins | sample YelNatPaOPGAMG01_FD_26819 | JGI IMG/M metagenome (IMG submission 26819)
ATCGAGGCAGCCGCACTCGAACATGTCGATAGAAGCTTCTTTGAAGCACGGGCGTTTCTGAGCCGGAGCTCTTTGAGACCCACGATGGCGAGGAGCTGGAAAAAGGGCTGGCAGACACCGGGGAAAGAGAAGGCTGAGTATCTTCCGAAGCTGGCGCTTGCCTGAACAGCGTATGGCGGATAGCTGGGGTGTGTGCTGCTTAGGTGCTTTCCTTACACAAGGTTGAGAGCACTAATAACCATCTCCGTCAGTGCCGGCATGAGCTGCTTCTTACGCGACAGCACATCCTTCAGAATATATATCCCCGGCTGCTGCATCGGATAATTGAGATACGCATAGAATTCACGATCCGCATCGATGTACAATATGCTCTCGAACTTGGTAATATCCGTCGCCATAAGCGCAGCGAGATAGGCTCCCATCTCGGTACGGATATGCGCAAGCCCCTGCAGCACTTCTTCCTGCCTGGCGAGCAGTTCCTGCGAGTTTGTCAACTCGATCTGGCTCACCGTAAGCTTCTTGCCCTGCACCTCGTATTCCTTGCGATCCATCCGCAAAAGCTGATCGATCGGCAAGCGGGCAGCCAGCGACGCCGAACCCATAATGTCCCGGCCAAGCTCCTCAATCGCCAGATCAGTGATTGATGCCAGATAATCTGCCATTTCGCGGTCTATATCAGTTGTCGTCGCCGATTTAAACACCAGGGTATCGGAGAGAATTCCACAGAGCAGGATCGAAGCAATTGCGCGGTCGAGCGGCGTCTTCGACTCCCTGTACATCGAAGTGATTATCGTACTCGTCGAGCCGACCACGCGGTTGATGAACGTAATGGGATATGGCGTCGAAAATGTTCCGATCCGGTGGTGATCGATCACTTCCTGAATATGATAGTTCTGGATTCCGTCCACAGCCTGCGAAAATTCATGGTGATCCACAAGGATGAGCTCGATATTCGGCTCGCGGATGAGATCGCCTTCGGTAAGAAGCCCAATGACTTTTCCACCATCATCGACGACAGGCACTGCCCGAGCTGGTGAAGCGGCAATGGCAAGCTTTGCTGTTTTCATGAAGTCGCGCGGTCCTATCGGCTTTATCGATGCATCGGCGACGCTGATAACCGGCGTCGAATAGAGCGCGAGCAATGATGTCGATGAGGTGTCGTACGAAGAAATGAGAATCGCAACGCCCCTGGCCTCAGCAAGCTTTGTGATGTCCTTTGAAGGGATGAAGCCATTCGTGATGATGAGAGCACGTACGCCAGCCTCGATAGCGATGCGCATAACCTCTTCGCGATCGCCGACGAGTACGACCTTGTTGTGGGCTGGCTCGGCATGGATATAGTCGCGGAAGCGTTCGGCAGAGAGCGAGGCGACGACGATGCGGCCATTGAACATGGTTTCGCTATCGGTTGGAACCAGCGGCTGGGCCTTGATGGTATCGATGAGGTGCCCAATTGAGGTAGGAATAACCGCTTTGCGGTGAGGATTGATTTTTGTGAGAATATTCTTTGCGAACGCGTTGTAATAGAAAAGCCCTTTATAAGCGCCGATGGTATCGACAATAGGCATGACCTGGCGCGGTGATTGTTCGAGAAGCACCAGCGCTTCCCACAAAGGTGTATATTCACGGACCACCGGCGGCAGTCCGTCGATGTAGTATTCAGCCTTTGGAATCAAATCGGGGATGAATTCCGGCAGCGGCACCCCAAAGCGTTGAAAAATATACTCGGTTTGAGGGTTCACCGCGCCCGCGCGAGCCGCTTTAACCTGCGGCTGTCCCTGTGCGCGCTTGAGTGCCGCGTATGCTGCTGCAGCCACAACCGAATCGGTGTCGGGATTTTTGTGCCCGATGACATAGACTGTTTTTGACATACCATCTCCCTGTATGTATAATTCAGGACAGTGCAAAAACCTGGATTTCTCGGATGGATTGCATGCTCCTGCTTCTATGGCTACCCATTACGCACCAAAAATGAGCATGGAATGCTTCGGCACTGGCGCGCCATCTGAAAATTGTTCTCGATCAGAAAGATTTATCATGCCATACACAGCCTTGTCCCTCGAAAAAAAGCGGTATACCTCGCGCACGCGCACACTGCTTCGTTCAACGCCGAATTCCTTGCTTTCAATGCGCTGATACCAGTCGAGGATCTGATTCGTGAATTCCGGTTCGCTGAGCTGACCGCGTTGCGGCGGTACGCGCCCAAAACCGGCTGGGTCATCCGAGCTCATAATCTGGGAACCGAACATGCCAGCGACCATCCCCACCAGGAATTTTTCGGTATCTTTGAGGCTTGTGCGCTCAGTGCGGCAGAAGATCACATCCGGATCGCAGAGGAGAAGTGTTTTGTCGAGCATCGCGCGCCCGATGCTGTCCTGCATGTTGAGTTTCGCCGAAGGCCGCCCCTGATGGCCAATCAGCCTGAGCTGAGGCCATTCCCAGTGCTCGCGCGTATCAGCTCCAGAGCGCATGAGCGGCATGAATGGCGCCGTCGATTCGATGGGCGCCCCGCAGGAAAGGAAGGCGACGGGACTGCCATCATCAGCAATCGAGAATTCGAGGATACGCGCCATTATACGAGCGTAGTGTTCCCAGGCACCGCCCTTTTTACCAGCAAATGCTCCACGCATTAGCCCTGCATACAGAAAATCGAGCTTAAGGTAGCGGTAGCCCCACTCGTTTATCACAGTATTGAAAAGACTGCCGAGGTGCACTTCAACCTCAGGCCGAGAAAGATCGAGACACCACACATCGCCGCCCCAGTTCGGATTCCATCCGGCGCGGACAGGAGACCCATCCTTGTCGCGAAGAATCCACTCCGGATGAGCTTTGGCAGTCTTCGAATCGGGCATGAGGAGAAACGGCGCCAGCCAGAGTCCGGGAATAAGGTTCTTTTCACGAATGCGGCTGGCTAGCGAGGCCATTCCCGAGGGAAATTTTTCCGGATGCGCCTCCCAGTCGCCGATTGCGAGTTCCCAGCCATCGTCGATCTGAAACACAGTAGGGCGCCCGCGGCTTATAAAGTAATTATTTACTATATTGTTATTTGCTCCGATAGCGGCGAGATCATCTCCAATGATGCGCTCATCGATCGCGGTATAGTGGTTGTACCAGCTCGCGTAGCCTCCGATCACGCCCTGGAACGGATGCGCAGGCTCTAGCGGATCCTGCCCTGCCCTCGACACGGTGCCAGCGCCTCCAGCTTCGGACCTTGCGCCTTTGATTTTCTGCGCTTCCGACGACAGCCAGCGAAGGTCTTCAAATCGCCCGCGTGCACCCCAGAGTGCAGCAAGCTTGTCCTTGAGCGCGAAATAGCCAGGAGCAATAAGCACAGCAACGCGGGCGACTATCTGGCCGCGCCTAAAGCTGCCGCCTTCGGCATATGCCAAAATTCTGATTTTGCTGCCCCGCAAGAGAAAACTGATTGGCGCCAGATACGACGAAGCGCCAAAAGCATCGGCTGACCGCGCGTTTGAGACAGCAGAGTCAACAGCATTTTCATCTGGAGCTTCTGCAGTAGCCCTTCCAAGGCTTGCTGTTCCGCTTTGCCACCCTGCGCCTGCTCCTCTTCCAACAGCGCCCGTGCCCATATAGCGCGCCACATTGTCCGAAACGAGCGCCAAGCGCAAGTCTCCCGACCGCAGCCCGAGCATGAAGTGGGAAATGATGTCATGCCGGTGCCAAAAGCGCCGCGCCCTCTGCCGCAGCGCTTCCTCCGCTGGATGATCCACAAAAACATTCAAAACCCTCTTGTAAAAGGCGCGGCGCGGTCTTTCCCTTCCCGCAATTTCCCCCGCAAACGACCACGACTGCCAGCCGTTTATCCACACAAAGCGCAAGCCCGGCCTCTCGAGCGACTCGGCCTTCTGCCCCGAGGCTTCTTCAGCTGCCCTGCACTCGTTTCCCAAGGCATGGCACAGCTCCCGTACCTCGTACTCACCGAGCTCCAGGAGCGGTTCCTCACAGGAAAAATCTTCGCGCGCACGAAATAGGATCTTCAGCACATCGCCGGGTATTTTCTGAAATGTAGCTTCAATCGTTGGATTCATAAATAAAGGATTTTACCATAAAGAAAGCCTCCGTGGGAGAGTGCGCAAACAGAGCCAGTCAGCAAGCCGCCGCTACAAGCGCTCGATTTTTTCTGCTACAATGCAGCTATGGCCCACTGTATTGTTCCCGAAGCTGAAGCAATTCTCGACAAAGCATTCCCTGTGCTCGACAAAGGCTTTGTGCGCCTCGTCGACTACCTTGGCGGAGACCAGCGCATTGTGCAAGCCGCCCGTGTTTCCTATGGTGAGGGTACCAAGAGCTATCGCGAAGATGCTGCGCTCATCGATTACCTCTTGCGTCACGAGCACACGAGCCCCTTCGAGCAAGTCGTGCTGACATTCCACATAAAGCTGCCGATTTTTGTCGCGCGCCAATGGATTCGCCATCGTACCGCCCGCGTAAACGAAATCTCAGGCCGTTACTCCATCATGAAAGATGAATTTTTCATCCCAGAGCCCGAGGCGCTCGCGCCGCAGAGCGAAGACAACAAACAGGGCCGTGCAGACATTCCATTCGACCCCGCAACCGCCGAAAGAATCCGTGCAATTCTGAAAGAAAGCAGCGAGCTCTCCTACCAGCAATACCAGCGCCTTCTCGACCTTGGTCTCGCCCGGGAAATCGCGCGCATCGCACTGCCGCTTTCGCTCTATACCGAATGGTACTGGCAGATCGACCTGCATAACCTCTTCCGCTTCCTCATGCTCCGCCTCGATAAGCACGCCCAGCGCGAAATCCGCCAGTATGCTGAGGTAATTCTGGATATCGTACGCACGGTAGCGCCGGCTGCCACCGCAAGTTTCGAAAAACATATCCTGCAGGGAGTGCGCTTTTCTGGACCCGAAATGGAAGAACTTCGCCGGCGGCTCGGTCTGAATCAGCGCGACCGCACGGATGCAATGAAGAGCGCCGAACATAAGAACAATGGAGACAGCACGCCAGACACGAACAAGCCGCGGCAATTTTTAGAGCCAGCAGCCAGCAAGCCTTCTAGTTCTTCGCTCTCCCTTCTCTCAAAAAAAGAACTCGAGCGCTTTGAAGAAAAATTGAAAACCGGCCGTCAAGGTTAGTCCGTGAACGAATCAACAACCGAAAGAAATGCATGCACCACCCTTGGATCGAAATGTTTTCCGGCCTGCGTACGGATGTAGTCCAATGCNTCATCCTTTGTGCGTGCACTGCGGTAGGGCCGATCGCTCGTCATCGCGTCGTAGACATCCGCAACAGCAAAAATCCGCGCCAGAAGCGGAATGTCTTCTCCTTTAAGCTGCTGCGGATACCCTGTGCCATCCCAGCGCTCATGGTGGCAATATGGGACGACAATTGCCCGTTCAAGATATTTGATTGGTTTTAGAAGCTCATTGGCGAATGATGCATGGGTCTGCATGATTCGCTGCTCTTCTGTGCTGAGAGGTCCTGGCTTGCGCAGAATGTTGTCAGGGATGCCTATTTTCCCTATGTCATGCAGAAGCGCACCCCGCCTCAGATCTTCGAGCGATTGTGCATCGAGATGCATCGCCATCCCAATAGCGAGCGCTATCTTTACAACCCTCGATGTATGCCTGAGTGTTTCGTCATCGCGAAGGCCAATTGCACGTGCCCAGCCTTCGAGCGTTTCATCGTAGGCCTTGCGCAGCTCGCTTTGAGCATGGCGCTTTGCATCGATAAGCTGTACTCTCCTGATAATGATTCCTGCATATGAGCCGAACATCTCGACAAGCTCGATAAATCCGCGGCTGAATGAAACAGGGGCTTTCATTGCCAAGTGAAAAACGCCAATGACGGTTTTGCCTGCTTTGACTGGAACGGCGATATTCGCTCTGCCTGGTGGAACGAATGCACGGCTTCTCGGCAATAGCAGAGGATCATCTTCAAGCTGTGGTGAAAGGCGCGTCCGCCCTGTGCTGAATACTGTTCCGGTAATTCCATCGCTTACCGCAAATGGTTCTTGGGTAATCGTTTCGAGCCACCCCTGAGCTGCATGCGATTTCAGCACCTTCTGCTCAGTATCATAGATGAGAAGCGCACCGCTTTCGGCGCCTGTCGCCTTCATTGCTCTATCGATGAGAATGCTATACAGCTCTTCAGGCTTTGCTTCTATTCCCACTTGCAGATTGATTTCGTGCAAAATCTCCAGCCAGCGAACTTTCGCGCAGTTCTTCGATAAGCCGCACTGAGCGGACAGCCATGCCAGTCAGCTCACCCAGCGAAGAAAGGAATGCAAGGTCAGATTCAGAGAATGCATAATCAGGGCTTTCGACTCCTATCGCGCCTTCAATTTTGCCTTCGATGGGAATCGGCGCATAGATGCCGAAGCGCATTCCTGGATCTGTTTCGATATAGCGAGGATCTGAGGGCAGATCGAGCGAACGGATTGGCTCGCCATGCTCGATGACATAGCCCGTCATGCCCTGTCCTGGCTTACGGACAAGATTATTCATTTTTCTGATATAATTTTGCAATTCTCCATCTGTCATGGCTCTCGCAGGACGATACGCAGTCGTCTCGAGAATATCCGCAGTGCGGGACTTGAATCGTATGACCGCTGGCTGCCAGCTCTTTTCCTCTTGCAGTATGTCCAGCACGGCATTCGCGATGTCCTGAAGATTGTCAATTGTGCCGATCTGAAGTGTGACCTTGTGAAGCAGGGCGAGATCTGAGGTTCTCTGTACATTTTCCTGGATAATAAAAAATGTCTTAACAGCGCTTAGAACCGCGAGAGAAAAAGCCTTGAGCCGCTCTTTATCTTCGTCCAGGCGAATAGGAATTTCGCCTTTCTTGAATACCCAGAAAAAATTTCCAAAGGATCTTCCATCCATTACAAATGGCTGGAGTACGGCCATGCCCCCATGTTCAACGCTGGAAGGAATATCAATGACCGCTGCGAGCGCCGACTCACCATCCCACTGCTGGGAATAGTGAAAAGCTGTTTCCACGAGCCATTTTTCGATACCACTAGGAAGCGGCAAAAATGTATAGATAACGGGCTGCATAGTTTCCTGCATGGCCAAGTTCGCAAAAGGCAAGTGCTTTGCCATTGGAAAGAAAGAGACGAACCCGGCATATGCGCTTTGGGGATATACGCGCTCCAGTGCCCGCTGTAAATGCTGCATCGCACCCTGCGTATCCAGCGGATTTTGCTCTCCGCCTGTGAGATGCATCATTTCGGAAAACGATTCAAGGAGCTGTTCCCGACGCTTGAATGAAGTGATGTCGATTAAAAGAACTTCTACCTTCAGATTTTCTCCTGCCCGAATCCCTGTTGCGGCGCTCAGCACATCCACGAGAAATCCATCGAGGCGCCTAAGGCGCACTTCAAGGGGTGCAACAGCCTGCATACCAGTATTGAGCTGCTCTCGCCTCAGCTTGATAATCGAATGGAAATCGGGATGAATGAAATCTTCCATAAAATATTTGCCGATAAAATCTTTTTTATCGGAACCTCCAAGTATGCTGATTGCCGTCTCATTGATATCAGCGATTACGCCATCCACATGCACGACAAAACCCGCTGCAGATGAGGCAAATATCCTTTGGTACCTGTCATATACATCGCTCATGTATGAAGCCTCATTCATGTATGATGCTTGGCGCACATATAGCCCATCGACCAAGCATGACGCCTCGCACGCGCACAACGAAGCTTTTCTATACGTACGTAATTAATTGAGTAAGACGCTTGTAGAGTCAAGGTCATAAAGTCAGGTTTTGCCATGCGATATCCTTTGTTTTAGAAAGAAATACCATTTTAGAGATTATCCATGGCCATTGAAGGGCGGAATTTCTATTATCGCTAATTCTATCAATTTCCTCCTGGTTATAAAGCGGGCCTGGTTATGATGTGCGCCTAGTGAGAATAGACTCCATACCACGAGCCTCGCTGTACTAGGCTCCATCACACTGACGCCATTTTGCGTGTCCAATGTATGCGGGATCCATTACACCAGCCCGCGCTCATACAAAAGATAAATCGCATGCGTGCTCAGGTCTCCCATGCCTTCTGCGACAAGCCTCGCAAACAGCCGCTCGGCAAGCGCAACCATCGGAAGCTCTATCTTCATTGCATGGGCCGCATCGAGCGCAATGCGTAAATCTTTGAGAAAATGCTTGATGTAGAAGCCTGGATCGAAATTACCATCAAGCATTTTTGGCACATTGTTCGACAGCTGCCAGCTCTGCGCTGCGCCATTTGCGATCGATAGCAGCATGCGCCGAGGATCGAGACCTGCGCTGCGTGCATAGGTTACGGCTTCGACAGCCCCCAGCAGGCTGCCCGCTACAGCGATCTGGTTAGCCATTTTGGTGTGCTGACCAGCCCCTGGCCCTCCCTGACGGATTACGGTTTTACCCATGACTTCGAGAAGCGGTTTCACGGACTGGAAGGCTTCTTCGTCGCCGCCGACCATGATGGTGAGTGTGGCGTTCTTCGCACCGATATCACCGCCAGAAACCGGCGCGTCCAATGCTTCTAATCCGTGCGCTTTGGCTGCTTCATAGATGCGCACGGCAAGGTCCGGCCGGGATGTCGTCGTATCAACGAGAATAGTGCCTGGTCTNGCGTTCTCGATAAGCCCTTCAGGCCCAAAGTAGATCTCCTCGACGTCGGAAGGATATCCCACCATGGTAAAGATGACATCGCATTCGCGCGCAAGCTCTTTGGGAGAATTGCGCCATTCGGCACCTGCATCGAGAAGCATTTGCGCCTTGCTTTTCGTACGCGTGTAAATCAGCAGCCGCTCTCCCGAAGCGCGAATATGGCCAGCCATTGCGCCGCCCATCACGCCAAGTCCAATAAAACCGATTGTTTTCTGAGGCATTTCGGTCGCTCCTTGCTCTTGCTATCGTTATGAAAAAACCGCGCATGTGCGCTTTATTAATAATATCGTCAAATATCGGGGAAAAAACATCCGGCGGGTTTTGACCTCTGGTCGATACCATGAGTTTTTTGTATAGTCTATTGCATGAATATGCAAGAACGCCTTGAATACGCATCCCGGGCTGCAGCCCAGCTTCTCTCTGTAGGAGTAGAGATCAAAAATGCCGCACTTATGCGCATTGCCCAGAGGCTCGAAGAGTCCCGAGAGGAAATTGCCCGTGCTAATCAGAAAGACCTTGCCCAAGCGCAGGCAAGCGGCCTGCCATCTCCTCTTCTCAAGCGCCTCGTATTCGACGACAAAAAGCTGGCTGATGTCCTCGCGGGCATTCGNGATTTGCTCGCAATGCCGGACCCGGTCGGCCGCGTGCTCGAAGCACGTCTCCTCGATGATGGGCTCGTTCTTCGCCGCGTGAGCTGTCCTATCGGGCTTATTGCGATGATTTTCGAGAGCCGCCCCGATGCGCTGGTGCAGATGGCTTCGCTCGCGGTAAAAAGCGGCAATGCCATTGTGCTCAAAGGCGGCAGTGAAGCGCGCGAGAGCAATCTTGTTCTTGCTTCGATAATTGCTCGCGCAGGCGAAGACGCTGGNCTCCCTCCCTATTGGCTCACCCTGCTCGAAAGCCGCGAGGAAATCGGCGAGTTATTGATGTATGACAACTATGTCGACCTGGTCGTGCCGCGCGGGTCGAAAGAATTCGTTGCCCGCATAAAGGCAACAAGCCGCATACCGGTGCTCGGGCATGCGGACGGCGTCTGCCATGTGTACGTGCATGAAGATGCTGACCCGGCAATGGCTGCAGCCATTGCAGTCGATTCGAAAACACAGTATCCAGCCTCCTGCAACGCGGCCGAAGTGCTTTTAGTCAATGCAAAATTTGGGGGTCTGACCCCTTTAGTTGCATCGCTCGTGCAGGCGGGGGTGGTGCTCGATGTGTGCCCGAGGACGGCGAGCATGATTACTGAGGCTGAAAAAAAGGCGCAGGGCTCTGCGCCCGTAAGCGCTGTCCCATTCAATCTCAAATCCGACGACGATTGGTCGGTCGAATATCTCGATATGCGCATGGCGGTTAAAATCGTCGACTCGCTCGACGAGGCGATTGCGCACATCAATCGATATGGCAGCGGGCACACCGACACGATCGTGTGCACCAGTCCACGTGCGGCGCGCACGTTCATGCAGGCCGTGGACTCGGCTTCGGTCTACCACAATGCGAGCACGCGCTTCGCTGATGGCTATCGCTATGGGCTTGGCGCCGAAGTCGGTATTGCTACCGGCAAACTGCACGCGCGCGGACCTGTCGGTCTCCAGGGTCTTTTGACGTACAAATGGCTGCTCGAAGGCCAAGGGCACATTGTCGCAGACTATGCATCTGGCGCTAAGCGCTTTTTGCATAAGGATTTGCCTATCGACGGAAACCCTTTCGGCGAAATCTCGAATATCCAATAATCGGAGGAGGAACATATGCAACGATTAGAACAAGCTGCCGAAGCCGGGTCCAAAGGCGAACCCGTCACTGCAAGAGTCGAGGCAAAAGCCACCTCTGCAGCCACCTCCGAAGCTATGCACGAAGTCAGCCCCGCAGCGGCGCCTGCAGCCACCGCCGAAGCCGCAGCTGCGCGCGCCGCCCTCGCCAAAGCCAATCGAATTGTCGTCAAAATCGGTACCGCAACCATAACAAAACCCGCGAACACCCCCGCTCGCCTGACACGCGCATTCAGCCCCGACGGGAAAAGCTTCCTGCCTGAAGAAAACGCCGCGCCGACTGGCCGCACAAATATAGATACCGCATATATTTACCATGTTGCCGAGCAATTTGCCGGCCTCGTTCGGGAAGGCAAGCAGGTTATTCTTGTCACATCGGGCGCTATCGGCATGGGTGCCCGTGAACTCGGGCTCACCAAGCGCGTGACCGAAGTACGCATGCGCCAGGCATGTGCCGCTATAGGTCAGCCCATCCTCATGGAAGAATACCGGCGAGCGTTTGGCGTATTCGGCCTGGTTGCCGCCCAGCTTCTTGTCACCCGCGATGAATGGGATGACCGCGCCAGCTACCTCAACCTACGCGAGACAGTGGAAACATTGCTCGAAAGCCGTGTCATTCCCGTCTTCAACGAAAACGATTCTGTTTCCACTGCCGAAATCGGCAATGCATTTGGCGACAATGACCGCCTCTCTGCGTATGTCGCAAGCAAAATCGACGCAGAACTCCTCATTATCCTTTCGGACGTAGATTCTCTCTACGACTCAGATCCGCGCGAGAATCCGAACGCAAAACCGATTCCCTATGTCCGCGAACTCTCGGAAAAGCACCTCGCCGCCGCCGGAGGACGCGGCTCAGAGTTCTCCACCGGCGGGATGAAAACAAAACTCGCTGCCGTCGCTATCGCACGCGACGCTGGCTGCCGTGTGGTTATTGCGCATGGACGCGAACCCAATGTCATAGCGCGCGTCGCAGCCGGCGAATCTATTGGAACTCTCTTCGATGCTGCCCACGCCCTCAAGAACCGCATCCGGTGGCTCAAAAATTCCCAGCCCCGAGGCAGGCTCACCATTGACCAGGGAGCCCTTGCCGCAATCAGGGAACGCAACTCGCTTCTACCGCGCGGCGTGATCGCAGTCGAAGGTGATTTCGGACGTGGATCTGTGGTGCTCGTAAACAGCGTCGTCAAGATTATCAGCAATTTTTCGTCTGCTGAGCTCCTCGCCGTAATGGGGAAGCGATCCGATGAAATCGATTCCTTGCTCGGCCCCGATGCACCGCATGTCGTCGCTCGTCCCGAGGAAATGGCGTTTCTGGATGAATGAACTAGAATAAAGATTGCAAAGCGAACTGTTTACCCCTATACTTTTATGAAATGAAAGATGCGTTAGTAGCTCCGCCATTGCGCCAACTCATGAAACTTCCGTAATGCCTCAATATAAAATCTAACCGAATTGCTTATGGATGCCTCATCATATTTTCTAACCATTCAAGATTCCTCATAGGATATCTCTACGCGCGTTGTATGACTATGGGCATGGCGAAGTTTCTCAAGTGCCATATCCAGCTCATAGCGCAGCTGTACAGGATCATAATGTGCCTTGAGTGCCGAGAGCTGTTCTTTTGCCTTGAGCGGCAGAAAGGGAGAAGCAAGCACGCGGGAGAAAGGGGTTTGGGGTGTATCATAGGTTTTGCGAAGCGTTGCCTGTTCACGATGCTTTGCGATGAGTTTGGTGGAGGGGTAGAAGAGGTTCAACAGGGGGCAGAGCACTCGATAGACTTCACTGAGGGCAGCCAGTTCTTCGGGNGTGTCNTAGCGTGCATAGCCGACAAACTGCCGCACGTATTGGCTGTTTTTCTGCTCCACGAAAGGGTTGTCGTTCTTGTGATAGCTNCGGGATCGGGTGAAGAGAATGTGCTCACGCATACACCAGTCATAGACCTGCTTGTTGAGGAACTCCGAGCCGTTGTCGGAATCGA
>JGI24721J26819_10005695_pt1 | contig 12379 bp, 10 predicted proteins | sample YelNatPaOPGAMG01_FD_26819 | JGI IMG/M metagenome (IMG submission 26819)
AATAATGGCCTTTCATTCTCCGTTATAATGACGGTGTGACCGCTCGCATCCTGAACTTGTGCCTCCTGTTTGTGGCATCGGTTGCTCTGTCGGCCTGCGGGCCGGGCCAATCGGCCGGTGCCCAGCCGCCTGCCAGTGCATACCTGCAAAATAAAGGCTCCGATACGATGGTCAATCTGGCGCTGGCATGGGCCGAGCGCTATCAGGCCATTAACCCGGCGGTGCGNATTTCGGTCACCGGCGGCGGTTCGGGAACCGGTATCGCCGCGCTGATCAACGGCACGGTGGACATCGCCAATGCCTCCCGGCAGATCAAACCGGAGGAGGTGCAGGAGGCGAAAGCCAAGGGCATTGAACCGGTGGAGCATGTGGTGGCCAGGGATGCCATTGCCGTGATCGTCCACCCACGCAATCCGATCGATCGACTCACCCTGGAGCAAATTTCTGCCATCTATAGCGGCAAGTTCAATAACTGGTCGCAATTGGGCGGCGAAGATCGCCCGATCGTGCGCGTCTCGCGCGAGTCGAATTCGGGGACGCACGTGTATTTCCTCGAAGCAGTCCTGCGGCTGGGGAAAAAGGACGATAAGACCCTCTTCTCACCGGATACACTGCTGCTGCCCTCCTCGGAGGGCATCATTGCCGAGGTAAGCGATAATCCGAACGCCATCGGCTACGATGGGCTGGGTTACGTCACCCCGCAGGTCAAGACGCTGGCTGTGGCCGCTGACTCCGCCGGGCCTTACGTCATGCCCTCAGCCGCCAGCGTGACCGACGGCAGCTATCCGATTGCGCGCGACCTGTATATGTATACCAACGGCCAACCGGCCGGCCTGGTGAAACAATACCTGGATTGGATCTTTACCCCTGAGGCTCAGAAGATCGTCGCCGAGTTGGGCTTCGTGCCTGTGCGCTGAGGAGGGTGGCTTGATCGCCGAATTGAGGCGTAACTGGTTTGAGTTTGCCATCACCGTGTTGATCCGCGCGGCAGGATACCTGGCGGTATTGTTCGTCGGACTGATCCTGATCTTCCTGCTGCAATCAGGCCTGCCCGCGTTGGCCAAGGTGCCCCTTTCAACCCTGTTGAGTACACGCTGGTACCCAATCGAGGGGTACTTTGGCATCCTGCCGCTGATCTGGGGCTCGATCCTGGTCACGCTGGGTGCGCTCATGGTGGGATTGCCCTTCGGCCTGCTGACGGCCATCTATATCTCTGAGGTGGCGCCGAAGTGGGCCAAGGAAGTGCTTAAGCCACTGGTGGAGATCCTGGCCGGACTGCCTTCGGTGGTGCTTGGCTTTCTGGGCATCCTGGTGATCGCGCCTTATCTGCGGCGCTTCCTGGATTTGCCCACCGGCCTTACCGCACTGACTGGTTCGCTGCTGTTGGGCGGCATCGCCATCCCCACGATCGTCTCGATCGCCGAAGATGCGCTGAACGCCGTGCCAGCATCTTACCGGCAGGCGTCGCTGGCGATTGGCGCCACAGAGTGGCAGACCATCTGGCGGGTGACGCTGCCAGCCGCGCGTTCAGGGGTTCTGACGGCCGTCATGCTGGGCATCGGCCGCGCCTTGGGCGAAACAATGGCCGTGATGATGGTGACCGGCAATGCCCCCGTCATGCCGGCGGGGCTGAACGCCTTCTTCCTCCCGGTGCGAACGATGACGGCCACCATCGCATCCGAGATGGGCGAGGTGGCGGCGGGGAGCGCCCATTATCAGGTGCTGTTCCTGATCGGAATCGTGCTGTTCGTCTTTTCGCTCGCAGTAAACGTGGTGGCTTCGATGGTCGGGTTTCGCGAACTGAAACGGGCTGAGCGGTTGCTGTCATGAGAGCCGCCCTCCCGTCAGTGATACAGTGGGACGGCGGCGGATCGCCGCACTGGCTTTCATTCTTCTCTCAATTTTCGGAGAAGGACAGGGATCAGAGATCTGCATGATTCAGAACAGAACCAAAGTTGCCCCGCTCATCCGCAGTAAGTGGCTGCCTCCGCGCGTGGCGCAGCGCCTCGGTTTCGCCATGTTGACCCTGGCGGCGGTGCTCACCGTCACACCCATCGCAGTGGTGGTGATTTTCATCATGTATAAGGGCCTGCCAGCCATCTCCTGGGAGTTCCTGACCTCTGTCCCGCGCGAGGGTATGCGGGCGGGCGGTATCATGCCGGCCATCGTGGGGACGTTTTATCTGACGTTGGGAACCGCCCTCTTTTCGATTCCTCCAGGAGTCGCTGCCGCAATTTACATCGCCGAATACGCCAGGCCGGGCCGCCTGACGCGGTTGATTCGCATTGCGATCGTCAACCTGGCGGGCATCCCATCGGTCGTGTACGGCCTGTTTGGTTTCGCCTTGTTCGTCATCTTCCTGCGCTTCGGCACCAGCATCCTGGCTGCCTCGCTGACACTTTCGATCATGACCCTGCCGGTAATCATCAGCACCGCAGAGGAGGCGCTGCGCTCAGTGCCGCAGGCGCTGAGGGTGGTCAGCATCTCATTGGGGGCCACCCAATGGGAAACCGTGCGTCACGTGGTGCTGCCGCAGGCCCTGCCAGGCATCCTCACCGGCGTGATCCTGGGCCTCGAACGGGCCGCCGGCGAAACCGCGCCGATCCTGTTTACCGGGGCCGCCTTTTTTCTGCCTCGATTGCCCAATTCCCCGCTCGACGCCACGATGGCTTTGCCCTATCACCTGTTCGTGATCTCCACCCAGGTGCCAGGCATGCCGGTGCAGATCCAGTACGGAACGGTGCTGGTCCTGCTGGCCTTCGTGCTGGGGATGAACCTGATCGCCACGATCATCCGTTCGCGGGCACGCGCCCGGCGCCAATGGTAACCACCTATGGACAAATTCGTCATCGAGGACCTGAGCCTGAACTACTCGGATGGCACGGAAAGCCTTAAGCACGTCAGCATGCGCATCCGCGCCAACGCGATCACCGTGCTGTTTGGGCCGGCTGGCGGCGGGAAATCCACCCTGCTGCGCGCGCTCAACCGGCTGAACGATCTGGCCGATGTGACATCGATCTCCGGCCGCGTGCTGTTCAACGGGCAAAATGTGCTCGACCCGGCCATCGACGTGATCAGCCTGCGGCGGAAAGTGGGCATGGTCTTCGCCCGGCCGATCGTGCTGCCGATGTCGATTTATGAGAATGTGGTCTATGGGTTGCGCCGGGCCGGGGAACGAGATCGGCGGAAATTGGATGCCGCCGTCGAGCGGGCGCTGCGTCAGGCCGCCCTGTGGGACGAGGTCTACGACCGGCTGTTTGATCAGGCAGCGGAGCTCTCCGGCGGCCAGCAGCAGCGGCTGTGCCTGGCCCGTGTGCTGGCAAACCAGCCCGAGGTGATCCTGCTGGATGAGCCTACCTCGGCCCTCGATCCAATCGCGACCGCTAAAATCGAGGCCACCCTGCAGGAGCTGAAAGAGGAATACACGATCGTGATCGCCCCGCACAACACCCAGCAGGCAGTCAGGGTGGCTGACGATGCGGCCTTTTTCCTCATGGGCGAGCTGATCGAATTCGGCCCGCGCGAGAAAATCTTCATCACGCCGACGGATCAGCGCACCCTGGATTATGTCCAGGGTCGGTTCGGGTGATTTCTTGTCAGCCCGTGGAGGGTTTGATATAATGGGGATCATTCAGGGCGCGTAGCTCAGTTGGTCAGAGCGCACGGTTCACATCCGTGAGGTTCGGAGGTTCGAGACCTCTCGCGCCCACCTTATCCTTTCATCCGATCCGGCATGGCGGGCGCCGGGGTTTCCCGGAGGGATCGCGATGGGAGGACTTTTTTATCTCGAAATAGAAATCCCTTCTCTGTCCCATCATCGGCCTTGCCTGGCGCCTCCGTGGACATTTGCCGCACGATCATCCGATCTTTCTTCCATATTGCGAACCGCCTCAATAGAATGCGCGGGTAAATGCCTGATTGGGCATCCAGCGAGGGCAGTTTTATCCTGGGGGAGCGACTGGCGCCGTAAACGGACCGCTTTCGCCTCGCCATCCGCGTATAGGCCATGGATTCATCCAAAATCCCAATGAACGTGCACCATTGTCGGAAAGAGCCTATTGACTCTCCACTCCGAGCGTGCTAATATAATTGTGAGCGCTCACGGTAGCGCTCCCGATAGCGCTCACAATAACCGATTTCCTTTCATTGGCCATGCCCGATTCCAGAAACGTCACCATCTCCCAGGTCGCTAAAGAAGCCGGCGTCTCTATCCAGACCGTCTCGCGGGTCATCAATCGTCGCCCGGACGTTTCCGCCGAGACGCGCCAGCGTGTGGAAGCCATCATTGCCCGCCTGGGTTACCGACCCAATGCCATCGCCCGCGGTCTCGCCTCCAACCGCACCCGCACGCTGGGATTGATCACCGCCGATTTCAGTGATTACTTTTTCACTCAGGTGATCAGCGGCGCCGAATTGGAAGCCCGCAAGCATGGTTATTTCCTCATGTTGGGCAGTACCGAACGCAACCCCAAGGATGAGCCTGAGTACATCCGCCTGCTCACCGAGCGCCACGTGGAGGGCGTCCTCTTCGCGCGACCCTCTTCGGAACCGGACGAGCGCGCCCTGATCCAGCTCTTGCGCAGTCGCGTGCCGGTGGTCACCACGGCCTATTACCTGCCCGGAGAAGACCTGACGGTCGTGGACGTGGACAATGTTGAGGGCGGGCGAAGCGCCACCCGGTGCCTGCTTTCTGCCGGGCACACCCGCATCGCCACCATCGCCGGACCGGACACCTGGAAGTCCGTAACTGACCGTATGCGCGGCTATCGCGAGGCATTGCAAGAAGCCGGCCTGCCATTTGATCCACAACTGGTTGTCAGGGGGGATTGGTCGTATTCCAGCGGGTATCGAGCCGTGCAGGAATTATTGGCCCGCAATGTACAATTTTCAGCCCTTTTCGCTCACAATGACCAGATGGCTATCGGGGCCATTCGCGCTTTATGTGAGGCCGGCAAGCGCGTTCCCGAGGATGTCTCGGTAGTGGGCTATGACGATATCCCCGCTGCCGAATTCAGCAACCCGCCGCTTACCACCATCCGCCAGCCGATGCGCGAGGTGGGGGCGGTGGCCACCCGTATGCTCCTCGAAGCCATCGAGCGACCAGAAGATTATCAAAGCCGGGAAGTATTGTTAGCAACTGAATTAATCGTGCGTTCGTCTTGCCGGTAATCTGAGGCCGAACGTTACTAATACCACCCCAAAAGAAAGTGTTTGCCGAACGGTNTGGAGAACCCCGGCAAACACTTCTACCCGATGCCGATTGCGCCACGGGGAAACCCGCTTTTCGCCTCCGGGCATCGCGTCTATGGCATTATAGCACGACGCGGCCCAGGCGATCCAACAAACGGCGGCATTAGGGTTGGGTGAACAGTAAAAGGAGGTGACCGCGATAAGCTAGCTGCCGTTTGCCGTCTTTTGCCGTCCGTTTCGTTTGTTTTCTTTTCACATTGTGTGAATAGAAGAGGAGAAAAAATGTCCCACATTCGTTGGATCAAACGCATCTCCCTGNCCNCATTGGCAGGGATCATTGCGCTCTCTGCCTGCACGCCCGCCGCTACCCCTCAAGTAATCACCCAAATTGTTGCCGGCACGCCGATCGTCAAAGAAGTGCTGGTGACGCCCACAACCGCTCCTCAGCCCACTGAGAAAAAGCTTTCGGGCGAGATCGTAATCTGGGGCTGGCCCTCAGCGGATAAGGCTTTCGAAGCGATCATTCAGGGCTTCAACCAAAAATATCCGGATATAAAGGTCACCTGGCAGATGAACCCCGGTATGGCGGGTGGAACGCGCGACGCCTTGGCCACCGCGTTGGCGGCCGGCGAGGGAGCCCCGGATATATCCATGATCGAGATCAACGATATCGGCCGCTTCGTGATGCAGGGCGGTCTGGTCGACCTCCTGCAACCGCCCTTCAATGCCGGTAAATACAGGGATCAGTTTGTCGCCTATAAGTGGGATCAGGCGATGAGCCCGGATGGTCGTTTGCTGGCCTTCCCCTGGGATATCGGCCCGGCTTCGATATTTTACCGCCGCGATATCTTTAAGAAAGCCGGATTGCCGGATGCGCCCGAAGATGTCGCCAAACTGTTTTCTACCTGGCANGGATATCTTGACGCCGGCAAGAAGGTCGCCAATCCAGCCAAGAATCAATTCTGGATGAGCAACGCCTCCGACATCCCTTACATCTATTACGCCCACAAGAACTTCTTCGATGAGAACTACAACGTGGCGGTCAACAACCCCAGGACAAAGCAGCTTCTGGAATACGCGCTGGAAGCCCGTAAGCTGAAATTCGACGCCAAGATCCCCACCTGGACACAGGAGTGGTATTCAGCCATCGGCAACGGACAAATCGCCACGTTGATCATCGGCTGCTGGTTCGGCGGGTTCCTGAAATCATGGATCGACCCCCAAGGGGCCGGCAATTGGGGCGTGGTGCCCATCCCAGAAGATCCGCTGCAGAACTGGGGCGGCTCATTCCTTGCCATTACCGAGCAAAGCAAAAACAAGGAGGCCGCCTGGGCGTTCATCGAATACGCCATGGCCACCGCCGATGCNCAGAACCGCATGTTCGTGACCGTGGATTATTTCCCTGCGTTCAAGCCCGCCTGGGATAACCCGCTTTATATGGAAGGGGATGCCTATTTCGGCGGCGAAAACACGCGCGCGCTATGGACGAAGATCGCCACTTCCCCGGGCAAAATATTCACCACCCCGATGGATGCGACCGCAGAACAGGCCTTCATGTCTGAAGTGGTCAAAATGCTGGATCAGAACCTTGACCCTCAGGAAACACTGAACAACGCCGAAAAAGCGATTCAAGATGCCACCGCGCGCGACCGTGAAACCTTGATGAAGATGCTCCATAAAGAATAATTCCACTCTGCCGCCGTCCTCGGCCCGCAAGGCAGGCCGGGGACGGCCCACAAATTGATCCGGTTTGTTCCAAACGAAAGGCCGATGGACAGTGACGAGCGTAGCTCTTACCCAGGCGCGTGCCGCTAAGGTCTCCCGATTGTGGCGTGAGGTCAAGCGAAATTGGGTCGCATATGTTTACATTTCCCCTTTCTACATCCTTTTCGCTGTATTTGGTTTCTTCCCGATCGTTTTTTCCTTTTACCTAAGCTTCACCAGTTGGACCGGCTACGGTCAGATGGATTTCCGCGGGATAACGAACTACATCGAACTGTTCCGGGACAAAATCTTCCTGATCTCATTCTGGAATACGATCGTGATCTGGGTGGCGGCTCACGTGCCCATGATCCTCATCGCACTGGCCCTGGCTTTCATCCTGAATTCTGGACTCGTCAAGCTGAGTCGCCTGTTCCAGGCGATCTATTTCACCCCCATGGTGACGTCTTCGGTGGCCGTGGCTTTCGTCTTTATGACCATGTACGGGGTTCGGTTTGGCCTGATCAATTACGTCCTGACCAGCCTTGGCTTACAACCCATCGATTGGTGGGGAGGGACTGGCTTTTGGATCAAACCGGCGATCATCCTCCTTTTCGTCTGGCGTTGGACCGGTTGGAACATGGTGATCTATCTGGCCGGGCTCCAGGGCATCGATGCGGAGCTTTACGACGCGGCCAAGATCGACGGAGCGAGTTATCCCCAGCTCTTTCGTTATATCGCCTTACCCTTGCTCAAGCCGATCATCTTGTTTTCTCTCATCCTTTCCTTCGTCGGCGGCATCACGATTTTCGATGAACCCTATCTGCTCACCTGGATGCAAACCCTTGGAGGGACGAACTACGCCGGTCTGACCATGTCGCTGTATCTTTACACGGAGGGATTTCAGCGCGGCCATCTGGGCTACGCATCGGCCATGGCCTATGTGATCTGCTTCATCATCGTGATTCTTTCGGCAGTCAACATTAAACTGTTCGGACGGCCGGCTGGATCCGCGTGAATACAGGCCCATGGAGGGATATATGATGAGCGCTCGGCTCAAAACCCGTCAATCAAGAACTGCTGTCGGCCAGGCTCTATCCAAAATAATCTTGTATGTCATTGTAATCATTGGCGCCGTGCTCTCATTCCTGCCCTTTTATTGGATGCTCGTCTTGGCTACTCACAGCACCCAGACGATATTTCATTACCCGCCGCCCCTCCTGCCCGGCAATCATCTGGTGGCCAATTACCTCAACATGCTGAAAGTCATCCCGTTCTGGAAGAATTTCCTCAACAGCCTGATCGTGGCTTCGGTGACAACTTTCCTGACCTTGCTGTTCTGCTCGATGGGGGGATATGCCTTCGCCATGTACAGATTCCCGGGGAGAAACCAGCTTTTCAGCCTGATGCTCGGCACCATGATGGTCCCTTCCCTGGTGATGCTGATACCCTGGTTCATCGTCATCAGCCGCATCGGCTGGATCAACGATTTAAAGGCCTTGATCGTTCCAGGGGCGGTCTCCGCATTTGGCATATTTTGGATGCGCCAGTACGTCCTGGCCAATATCTCGGCTGAGCTGGTCGACGCTGCGCGGGTTGACGGGTGCAGCGAGTTCGCAATCTTCTTTCGCATCATTGCCCCGCTGCTCAAGCCGGCTTATGGCGCCTTGGGCATCATGACTTTCATGGGTAGCTGGAACGCCTTTTTCTATCCACTGGTCGTGCTGAAAAAGGTAGAAGTGGCCACCCTTCCCCTGGCATTGCAGATCCTGCGAGGAGATCCATACCGGGGTGGCGATTACGGTGTGCTCATGTTTGGCACCGCATTGGCCATGCTGCCCATATTGATCGCATTTTGGGCGGCTTCGCGCCAGTTCATCTCTGGATTAACCGCTGGCGCCCTGAAAGGGTAAAGCCTTCGAAGCCCTATACCCGATGAACATGAACTCTTTGGCTGATTTAGAGGGAGGATATGGTCTCCAGACAGCCTTTCTATTTTGGTGTGGATTATTATCCTGAGCAATGGCCGGAGGATCGCTGGGCCACCGATGCACAATGGATGGCCGAAGCTGGTTTTAACCTGGCACGCCTGGGAGAGTTTGCCTGGGTGAAAATGGAACCCGTCGAAGGGCGCTTCGACTTTTCCTGGCTGGAACGTGCCATCGCGACCCTTTCGGCGCACGGGCTGAGGGTCATGCTCGGCACACCCACTGCCGCTCCGCCAGCCTGGTTAGCGACAGACCATCCGGGCATTTTCCGCGTGCGCAAGGACGGCGTACGGGTCGCGTATGGGAACCGGCGCGGCTACTGTCCCACCAGCAGGGAGTATCGCGCCGCCACAGAGCGAATCGTTGGCGCATTGGCGGCTCATTTTGCTGGCCATCCGGCGCTGGCCGCCTGGCAGGTGGACAATGAGTTTGGCGGCTTATGCTATTGCTCTTCCTGCGCACGGTCTTTCCACGCCTGGCTTGAGCAGCGCTATGGGACCCTGGAAGAGCTGAACCGCCGGTGGGGGACAGCTTTCTGGGGTCAGGTGTACGACCGATGGGATGAAATTCCTCTGCCTCTGGATGCCGGGAGTGCTCCAAACCCGGGCCTGGCGCTGGATTATTACCGCTTCAGCTCGGCTGCATACCGGGAATACCAGCAACTTCAAATCAGCCTGCTGCGTCATTTCTGCCCGGACGTGCCAATCCTGCATAATTTCCAGGGCGGGTTCGACCAGGAAGAACTCAATTTTTTTGAGCTGGCGCAGCCGCTGGACGTGGCTGCCTGGAACAATTACCCGCGCACCCAATGGGATATGCGCGCCGAGGTAGACGCCAACCGCATGGCGCTGTCCCTGGATCTGATGCGCGGACTGAAGAGAGCTCCTTTTTGGATCACCGAGCAGCAGGCTGGCCCGGGCGGCTGGGAAATGGTCAGTGTGCCGCCCCGTCCGGGCGAGCTGAGATTGTGGGCCTACCAGACGATCGCGCATGGCGCCGAAGCAGTGCTTTTCTTTCGCTGGCGCACCGCCCGTTTTGGCACCGAACAGTACTGGCATGGTTTGTTGGATCATGATGGGAGTCGCAGCCGCCGCTATCATGAAATACAACAAATGGGGCGCGAGATTGCCAGAATCAGGGAGCGGTTGACCGGCTTGGAAACACACGCCCGGGTCGCGATGCTGATGTCTTACGATTCACGCTTTGCGTTCAATGTCCAGGGGAATAATCCCGGGTTTTCATACCCGCACCACTTCGCTCGAATATACAACTCCTTCCACGCTCGCAATGTTGCGGTTGACGTGCTCCCTCCAGAGGCAAACCTGGAAGGATATCAATTGGTAGTCGCCCCATCCTTGCACGTCCTGCCAGAGGAAATCGCTCGGAACCTCCGCAACTATGTGCGCTCGGGAGGTATCTTGATGGTTACCATGCGCAGCGGCGTTAAGAACGAATTCAATGCGGTGGTCGATGAACGTCTTCCGGGACTGTTGGCCGATGTGTGTGGCGTGACGGTGGAAGAGTACGATTCCCTCCCGCCTGACGCCCACAATCAACTGGATTTCATTTCGCCTGAGTTGGCTGGCGCCCAGGTCGAGACGNGCAACTGGGCGGATATATTGGAACCCCGCGGNGCTGTTGTGGTGGCCCGTTATACGCGCGATTATTATGCCGGCAAACCGGCAATTACGTTGAATCATTATGGAGCAGGTTTCGCTGTCTACGTCGGAACGGACGGGGACGAGCGCTTGTACAATCGCCTGTCCGACTGGCTGCTCGACCTGGCTGGCGTCGAACCAGTGCTGTCAGCGCCGCCCGGCGTTGAAATCTGTGAGCGTTGCCGGGGCGGAACCCGCTTGCTTTTTGTGCTCAACCATACCCATTCCGTTCAGCAAGTGGAACTCGATGGGAGCTATAAAGATCTTCTGAATGGCGAGCGGCTGCGCGGGCAAGTAACGGTGGGCGCGTTGGATGTACGCGTGATGGAGCAAGAGCAATGAGACCTGGTTCGCCTACTGCCCCACCGCATAATACACTTGATTATCGAAGGCCATGAACACCAGACGGTTCGGAGCGATGGTGAAAGCGGTGGCCGGCCTGGATGGCAGACGGGAAGCTCCGGCGGTATCCTCGCGATACTGGTTTTGCAGGCGCAACTGCAGGCTGAACAGGTAGATCGCCTGACCCTGCGGGTCGAGCATGTACAGGGCCGGCGTGGGCAGGCCGATGGAGAGCATTTGTGTGAAGTGCGCATCGCTGAAGGTGTTGACTTTCCCTGTGCGGCCCGGGCGATTGTCGGTAAGGGGAGCCGGATCGGTGCAGCGGGTAGGCTCGAAGGATACACTGCCGTAGGTGCATTGCGTCAGGTGCCCGTCGTTGTGCAGCAGATAGAGGTTCTGATTGGCTAAGGCCAGGTCGACCACATCCTCCATGGGTGGGATCTCCTGATCGAAGAACATACGCGGGCGCTGGGAAAAGCCGCCCACGCCGCCGTCGTATATCCACACCATGTTCGTCTGCGGATCGAGCACGTACAAGGAGGAACTGTCCATCACCATTGCCTGAATCTTGCCCCAGTTGTTGTCCGGCGGGGCCAGGGCGGCAGAGGTGAAGCCCGCGCCAGGCGTGCAGTAAATCAGGTTGCCGTTCTTATCCAGAGCCATCAGGGTGGCCTTGAATTCATTGGTGGGCGGGATGACGGCGATGTCTACGATCTGGCTGATGATAATACCCCCCGACGGTCCTGGCCCGCAGGCGAAGCCGGGATCCAGCTCGAAGCCGCGGCCGGTGAGGATAGCGCGCAGCACCTGCCCGCTGGCTCCGTCCAGCAGGTAGAGATCGCTGTTGTTGGCAGCCATGCGAGTGACACGGACGGACTGCGCCAGCCCGCCGATGATGGCCGGCTGATAGTCCAACCGCAAAATGCTGTCCAGCCCGTCCAGCGAGTTCTGTGCCTCCTGGCGCAGAGCGCGCGACTCATTCGTCTGCACGTAGGCTTCGGCTTTGTCCAGGTAGAAGAGCGTCTTTTCCCACGCAGAACGTAAGGCCGCCGGATCGCTGATCCCCTGGGTCTGGCTCGCCTGAGCAGCAGCCTGAGCATAGTAAGCGCGATATTGCTCCTCGCGGCCGTTCTGGAAGTACACCGCCATGGCCACAGAGACCACGACGAGCGGCACAGCGATGGCAATCAGGAACATGGTGCCCGGTGAGAGATGGGCGCCGCCTTCTTTGGTGCCGGGCAAGAGCCGGCCTAGTGCGCGGCCAAGCGATTGGCCGCCGCTCGCGCCGGCGCTGTCGGCCTTGCGAAACAGGCCCGCCAGCGCGCGCACCCAAGGAGAAGGACCGCTCCGCTCGCGCCGGGGCAGGGTGGTACGCCCACGTGTGGGACGGGCAGGGAATGTTTCGGGCGCCGGCTTTCCAGCGGCTGCTGGTGTCACGGGCGCAGCTCCCGCCGGTGCCGCGGCTGTGGGGATGACTGCGGCTTGACCAACCGCGAACAA
>JGI24721J26819_10005708_pt1 | contig 12358 bp, 12 predicted proteins | sample YelNatPaOPGAMG01_FD_26819 | JGI IMG/M metagenome (IMG submission 26819)
AAAAATAAGCGGTGATGGAAGCCAATAATTTTCCCTATATTTTTATGGAAACATGTGTGGGTTGTAGCTTATACCATTAGAAATATGACTTAAATCGTATCTAGAGTTAAGTTGGAGATGTCCCCCGCAAATTCCCTCTTTTTTATAATAATAAAGAATTGTTGTTAAGAGATATCGCAGACTTTCCATGGTCTGTATGTTATGCAATATCCTGGCAGGTTACATGTTCTTTTCATGTATCCAACCATACATCTTATTGTTATCCCGTAACGGTCAATAGTATATTCGTTAACTATAACTACCTCCCATGGTGTGCAAGTTACGCGAATGCCTAGAACGAAAACGGAGAGATGTGTAACATTTGCCCAAACATAGTTTTCAGCAGAATTAACACCTTGCACTTGGCATAATCGCCAAGTAGATGATTCGTCTAGATAATACATTTGAAGCCAATTTTCATCCACTCCAGCTTTAATTTTTGCTTCGTCGTAATATATTCTGACTTGAGTTTCAAAGTAGTCACCGTACGCCGTAGTGATGTTAACATACTGGCTGAAACGTGCAACATCTTTGGGTAGAGAAGGATGACATTCGTCCATAAATTGCGTAGCTACAGAATCTTCGTGTGTTATTTCGATCGAAAAATCTAATGCTAGTAAAATTTTTGAATTTATTAGATTTACATTGATGGGGTCTGTTATAAGCATGTTAATAGTTGAGTTTATGCAAGTTACATTTGCACCATTATAAACGTAAAGAGTTTTTACTGTACAATTAACTATAGTTAAAGTTGGATATAGTTGGTAGTATGGTGCAGAACCACTACAGAAAATTACTTCTATATTTGAATCATACACGGAACAAGAGGAACTAGATACTATATGTAAGTTATAGGGACACCATCCAATTAAGTCCTTAGTTAAATTCGAGTCAACTATGTTCAGTGTCGAGTTTATTCCTGCCTGAATATACCAATGTTCTACTGTAGAATTAACCAGAGTCATATTGCATTCATGTTCTGGAAGGTAAATATTGAAGAATTCATAAAACCCTTCTTTGAGGGAAAGGTTAGATGAACAGTCGTAAAAGCGAATATTAAAAGAGTTTATAGTCGTGTTAGTTGCTAAAATAGAACCCGAAAAATCTTCATAAGCACAAATATACAATACGTAAGAGTTCATTATGAAGACTCTAGCCGACTCTAAAATGTCTAAATCTACATTTTCTGAATCCACGATTTCAATTGAAGTATTTCCCCATATGGAAATTCTCCACTCATTTACTGTTGAATTTTCGATTATAAAGTGAGGAGAGGAGCAATTAAGCTCCAAGTATTCTACGTGACCGGAAGTTAACGTCAAGTTTCCTGACCAATTTGGGTCTATACCAAAATCTAGGGTGCCTATAGTTGAATCATAAAATTTACCTTCAAACCATGAACAGTGGATGTACCACTCCTCAACAATGGAGTGAGAGAGTGTAAAGTTTGCGGAATAAACTGAAGAATAAATCGTCAGAGACTCGATAAATCCCTTATGAAGTTCCAAGTCGCCATAGTACTCAAGCTCCAAAAGGCACATATGATTTATACAAGAATCAGAGATAAAGAAGTTTGAACTAGTACGGAAAAAATAAAATATTTCGGAAATGTTGGAGTTTAATAGGCGTACGTTCCCATAAGTCATCACAAGTCTTAGAGATGAATTATACACATAAGCGTTTCCACCTCTACGTGCGTCAAGTCTTGTTGTTGGTGAAGGCGCGCGCGCAAAGCTGCCAAACTGGGATCCGGACAAAATTAAATGGGAAGACGCCGAAGGCTCAAGCGGGCAGTACCAGCGAAGCGAAGACTCTAATAATCCAGAGTTTAAAGCCATGCTCAAAGACCTACAAGCCCACAACGGCAAGCTAACCAGAAACGGCTACTTTTACTGGATTTTTAAGAATGGCTCAACTGTTGGAAGGAAAAAACGCAGTTGACGTCGCACACGTCGAAAATCATTGTCACACCGGGCTTGGTCCTTCCAGACATTATTTTTGAGCAGGTTGATAATGGAGCATACATAGCGCGCGCAACAATCCTTTTGGACGAAACTGAAGTTTACAACCGCAAAGAAATGGTAGAAGTCCTAGCCATACTGAATAGTGGCTACTGCCGCGGGCAATACGCCATCCGCATAGAAAAAGTCCAGAACAATGTCCCACAAATCGCCGTCTTCGACACCTTCGACTTCAAAGTTTTGGCCGGAACACAAGAGTTAGCGGACACGCTTCAGAGCAGGTGCATAATAACAAAGATGAGCAAAGCCGTTCGCCCAGTGAGGCTTTTCATAGACGAAGAGGAAGCCCAAGAGCTCCGAAACCAGCTTTTAATGTATCGCTTCAAAAACCTCAACCAAAGCCAACAACAAAACCATTTAGAAGAAAGCGAATGCCAAGGAAACTCCCGCATCCTCGAACTATTTGTTAGCCTATTCCAGGTTGTACCAACTCCAGCGGTAAAAGACCGTTTAAAACAGGCTATGAAGCAGATAGCACAGACAAGACTTAACGAGGAGCAGACAAGCATAGAAGCCCGCGTGTTAGACGCGATCCTAAAATGCGAAGACATGTTGAAAATGGAAAACTAACTATTCAAGCCGTAACCGAAGCTTACAATGAAGGCTTACCTGAGAAGGAGCGTATCACAAGTCGTTTAATAGGGCGTATAGTAGCCCGTTTAGGCTCTGAGAAATGTAAAGTGGGGCCTAAGGGCTTGGCAGGCTTTTTCTGGGACACAAAAATCATAGAACGCCTAAAAATGCGCTACTATCCAAACCTAACACCTCCCCAAATATCTCCAGAAACTCCAGATACTTGTTGCTAAATAATTTCTCAGCATAACGTTCAACTCCTTTAATTTTAAATTGCTTGGGTCTGTATAGCCTCAACTTGATTGTTCCCCTTTCCCTTAGTTCTCTTAGCGTAGGTTTTTCTTTAATCTCTTTAAGCAACTGTAGAGCTAACATTTGAGCTTTAATTGTATTAAATCCGACTAAGGGCTTCAAATTATGCTTGTGGCTTAATAGAACATCAATCTCTGGAAACTTGACAGCATCAAATTCTTCTTTGAAAATCATTTGATCCAAAGAGAGTGCAAATTTTTTAATTTCACGTCCAACTTCTTCAATGTGAGGTTGTATATCTGCTAGTTTTTTCTTTAAGACGGCAACTGTAAGCGGCGTGCTTAACTTCTCTTTTTTAAAGACCACTAAATAGTCTTTATACAGAACTGACTCACTAAAAGCTATTTCAACGCCACTTCTAATGATAAAAGACGGGCAATATCTCCTCAGGATATAGTCTCTAACGCTTTTGGCTCCCCCACCTACAAAAAAATTCCTCAGGGATAACGACCGCTAATGTTCCATTTTCCTTAAGTAGCTTATCTGCTGCAACCATAAAGTAGGCCCAGTATCCTGTTTTACCTTTGACGTCTGGAACTAGACGCTCCAAATCATCTCTCGTAGCGGGTATGCACTCTCTTCTTGTAAACGAGGGATTCATAATTACTACGTCAAATTCGTTGGGAATAACTCTCTCTTCTTTCATTAACTCTCTAACCATCTGGCAAGGGACTGTTCTTTACTCGGTGGAGGATCGTTGTTTATACCTATTGTCTGCGTGCGCGCCTACTCGACAATTAATACCACCAAATCACTGTTATCATAATTCACTAATAAACAAAACAACACTTCCAAATTAAAACTTCCGTTAACAGCGACTAACAGAACGCATTTAAAAGGATCGTTAAGTGTGTTTAATTTTTGTTAGAGTCTTTCATTTTTCCAGCCATTTTGTTATGGTTTCTGCTTTCTTTTTTCTGTCTCTGTTTTTGATTTTTTAGGTGGTTTCCTTGAGGTTTCTAGGATTTTGTGCATGGCTTCGAGTTCTTCTGCTACTGCATCGTAGATTTCATCCAAGCGCGGTTTCCAGTCGTCAAGCCCAAGCATCTCTAGCGCCTGTTCATCAATTGACCGTTGGATAGGATCATGTTCTTTGATACGCATAAAAAAGGGCTTAACATTTAGTTTGCGAATGTTTTGGAAGAGTTCTTGTGCTTTGCTTACGGCTTTTTGTAGTTTTTCAAATTGCGGTATATGAATGTGGTTCCATACCTGTTTCCCATGAAATGTAACCCATGCTCCCTCTGTTTCTGCCATAAAAGCGATTAGTTGCAAGAACGTGATTGTGCTGTTAAAATATAGAGTTAATGGAGTTGTGCCGCACGAGTTCTATGTTCAGTATGAACCCCGCAGTAGCTACATCTGATAGATTCGCGCGCAAGATTACCCTGAAGTAAAAAGATAGCTTCGGACATCTTTTTCCGAAATATTCAATATTAGGCCGTGCAATATTCCTATTGCATATTCACTACCAACATTAAAACATTTGGTCCTTCCAAGTTTTGCTACTCCTCTTGACTCGTGTATATGACCGTGTAACCCTACAAGAGGTTGATGTTCAAGTGTAATATCTCGTACAGCAGTAGATCCTGCTGGAGTCATCACTGTTTGCCCAGCTATTGTAACAGGCTTTAATGTGTTGTCCAACTTAGGCGCAGAATCGATACCAGACCCATATGGCGGACAATGAATGTTAAAAATAGCTCTCTCTTTATGGTTAATTTTAGATATTAGTCTTTCCAATTTTTCCCGCAAATCTCGTTCATCGAATTCTCTTGGACTGTTCCAAGGCGTATGGTTTGTCGCTCCTATTGTTATCATTTCGTGATGACCGTCAATCTCAACCACTCTTTCTTCCGGGTTTATGATCGTATCTGAAGAGTTAAGAGCTTTGTCAATTTCCCACGCATCGTCGTTCCCTGGAGAGATATAACACTTAACTTTTGTTGATTTTAGTGTTTCCTCCGCAATTCTAATCCATCGCTCTACGTTCTCAACCATTATTTTTTTAAATAAACTATCAACTTTGTTCTCGTTGTTCTCAAGCTCAGCTAACTCCTCAGGATTGATCCTAAATGTATAAAATCCCGAGTTTCTAATGGTATTCTCAATCTCTATTAATTCTTGTTCAGATTTAGCCGTCATTTGCCTGCCTAGGAACTGAGCTGAGAAAGTACCATCGGGCTTCTGAACGATAGGGACTATTACCTTTCCTGTAATATCACCTGCAAGGATCATTACGTCTGCTTTATAGAAAACCCCTGCATTTAGAAACTTCCTAAAGCATTTTTCCGATCCATGAATATCTGATGCAAAGAATATCCGTGTTAAGTTACTCACTTCTCTCCACCAATTATTCTATTAGCAAGGTTAAATTATTTTGAGAGCGAATTAAATTTTTCGTTCTGGATAGCGATAAGTCAACCATTTGCTGGTTTTTATTCCGTATTCGTAAAGTCCCTCTAAAATCTTTACTGCAGCAACTACACCATCTATAACTGGCACACCAAGTTTCTTTTCAAATTCCTTATCCAAACCGCTAAGCCCTGCGCACCCTAGAATGATCGCCTCCGCTCCATCTTCCATCATGGCCTTTCGCATTTCGACTATCAATTTCCTCTTTAGATTATACATGTTATCTTTAATTTCTAAAACTGGAAGATCTATAAGCCTGATTGAAGCGCACCTACTTGAAAGTCCATATCTTCTCAGGATTTCCTCGATCGCCGCGAGGCCTTGCTTAGGCATTGAAACGATCGAAAACTTATGGGCAACCGTGCACGCTAAAAGCATCGCTGCCTCTGCAATGCCTATGACTGGAACTGGTGATAACTCCCGGCATGCTTGCAAAGCAGGGTCATTAAAACAAGCAATTATGAACCCATCAAATCCTTCTTTTAATCCTTTTTCCACCTCTTTAACTACGTTTATAGATGCCATTACCTCATCGTAGGAGTTGTCTATAGCTGGTGGACCATATTTGGGTGAAACAGTAACTATTTCAGTTTCAGGGTGCTTATATTTTCTTGCTGCTGCATCTATCGCATTAGTCATCTCTAAAGTGGTATTCGGGTTGATTATTTTAATTCGCAATAAATAACCGCCCATTATACTAATTTATCTAGGCAGTATAAATTTTTTCATGAAAATCTGTTAGTCAGAGAACGATTAAGTGTGCTTAGCTTCAGATCAGGAATAAAGGTCTTTCAAAAATAGGCTCATGAATCTTCAAGCAAGCCCTTATGTCCGATCTTTTTAGTAGTTATACTTTCATGATGTATTTAAATAAACCAACAAATAATGTAACAGTTTATGTCTTGCATTCTGACAAAGGAAGTTTCGACCTAGTGATAAAAAGCCCAAGCATGTTGAATTACTCGAAAGCGTAAATTTTTTATATGTAGTGTTTATTAATAAGGGCTATGGAAAAGCAAGAAGTATTTGTAAGAAAAGCCACTGGACTTGTTAGGCATGTTGGCGTTTTAGATGCTGTTTTATTAAATATTGAAAGCAACACATTCGGTCTTAGTCTTATTTATTATGCATTGATAGTAGGTTTGTTTCCAGGCGATCCGTTATTAGCGGCGGCTTTGGCGGCTCTTGGGTGCGTACCGGTTGCGATCGCTTATGCATCGATGTCTACAGCGATGCCTAGGTCAGGCGGAGACTATGTTTTCATCAGCAGAGTTCTCCATCCGGCATTAGGGGTTGCAGCGGCCATAAGTATTTCTGTGTGGTTCTTTTTCTGGACAGGTGCTTATGCTAACTGGGTTCTTTCAGTTGGAGCCTCTGCTTCATTGCAGGCTATAGGTACCATTTTTAACATTCCGGAATTATTAGGAGCATCGCAAGTCTGTATGGAGGTTCCGGTACTGCTACTTTTCGGGACGCTTATCATTTTGTCGTTGTGCTTAATAGCCGCAAGAAGCAATATATTGGCATTTAAGTTGTTAGATGTTATGGTTATTCTCGGACTTATTGGGGTCTTTCTTTGGATAGTTTCTCTTGGAATGATGAATAAAGCTTCATTTATTGACACGTTTAATACATATGCTGCGCAGTACGTAAATGACCCTGACTATTACCACACTATACTAAAAACGGCTGTAGAAGCAGGGTATAACCCTAATTATATTCCAACATGGGTCGGTACCTTTTTTATGATTCCATTTGCTGCTTATATTTTTCCCTATTTAGCAGCTCAGAGTTGCGTTGGTGGAGAAGTTAAGGACCCAGGTAAGAATTTTTTCGCAGGGTTACTGTTGAATTTGCTAATTAGCGCAGTTATGGTCGTTACAGCTATGTGGGCCTTGATTAATACAGCGGGTTTAGACTTCCTTTCAGCTATCAACTACGTATATGTAAATGGGCTCGGATATGAACTTCCCACTCCACCTTATTTCACGCTTTTTGCTGGACTCGCAGCACCAAACATCGTCGTGCAAATAATTATGATGATAGGCTTTATTTGTTGGAGTTTGGCAATACCTTTGGTTAACTGCATACAAGTTCCCCGTTGGATGTTCGCGATGGGGATGGATAGAGTCTTACCTGAGAAGCTTACAGCAGTAAGTAGATGGGCGACACCTTGGTTTGGAGTGCTTGTTATGGCAATTGGGTCTGAAATCTGCCTTGTTATTTACACCTTATACGCATCGGTTTTTGCGACAGTTAGCGCTGCTTTTGCTAATATATTAGCTACTTTTATGGTCGCATGCATCGCTGCCATCTTTCTCCCATTTAGGAAGAAAACAAAAGTAATTTTCGAAACAGCGCCGAGACTTGCCGCTCTAAAGATTGCGGGTTTTCCTGTAATGTCGCTTGCTGGGATATTAGGAGCGGGGTTCTTAGGATGGGTTTCTTACATGTATGCCGCCTATCCTGAATATGGCGCTAACAATTTACAATCCATTCTAGCGGTCGCAGGAATCTACATCATAGGTTTATTGGTCTATTTTATTGCAAAAGTATACAATGCTAGACGAGGATTAGATATTTCGCTTGCTTTCAAAGAAATACCTCCAGCGTAGGAAAATGCCATCAACAGGAGTTTTAGAAGCTTTAAAGGTGTATGAGGGATGAAGTTCACTTTAAACAATAAAACCATTAAGAACATAAATAAGATTGTGGATAAAAGGAAGGACGAATTAATCGCTTTTCTCCGTGAAATGATAAAGACTCCAAGCTTGTCTGGGCATGAAAAAGATGTAGCAGAGTTAATGGCAGAAAAAATGCGCGAAGTAGGATTCGATAAGATACAGATAGACGAATTTAACGATGTCATAGGAATAATTAAGGGGGAAGGAACAGGTGAAAACGTTCTTTTTAACGGGCACCTAGACCATGTTCCTCCAGGCGATATGGAAGACCCCTTTTCCGGGAAGATCATGAATGGAAGCAAATTTGGTTTAGATGGAAAGGTGATTTATGGCAGAGGAGCATGTGATATGAAAGGAGCCTTAGCAGCAATGGTAATGGCTGGTGCAACACTAAAAGAAATAAATGTTAAAACAAAAGGGGACATCTATATAACTGCATCTGTTATGGAAGAGAAGGGAGGCTCTTTAGGCACTAAAGCTATAATTGAAAGAAAAGATATACAACCCAAAATTGCTGTTATAGGCGAGGCAACAAATCTAAATATAGCGATTGGACATAGAGGTACCGCATACATAGAAGTCATAGTTTGTGGTAAAAGTTCTCACGCCAGTAATCCGAATGCTGGAATAAACGCTATATATAAAGCAACTAAAATAATAGATGAAATACAAGGAATTACTCCAAGACTTCCAGTTCATCCCATTCTAGGAAGAACTCTCGTCAATGTTACAAACATATTCGCGAAGCCTGGTTCTGTAAACGTAATACCGTATGAATGTTGCTTACAAATAGATGCCCGCTTCATTCCAGAGTTTACAAACGAAGACATTATAAGGTTTATTGAAAAGATTATTTCCGATTTGAAACATATCGATCCTAATTTAGATGCTGGAGTTCGGATTGCTACTGGTAAATTACATTTACCCTCTGGAGAAGTCAAAATCTACCAAGAGTTAATGCCACCACTTTTTACCGACCCCAATGAAAATGTAATCCAAAAATCTGTGCAAGTAGTAAGAAGCGTTGCAGGTATCAATCCCAAAGTTACGGTTTGGAACTTCGCAACTGATGGTGGTTGGTTTTCAAAAGCAGGAATGATAACCTTCGGATTAGGTCCAGGCGATGAAAAATTTGCTCATACATCACAAGAAAACATAAGTGTTACCCAAGTCTTAATGGCAACCAAAATTTATTCTATTTTAGCGTGTATTCTAAGCGAAAAAGTCAATAGCTAGCTCGCTTTCTTCTCTTATGACACCAGAGCAATAGCTTTATTCAATGTTAAGATCGTTGAAAACAACTAATAAAGTCGCGAAACGAAGCCGCCCGAACCTTTACTAGCCACAATCTCTCCATCACGCATTACTACTTTTCCGGAAACTATTGTCATAACAGGATAGCCTTTAACAACCATGCCATCGAAGGGCGTCCAACCACAATTACTAAGTATTCTTTCGTTGCTTATTTTAACTTCCTTCTTTAGATCCAACAGCACCAAATCAGCATCTGAACCTATCTGTATAGACCCCTTTTTGGGATGCAAACCAAATATCTTTGCTGGATTTTCGGATAGAACGGAAATTAAAGTTTGGAGGGAGATCCTTCCCTTAGTTACACCGTTTAACATTAGAGGCAACATAGTTTCTATACTGGGTAGACCGTTAGGTGCATTCCATATATTAACTTCGCCGATTGACTTGTCGTCCTTAGAGTAGCCACAGTGATCGGACCCTATTGTATCTATATATCCTTTAGCTAGCATCTCCCATAACTTAGCTACATAACTTTTTTTCCGTAGTGGAGGCGCACATTTACACCAAGGGCCCCTCTTAAGAACATCTTCTTCAGTTAAATAAAAGTAGTGGGGACAACTCTCAACGTAAATTGGGTGTCCTTGTCTTTTCGCCTCTTTAACATTGACTATGCCCTCAGCTACGGTGGTATGCACTATCATTCCTTTCGCTCCCGTTTCCTTTAGTAGAAACGTAATTCTCCTAACTGCCTCAATCTCCGCGATAGGAGGTCTCCAGTCTAAATGCGCCTTATAGTCTTTCCTTCCCTCTTCCTCGAGGATTTTTCTATTGTATGAAAGAATATCATCATTCTCAGCGTGTATAAGAGCTAATGCTTTGATTTTCGAAATAACTTTGAGCGCAGCATAAAGTTCACCGTCATGTATCGCTGGCCATTCTGGGATAGAGAAACAAGTGAAAGTCTTTAGACCTGTTGCTCCCAGACTCCACAGTTTGGGTAACGTTTCTTCATAATTCATGTTCGGAGTAAAACCAGCATGAAGAGTAAAATTAACATAAGCTTTTTTTGCGTATATCTCTTTCTTCGATAAAAAGGCTTCTTCATTTGTTACCAATGGGAAGGTATCAGGCATCAACATAATCGTTGTTACACCACCAGCTGCTGCAGCCATTGTGCCACGTTCAACGTTCTCTCTTTTTTTTGCCGCTTCCTTATCTGGCGCTTCCCATGGTTCATCTATATGGCAATGCTCATCAATGACACCGGGAATGAGAATCCTGCCTTTTGCGTCTATTATTTCCTCCGCTTTAGGTAGAGTTGTAGTTTTTCCTATAGCCACTATGATACCTTTCGCTATAGCTACTCCTCCATTATAGAATCCTTTAGAGTTAAAAATTTTAGCGTTTTTTATCAAAAGATCAACGTTCAAATTTATCACATGATATTTTATTCGATTAATTAATATATAAAATATATGCCCATGTTACGGTTTATTTCACGATGCCGGAAACTTTTCGAAAAGTTATGGGCTGTAGTTGTCTGAATAAAGAAAAAATCGTTAAGGTTTAAAGCTCGAACAGTCACGAAAAGGGTCATCGCTACCACGTCAACCACCATAGGCATTTAAGGAAAGCACAATCCACCCAAACATTGCTACTATTAGTGCACGCAAAGAATAAATTGCCCACGAGAATTGAGTATAGAAGGTGAAAAGTATGAAAGTACAGGTTGTCTTGACACCAAGCGAATCTAAGAGGCTTATAGCAATGGGGATAGTTAAATTGGAGGTTTTCAGGAAAGCTTTCGATTCTGGGATCATAATTCTATCTAGAAGTACTACCGCGGCTTTTATAATCGAAGAACTATATAATGCTTCGTTGGATAAGGAAAAGTACGCTTGCGGTATAGTGACGCCCTATGGAACTTGCGAAACTGATCCCCGTTTTCGGATTAAAAAACCTATAACTATAGAAAAAGGAGAATTATGCGAACAAGCGTCTTTTATAGATACACTGAAAAGAATGGACAATAATGATGTATTTGTTAAAAGTGGCAATGCAATAGATCCTTGGGGAAATGCGGGCGTGTTTGTTGGTGACCCGCATGGAGGCGAAATCGGAGTTGCGTTAAACTTCGTAGTAAAAAAGAATATTAAACTTGTAATTCCCGTTGGACTTGAAAAATCTATACCGATATCAGTCACTGAAGCTGCAAAGGCCAGTAGCTTAAAGATTGATTACTCTATGGGAATGCCTGTCAAATTATTACCTCTTCCTGGTCAGGTGATAACAGAGAAAGAAGCTGTTGAAATTTTAGCTGACAACCAAGTGAAGGTGACTCCAATTGGAGCTGGAGGAGTAGCTGGAGCCGAAGGCTCGGTTGTACTGGTAATAGATGGCAAAAAGGAAAGCGTACAAACGGTCTTTCAAGCGATTAAAAAGGTTAAAGGCGAAAAGCCTTTAAGACCACTAAAAATGCATTGTTCACGCTGTACACACTCGGGAACGTGTACATCGCGTGATGTATGACTTCATTTGCGTTCTCTTGCGCCCAAATTATCATCATGACATTCATTTTTTATCTTTTTCTCTCGTTTCAGCATCAGCCATGTTTAAGCCACCTTCTAGAAACCGTTGCTTGTTGAAACAGCTTTGCCCTCGCGAAACAAAAAGCGCTTTTTATACCGTCTAGGGCATTGCTAAATTCTTTGGTTTTGGCATTTTTAAGTTACCAGGTAGTTTCGACTTCTTTTATAGATTCCGCGAATATGTTTATCCCGATTTCGGCAAGTTGCCTTGTCAAGACGAGTGGTGGTAGGAATCTTACAACGTTAGAATAATGTCCTCCTACCTCGATTATTAATCCTTTCTCGTAACATGCTTTTTGAACTTGGCGCACTATCTCGGGCCAGGGCTTCTTGCTTTTCTTATCTTTAACGAATTCTATCCCTATCATCATGCCTCTTCCACGCACATCTCCGATGTATTTGCTCTCCTCCTTTAACTCCTCAAGTCGTGGAAGAAAAATTTCTTCACCTAACTTGCGTGCATGCTCCCACA
>JGI24721J26819_10005716_pt1 | contig 12347 bp, 8 predicted proteins | sample YelNatPaOPGAMG01_FD_26819 | JGI IMG/M metagenome (IMG submission 26819)
TACGGCCGCACGAATGCCGTGGCCTTACATTTCGAATACATTCGTTAACGATGGCACGGTGGCCGAGAGGAAATATGCCCCGGGTCGAGCCGGGATCCTTCTTTGCGGGCGTGCGGAGCCCGCCCCTCCGCGTCGGGGCCAAGGCGATGGGATCCGGCCCCCGGAGGTGAGGCCTCGAGAATGCTCGAGAGGTGGTTTCCTCGGAGGGGCGCGGTCTCCGCGCCCGGGTTGCCAGGCCTTACTCATGCTAGGGTGTTTCATCACGCGAGACGGGTGGCCAAAGGCCCGTGGTCTAACGGAGACATGCCCCGGTCAAGCCCAAGCATTCTTTAACGGGCGTGCGGAGCCCGCCCCTCCGCGGCGGGGCCAGGAGCCAAGTAGATCGAGTTGCGCGCTAGCCGGCAGGCGGCGCGAGATGCCGGTTTTTTTTCGGAGGGACGCACTTTGTGCGTCCGCATGGCAAGGCCGTATGTAGGCCGAGGCATTTCATTCCCCCAGATCCCTTAACGATCGCCCGGTGGCCGAGCCGGGACATGCCTAGGTCAGGACAGACTCACCCTCGCGGGCGTCCGAGGCCCCCTTCGGTGGGCGTGGAACCCGTGGAAAGGAGGCCCTGGGGGGCAGGCCAGGAGGTGAGGCGAATGGTGAGTTTCTTCGAGGAAAGTCGAGCCTCTTCCCCAATTGCCTCCCAACCATTGCGCCGGGCTCTTCGACTTTGCGGCTGACTATGATCCAGTTTGCCGTCCTTTTCGTTCCAGATGGCAGGGCTGTGTGTTGGGGACCCAAATTCCAAACCGCGTCCGTTCCCTAGTGCCCTGAGTCGTAGGAAACCCAGCTCCGTAACCGAAAGTCAAGGCCTTTTTAGGATGGAAGGGTTTTCTCCTAGCATTTCGTGAAGCTGGCCCGCCCTATTCACTTTTGGCTAGGAGCAAGGGTTCAAGACCCTGGATTGTGGCTCAAAGCCTCTCAGCTAACAGGGGTCTAGAGGTCAGACGAGCAAAGGCCGGGTACATTGCCCGGTTGACCATACGGTTCCCTCTGAATACAGCGCAATCCTTTACCAAACTAGGACCACCGAGACGATATCCAAACCCGCCTAGTCTCGCCTTCCGTCCAAATACCGCCCCCATGGCCTAGCCAAGATCAGACGGAGCTCAAGTCGGGTCAGGCCTTGATCCACCGATGCTAGAGCCGTCTCCTTAGGCCGTTCCTAATGCCCACTTGTTAAGAAAGCCTTGCTGCGACGAGATTACTGACACCTCGTACTACGGGCTAACGGGCGCTCATCATCGGGCGCCGGGCCTTGTATTACTTGGGAAACCCTTTCCCATAAACAGTAGTCCTGCTGCGACGTACCAAGCTGCGGCAAGGAACATCGCGCTCCTAAATCCAGACTGCAATGCTAGAATAATTGTCAAGGCTGACCCGAATACGGACGCTGCACTGTTGGTTGCCCAAAGCCATGGAATTATGCCGGAGTGTTGCCCTGCTCCAGCTAAGCGAATCCCCAGGGGAAAAGGAAGCCCCATCAAACTCCCTAGCGGTATAAGGGCAATACATACAGTTACAAGTCTCGTAGGAGGAGGCCACGTGTGGGTTGTCTTTATCAAGGGTAGCAGTAGCATCTCGTAGAAAACTATTGCCAAGCCAATAGACAAGCAACTCTTTGCAATCGGACGATAGGGGTTTTCACCTTCCATCCTCTCGCTCAAAACGCTACCGATACCTCCTCCTAACAGAAGGGAGACTATTACTATTGCTGTTGCCCAAACTGGATTGGCCACCAAAAGGATCAGGCGCTGAATAACCGAGATCTCCACTGTCATGAAACCTGTCCCTATTGCAAAGAAAAGGAAGCCGAGACGGCTCGTATGTCCCCTCGCAACACAAGCAGTGTTCGAACTTTCAGACGATTTGTTGCTTGTCATGAGAACGAGGATCCATATCGCAATAGTCAGACCACTTGCTAGATAAAAGACAATTCGTACAGGCCACGGCATTCCCAGTTCCAGTTTGAAGAAAAACGGGCTCTCGTCGCTCACCGGGCGGACGTCGTATCCCTTCTGAGCCACAAGCTCTACAGCTTTCTTGGGCGGAAGCTGCCCTCGAGCGAGTGCGAGGAAAAGAGGGTTCAAGCCGGTATTCTCGGAAAGGAAAGGGAAAAAGGATTCTTGTGGGATGTACCCTCGCTCCAAAAGGGAGCTCAAGGCTACGATCGATTCACCTGGTTGGAAGGGATTCTTCTTGACAACAAACACGAGATAATCTCCCGAACTCACCACCCATATCCTCGACATCGCCGAGGAGACTTCCAATCCTCGTCGAGTCAATACCTCCAGAGAAGTGAAAAGGAGTCGGAGCAACTCCGCGTCATTGTGCGTAACGACCACAAGCCGACCCTCGTCCGTCAGGTGCGCCAGATATTCTTCGATTGCCTCCTCGGTGAAGAGATAGTTTTCCGTCAAAGAAAAACCTTCCAAGCTTCTGCTTGTGTTTGTAACCGGCAGACTGAGGTAGATTATATCGTATTTGTCCGTCTTCTTATTTATGTAGCTCCTTCCTTCTCCCACGACAATTTTCACTGCGGGAAAGTCTCCGTATATTCCGCCGTTGAAGCTCCTTCTCCCTTTGACTATCTCTACAAGATCTTTGTTCACCTCGACTGCCTCGATCTCTTTTACGCCAGCCAGGAGCAGTATGATAATGTCTCTTCCGCCGCCTGGTCCTACTACTAAGGCGGTGTCCTTTTCGCCTTCTTTGAGATGGGCGAAGGGGAACGATCCGGGGAATTCCTCTATTAGGGCTAGGAGCCAAGGAGGAACGTGATCAAGGTCTCCTCCGAATTTGTACATGGGAGATCCGGCTGTTCCGTCCAAGTAGATGTCCATTTGATAATCCAGGCTTTTGTATCCCACAAGATCCGTTCGACCAAAGGAAGACCACCTTGTCTCGACTATTTCCCCCTTAAATTCATGTATGGCCTGGTGGATTTCCTTTCCAGGGTTGTTGGTAGGAGATATATCCAACCTCATAAGGCCGGAGAAATATGCGACCGCTAGACAACAGCAGGAAAAGAAAGCGGCTACCGAGAAAACGCGAGAGCCCCTGTTTTGAACGTGATCTTCGGATCTCACAAAAATCAAAGACGCACATGCCAGAACTCCAAGGACGAATGGGGCACCTATGGCTCCAAGGAGGTCGAGCAAACCAATTCCCCCGACTGCCCCAGCTGCTCCTCCTATCAGGTCAGCTCCGTATGCTCGGCCACTTGATCTATAGAACTCCTCGTACAAAAAGGCAAAGAATGCTCCGGCAAGAGCGAAAGGGAGAAGAATCACTGGTATGTACACTATGACCTCGGTTCCCAAGCCAGGCACCCTCGCTATGCTGACCACTAGAATCACCGATACGGGGATCGCCAATGACAATTGTGAGCCAATGCCCACCAAAGTGCCTAGACCGGTAGCAGCGACAGCATAAGGCCGGACAACTGTTTTCAGAAGTAGCCCTCCTAAGCCGAGGCCGAGCAGGGAGAGGGAGAGAACCAGAAATACAAAGTGATACGAGAGAATCACAGAAAGGAGCCGGCAGACGATTATCTCGTGAGCCAAAAGGCTGAAGGAAATGAAGCCCACGGTCACAAGTAGGCCACTAGGCAGTCTTCCTTGGTGATTGTACTGCTCGGCTTTTTCCGACATCTTCCTCTGTCCCGGATTGGGTACCATGATACTAAAAAGCCGGAGTTTTTCACTCCGGCTCTTCGATCTTCGTGTTGAAGCCCNCTTTGAGGGGTTCGGCCCTTGCCCAGGGCTCCTCGAGGGCTCCATGGCTCACATNTTCGGCTACGAGACACTTTGTATCGCGGACTCCAACCTCTCCAACCGNTCAGCCCTCTTTTTGGCCACCAATTGCATGGCTCTAGGCACATCCGCCATTAGTGCCTTGGATTGACTTGCAGCCTCTTTATAAAACGCGACCATCTTCTCTTCTATCTTGGCGGCTGCAGCCATCGCATCTTCCCTCGTTGCTCCCTCGGGGAGGCTGGTCTGGATTTGGAAGTTTTCGGGCGCTATGTCGAAGGCAAAGCACCCTTCGTACGCGTCCGAGATCACCCCATAGTAAGCTCTTTCGACCAAACTAATAAAGTGCTCGTTTTCTTTCGCAAAGGCCATGAAGAGCTCGGAGCCTTCGGGGAACCTTCGGGCAAGCTCCCTGTAAAAGGCTGCGGCCCCCTCCTCTAGCTTCCGAGCTAGGCTAATCACTTCTGAGCATGTATTTATGGTCTCCATTCCAAATGTGCCCTCCCTTTTTCAGAACCACCGCTGCACCACGACCTTGCTCTCTGTAAAGAATCTTATGGCGTCTTTCCCCTGACCGTGGAGCACCCCGTAAAAAGAATCCTTCATCCCGCCGAACGGGAAAAACGCCATAGGAGCGACTATTCCTATGTTGATGCCTATGTTTCCGCATTCCACACTGTATTGAAACTGCCGAGCCGCTTTTCCGCTATCAGTAAATATGGCAGCAGCGTTGCCGTAATTGCTCGCATTTATCCAATTTATGACTGTCTCCAAATCCTTGGCCCTCATAACCGCCGCCACTGGACCAAAAATCTCCTCTCTGGCTATGGTCATAGACGGGTCGACACCTTCGAATATTGTCGGACCCACAAAGCAAGTCTCCGGATAGTCGCCGAGGATTTTGACCTTCCTTCCATCGAGCACCAACTTAGCTCCTTCCTTTACGCCAATGTCGATATATTTAAGAACCCTTTGCTTCCCATCCACGGATTGCATTGGACCCATCTGGACAGACTCGTCCAATCCGTATCCGACTCTTATCTTCGAGGCAGCATCGAAGAAGGCATCCAGAAACTTCTTGTTGAAGTTCTCGTCATCCCCAACGAGCACCAAATTGGCGCCTGAAAGGCACCTTTGCCCCGTGTTACCGAAGAAAGAGGTGAGCAGCGATGCAACTGTGGCGTTGATATCGGCATCGGGCATCACCACCATGAAGTTCTTGGCGCTTAGCTGAGCTATCGCCCTTTTCCCGTGTTCTCCCGCAGTTTTGTAAACTATCTTCCCTACAGAAGTCGTGCCCACAAAGGTTACGCCTTTCACTGCGGGGTGTTCCATGAGGATTTTAGCCACCTCAGCCCCCCCATGGACCACATTGTAAACTCCCGGAGGAATCCCGGCCTCCTCGAACATCTCCGCCAGTTTCACCTGGCTGATGGGATCCCGGGGCGATGGCTTGACTACAAATGTGTTGCCGGTGGCTAGAGCAAAGGGCGAGTACCATAACGGGACCATAAAAGGAAAATTGAAAGGGGCTATGTGAGTGAAAACGCCCAGGGGTTGATATATCACGTACTCATCTATTCCTGTGGCTATGTCCTCGAGGTTGTAACCTTGCATGAGGCTGGGGATCCCAGTGGCTACCTCCACCATCTCGATGCCCCTTCTGGTCTCGCCACGGGATTCATCTATTGTCTTGCCATGCTCCATGGTCTGGATACGGCTCAGCCTCTCGAAATGGGTCTCCAGCAGCTCCTTGAGCCGAAATAGACACCTGGCTCTGGCCAGTGGGGGGGTTCGCCTCCACTCGGGGAAGGCCGCCTGGGCGGCTTCTATCGCGGCTACGACCTCATCCTGTGTTGACATGGGGACCGTTGCAAGTTTCTTCTGGGTGGCTGGATTTATCACGTCCCACCGCTCTTTAGCTTTGGACTCGACCCACTCTCCGTTGATGTAGTTCTTGAGCTCCAGCACTTCCTTAATGGGTTCTTCGAGCACAGCCATCTTCTCCTCCCTCCAATTTGGAATAGGTAACTCTTCGCATTCCTAATTTGCCTGCCTCACCTGGCCCGGACCCCTGAGAGCCTTTTTGTTCCGAAGGGCGACCTCTAATGAGCCTCGTACGCCAGTCTATAAAGCTCCACTATTTCTTCCCTTGTGGCCTGTCTGGGGTTGTTAGCCGGACTTCCGCTCGCAATTGCCGCATCCGCCATCTGGGGCGCCAGAGCCATCAGTCTCTCTTTGTCCACGCCGAGATCCTTCAAGGATGGAATCTGAATGTCCCGGACAAGTCTCTTTATGGCTTCGACTGCGCTTTGCGCGGCCTCCAGTTCCCCCATGCCCTCTGTATTGATGCCCATGGCCTGTGCTATGTCAGCGTAACGTGCGGGGTTTCCTATGATGCTGAACTCGGTCACGACTGGCAGTAGTACCGCATTGGACATGCCATGAGGAACATGGAAATTGGCTCCTATGGGACGGGACATCCCGTGAACCAAGGCCACGGAAGCGTTGCTGAAGGCTATTCCTGCTTGGAGGGCCCCTAACATGACTTTTTCCCTGGCCTCAACGTTCTGCCCATTGGCCCACGCCTGTCTCAGGCTTCCGGAGATGAGCTTTATGGCTGAGAGGGCAAAGATGTCGCTCATGGGCTGAGCCTTGAGAGAGACGTATGCCTCTATTGCGTGGGTGAGGGCGTCTATTCCCACAGCCGCCGTAAGCCCCCTTGGACAACTGAGGGTGAGAAGGGGATCCACTATGGCCACCCGAGGAAGGCAGTGGACGCTACCTATTAGCATCTTCTCATTTCTCTTTGTGTCCGTGATGATGGTGAAAATTGTAACCTCACTTCCGGTCCCTGCCGTTGTTGGGATGGCTATTACAGGAAATCCTGGGTTAGGTATGTTATGAAGTCCCTTGTATTGCTCTATGGAGCCAGGATTGGTTGCCATGACTGATATGGCCTTGGCCGTGTCGATAGGGCTCCCTCCTCCAAATGCCAAAAGCCCCTCACAGCCGTTTTTCCTGAAAAGATCCAAGCCCTCCAAAACGTACTCGACAGTTGGCTCAGTGTTGACTCCGTCGAAGATGACGAACTGGATACCCTTGTCGGACAGGCTTTTCTTGATGGGCTCCAGAGCACCTAACCTTGTCATCACCTGGTCTGTGACGATAAGGACCTTCTTCACCCCGAGTTTTTGGGTCTCCTCCCCCACCCTTTCCGAAGATCCGGACCCTGTGATCAGGACCGGGGGCACAAGAAACTGTCTCACGGGCAACATTATCTGACCTCCTTTCTCCGGGCCAGGCCGGCAACTACTGTGCTGTAACTCTTCGCGTCTTTATCGAATGACTTTGCTAGGCAAATAAGTCACCAACTCTGGAAAAAGCGTCCCGATCAACAGGCCAACAAGCTGCAATGCGATAAAGGGCACGACCCCTCTGTAAATGTCCAGGAGCCGGATCTCAGGAGGAACTGTTGTCTTCATGTAAAAGAGAGCGTAACCAAAAGGCGGCGTCAGAAAAGAGGTTTGAAGGTTTGTAGCTATCATTATTATGAACCAAATTTTGTCAAAGCCCAGTTGTTGGGCAATCGGCAGGAATATTGGAAATGTTATGTATATGATCGCTATCCAGTCGATGAGAAACCCGAGAATAAAGACTATAAACATCATTATGCCGTACATCCCCCATTTGCCCAGGAAGCTAAAAGCCATGATGATATCGGTCACGACCTTCCCACCACCNAGGCCGAGAAAGACTCCGGTGAATATGGAAGCGCAAAACAAGATCGTCATCACCATGCAATTGGTCCTAGCCGCGGCCCAGACGCACTCGGCAAAAGCTCTCCATGTAAATTTCCCGTAGAGTATCATGAGGACCAGGGCCAGAAACGCTCCCACCCCAGATGCCTCTGTGGCCGTCGCCACACCAAGCCATATGGAGCCCAGCACCCCCAACATGAGCACAAGTGGAGGCACCATATTCGCGGCCAGCATCTTGAGCTTGTGAGCAGCAGAGATCGACTCCCTCTCTTCCTTGGGTAAGGCCGGACCCAGGGAGGGATTTATAAAAGTCCGAATCATCACATAGAAGAAAAAGAGGGCCGTGAGGATGAGGCCGGGGNCAAATGCACCGGCAAAGAGCTTTCCCACGGAGACTCCAGCCTGATCNGCCATCATGACAAGCATGATGCTCGGAGGTATCAAGATGCTAAGCACGCCTCCCGCAGCTATGCACCCGGTGCTAAGTTCCTTCTGGTAGCCATACTTGAGCATGACCGGCATGGCGAGAATAGTCATGCTCACAACACTCGCGCCAATGATCCCAGTGCAGGCAGCCTCGATGGCACACATGATTATGACAGCGAGTGCCACAGCGCCATTTATGGGTCCGAACAAGAACATCATGCTCCGAAAGAGCCCCTCTGATATGCCCGATCTTCCAAGAAACGAAGCCATGAGGATGAACATGGGAATTGCCACCAGAATCTGGTTGGTACAAGAGTCAAAGGTCCTGCCCATGAACAAATACCATGCCTGGGGACCCCAGCCGATAAAGCCGAATATTGTGGCTAATCCACCGAGAATGAAGGCAACGGGAGTTCCCAAGGCAAGGCCTGCGAGAATACCAACGAACATCAAAATAGTTGCAAGTTCGGGAGAGAGATCGATCATAACGATACTCCTTTGAGCAGAAACACTATCCGTTTTATGAAGTTGGATACCACCTGTAAGAGAAGCAGGAACCCTCCTAAAGGAATCATGGTCTTGGCAGGGTACACAGGTGCATTCAGGGCCGATGGCGACCTTTCCAGCATGGCCCACGAGGTCCCCGCGAAGCGAATGCCATTGAAGAAAAACACTACCACAAAAAGACCCACAAGGACAATGTAGGTGGCTATATCCACAATTGCCCTGGTACGCGGCGAAAATCGTTCGTAAAGCAAATCCACGTTGGCATGGGCCCTATAAAGAAGCGTATAACCCATAAGGAGAAGCACGGTGGCACTGAAAACGTAGCCTGTCACTTCATTGGTCCAAATGGTTGGCTTGCCTAAAAATCTGCGCGTTATCACCTCATACACGGAGAATGCGCAAATTACCAAGAGCAGGAATCCGAAGATGCGGCCCGACCACTCGGAAATGGTGTCCAAAAACCTCACAAATTTCTTTAAACCTTCCACCTTCTGACCTCCTGCAATCCAGGGAGCATCCCCTTTCCAAATTCGCCGTTTTTATTCCAGCGCTGACATTGAGGCCCAACTTGACTCACTCTTTCGGGAGGGACGGGGTGCCCCGACCCTCCCCCATGTNTCTTACTTGGGAGTCACTGGATTCTCAACATACGGCGTACCCGGTTTCCAGAACTCCTGTTTGTCCATTCGAGCCCTCACCTTCTTTTCCAGCTCTATGACCGCATCATAGACGTTGTGCTTCTTGGCTATTGCCTCTATCTTCCCGTATAGCTCGTCCAGCTTGGGCGGGGTACGGCCGAACATGAATGGCTGCTGGATAGTCCGCCAAATGTCTATATTCTTGAGGTACCTGACCTGGGAGTAGGCTATTTTGGCATGGTCTGGGTTGGCTTCGGCGTCAGCAATGAGATACTTGTAAGCAAGTTCCGTGAGCTTGTCTAAAGTAGCGTCATCGAGACGGGTCACCTGGATTCCCTTGTCTAGCATCTTCCTAGTGTACTCGCCAGAGGTCCACTCGAAGTAGGTCCATGCCCACATCATGGTGGCCTGGGCTGCCTGCTGGAACATGAATTTGATCCTGTCAGGAAGGGACTCAAAAGACTTTTTGTTGATCATCACACCCCAGAGAGGGCCTGGTTGGTGCCACCCAGGCAGAACCCAGTACTTGGTTACTTCGTGCAGGCCCATGGACCAGTCAACTTCGGGAACCGAGAACTCGGCCGCATCTATGGTTCCTCGCGATAGGGCTAAATAGATCTCAGCACCAGGCATGAAGATCGCAGCCCCACCTATGTCATTGAGAATCTTCGCGTGATTCCGCCCGCACTGACGCATTTTGACCCCTTTATAGTCCTCCGCGGTGCGAATGGGCTTGTTGGACCGTTGTCCTGATTCCGGCCCCGTTAGGGCATGGGGAAAGTAAACTATGCCGAATTTTCCGTAAAGTTCTTGAGCCAGCTCAAATCCCCCTCCCTGCCACATCCAAATCATGTAATCTCCAGGATTGAACCAAACCGGGACGGAAGAGATCAGGTCAAAGGCGGTATTTTTCCCTGCCCAGTAACTCGGCCAATCCGTGGCTGCATCGAGAGTGCCTTTTTGGACTGCCTCGAAGATTTCATCTGACTTCGTGACCAGTGTTCCGCCGGGAAAGTACTGAATCTGCAAATCTGGAGCTGCGAGGATGTTCATGAGATCACAAAAATACTTGTCAGGCCGCCAAAGAGTTATGGAGGGTACCCAGATGCTTTGGTATTTCCACTTAATAGTGGCGAAAGCGGGCCCCGACAGCGCCAGCAAACTCATAATGACTACCAAGGCCGTCCCCAAACCCGAGATAACGACTCTCTTTCTCATGGCCACCGACCTCCTTTAAGGCAATGTTTGTTCTACTCACATTCCTTCCATCCCCGGCTTCGAGCCCTCTTGGTAATCACCTCCCTTCTTTTCTCGGACGACGACAACGGGCCGGGCCTCGTTGTAGTGAAACCCTTGTATCTGGCGCACCCTTTCCAGTTCTGCTAGGTCCTCTGCCACCTCCGTCACATGCCTTTCCATTTCGACTCGAGCAAGTTTGGGATCTCCCTTCTCCAAGGCCTGCACGATGCGCCTGTGAGCGGACAATACACGTCTTGAGAATGCCTCGTCGGGTCTGATCGCCTCCTTTGCATCGATGAGGAGATTCTCCACGAACTCCAGCACAAAGCTAAGGATAGGATTGCCCGTTGCCCTCCCGATCACTCTATGAAACTCGATCTCGTTTTGCCTCAAATCAGCACAAACTCTGCCATCAAGGATCAGCTGGCACTCTTCATTGAGCCTCTTTAGGCGGTCCAAGTCCTCCGAGTTAATAGAGACGGCGCATTTTTCTGCCGCATACGGTTCCAGCAATAGTCGGACCTCTGAAAGATCCTTTAGGGAAAGGTCTTGAAAGTGCAAGAAGTTGAGAAGGAGGTCCCTCGCCTTATTCACATCCACCTTCTTCACAAACGCTCCACCGCTCGCCCCCTTCTTTATCTCCAAAAAGCCCAGAAATTCGAGGGCCCTCATAGCTTCCCTCAGAGTGGCTTTGCTCACCTGGAAGGACTCCATGAGTTGAGCTTCCGTAGGGAGCCGATCTCCTGGCCGTAACTTCCCCTCGAAAATGGCCTTTCGGATCTGCTCAACGATGTTCTCGGAAGCCTTACTGGACCTAGCCGACTGGAACATCCGGTTCATCTCCGTTCCGGAGACCCACCCAAAGGTTTCAAGTGACGTCCGCTCAGCCAGACGAACCAAGGATCCCTTTGCGGGGTGCATGATATGGTACCCGCGGGAGGCCTGTCAAGACGAAAATTGAAATATTCGAATTTTTTTCCCCATCGATCACGGCGATCTCTCCTCCCCCAATTGGCTCCAGACCTTCCATACCTTCATTTGTCCGCGAGCCCAGACGACCTAGAGATTCTGGAGCTTTGGGATTTGGGTCACCGGGCGTCTTCGAAAGTTGAAGTCCGTGGGGTTCCCATCTCGCTTTCCCAGTTCTTGAGAAGGCGCTCTATCACTCTTCAATAAGTCAACACTACCCCCCCATCGAAAAGAAGATCGCCTCCTATGAGGTATCGGGAGAACCGGGAGAAGCCGAACACAAAGAGATTCGCGACCTCTATCGGGGCCATCATCTCCTTTATCCGGGAGCGGCCCATCATCACGTCTCTGACTACCTCCTCCGGGCTTATGCCCCTCTGGGCTGCCTGAGCAGGCACCTGCCCCAGGGCCAAAGGGGTCTTCACGAACCCGGTGCTCACTGAGAAGGCNCGAATCTTCCCGTCTCCTTCCGCAGCTATGGACTGGGTGAGTCCCCTCAAGCCGAATTTCACGATGTTGTAAACTGGCTTGTGGCTCGTGCATATGTGGGCATGGATCGAGGCCATGTTCCCTATGACCCCTGTCCCGCCAGGGCTCTTGCGCATGTGAGGGATGACAAGCTTGGAAAGAAAGAAAGGGGCTCTCAACATGATCCTCTGCATGAGGTCGTATTTTTCCATGGGAAAGTTCTCTATGAGGTCTATGTGCTGGATGCCAGCTATGTTGGCCAGATACTTTATGGAGCCCATACAAGAGGCCTCATGGACGGCCTTTTCCATTTGCCCGTCATCTGTGAGGTCGCACTCTATGAAAACCACCTTTCCGCCCATCCCTCGGGCCATCTCGCAGGTCTTCTTTGCCCCTTCGACATCGATGTCCAGCCCCACTGTGGTGATCCCATTTGCTGCGCAGGCAATTGCAGTGGCTCTCCCTATCCCACTTCCGCAACCAGTGACTATGCAGACATTTCCACTGTGGAAATCAGGATCGGACAGCCTTAGCACATC
>JGI24721J26819_10005719_pt1 | contig 12343 bp, 9 predicted proteins | sample YelNatPaOPGAMG01_FD_26819 | JGI IMG/M metagenome (IMG submission 26819)
CCACCTGAATACAGATTTGGTATTGCATTAAGATCAACCCCTAACTGTTTTGAACCATTCAGAGAAAGCTCTGCTATAACAGCCTGAACATAAACCTGTCTCCTTCTTATATCAAGTTGTTGAATGACATTTTTGATAACCTGATAGTCCTGAGGGTTTGAAATGATAATAAGAGAGTTCGTTGCAGGATCAGCTGATATCTTCACACCGCCTGATAACTGTGCAACAGCAGGACCATGTTGGGCAGCCTGACCTGGCATAGAAGGAGCATTACCACCTGCAAGCGTGGCAAGGGTTGATGCAAGTTTTTCTGCATTTGCATTTTTAAGATAGTAAACATGGATCTGTCCTTCACCGGCAACAGGCACATCTAATTTCTGGATTAAAGCCTCAATAGAGGCTATCTCATCAGCAGTGGCAACGACAATAATAGAATTTGTTCTATCGTCGGACAAAACCTTTATGGGTTGTTGATTTTGTGGAGCCTGAGCCTGTCTAATGAACCCGAATGCGGGCTTTGTTTGTCCAGAATAAAGATTACTTATTATATTGGCAATACTTTGAGCTGTAGCATACTTAAGCCTTATTACCTGAATAGTTTGTCTGTTTATATCCGTGTCTAACTCCCGTACAATTTTTAAAAGCCTGTCTATATTGGAAGCAGACTCTGTAATGATCAATGTATTGGTAGGGTCATAAGGTTGAATGTTACCAAACGAAGATAAAAATGGTCTCAACACATTAGCCATATCATTTGCTGTTATGTAATGAAGAGGCACTACCTGTGTTATATAAACATCACTTGTTTGTTCAGGTCTTCTCCCAAGATATGTACTGATATCTGCACCCTTTGCATCCCTTAATGACATGATCTTTATAACATTACCTGTTCCAACAGTTGTAAGTTGGTTTACCTGTAGAACCGATTCAAAGATCTTCCATGCTTCATCTATACTAACTGGAGTAGGCGAGATAATTGTAACCTTTCCGGAAACATTTTGCCCGAGTATAAAGTCCTTTCCGGTGATCTTGCTTATGACCTTGATAAAGTCCTTTATGTCAACATCATTAAAATCCATTGTTACCTTTGGGGTATTTGATGGCTTTTGTTTTACAACCGGCTTATGGACCGTAACTGATGTGACAGTTAGCCCTGTTTCCTCTGCCTTTCCAGTTGAACCATAGAATACCGTTATTAAAGTTATAGCTGAAATTAGGGTTATTAATCTTCTATTCATTTGATCACCTTTACTGGACTGTATAATTTAGGGTCATTGGCTGTCCATTTCTGTTGATATTTACTGTAAAGCGCTTTTCATTTTGAAGTTGCTGGAAAAGCTGTAATGCGCTCTCAGGAGTTGTTACCTGAATGCCGTTTACACTATGGATAATATCTCCATCCTGTAAACCTATATTAGCGTATATACTNCCAGGTGTGATGGCAAATATCCTGTAACCATTGATCCTGTTTCCTTCAATGTTAGGTACCACCCTTGCCTGGGTCAGTAGCTCTCCCATATTCTGTGTCGCTTGCNTGAATTGACTCTCGGGTATTACATAACTACTTTGTCCAATCCTTTGAATATTATCCTCACCAGTTGATATCATACCTCCAACCCCTTGATTTCCTTCCTCATACATAGTTAGTTCTTCTTTAGCACCATTGTGCAATAAGATCACCTTTTTTCTTTCTATCGCGAGCACGATGGCGCCGCCTATAGAGTCCTTTACCCTGTATACATTTATATCATTGTTAAGCTGTATTACAGCATACGCATATTCTGGTGAGCCTGCTACTGTACCCAGTAATTTAGCATTTAAATTGCTTTTGTATACAGGACCACTATTGCCTTGAGCAAGCTCTTCAAGGCTGTTTGCAGCTGAATTAAAAATATTCCTTTCCACAATACTTTGATAGTATTTTTGTTCCTTCTTTATATTTGGCATTACAGCCTTCTGTTCAACAACTTCTGAATTGTTTATAACAGGTACTGTAAACAACCGTGAGCTTATGTATGCTGAGGTAAAGGACGCCATAAGGTAAGATATTACAATCAACATCACTATGTTGATCAACCATGAATATTTTTTAAATAGCTCTATGTAGTTCATGTTCTTCTTTTGTACTTAACAAGGTATGCTTTATAACCATCAACTCTGTAAATATCATCTTTTTTAACTCAGCAATGCCTGTACCTTTTGCTGCAGATATACATATACTTCTTTCATATCTATTTGTTAAGCCCTTTAATGATACATCCTCACTTAATTTATCTATTTTATTAAAAACATAAATCCTCTTTATACTATCTGCATGGATCTCTTCTAAAATTTGTTCTACAACCCTTATATCATCTTCATAATCAGGTTTTGAGACATCAACAACTAAAAGGAGAAGATCAGCACTCGCAACATCCTCCAGTGTTGTTCTAAAAGCCTTTATAAGCTGTACAGGGAGTTTATCTATAAAGCCAACTGTATCTGTAATAATAGCATAAAAGCCATCATCAAGATAGAGCCGTCTGGAAACAGGATCCAATGTTGTAAACAATTCTTCACCTGATTCTACATTTGCTCGGGTTAGGGTATTTAACAAAGTTGATTTGCCTGCACTTGTATAACCTACAAGCGATACAATGGGTATTTTTGTTTTTATGCGTCTGTTTTGCTGGGTAAGTCTTTGCACCCTCACAATTTCCATAAGTTGTTTGATTTTGTTCAATCTCTCCTTAATCCTTCGCCTGTCCATTTCAAGTTTTGTTTCACCCGGTCCTCTTGTTCCAACCCCACCCCCTGTTTGTGACATCACTATTCCTTTGCCCGTTAAACGAGGTAACATGTATCGCAGTAAAGCTTCTTCTACTTCTAATTTTCCTTCTCTGGAATGTGCATGCCTTGCAAAAATATCTATTATTAATCTTGTTCTATCTATGACCCTTCGTTCAATTAATGATTCTATATTTCTCTGTTGTTGAGGACTGAGTTCGGTATTTATAACTATTGCATCCACACTGTTCATCTCAGCTATTTCTTTTATATGCTGTATCTGACCTTTACCAAGCAAAGTGGAACTGTTTGGTAGCTTTATCCTTTGTACCAATGTCTGTATTACCTCTCCACCATCTGCATTGATAAGCGAAGTAAGCTCGGCAACCTGCTGAGAGGTATCTCCTGAAATTCTCTTATCTNAAATAATGTGAACAGCGAGGACTCTTTCGTGTTTTTCTCTCAAGATGCGCTCCATCTTATAAGAACAATCCCGTGTTTATAGATAAGTTGCTTCTCAGGATTTTCAAGCATAATTGAATAGCTATCAAATCCTGATATTATACCCTGAACCACAGTCCCTGAAAGCAATTCTATAGATACAGTTGTCTTATCCCTCCTCAATTGATTCAGTAACTGGTCTTGAATATTTATAGGCTGGCTCTTATGTGTACTGTTCTCTGAACCCATTTTTAGGTTTTCGCCACCTTTGTTTTTTTGAAACTCTCCTATCCTGGTCATAAACCCTCCATTATTCCTTATTATAATATACCCTGGCGTCAGGTATAATATTTTTTATCTCTGCAAACAACCTGTCGTCAGGTACGATCCTCAGATAATCCGGTAGCTCTATAATGTATTCCTTTTTTCCGTCATTTATATAATCAAAAACAACCTTTGTTTCACCGCGGTACCTTGTCAGGCAATTGCGGATCGTTGTCATATCTGTTTCAGAAAGGCGGCTGAAGTCAGCCTCTATATGAACCTCTTCTACAAGCTTTGATAATGCCTGATCTATAGAAAAGATCTTATCCGCTATGATCTTAACAATATGGCTATCCTCTGAATCATTATCACCTTCCTGCTCCTCAACCTTCACGACCCCTTTAACTATAACTGGTTTATTCCCCTTAATAACATCTATAACACTACTATAAATACTGGAAAATATAACAACCTCTGCTGTATTTTCTTCATCTGAAAGCACGGCAAANGCCATTGTTTGTCCACTCTTCTTTGATTTGTTTTCCTTTACAGAGGTAAGCATGCCTCCGACAGTAACCGTTTGTCCATCTTTTTCAACAAGCTCTCCGATATCCGTATCTATAAACTTCTTTAATTCTTTTTCATAGTTTATCAAAGGGGTTCCAGAGATATAAACATCAAGCAACTCCTTCTCATAAGAAAGTTTTTCAAGCTCACTCCATTCTTCCTGTTTTGTGTTGTTTTCTGGCAGGGCTATTGTGTCTAACTTAAAAAGCTGATTTTGTCCTGACGATGCCTGCATCTTTATAGTGCTGGCATACAATCTATCAAGAGAGTTAAACATCTCTGCCCTTTTCCTTCCAGTGTAATCAAATGCCCCAGCCTTGATAAGGCTTTCAACTACCTTGCGGTTTACCTTTGATTGATCCACCCTTGTAAGAAAATCTATCAATGATTCAAAATCACCTTCTNTTCTTGCATTTATTATAGCATCTATTGCTGAATCTCCAACATTCTTTATGCCTATAAATCCAAATCTGATGCTGTTACCCTCTATGGAAAAGTTTTTCTGTGACCTGTTTATATCCGGTCCAAGGATGTTTATCCCCACTTTACGACAGTAATTCACATAATGAGGTAGTTTTGTTACCTTTTGAGCCTGTTTGGTTGCAACATTNGAGAGGGTAGCTGTCATAAATTCTGTTGTGTAGTATGTCTTCAAGTAAGCAGTCCATATCGCAACAAGTGCATATGCAGCACTATGAGATTTATTAAATGCGTATTCTGCNAAGCTTCTTAACTGTGCAAAAAGCTCTTCAGCATCAGCCTTTTTTACACCCTTTTTTACAGCTCCATTCACAAATTTTTGATGAAGTACAGGCAGGTTTTCTGCTTCTTTTTTAGATATAACCTTCCTCACATAATCAGCCTCTTCAAGACTAAATCCCGCGATCTCGCTTGCTATCTTCATGACCTGCTCCTGATACAGAATAACACCGTATGTATCTTTCAAGATATCGTTGAGAGCTGGAAATTTATGAGATACCACCCCTTTTTCTTTATTCCTGACGAAATCATCTATCCATGCCATCGGACCAGGTCTGTATATTGCAATAACAGCAAGTATATCCTCAAACCTTGAAGGCTTAATCTTTTTTAAGGTATTTTGCATGCCAACACTCTCCATCTGAAACAATCCAACGCTGTCTCCCTTTTGCATGGCTTCATACAATTTTTCGTCCTCAAGATTTATGCTGTTAAGATCTACATCAATGTTGCGGTATTTCTTTACAAGCTTTTTTGTTTCATCAATAACCGTAAGTGTGGCAAGAGCGAGGAGGTCAAATTTTATGAGACCTATCTTTTCAACATATTTCCATTCATACCCGGTAACTATATTGCCACTTTTATCTTTATAGATAGGAACATACTCTCTAAGCGGTTTATCCGAAATTACAACACCACTTGCGTGTAGAGATTTGTCCCTCAGTAATCCTTCAAGCTTTAAGGCTATATCAAGCATTTCTTTGATCTTTTCATCTTTCTTACTCATTTCGTTCAGCTGTGGCACAATTTTGATTGCATCTTCAAGGGGTATCTTTGGAGGTATTAGTTTGGTCAAGCCATCAACAACGCTATAAGGTATATCCAGAACTCTGCCTACATCTTTAACAACCACCCTTGATTGTAAAGGATGAAATGATGTTATCCTTGCCACTTTATCCGAGCCGTATTTTGATTTCAGATATTCTACAACCTCATCTACCCTGTCTGCAGAAAAATCCATATCAATGTCAGGCAAACTTATACGGCTTTTATTGAGAAAGCGTTCAAAGTAAAGACCATATTTTATGGGGTCTATACCTATTATACCTATCGCATACGCAACAAGGCTGCCTGCTGCAGAGCCTCTTCCAGGACCAGTTGGTATGTTATGCTCCTTTGCATAGTTTATAATATCCATTACGATCAGGAAGTAACTTGAAAATTTAGTTTGTTTGATCGTTTCAAGCTCCAGCTGCAGTCTTTTCCAATACTCCTGTTCCCTCTCTTTTATGTATGGATGCTTCTGTATCAACCTGTTTAAGCCATTGACCGCAAATTCCTGTAATATTTCATCATAATTTTTTTCTACATCAAACTTTATATCGGGAAAATGAAAATTACCGATCTCAATTTCAACATTGCACCTGTTTGCAATCTCCCATGTTGATTCTAATGCTTCTGGATGAGAGGCAAATTCTTTTGCCATTTCTTCTTGAGTCTTAAGATATAGTTCCTGCGTGGAAAACTTCATTCTATCCGTGTCTGTTAACTTCTTTTTCGTCTGTATACATAAAAGAACATCGTGTGCCTTTGCATCTGATCTGTCCAGATAATGAACATCGTTNGTAGCAACTACGGGTATGTGAAAGTTTTTTGAAATATCATAAATAGCGTTATTTACAGCTATCTGTTCTTTTATACCGTTTGATTGCACCTCAAGAAAGAAGTCATCCTTGAATATTTCTTTATACTCTTGTGCTGCCCTAATAGCGTCTGCCACATTACCTGCGAGGAGCTTGGATGGTATCTCACCGTGCAAACATGCAGACATTGCTATTAGTCCATCGTGATAATCTGCAAGCAATACCTTGTCTATACGCGGTTTCATATAAAATCCATCTGTGTGAGCTATGCTGGTCAGTTTTAAAAGGTTTTTGTATCCTGTTTGATCCTTTGCAAGCAATACAAGGTGGTATATCTCTGAATTTGTATTTTTATTTTTGATGCTGTCATTTGTTATGTATAGCTCTACGCCGATAATTGGTTTTATGCCTTTCCCTGTCATTTTAGTGTAGAAATCTATGGCACCAAAAATATTGCCATGATCTGTCATGGCAACGGATGTCATNCCATAGGACTTAAGTCTCTCTGCAAGCCTATCAATGTGAACAGCACCATCAAGCAAGCTATATTGTGTATGCAGGTGGAGATGTACAAAATTATAACNGGCTCCCATTGTATTACTCCCATTCTATTGTGCTGGGTGGCTTTGAGCTAATATCATAAACAACCCTGTTAACGCCTACAACCTCGCTGATAATTCTTGAGGAAAGTTTATCCATAACTTCGTATGGCAATCTTGCCCAGTCAGCTGTCATGGCATCATTACTGTTAACTGCTCTAATAGCAATTACATATTCATATGTCCTTTCATCACCCATTATACCAACGGTTTTCAAAGGTAACAACACGGCAAAGTATTGCCACAATGTTGTATGTGCATCTGACTGTTCTATTTCCTCCCGCACAATTTTATCTGCTTTTCTGAGAATATCAATCCGTTGTTTTGTTACCTCACCGAGTATCCTTATGCTTAAACCGGGTCCTGGGAATGGCTGCCTTTTAAGTATGGTGTCAGGTATACCTAATATCCTTCCTATGCTCCTGACCTCATCCTTAAAAAGCAATCTCAACGGTTCCAATGTCTTTAAACGCATTTTGTCTGGCAAGCCTCCAACATTGTGATGGCTTTTAATTGTCTGTGATGGTCCCACATATGAGGTACTTTCAATAACATCTGGATAAAGTGTACCTTGTAGTAGCCACTTAAATGTTTTTTTAGGTGCATTCTTTTCAAATACATCTATAAATGTCTTACCTATGATCTTTCTTTTCCTTTCAGGGTTTGTTACACCTTTAAGCCTGCTTAAAAAAAGCTTTGATGCATCAACATATTTTACATTTAAGTCCATTTCTTTAAATGCAGACATCACCTCTTCTGGCTCATCTTGCCTGAGCAAACCGTTGTTTATAAACAATAACTTAAGTCTGTTGCCTATCGCCCTTTTTGTTATAACAGATGCAACTGCTGAATCCACCCCACCGCTGATAGCCCCTACTACCCGATCATTACCAACCTGTTCTTTTATTTGCTTTACAGTAGTCTCCACGAATTCACCAAGGTCCCAACTCTGAGTAATATTACAATATTGAATAAAGTTTTTCAGTATATGCATGCCTTCCACTGTATGGGAAACCTCAGGATGAAATTGTAACCCAAAGATAGGTTCTGTCTTATGCTGAAACGCAGCAATAGGTGAGTTTTGTGAAGATGCTATAACTTCAAAGCCATCCGGTAGCCTTTCAATACGATCAGAATGGCTCATCCATACAGTATGTCTTTTTTGTTCGCACATATCTTTAAATATAGGTGAGGAACATGTTAATTCTATTTCAGCCCGTCCGTACTCCCGTTGCCTTGAAAGTTGTACAACCCCGCCCATCTTCTGGGTAATGTACTGCATACCATAACATATACCGAGTATAGGTATTCCAAGTGAGAATATACCATTCTGTGGCTTAGGTGCATCCTTTTGATAAACACTATAAGGGCTACCAGAAAGTATCAGCCCTTTTGCATTCAATGACCTTATTTTCTCCACAGAGGTGTCAAAAGGAACAATATGAGAGTATACACCAAGCTCTCTTATCCGCCTTGATATAAGCTGCGTGTATTGAGAACCGAAGTCCAGAATTACAATTGATTCTTGCATATCATTTTTATTTAGATTTCCAGTCTGTAATTTGGAGCTTCCTTTGATATAGAAACATCATGAACATGACTCTCTCTAAGACCAGCAGGAGTAATGCGAACGAAATGTGCCTTCTGTTTTAACTCAGCAATGTTTTTGGCGCCAACATATCCCATACCAGCCCTTAAACCACCAAGTAATTGATATATAACCGATGACAGAGAACCCTTGTAAGGTACCCTTCCTTCTATGCCTTCTGGAACAAACTTTGTTTCATCCTCCAGGTATTCCTGCGCATACCTGTCTTTAGAACCAGCCTTCATGGCTTCTATTGAACCCATACCCCTGTAAACTTTGTAGGTTCTTCCACCAAAGAAAACAAATTCTCCAGGGCTTTCATCTGTACCCGCAAATAGATTTCCTATCATTACAGAGTCAGCCCCGGCTGCGAGTGCCTTTGTGATATCACCCGAGAACTTTATGCCGCCGTCTGCTATAATAGGTACATCCATTGCCCTTGCTACCTTATAGGCATTCATTATAGCAGTTATTTGTGGCACACCTACACCAGCAACAATCCTTGTAGTACATATAGAACCAGGTCCTACCCCTATCTTAACCGCATCTACGCCGGCTTCTATTAATGCCTTTGTACCTTCTTCTGTTGCAACATTACCTGCTATTATATCAACATCCGGATACATCTTTTTAAGTTCCTTAACAAAATTGATCACACCTTTTGAATGTCCATGGGCAGTATCAACTACAAGGCAATCAACACCGCATTTCACAAGTGCAGAAGCCCTTTCTTCTTTATCATTTGATATTCCAAGCGCTGCACCAACCATCAACCTTCCGAGCTTATCCTTTGTTGCAAGTGGGAACTTTATGGTTTTTTCAATATCCTTAACAGTGATAAGCCCTTTCAATTCACCGCGGCCATTCACAACAAGCAATTTTTCTATCCTGTGCTTGTGTAAAAGTCTTTTTGCCTGTTCCAGGGTAACATCTTCTCTTGCAGTAACAAGTCTACCCTTTGTCATCACTTCACTTATAGGCTTATCAAGATCATCCTCAAATCTCATATCTCTATTTGTTAATATACCAACGAGTTTACCGTTTTTTACAATGGGAAGCCCTGATATATTATGTTTGCGCATAAAGGCAACAGCCTCTCTCAGTTTACTATCAGGAGACATTGTTACTGGATCAGTAATAATATAGCTTTCATACTTCTTAACCTTCAGTACCTCTTCAACCTGCTTCTTTATACTCATATTTTTATGGATTATACCTATACCACCTTGTTGAGCCATGGTTATAGCAGTGGCTGACTCAGTAACAGTATCCATAGCAGCACTTACAAGTGGNATCCGCATAGATATATGTCTTGAAAGCCTGGTTTGTAAATCTACATCTTTTGGTAAAACCTTAGATTCGGATGGTAAAAGCATGAGGTCATCAAATGTATACCCCTCTGTTATTCTGGTATTTACTTCTATTCCTGCCATTTTATATTTCCCTTCTTAATCTTATTTAGGTGGTATAATAAGCTTTGTTCCCACAACAAGGCGATTTGGATCTTTTATTACATTTTTATTAGCATCGTATATCTTATACCACAACCTTGCATCGCCATAATAAATAGCAGCTAACCAATGAAGATCATCCCCTGGTTTGACGACATGGGTGGTCTCAGTATTTACATATACAGGCATACTCGTTAATACCTCGCCAGGGATAACATGTGGTGGTTTTGTTACAAGTTTTGTTGGCATAGTTGGGGCTGGCGAAGGTTTAACAGTAGCCTGCTGAGGTTGAACAGATGGTGCCGGCGCTGGTTGAACCTGTGGTTGGGGTACAGTGGGTGGAGGTGCTGTGGATAGAGGTGTTGATGGCAATGGTGCTTCTGGTGCGGCTGGTAATGGTGCTACTGCTGGTACTGTGGTGGTTGTTGGTACTTGTGTGGTTTCTGTAGACAATGGCAAAGCAGGCACCTCTGCAGATGGTTGTAAAGTGGATGGCTGTGTTTGTGTAAGCCCTGAAGCAGGAGGTATGCCCGCTGGAGCAACCTCAACAGATTGTGGTTGCTCCAATGGTTGTAGAGGTTGCAATGTGGGAGATGTTTCCAAGCCCTCAGTTGGGGTTGATAAAGGTATACCAGGTACTGCTCCTTCTGATATGGGTGCAACAGGTTGTTCAGTTATAGTAGGTGTTGTTCCTGATAAAGGTGGTATATTGGTTGATGGTTGTAGTGGTTGCATTTCAACAGGTGTTTCTGGACTTACTGTTTCACCGGTCATTGGTACAACCTCAAGGTTTTCTACTGAAGGTATTGCTATGCTCTCATTGCCAGCTGATGGAGGCGGTATCACTGCTGATCCACCTTGATTGGATGTCTGGGCAAACACATAGGGTATTACTCCATACCCTGCGGCAACTATGATGAGAAGAACAAGAAATAAAAGGCTTTTTTTCATTGTATCATCCCCTTTAGCCCTTCCGGGCTATTTAAAATATCTACTACATATTTAGTTGCATTTATCAAGAGCTGATATGCTGCATGTATATTGTTCTTTACTAATTTATCAAAACTATCCTTTGTAATAGTTATGAGCTCTACAGGTTCTTTTGCCCTTACGGTCACATTCCGTTTCCCTCCAACAAAGATTGATAGTATACCCAGCACATCCCCATTTGAAAGCTCTCCCATAACTAATTCCTGTTTATTTGATGTATCCTTTATCACCTCTACCTTACCTGAAGCTATTATAAACATAGCATCAGCAGGCATGCCTTCCATAAAGATGACNGTCTCAGCAGGCACACTTGCCACTTCTGCTATATTGGCAAGAACATTTAAAATTTTTTCATCCATACCTTTACACAGGCTAATTTCTTTCAAGACCTTAACTGTATTCATATATAAATACTCCTGTATTTGGATTTATCAAGTTATTAGCCATGTTTAGACTTATATGTATGAGCAAGTTCCACATAATTATTAGCAAGGGTCATTATATGCTCAATATCTTCTTCTGTTAGCTCCCTTTTTACAACTGCCGGGATGCCTGCTACGAGTGTCCGTGGAGGTACAATCATTCCTTCTTTAACCAGGCTTCCAGCTGCAACAATAGCTTGTTCACCAACAACCGCTCCATCAAGTATTATAGCACCTATACCTATAAGACACTCACTTTTAATTCTGCACCCATGGACAATAGCACCATGTCCTATGGTTACATTATCTCCTATAAACAAAGGATAGGTTTTGTGTGTGATATGTAACACGCTATTATCCTGAATATTTGTTCTTGAACCTATTCTTATATAGTTTTCATCACCCCTGACTATGGCATTGAACCAGACAGAACTATCTCTACCTATGACAACATCACCTACAATCACAGCGTTACTGGCTATGTACACAGTTTCATGGATATCAGGGGACTTTCCGTTAAACGCTAATTTCATAGCTTAATCCTTTTTATTTTTATAACTTTATCATGAATTTAGCCCTTTTGTAAACTATTTGTAAAACTGCATAACAATTCAAACAAGTCTGGTTGTTTTAGAATTAGACCTCTTTATCTGCACAGGCAGTTTCCTCAATACGCAAAACCCTATGAGATTTAACCAGCAGTGAACCCAAAGATTGCATTTGCAAAACCTGTCCTTGCGAAAACCAGGATAGGGAGAAAGTTAAGGAGTTACACACCCCGTCCCTTCGGGACACCCCTCTTTTTAGAAGGGAACAAAAATCTGGATTCCCACTTTCGTGGGAATGACAGAAGGAGAAATAAGAATGATGATGGATAGATTGCTTCGCTATTGCTCGCAATGACAGTAAGACC
>JGI24721J26819_10005721_pt1 | contig 12341 bp, 9 predicted proteins | sample YelNatPaOPGAMG01_FD_26819 | JGI IMG/M metagenome (IMG submission 26819)
CTCATCGATTGCGGAAAGGTGATCATACCATGTAAGAAATGTATTGGTGTGGTATATCCTGACCGCATAATCCGGAAAGCTCGTCATATTGTCTGGACCATACACATGTGTAAAACGAATCGCGGTGATGAGNCCATCAGCCGGCGCTTTGACATCCTTGTTATACCCATTGGCCGAGAAATTGAATCCCCCGGCGCTTGTTGGAATAGGGTGCTGCGGCAAATTCATATGCCCCATGGGGTTGATAGCATCAAATGTCCCATATTCGAGAGGCACCACCGTGAATTCCACCGTTCCAGTCCCCAGCTCAGGATAGCTGCCCCAGCTCCAGATGTCGTCCTGGCTATTGTCCATGGTGCAGCCCGAAAACAGTAAAGCCGCGGCAAGTATTGTCCAAAAAACTGCTTTGCTATTGCGAGATCTCATGGAACATCTCCTCCCCGGCGTTCATTCGATCTTTGCCGAAATCAGNANCACATCTTCAACAGGCACATCNGCGTGCGGCGGCCTGCGGCCCGTTTGTGCCGTTGCAATCGCATCGACGGTTGGATTGCCCATGCTTCGCTCCTTGGGTTGGGTATTTAATAATTGTAAATGTTTGAGGTGAGAGTTGCAATCGATTNTATAGCAAATAAAAAAATAACAATGTGCTTATCACCTTTTCATCATGCGCCTGATATACTTTCGTCAACGGCTTTGCTCCCCTTATCTGCCTGATTCCTTCATGATACTGCTCATGGAGCTTTCTGCGCGGACGAGCGCGATAATAGACGCCGCTGCGGGGAATACTGAGCTAACTACATTGCATGCGAACGAACAATTTAACCGCACGCGCCACAGGCAAGAAATCGCTGAGAGCCTCCGCCGCAGGCCCATTCAACTGCACAACCGTTCACGATATCCGTGTCGGCTCCAGATCGATGGCAGATAGCTCATCGATTTGGCTAAGTGCTGGGCGCTTCATTGACCAGCACTATGCGGTAATGCGCCTTGTTGTCCTTCACCCGCTGGAGCGCGGCATTTACCTGAGACATGGGCATGAGTTCAACCACGGGATGGATGCCATATTCTTGCGCAAATGAGAGCATTGCGCGCATCTTCGAAGGTGTTCCGATNAGGGAGCCTGTAATTGAAAGCTCATGGGCCACCAGACTGGTAGAGTTGAATGCTATGTCCGGGAAGCCAAGCAGAATGAGCTTCCCCCTTTTCTTCAGTGACATGAGGAGCGGCGACCAGTCGATCACCTTGTTNGCTGTACAGATGAAGAGGTCAAAGCCATAACTAACCCGCCGCATGCTGTCTTTGTCNGTTAAGTCTATGAAGTGGTCCGCGCCGAATCCAAGAGCCTCCTCCTTCTTGCTTGGCGAGGTGGATATCGCCGTGACCTCGCAGCCGAACGCATGGCTGAATTGAATAGCCAAATGCCCCAAGCCTCCCACTCCGAGGATGGCAACCTTCAAGTCAGGCCTTGTTACGTGAGTCTNCAGCGCCGAATAGACCGTGACGCCGGCGCACATGAGCACTGCGGCAGTCTCAGAGGGCATGGACGAAGGGAGCGGGTAAACGAATCGATAATCCGCGATTACAGAAGACGAGAATCCTCCATAGGGCACCATCACAGTCGTGTCCTCGATCTTCATGCAGAGGTTGGGCTCCCCTTTCAGACACCACTCGCATACACCGCACGAACGGGCTTGCCATCCAATACCAACCCGATCNCCCTCCTTTAAATTGGAAACACCGGAACCGACTTCCGAGATGAACCCCACGATCTCATGACCGGGTACAAAAGGATACCGAGTGATCCCATAGTAGTCGTCGATGGCATGGATATCAGTGTGACACACACCGCAGTGCGTGACTGCAACCCGAACATCATATTCCCCAAGTTTAGGTGGAGCATATGTGAACGGTTCGAGCATCTCTCCCCTCGCTTTCGCTGCGTAACCAAGTATATTCATCGTCATTGCAGGACCTCCCTCTCTTTATCGTGCCAGCCTACGATGACCAATAAATGACCGCCTACTATATTCTACATCAGAAAACCACATAAAAAACAAGAAAAAAGGGTCTGACCCCCATCCTCAAATCGGCTTGAAGAGCACCGATATCCATGCGCCGATGTACAATAAGTCGAGGCCGAACGGCATGGCATGTTCGCCATGCACAGCTCCATGGAGCATGTCGGCCCCGTACGTCAGGGGCAGCGCATACGCAAGCGGTTTCAGAAAAACCGGCAGATTCTTAATTAGGTCCGCAGTCCGCATGTCTTTGACAAGAATGTTCCAGAAGGCGATCCAGTGCTTCATTGGCTGCCTCCAGCTTTTTCCTTCTCTTTGCGCATAGCATTCGCTTCAATGCCAGTAATCTGTACGAAGATGTCCTCAAGAGATGGACGTATCCTTCGAGCCTCGACAACCTCGCCACCCTGATTTTCCAAAAAACGAACCAACGAATATCGTCAATGAGCTGACGCAGCTGTCGCGCACTGGCTACATCAATGCCGGTGGTGGGTTCATCCAGGAAAAGAATTTCAGGCTGATGCATGATGGCGGCAGCAATAGTAAGCTTGCGCTTCATCTCCTTGGAATATCCGCCGAACTTGCGGTTCGAAGCCTGAGCCAAACCGAAATTATCCAGCAGTTTTTTGGCTCGATCTTGACGTTCGGCCTTCCCCAGGCCATAGAGTGCAGCGCAGAAACACAAGTTTTCTAAGCCGGTGAGCTCCGGATAGAGATTACTCTCATCTGGAACTACGCCAATAAGGTGCTGGGCAGCCCTCGGTTTGTCAATGCAGTCGATACCGCCAATCTGAATGGTCCCCGGGTCAGGTCGCGCCAGCCCCGTCAGCATATTGATGGTCGTGGTCTTGCCAACGCCATTAGGACCAAGAAAACCGAACAGCTCTCCCCGATGAACGCTGAACGACAAATTGGAGACTGCTTGAACCTCTCCGAAACGCTTGCTCAAGCCTTCAACGACGATAGCATCGTTCATAGTCTTTCCTATAAAAAACCAACCGGAGCGCTGACTCTGAAATACATCAGCCAGCAACACCGTCTATGCGGATTGTACACTGGATGCGCGCATGTCAACCATAGACGCTCCCACATAGAGCCCGGTGTCACATCTCATTATATTCCCCCGGCAGGGTCAGGGCGATTCCCGCAGGGGTGCCTGCTGGTTCCCCCTCCCCCAGAGACGCCAGCCATGCAACTGGATGAGAAATTTGAATTCTCAGCCCTGCTCCCTTTTTCAAACGAACGGCCAGAAATGACAATCGGCGCGGTTTTTCCAAACGATCAAAAAAGCGGAAATGAGAGAGCGACTAAAATCGGAAGTGTATCACCGACTGTGACATTTCCAATGAGCCAATGAGTGGCCTTGTAGATCTTTGATCATGGTAATAGAATATTTGGACTATGGCAGCTTTAAAGCGAGCAAAGAAAAAATACGAAATAGTACAAGCTTACCTCAGGTCAAAAATTGAATCAGGGATCATAATACCGGGCGAAAAACTTCCTTCTGAATCCGAATTGATGGCTCAATTCAAAGTATCGCGAAATGCTGTGCGACAAGCGATCAATGAATTGATCAAAGAACGTCTTGTCGAAAGCCGACAGGGAATTGGAACCTTTTGTGTAAAGCGAACGCAAAGTTCTTCAATGCTTATAGGAATGGTTACATTCCGAATTTCTTCTTATATATTTACTCGTCTTGTATCGGCATGTAACGCTGTTATTCAACGCGATGGGTANACGCTTTTGCTGAACGAATCATGGTATGATGCAACGAAAGAACGTTCAATTTTGCTCAATTTGCGAGAACGAGGGGTTGATGGAATAATAATTACTCCTGTACAGGAGGAAAACAAGCAATCTAATTCGGATCTTCTCAATGAATTTGAAGCAGAAGGGATTCCGGTTGTATTGCTTGATGGTGAATATCCCGGTTATGATTTTACAAGCATTGTAATTGATGAAATTGCTGCAGGCCGGAAGGCAGCTGAATATTTATGGGAACGGGGACATCGTGATATTGGTTTGATTTACAGCTCGAATTATCGCCCGAAAGTGCTTAGAAAANAAGGAATAATTAGTTTTCTGTCCAGTTTTAAANCAAGTATCCGCGATGAATGGCTTGTCGGCATTCATGGCCAAACATCACCGATCGAAACATATGGCCAGATTAGATCGATATTTGCAGTTAAGCGTCAATTACCTACTGCAATAATCTGCTCTTCTGATGATGAAGCTCTCATGTTCATGCGTCTTGCNCGACGATATCATATATTCGTTCCGGATGATGTCTCTCTAATTGCTTTTGATAATTCAGATTTAGCGCGCCATTCATTTCCTCGTCTAACAACTCTCGATCATCCAAGCGAATATATGGGTGAGTTGGCAGGGAAACTTATTCTGGATCGAATATATCATCCCAACATTCAGTCCAGAACACGGACAGTCATAGAAACAACAGTAATCAGTCGTGATTCGGTTCGTAATTTGCTTTCCTAGTCTTTCGGCATCTTTCGTAATTTCTTACTAAATCCAGTTCAGGACTTTCCCCAGTCTTATGGGTAATCTTATTCGTGCTCCTTACCTCTACTGTTGCTCTAAGTGGTTGCTCTGCCAAAGAGCTGGGTAACCATTCTTTATTAGCTGCAAGGAGATCGGCTGTCAACTTCCTGATTGAAGGAAGATCAAGAATAGAACTTGTCAACGGGTCGATCGCTAAAGCCGCGAATATTTTCTCCACATTCATTTCCATAAGAGATTCAGCAACAAGAATATGCTCCAGGGCTAGAGGAGTACACAAAGAAGCCAGTTCCACAGGAAGATGAATCCCTTGCGGGATGCAAATCTCCTGGCCGTTTAATTCAATCGGAATTTCTACGCATGAGGAAACAGGAAGATTCGGCAAAGCAGGAGCACGATTACTGTTACTATTCATTACGTTGCCATACACAGAACAACCCTTATTTGTTATCCATGCTTCAATAACCGAAATGCCATGATCCGAGCTGCGTTTGCGATTAGGTTGGGCCCCTTCAAGATAATCAACATTTCCTATTCGACGGTGCAAGAATGACAATAATTTTAGATATGCACCAGATGATCCTGAGTAACCAGGGCTCGAACAATATCGATTCCGCAGTTCATCGTTTCTTCTAAAATAAGAGAAAAAATCACTGATATGACCGGAACTCTCGGAAACAAAATATCCAAATTGCTGGAGTATTTCGAAACGCACAGCTTCATTGCCCCTGATTTCCGGATTTTGCATGAGAGCGCGAAAACGGGGATAGAGATCTCCTTCTTTGCCTTGAATATCGAGCAACCAGCAAAGATGGTTTATGCCAGCAAAATGCATCTGCAACATATCTTTTTCAATGCCGAGAATGTTTGAAACATAAGTACGTGTCGCTTCAATGCCTCCGCATATTCCTATGCTGGAAATATTATAACCGGATGCGATGGAGATCAAAGGCGCCATCGGATTTGAATAATTAATCAACAAGGCTTGAGGGCATTCTTCTTTCATTGTTTGCGCAATTTTGGCCATTAGCGCTCCATTTCTGAGCGCGCGAAAAGCCCCAAGAGGACCTGCCGTATCGCCAATACAAGCATCGAGATGATAATTTCTGATTATCGAAAAATCACGATTAAACGCTGCATAACCACCCACATCGAATGTTGTAATGACGATATCTGCGCCATCCAGTGCAAAACTAAGCTCATCAGTTTCAATGATCTTAATGCATGGTTTCAATATGCGAGCAACTCTTTCGGCATATGAACCAATTACTTTCAGGCTTGGTAGATGCTTGCCAACCAAGAATAAAGAACCTTCAGAAAATTCTTCTATTGTAAGAAGATCATCAATCAGCCTTTTCCCATGGCTGAGACTTCCTGCTCCTATGATTACAATTTTCGGCTTCAAAATCATAAACAGATTATTGCTTGAATTGGCGTTGCAAACAAGCATGGCAGCATTTTGATAGTTGACAAATCGAAAAACTCGTGCTAAGCATTTAAAAGATAGGAATATGTTATTCCTACAAGTTAAACTCGATAAGAATGTATTTATTGTGGAGGCAAAGATATGCGTATCGGATTCCACACCGATGCTTTCAATTCTGCTGCTTTCAGTTTTGAAAAATGCCTTAAATGGGCTCAGTCCAATGATGTTCATTCTATTGAGTGTGGCGTGATTGACGGAGTTTCATGGATTCATGGCCTTGGATATTTCCCGCATGTTTCGCTTCTTGAAGATCCGGTACTCATGAGAGAAAAGATGGCTCGCTACGGTGTTTCTTTTTCTCAGATTGATGCTGCATACCCTCTATCTGGTAAAGATGGGCCTTTATTTGGAGTGCCATATGTCCTGAAAACCATTCCATGGGCCAAACTGGCTGGATGCCCCAATATCGCAACAACAGATGGATTGCATAAGCCTGAAGGGCTGACTGACCAGCAGGCGATGGAAGCAATGAAAAGAAGCTATGGAATTATCTTGGAGGTTGCAGAAGCATATGGAATAAACATCAACATAGAAATTCATGGCTATTTTACGACCAATCCTGAAATGCTCGAAAAAATGCTCGATTTCTCGAAATCTGACCGATTGGGTCTCAATTTTGACACAGGTAATACCTTCATTGCTGGCAATGATCCTGTAGCTTTCTGTAAACGATTCATTTCCAAAATCCGGCATGTACATATCAAAGATGTATCAAAAAGTCTGTCGGAAGCATCAAGAGGAAAAGACAAGGGTATCGGAATAAGTCATAGCGCAGTTGGTGATGGAGTGAATGCAGAAAATATACGGACAATTCTTGCATTGCTAAAAAATAGCAACTATTGCGGCACTCTTAGTATAGAATGCGAAGGACAGGGAGGACCGCTTATTGAGCGTTCTCTCAATTGGTTGCGAGAAACCTTAAAAGCGCTCGACATCTCTGAAGAGCGCTAAAAATAATAGGTTTTGGGAGGCTTGTATGATGAGGAAAACATTTTTGGTAGTGCTGGTTGCGCTGATGGCATTAAGTGGAATAATGCCTGCCATCGCTCAATCATCAGGGAAGCAGCTTGTGTATGGCTATGTCACACCAGGACCAGACACATGGTACAAGAAAGATGTGGATGGTTTTGTGTATGCTGCTGGGCTAGCGGGAGCTAAGGTAATAGTTCTTAATTCGAATTATAACCCTGAAACCGAAATTGCCAACATTGATTCTCTCATAAACCAGGGCGTAGATGGCATGTGCGTATTTACGTTCAATCAGAATGGGGCTAACATTGCTGCTCAGAAATGTGCAGCAGCTAAAATCCCACTGGTTGTCACAGATAATGTTGGCCAAGTTCTGAAATCGGGTTATGACATTGTAGCAGCGATTGACTTTGACTGGGTGGGCATGGGAAAGAATGTAGCTGAATACATTGCAAAACAGTATCCAGGTCAGAATATCGCGGTTATCACTGGATTGTCGGAACATGTTCCTGTTCAGATGTTCATGGGAAGCTTCAAGCCAGCTGTTGAACAACTTGGCAAGAACAAGATTGTTGCTATTCGAGACGGCAAATACGATCCTACAGTTGCTGCAAACGCAGCTCAGGACCTTGTTCAGTCTGGAACGAAGTTTTCCGTTCTATTTGTTTTTAATGATGAAATGGGAGCTGCGGTAGTCCGTGTTCTTAAAGCTGGAGGCGTGCTTAACAATCCGATAAAAGTCATTACCACCAATGGTGCTCCGTATGGAATCGAGCTGATTAAGCAAGGTGAAATCGCTTATTCCATTTCAACTTCCCCAGGGTGGGAAGGAATGGTTTCATTCCTTGCATTACACGCATACAAAACCGGTAAAATCAAAACTTTGAACCAGCAGCTGCTTCTGCCGAATACTTCAATAACATTGTCGAATATTAATGACAAAATGCAGGTAGTTCCTTGGGATATTGATCCTGTATGGAAAAATCTGACCGCAAAATATTTCCCGCAATTTAATGGGATGTATTGAAATTAGGACCGGATTTTATTGTTGATTCCTGTGACGACCGCAAAAGGCTAATCACTAGCTGATTATCCTTTTGCGGTTTCTCTCATGTGGGGGAATATTGTGGCTGATGGAGAAACAATTCTTATTGTAGATCAAATAACAAAAAGATATGGTTCTCATCTTGTTCTTGATAATGTCTCGTTTCATCTTCATTCAGGAGAGGTCATATGCATTGTTGGAGAAAATGGAGCGGGAAAATCGACACTCATCAAAATTCTTTCAGGCGCTGTAAAGCCTGATTCTGGAAAGATCAATATTAAGGGGAAAACGTATGCAGAACTGCATCCAAGGCAATCAATGCAGCTGGGAATTGCTACGATCTATCAGGATGTCGAATTAATAGATTCATTGACTGTGGCAGACAACATTTTTCTGGGCAATGAGACAATGAATCGTTTTCCTTTCATTGTCGATGCCAATTCGCAGTTCGAGAAATCACGACGAATTTTGCAGACATTGCATATTGATATTGACGAAAAAGCGCTCGTAGAAAGTTTGTCTGCAGCTCAAAAGCAAAATCTGCAGATTGCAAAGGCATTCCATCAGGACGCAAGAGTACTCATTATGGACGAACCCACAAGTTCGCTTGGCGTGGAAGAAAAGCGCTCGCTTATAAGGCTTATTGAAGATTTAAAAAAACGTGGTTTGGGAATAATATATATTTCACATTATCTCGAAGAAATATTTGAAATTGGAGATACTATCCTGATTCTAAAAGATGGCAAACAAGTAGGGATATATCCGAGAGAAGATGTTGATATCAATTTTGTTATTAACAAAATGGTTGGCCGAGATGCAGCAATGTTCTTCAAGCGCGAGTCGGTGCCTCTTGGTGAAGTGCAGGTTAAAATCAAGAATATCAGCTGGGGGAATATAGTAAAAGATGTAAGCTTTGATGTAAGAGCTGGTGAAATATTTGGTATTGGTGGCCTTGTAGGCTCTGGGCGAAGTGAACTTGCAGCATGTATTTTTGGAATGGCAAGAAAAGATAATGGCGAAATAATCATTAATGGTAAAGCAGTACAGATACAAAATCCGCGGGATGCAATTAAGAATAAAATATGTCTCATTACAGAAGATCGAAAAAAATATGCATTGTTCGAGCCAATGAATGTCCAGGATAATATAGTAATATTAAATACTGAGCTTAAATCAAAGGCTTTATTGAATTTGGAAGAAGAAAAAAGAATATCTAGAAAAATAATTGATAGATTGCATATTGTTGTCAACAATGTAGAAGAAAGTGTAATGAATTTGAGCGGCGGTAATCAACAAAAAACTGTTCTTGGGCGTTGGTTGTTAATGGATGCGGTGCTCTTTATTTTTGATGAACCAACTAAAGGGGTTGATATCGGAGCTAAAGAAGAAATTTATAAATTAATAGTCGAATTAGCACGAGAAGGTAAAAGCATTATAATGATTTCATCAGACATGCCTGAGCTGTTATCAATGAGTGACCGGATTGGAATTATGAGAGATGGCCAGCTCATTAAAATTATGGAAAATCATAATATCTCCGAACAAACTTTGATACATGATTTTATTGGGATTTGATTTGGATGGAGAAAAATATGGCTAATACAATGACAAACAAAATATTGCGCGCACAGTGGTTTATGCTTCTAATTGTTATCATTGCGATTTCTGTGGTAACCGGATTGATAAACCCAAGATTTTTTCGATTGGCGAATATCATTAACATTTTTGAGCAGATTGCAACATTGGGGGTTGTTGCGTCAGGAGCAACTATTTTGATAATTTCCGGCAATTTTGATATTTCGGTTGGAGCAATAATCGGCTTGACCGCTTCTGTCATGGCAATCATGATCAAAGCATCGGTTCCAATCTGGATTGTCGTGCTATGTGGAATTTCCATAGCAATTATATGTGACTTATTTGTCGGGGTTACATCCATAGTTTTCAAAGCACCCTCGTTTATTACTTCATTAGCGAGTTCAAGCATCTTTAGCGGTATTGCCCTAGCGATTACTTCCGCAACACTGCAGACAATTTTTGGTAAGTTTTCCTTTATAGGTTCGACTCGGGTATTTGGTGTAGTTCCGCTCATGTTTATTATTGGCATAGCGGTTTACCTAGTTGTTCATTTCATTCTGAAATTTACTCGATTTGGAAGACGAGTATACGCCGTCGGAAGCAATTCTCAAGCCGCATATCTTTCAGGAATAAATGTAAATGCCTCAAAATTGTTATTCTTTATCATTAATGGCCTCTTGAGTGGAATTGCTGCAATCATGCTTCTTTCTCGCATTGGAGCTGCTGGTGCTTCGACTGGAGCCGGNATAGAACTGCAGGCCATTGGAGCAGTCGTAATTGGNGGTACTCCAATTAGTGGCGGGAAAGGCGGAATTTTCGGCACATTTCTTGGGGTATTCCTTATGGGATTGATCTCAAACAGTCTCAATATGCTTCAAGCAACACCATATCTGCAGAATCTTGCGACTGGTGCCCTGATCATATTAGCAGTCGGTGTAAGCGCATTAAGCCGCCGGAATAGCAAAACAAGCTTATAGAATAATGNGTAAAGGAAGCGCACAAATGAGCAATNAGAAAAGCGATAATTCGTACGTAATATCGTCACAGAATTTCGAGAAAAAAAATTCTGAAATAAAACGCCAGTATCTTGAAATGAAGCGTTCGAATCCATCGTTGTTTGATCGTAAAATAGATCTCTCTTGGAGCATCTGGATGTTTGGTCTTGAACCGATCAACAAGAGCTTGAATCGGTTATCTCAAAATGGAATTGAATATGTAGAGCTCAAAGGGAATCACTGGACCAAAGATTCCGGCATGACAGCAATAGAGATGCACAACATACTTAAAGATTTTGCCATAAAGGTATCAGGCGCATGCGGCATGTTCTCGATAGAAAACGATCTATCGAGTCCGAGTCCATACTCCCGACAAAATGCAATTGATTATATACGTCGCGAACTTGATTTCCTTGCCGAGACAGGTGGCCATTATCTTATTGTAGTGCCGGGGGCGGTTGGTCATCCAAACGCATATGATGCATGGGATTTTAATCGTTCTGTCGATTCTCTCCGCAAGTGCGGCGATGATTTTGCTCGGACTGGCATATTGGCCGCGATAGAGCCAATAAGAGCGAGCGAAGTTAGCTTAGTTCACACAGTATCTGATGCCATTAAGTATATCGAAGCGGTAGATCATCCAGCAATTGGGCATATAAACGCAGATGTCTATCATATGTCTCTCGAAGAGAACAATATTGGTGAAGCAATTCTTTTAGCTGGGAAAAGACTTATCAACCTGCATCTGGCCGATACAAATCGGGATGCTTTGGGTACAGCCAATCTTGACCTTGATACTGTTATAATGGCTGCATACATTGCGGGGATGAATCAGAAAGGGCGGTTTCTAACGCCAGAGCCACTCGGCCCCTTCCCAAATCCTTATGTCCTTTCTAACAGCCCATGTAATTCGGAAATAATGGATAAGCTTGTGAAGGATACTGTTAGGTATTTCAAAGAAAGAGAAGAAATTGTCCGATCGATGGAATAGAAGAAGCGAATCCTCTTTTTCCAAGATATGTGGTATATTGAGTGCTCGTTTCCAATGGCTTTCGCATGAATATACGCAAGCGCAAATTTCTTCCCGTCCGCCAGCTNTCGAAAACGTGAGTATCCTAGCCCCCTGTCACAGCCTGAACTGCCTCCCTATGAGTGGACACAAAGGAGGGCAGTTCAAATCTAATAATGTGTCTACTTAAATGGGGTCAGCCCAAACTAAAACCGGAAGTGTATCAGCGATTGTGACAAGGGTCTGATAATTATTCGTATCATCCTTTGAAAACAGAAGAGGCCGTCCCCATGGGTGGCGGCCTTCNTTCATTTGGTGGCTTCAAGAGCCGTGTTAGCGGGTGCTAATTCCATTTCTTGGTAAGCTAATCATATGATATAATAGNTATTAGAATATGTCAAGAAAAATAATAACCATAAAGAGGAGGTCATCATGATCCGTTTCGCATTCGATATTGGGACGAATTCGATCGGGTGGGCAGTCATGGAACCCAATGAAAATGACACGAAGGTCTTCATGCTCGATATGGGTGTACGTATATTCAGCGATGGAAGAGAGTCTTCGACATCGGGCCAGCCTGGCGTTGGGACGAATTCGATCGGGTGGGCAGTCATGGAACCCAATGAAAATGACACGAAGGTCTTTATGCTCGATATGGGTGTACGAATATTCAGTGATGGAAGAGAGCCTTCGAAATCGGGCCAGCCTGGCGAACCGCTCAATC
>JGI24721J26819_10005732_pt1 | contig 12326 bp, 9 predicted proteins | sample YelNatPaOPGAMG01_FD_26819 | JGI IMG/M metagenome (IMG submission 26819)
GCCAGCTTCAGCAGGTGTTCTTGAACCTCTTCCTGAACGCCCGGGATGCGATGGAGAACGGCGGCACGCTTACCGTGCGCGCCTGGAGCGGGAACCGNGGCGTCGAGGTGGAGGTGGCCGACACCGGACACGGNATCGCGCCNGAGCATCTGCCCAAAATCTACGACCCGTTCTTCACCACTAAGGCGGCTCGCAAGGGCACGGGACTGGGCCTGTCGATCACCTACGGCATTGTGCGGGATCACGGCGGCGTCATCGACGTCGACAGCCGGCCTGGCGAGGGGGCGCGGTTCCATCTCGAGTTTCCTGCGTTGAGGAAGGCCGTGAATGCCTGAGACGGCCCCGGTTGAAGTTCCCCCAGTTTCCGCCCGGCGCGCCCGGATTCTGGTCATCGACGACGAAGCCGACATCCGGGAGAGCCTGGAGTATCTGTTGACCTCCGAAGGCTACGAGGTCGATACGGCGGGCGGGGGCAACGAGGGGCTGCGGAAGCTCGAGAAGGAGGACTACGACCTGGTCCTGCTGGACCTGATGATGCCCGACCGGCCGGGCATGGAGGTGCTGAGGGAGTTCCGGCAGAAGGACGCCGTCACGCCGGTCTTCGTGATCACCGCCTACGGGTCGGTCCCTGCCGCGGTGGAGGCGCTGAAGGCGGGCGCCAACGACTTCTTCGAGAAACCCTGGAAGAACGAAAAGCTCCTCATCGAGATCGAGCGGATGATCTCCAAGCGCCGGCTGGAGAACGAAAACCTCCAGTTGCGGCGGGCCCTGAAGAGCCGCTACAGCTTCCGCAATATCATCGGCAAGGGCGAGCGGATGGTGCGCATCCTGGACTTGGTGAGTCAGGTCGCGCCGAGCCGCTCGACCGTGCTGATTACCGGCGAGACCGGGACCGGCAAAGAGCTGATCGCCAAGGCGATTCACGCGCACTCGCCGCGGGCCGAGCACATGTTCGTCCCGGTCAACAGCGGATCGCTGCCGCCGGACCTGTTGGAGTCGACCTTGTTCGGCCACGTCAAGGGCGCCTTTACGGGGGCCATCACCGCCCGCAAGGGCTATTTCGAAATCGCCGACAAGGGGACGATCTTCTTCGACGAGATCGGCACGATCAGTCCCGAGATCCAGGCCAAGCTGCTGCGCGTCATCCAGGAACGGGAGTTCATGCCGCTGGGTTCCAGCGAGACGGTGCGAGTGGATGTGCGGATCATCGCCGCCACCAACGCCGATCTCAAGAAGCTCGTGGAGGAAGGGAAATTCCGCGAAGACCTCTATTACAGGCTAAACGTAATCAACATCGAGCTGCCTCCGCTGCGCGAGCGCAAAGAGGACATCCCGGCGCTGGTCGAACACTTCTTTGACAAGTACTCCAGGGAGAACGAGAAGTTCTTGGGACCGGATGGGCGTTCGATCCTGCGTTTTGAACCGGAAGCGATGCAGGTTCTGATGGAACATAGCTGGCCCGGCAACGTGCGGGAACTGGAGAACGTCGTGGAGCGGGCGGTGGTGCTGGCGACCGGGCCGGAAGTGCCAGTATCCGTGCTCCCCGATTATCTCCTTCAGGGAGCGGGCCTGGGGATCCGCCGGGACACCGGCGGCGGCCTGCCCCCCGACGCCTCGCTGTTCGAAATCGTGGCCGACTACGAGCGCCGCGTCATCCTCGAGCATCTGGAAAAGGCAGGCTGGAGCCAGACTGAGGCGGCGCAGAGCCTGCGGGTGCCGCTTTCCACCCTGAACCAGAAGATTAAGCGGCTCAACATCGAGATCCGCAAGAAGAGCGAAGCGGCGCGCGCCGACAAGAGCTGAGGGCGCGGCCGGAGGGCTCAGGCCGAGCTGCGGCGGCGCAAGAGATCAACGGACCGCTCCGGACATCGCCCGAGAGGCCCATGCCACGACGGGCGGGCGCCAGACCGCAGCCGGTAGAATCAAGAGGATCATGAGCCAAACCTACAATCCGATCATCGTTGCCCTGGACCTGGACTCCGCCGGGGAGGCCCGCAACCTGGTGGAGCGCGTCGGAGATGCCGTCGATTTCTACAAGGTTGGCCTGGAACTGTACGCCGCGGCCGGGATGGAGTTCGTCCGGGAGCTGATCGCCGCCGGCAAGAAGGTCTTTTTGGACCTGAAATGCTACGACATCGGCGAAACGGTCAAGCGGGCCACGGCGCAGGTGGCCAAAAGCGGCGTGAGCTTCCTGACGGTGCACGGCAGCGGCGCGGTGATGCGGGCGGCCGTGGAGGGACGCGGAACGGGCGGGCTGAAGTTGCTCGGGGTGACGGTGCTGACGAGTTTCGACCAGGCCGATCTGGCGGATCTGGGCTACCCTTGCAGCGTGCGCGAGCTGGTCGCGCTACGCGCGCGCAAAGCGATGGAAGCCGGACTGGATGGCCTGGTGTGCTCGCCGCAGGAAGTGGCCGAGGTCCGGAGGATCACCGGGCCGCAGGCCATCCTGGTGACTCCGGGCGTGCGTTCGGCTGGAGCATCGAAGGGCGATCAGAAGCGGGTGGCGACGCCGGCGGAGGCGCTCCAGAACGGGGCCGACTACCTGGTCATCGGCCGACAGGTGACGCGCGCGGCGGATCCGCGGAGCGAGGTTCTCCGCATCTGCGATGAGATCCGCGGGCATGTCAAAATGAAGCTGTGACTGGTCACGAAACCCGCCGGAAATTCCTGGACTTTTTCGCCGCACGGGGGCACCGGGTGGTGCCTAGCTCCTCGCTGGTTCCAGCCAACGACCCCACGCTGTTGTTCACCAACGCCGGGATGAACCAGTTCAAGGACGTGTTCCTGGGGCTGGAGAAGCGGGACTACACGCGGGCGGCCTCCTCGCAGAAATGCGTGCGCGCGGGGGGCAAGCACAATGACCTGGACAACGTCGGCTACACCCGCCGCCACCACACCTTCTTTGAGATGCTGGGCAACTTCTCCTTTGGCGATTACTTTAAGGCGGACGCCATCGCTTTCGCCTGGGAGCTGATCACCAAAGAGTTCGGCTTGCCCAAAGACCGGCTGTACTTCACCGTGTTCCGGGAGGACGACGAGGCGGAGCTGTTGTGGCAGAAAGTGACCGGCGTTTCCAAGAGCCGGATCTTCCGCCTGGATGAGAAGGATAACTTCTGGCAGATGGGCGAGACCGGTCCTTGCGGCCCTTGCTCCGAGATCCACTACGATCTGGGACCGGAGGCGAGCGAGCCGGGCCACGAGAACGAGGAGTTTCCGAGCGACTGCGGCGGCCGCTACGTCGAGATCTGGAACCTGGTCTTCATGCAGTTCAACCGGGACCTGAACGGCGTTCTGACGCCCTTGCCTCGTCCCTCCATTGACACCGGAATGGGACTGGAACGGATCGCGGCAGTGCTGCAAGGCAAGCTGTCCAATTTCGACTGCGACCTTCTGGCGCCGATCATCCGGCGCGCCGCGGAGATCTTCGGAACGGCCTACGGAGAAGACCCGCGCATGGACGTCGCGCTGCGCATCGTGGCCGATCACAGCCGGGCGGCGGCGTTCCTGATCCACGACGGCGTGACCCCTTCCAATGAGGGACGCGGATATGTTCTGCGAAAAATCATGCGGAGGGCGCTTCGGCATGCGCGCATGCGCGGCGTGCAGGAGCCGTTTCTCTACCAGTTGACGGGTTTCGTCGCCGAGCTGATGCAGCCCGCCTACCCCGAACTCATGGAGAGCGTACCGCGGGTGGCGCGGGTGGTCAAGGACGAAGAGCACCGCTACCAGTCCACCTATCAAGTGGCCGAGAAGGTCTTCCACGACGAGGCCCGCGCCGCCACGGGCGGTGTCCTGCCCGGCGCGGCGGCGTTCAAGCTGTACGACACCTTCGGCCTGGCGCTGGACGAGCAAGAAGAGATGGCGCGGGAGTACGGGCTCCTCATCGACCGGCCAGGCTTCGAGCGCGAAATGGAGCGCCAGCGGGAGCGCGCGCGAGCGAGTTGGAAAGGCGCTCAGGCGGGCCAAATTATTCCGGTGTACCAGGATCTGGCCGAGAAGCGGCGCACCAAATTCGTCGGCTACGAAATGCTGGAAGACCCCTCCTGCCGCGTGGTGGCTCTCGTAGCGGACCAAAAGCTGATCGACGCCGTCGAGCCGGGCCAGCGGGCGGAGCTGATCCTGGATGAGACGCCTTTCTACGCCGAAGCAGGAGGGCAGGTCGGAGACAAGGGCAACCTTTACTCGGCCGAGACCGGGCGCCTTGTGGCTCGGGTGGAGAACACCTACCCGGCCATCGCCGGTTTGACGGCCCACCGGATTCTGGCCGTGGAAAGGATCCGAACGGGAGAGGTGCTGCGCGCGGAAGTGGACCGCGCCGCGCGGCTGGCTACGATGCGGAACCACACGGCGACGCACCTGTTGCACGCCTCGCTGCGGATGGTGTTGGGGCCGCACGTCAAGCAGGCGGGCAGCGTCGTGGAGCCGTCGCGGCTCCGGTTCGACTTCACGCATTACGCGGCAATGGATCCCTCCGAACTGGAAGAGGTGGAGCGGCTGATCAACGAGCAGATCCTGCGCAACGCCGAGGTCCAAACCGAGCTGATGGAGCTGGAACAGGCCGTGAGCAGCGGCGCCATGGCCCTGTTCGGCGAAAAGTACGGTGATGTGGTGCGCGTGGTCAGCGTGCCGGGCTTCAGCAAGGAACTGTGCGGCGGCACCCACGTGCGCCGCACCGGCGACATCGGCCTCTGCAAAATCGCCGCCGAGGGAAGCATCTCAGCCGGCGTGCGGCGGATCGAGGCCGTCACCGGCGAAAACGCTCTGCGGCGGTTCCAGCAGGCGGTTCAGACGCTGGGGCGGATGTCCCAGTTGCTGAAGACGCCGGAGGCCGAGCTGGCGGACCATCTGGAGAAGCTGCTGGCCGAGCAGAAGGCCCTCGAGCGCCAGATCGAAATGCTTAAGGCCAAGGCTGCGCAGGCGCAGTTGAGCGAGCTGGAGCCTCGGGCGCGCACGCTGAAGGGCGTGAAGGTGCTGGCGGGGCGGGTGGACGGCCTGGACCGCCAGCAGATGCGTTCGCTCGCCGACGCTCTCCGGAACAAGTGGAAGACCGCGGTGGTGGTGCTGGCCTCGGCGCAGGACAGCTCCGTGGCGATCGTCTCCGCCGTGACCAAAGATCTTACCGCGAAAGTGCACGCCGGAAAGCTGGCCGGATGGCTGGCCCAAAACCTGGGGGGCAAGGGCGGAGGCCGGCCCGATCTGGCCGAGGCCGGCGCGAAGGACGCCGCCCGGCTGGACAGCGCGCTCGAAAGCGTCTACGCCCAGGTCGAGGAGATGCTGTGAGCGGATACGACGTTGTGGTGGTGGGCGCCGGGCCGACCGGTTTGGCTTGCGCGATCGAGTTGAAGCGCCGCGGCCTGCGGGCCGTGGTGATCGACAAAGGCTGCATCGTCAACTCGATTTATAACTACCCCACCAACATGGTTTTCTTCACCACGCCCGAGCTGCTCGAGATCGGCGAGATTCCCATGACCTCGCTGGGCGAGAAGCCCACCCGGCTGGAAGCCTTGAAGTACTACCGGCGCGTGGCGGGCTACTACGGTTTGGAGATCCGCCAGTATGAGCTGGTCGAAAAGATCACCGGCGAAGACGGCTCGTTTGTGACTCACACGGCCGCCGCCAACGGCCAGCCGCGGCAGTACGCGTCGCGGAAGGTCGTTCTCGCGATGGGTTACTACGATGTGCCGAACTTACTAAATGTCCCCGGCGAGGACCTGCCCAAAGTAACGCACTATTACAAGGAAGCCCATCCTTACTACGATCAGGACGTGGCGGTGATCGGCGGAGAAAACTCGGCGGCGATCGCGGCGCTGGAGCTGCACTGGGCCGGGGCGCGGGTGACGCTGGTGCATCACGGGCCCGGCGTCGGCGAACACGTTAAGTATTGGATCAAGCCCAACCTGGAGAACCGCATCGCCGGCGGCGAGATCCGGGCGTATTTCCGTTCGCGGGTCACGGAAATCGGGCCGGATTGGATCCGGCTTTCGACGCCCGAAGGCGAGCTCCGGTTGAAGAACGACTTCGTGCTCGCCATGACCGGCTACCGGCCCGATACCCGGTTTCTGGAAGCGCACGGGATCCGGTTGGACGAACAGGGACGGCCGCGGCTGGACCCCGAGACCCTGGAAAGCGAGCGCAAGGGCATCCATCTGGCGGGGGTTCTGGTGGCGGGGATGCACACCAACGAGATCTTCATCGAAAACGGCCGCTTTCACGGGCGGCAGATCGCGGAGGCTCTGAAGCGCAGCCTGGGGGCTGGCCGCGGAGGCGCGCAGGGCGCCCAAAATCCCTAATCTTCCGGCGCTCGCTTGAGTGGTGATATCCGCAGCCGCAGGCGCCGGGAATCACAAGGGGACGCCGAGCAGGCGGCAGTCGGACTCCACCATCTCCCGCACCAGCTCTTCAAATGGAATGCGGTAGTCCCAGCCTAGCTTGGCCTTGGCCTTGGAGCAGTCCCCCAGCAGCGCATTGACCTCGGCCGGGCGGTGCAAAGCGGGATCGGGGACGACGTAATCCCGGTAGTCCAGGCCGGCGATGGAAAAGGCCAGCTCCGCAAACTCCCGCACGGAATGGTTCTCGCCGGTCGCGATGACATAGTCGTCCGGCTCGGGCTGCTGGAGCATCATCCACATGGCTTTGACGTACTCGCGGGCGTGGCCCCAGTCGCGCCGGGCCTCCAGATTGCCGAGGCGCAGCTCGCGGGCCCGTCCGGCGCGGATGCGGGCGACGCCGGAGGAGATCTTGCGGGTGACGAACTCAAAGCCGCGGCGCGGCGACTCATGGTTGAAGAGGATCCCGCTTGAGGCGTGCAGGCCATACGCTTCGCGGTAGTTGCGGGTCAGCTCATAGCCGGCGACCTTGCTGATGCCGTAGCTCGAGCGGGGGTGAAAACGGGTCAGCTCGTTCTGGGGCACCTGCTCGGCGCGGCCAAACATCTCGCTCGATCCGGCGAAATAGAAGCGGCAGGCGGGCGCCAGGTTCTTAATGGCAGCCAGCAGGTAGTGCGTGCCGTTGATGTTGACATTCAGCGTGGAGAACTCATCATCGAACGAGTAACTGACGAAACTTTGAGCCGCTAAGTGGTAGCACTCATCCGGCCGCACCTTCTCCACCACCTGATGGAGGCTGGCGTAGCTTTCCAGCGAGGCGGCGTGCAGCACGATGCGGTCCAGAACCGCGGTAAGCCGCGAGAGGCGGTGCTCCGGGTCTTCCAGGGCCACGCGGCGGACAACGCCGTGAACCTCGTAGCCCTTCTCTAAGAGAAACTCAGCCAGATAGGAGCCGTCTTGGCCGGTGATGCCGGTGATCAGCGCGCGTTTTGCGGCCATAGACCCAAAATGGTAGCACGCGGCTGGACGAGGCTTGAGAAGCAGTCACTCGTAGCGCAACGCTTCGGCGGGGTCCAGGCGAGCGGCGCGGATGGCGGGGAAAAGACCGCTGGCGAGCCCCGTGAGAACCAGCGCGGCGGCGGAGACGGCCAAGGTCAGAGGGGTGATGACAAGGCGGATGTCGCCCCGTCCGGTGGTGTCCTCGTAGGCTTCCCCGACGAAGGAGATGGGGCCAATCACGGCCGAAAGAACGTATGACAAGATGACGCCAATCAGACCGCCCGCCAGGGTGAGGGCCAGAGCCTCCGCCAGGAACTGTCGGCGGATGTGGCAGCGGCGGGCGCCCAAGGCGCGGCGCATTCCGATCTCGCGGACGCGCTCGTCGACGGTGACCAGCATGATGTTCATGACGCCGACGCCCCCGATCGCCAGCGTGAGACAGCCAATGAAGGTGAGCAGGCCCTGGAGGCCGATTAGGATGCCGTCAATCAGGGGGCGGTATTCCTCACGGCCGAACATCCGTATGGCCCGCTCATCGGTGGGCAGGAAGCGCTGGCGCTTGGCGATGGCGGCGCGGACTTGCTGCATGGCGCGGGCTTCGTACGCGGGAGCCACGGGGGTGAAGACGATTACGTTGGCGTAGCGCGTCTCCCAGAGGAAGCCTGCCGTGCTGTACGGGATGAAAGCGCACTGGTTGTCGGGGCTGAAGTAGCTGCTGTCTTGCATCTTGCTCTCCAGTACTCCCACCACGGTGAAGCGCAGGCCCCCGATGGTGAGGGTTTGATCCACAGCCGGCCGCCCGCCGAACAGTTTCCGGTAGAGCTTTTCGCCCAACACCACGACGCGGCGGCGCTCGGACTCGTCCTCGGGGCTCAACCAGCGGCCTTCAGCAGGTATCTGGTTGCGCATTTCGCCGTAATCGGGGCAGACGGCGCGGACCGCGGCGTTCGCCAGGCGGTCAGCGTAGGTCATGGGGAGCCAGCGCACGCCTTCCAGGCACGCTTTGCTGACCAAAGGGGCGTCCTGCCGGATGAACTCCACGTCCTCGCGCTCGAAGCGGATGATCTTGCCGGCGCGCTCCCCGCCGGCCTGCTGGCTGGTCTGGCCCGGCCAGGCGATGACGGCGCTGCGGCCGATGGCATAGAAGGTGTCCAGCATGATGCCGCGCAGGCTGGAGCCGTAAGCCACCAGCAGGGAAACGGAGACGATTCCCCAGGCGATGCCTAGCAGTGTGAGGAAACTGCGCAGAGGGCTGCGGCGGAGCGAAAGCCACGCCTGCCAGAGGATCTCGCCCAACACGCCGCTATCCTCCAGCCTCGTAACGCAGAGCCTCGATGGGGTCGACAGCGGCAGCCCGGCGGGCCGGGTACAGAGCTGAGAGAACCGCCACCAGGCCCAGCAGCGCGAAGGAAAAGACAGCGGGTTGCCAGCCAGGCCGCATCCCGTCAAAGAAGCGGGGCATGGGCAGCAGATTCACCAGCGCACAGACTCCGTAGGCCAAGCCCATGCCGAGCAAACCGCTGAGGAAAACCACGATGACCGTCTCCAGAAAGAACTGGCGGACGACGGCGCGCGGCGTGGCCCCAACCGCCAGCCGGAGGCCGATTTCACGGGTGCGCTCGCGCACGGCGACCAGCATGACGTTCATGACGCCGATTCCGCCCAAAAACAGAGTGGTAATGCCTACGGCGGTCATGAAGTACTCCATGCCGTCGAAGATCTTGCGGACGTTCTTGGCGTTCTTGACGGTGTCCCAGATGGCGGCGGCTTCTTCATCGAGCGGGTCGAAGCCGTGCCGGCGGGCCAGGGCGCGGACGGCCTGAGCGCGGCAGGCCTCATGCTGCTCCAGAGACTTGGGCGTGACCAGCAGCCGGTCCACGCTGCGGCGAGTGTAGGGAGGCTTGTTAGGAAAGTCCCGCAGGACGGTTTGGAAGGGGATGAAGATCTTGTTCACGTCGAAGCCGTCGTAGCTGGAGTTCTGCTCCTTGCGCTGCATGACGCCGATGACGGTGTAGGGGAAAGCGCCGAGGTGGATCGTGGCGCCGAGAGCAGGGCGGTTACCGAACAGTTGCTGCTTGGCCTCGGTGCCGAGAAAGGCGACACGGCGAGCCAGGGCATCGTCCTCCCAACTGTAGAAACGCCCCTCGGCCACGGGAATGCTGCGGATGGAGGCGAACGGCGGATGAGACCCGGTCACCAGCAGAGAGGCGCTGTTGTACGAACTCCGGACGGGGACGGTGTTGCCCTGTTCAGGCACAACCCATTCGCAATCCGGTGAGGATTGCTGGATGTAATGGTAGTCGTCCGCATCCCACATCAAGGTGCGGCCTGCGCGCATGCCGCCGGCTTGAAGACTGGTCCGGCCGGCGTTGATGATCATGATGTTCTTGCCGAAGGTTTCGCTGTTCTTGCGCTGGCCCTCGCGCAGGCCCTCGCCCGCGGCCACCATCAGGGTAATGGCGATCACGCCCCAGGCGATGCCGAACATGGTGAGTCCGGTGCGGAGCTTGTGGGCCCACAGCGTGCGGAGCGTGTCGGTGAGCAGATCGCGGAACGTCATACGGCAGTCCGGCGCGCCAGCGCCCCGTGGCCTATTGAAGGATCACTTTGTCGCCCGGCTTCAAGCCGGCCACCAGCTCGGTCTTGACCCCGTCGGAGATGCCGAGTTTCACCGGAACCTTGCGGCGTCCCTTCTCAGCGGTTGGATCCGGGACCTCGACGGAGGGATTTCGCTGGCGGTCATAAATCACAGCGCCTTCGGGGATCAGCAGCACGTTCTGCTTCTCCTCGAGAATGATCTCGGCGTTAGCGCTCATGTTGGCCTTGAGCTCGCCGGTGGGGTTCTTGATGGAGACGCGGACCTCGAACGTCGTGACGTTATCCTTCTCGACGCCGAGCGGGGCGATCTTGGTCACCTGGCCTTCAAACTTCTTGTCTTTGAACGATTCGACCACGATGCGGGCGTGCTGCCCCAAGTACACCTTGCCGATGTCGGCCTGGTCGACCTTGCCGAGCACATAAACGTCGCCGATGTCGCCCAGCGTCATCACCAGCGTGGCCTGAGAACCCAGCACGAGGATGGAGCTGACCGCATCGCCGACCTCCACATTGCGGGACAACACCAGCCCGTCCATTGGGCTGACGATGGTGGCGTTGCGCAGATCCTCCTCGGCTCTCTCCAGAGCGGCCTTGGCCTGGGCCACCTGAGCCTTTGCGCGGGCGATTTCCGCGCGGGTGACGGCGACGCTGCGCAGGGCCGAGGCTTGCTTGTTTAGCGCCAGTTGGTAGGCTTTCTCCGCATCTTCGAGTACGGCCCGGGCAATGAGCCCCTCGCCGTGGAGCTTGCGGGCGCGCTCCATGTTGGCGCGCAGGAACGGCAGATCCGGCCCTTCCGCGTCGACTTTGTTCCGTTCGTGAGCGGCCAGGGCGGACTCCTCCGCGGCTTGAGCCGCCGCTAGCGCGGCGCTCGCTTCCCGAACCCGGGCTCGGAGTTCTTCCTTGTCCAGTTCCACGAGAACCTGTCCTTGCTTGACCCAGTCCCCGTAATCCACCAGGATGCGCTCGACGATGCCGCTGGCCTTGGACTTAACCTCCACCTTAGACCGCGGCTGGATCTTGCCCGTGGCGACCACGGAACGCGCGATGTTGCCCTGGGTGACCTCAGCGAGTTTGGAGGGGTCAATGGCGTTGTTCGGGCGCAGGCTGGCGCGCAGGGCGAAGAAGGCCCCTACGAGTACCACCGCGGCGCCCGCCGTCCAGAAAACCCGGCGGCGCCGGCGCCCGTTTTTGCTGTTTCTCCCATTACTGGCCATGAGTTGATCGCCTTTCCAATGAGGGATCCGGGACGACGCTCCCAAGCCAGATATACGCAGCAGCCCGGGAAAGGTTCCAAAAGCAGGGCAGAGCGGGCAGGCGGCCGTTCGAGCGGGATCGCGGAAGTGGATTGCGGATGTGACATTTCCGCAAAAACCCTAAAGCGTGCCGGGGAAGTTTCCGATGGAAGGAGTGCGGCTCGGGATTGCAGTCAAACGCCAAGACGAGCCGCAGAGAATCCCGGCGGAGAAGGCCGGCAGGAAGCCGGAGACGTTCGGGGTGTCGGACCAGCGGCGTGAGGGCGGTTGGGACTCACAGAGCGCGAGCTATGTCCGAAGGATGGCGATGGAGGCCGGACGGGAATTGACAGGAGCCGGAAGGGCATGTTAGAAGTACAGACACCAACGCACGCGCAATCTCGTTTTAGGAGACGGTTTTCATGGATCGTCCGGCGCTTGCGTTGTGTCTTCTTTTTGCCCTCTGTTTCCCCGTTCTGGCGGCCGAACCGGTTGGTGTATTGCAAGGGGTAGGGGTGTTCCAGTTGGACGGCAATCCGGTCGCGGGACATGCCACCTTGTTGGACGGCAGCCGGGTGGAAAGCAGCGATTCGGGCGCGGAGCTGCGCTTGAACTCCGGGAGCCGGCTGTGGCTGTATACGAATTCCGCTGGCCGGGCTTACGCCCGGCGGCTGATTCTGGAACGCGGCGCGGGCCAGTGGGAAAGCCCGGAAGGGTTCGTACTCGAGGCTGGAGGCCTGCGCATCCTGGCCGAAGGCGGCCGGGCGGCGGGCCGGATCGCGCTTGTGGGAGGGGGGCGGATTCAGGCGGTGGCCGACTCGGGCGTGCTGCGGGTGACGAACTTCGCCGGAATCACCGTAGCCCGCATGCGCACGGGCATGGCGCTGGAGTTTGAGCCGCAACAGAAGCCGGCCGTGGAACCGCCTTTCGAGATTACCGGGTGTTTGGAACGGCGTCCGGGAGGATATGTGCTTGCCGATCCGGTGACAGGCGTTGTGGAGGAGGTTCGAGGCGAGCGGCTGGACCAAGAGGTCGGGAATGTGGTGGAGATCACCGCTCGCCTGCTGCCCGGCGTGAAGCCCATCGAAGGGGCCATGGAAGTGATTCAGGTGCTGCGCCTGCGGCGGGTGTCCCGGGGNTGTCCGGTAGCTGCGGCGCCGGCGGCGCCTCC
>JGI24721J26819_10005749_pt1 | contig 12306 bp, 12 predicted proteins | sample YelNatPaOPGAMG01_FD_26819 | JGI IMG/M metagenome (IMG submission 26819)
TCTGAAAGCTTTACTTTGGCAGGGATGGATTATAATAGCCATATTCAGGTTTGAATTTTTTATTATACGCTTGATTATTAAACATGAAATTTAAATCTTCTGCGTATGTCCATAAAATAAAAATCACAATCTTAATAGAATATGAATAAATTAGTAATCATGGAACCATTTTATTTCAGATCTTATTACTATTGCATAAAAGGCGTTGCGCACGACAGGAAAGAACTTGAAAGCGAACTGAAACGGCTTAAGGATTTGGACCCGGGTTGTGTCCAGTATCATCTTGGACAGAGGCACATATCAAACTGGCTAAGATCAATAGGGGAGGCAGATCTGGCCGATCGTCTAGAATCAGCTGTTACTGTGGATCAGGCACTGGCTATTCTATCAAAACCAAAAAGTACTTCCAGAACTAAAAAGCCATCAGCAGGAGAAAAATCTTCCAGTCCCAGATCCATGGGGACGGCCAGACAGACGACAAGAAAGACCACAAAGTAATACTCTTATTTTAAAAACCATATTAATGTAATGTACAAAGACACAAAGGACAACGATTTAGAGTTAGTTAAGAGGAAATTGCAATCCATCCCATAACTGCAATAGGCATTTGTTGTTGAAATCCTTTAAAAAAATATATTCANGCNGTATATNGGNTAAATATGGCAACCTTGTACAATCTGAAATGCCCCAAATGCGGTAAAGAGTTTCAATTCAAATACAGCGAAATTAACTCATTCTCTGACCTTGGTATTGTTTTCAGATATGGACCCCACTCCTTTTCTGTTAAATGTCCACAGTGCCGGAAGAGGACCAGATTTAACGTTACTGATGCTGACAGGGCAGACAATGATCAGAACAATCCCTAAACTGAATCATTCAAAGGATTTTAGAATAGAGATGTATTGTTAACAACTAAGGTATAAAATAAACACCTGAAATATAAGTATACGAGTTTTAGTATTCTATGGGGATAGAATGTCGGTGACATAAAAAATGGCATTTATTGACGATCTGGCAATGGAACTGTTTACTCTGACTTTAGTGGGTATAGTTTCAGTGTACATGACGGCATCAGTTTATCTTGAATACAGGAGAAACGGTGCAAAGAATATCGAGGAGATACTTAAACCGGGGGTATTTCCTCTTGGAGTGCTGGGAGTCGTGATCCTGATAATGGGATTTTATGGGGAAATGACATGGCCGCTTCCGGGCAGCTATAACATCCTCTTCTTCGACCCTTACATGTTTATTGGAATGATTCTGGTTATGATGGCAATAGCAATAGGATACAAGCAGAAACTTCAGTACGTCGGGATACTTGCATTCTTCGCGGGTATCATAGCAATCTACTATGGTTCCAATGCATACATTGATAAGATGACATCCAGTCCTATTGCAATGCTTGGCCTTTACATAGCCTTTGGTCTGACTGGGATATTCACATTTCCTACAACACTCATATACGACATGCTTCCGGGAAGAGACAAAGTCTCAAAGGGATGGACTGTCATACTGGTACTGTTCTGGATTGGTCTAATAGTATCAGCGGTACTTGCTGCAATAACAGCTATTGAAGCTGTTCCACAGCACCTTCTCGCACCTCCATAATTTTTTTTACTTATTTTTTATAACCAGTATTTTTCTATTTTTTTAAAAATTGTCAAATCAATTTGTTTTATAAGTATATAATGTATTTAGCCTTAGATCACAGGAAAAATTCAGTATGGAAAAATGTAGGCTTTGCGAAAGAGATCTGGGAGAAGACAGTTATCTTCTGGGGAACGAACATTATCATTTTACATGCGGTTATGATACGATACGTGAACTGAAAGAAGCGGCAGTAAATTATGCTTTCAAGATGAACAGTTTCGTTGCACTTGGAATATCGCTGGTCAACAGAGAATTTCTCCTGAATCTCTTTTCAAACAATTTCAGGGAGAATGAAACAATAAGTTCAGAATTTAATGTGGGGCTTTGGAGAACAAATTCACCCAGCATAATAATAATGCCTCCTGACTCACCAAAACCCACTAAAATAAGGCCTGTACAGGGAGGTGTCTCAGTTGGAAATATAAATTTTCCAGTTGCAGGCACAATAGGAGGGGTAGTGATTATCGATAATGAATTCTGCATACTTTCATCGGGAAGAGCTCTTGCACCCGAAAATTTTGAATTGAGAGATGAAGTTTCCCAGGATGCCTTCTTTGACGGTGGAAACGAAAAGGACGTAATAGGTTTCCTGAGTTCCACAGCACTTCCGGCAAGGGGAAACTCAAACACCATGGACTGTGCAGTGGCAGTTGTTTATGAGGACGTTGGGGTGGCTGGCAGAATAGTTAGAATAGGAAACATAGGGGACACAGCTGAACCTTTCCTAGGCATGAAGGTTATGAAAAGGGGAAGAACAACTGATACTACATACGGCGTTATAATTTGTACAGATGCCACTGTATCCGTAATATACCCATATGGGGAGCGGATTTTCCGAGACCAGTTCATAGTTGCGAAAGAGAGGGCAAACTTTGCACTTGCAGGTGACGAAGGTGCATTTGTACTGGACGAAAATAAAAATGTGGTTGGGATAATACTTGCTTCTTCAAATGATATAACAGTTGTGTCACCAATTGTACCTGTCCTTGAAAGATTCGGTGCAAGGTTATTAAGAAGATGATAATCTGAACGCTGCAGTTAATAAACTCTTATTGCATTTGATATTTCAATAAGTGGAAGTTCGGCAATAAAAGCGCCTGAAAAATAATGAAACATATTCTAGATTTAGCCGGATCTATGAAAAACGTTACTCCTGAAAAATATATCTATTGTGACTCAGCTGCATTTAAATTGAAAAATGTTGTATTGAAATATTGAAAATTATTCAAAGATCGAGTCAAGATCAGGCATGGGAGTTTTGGGATTGTATTCTTTCATGGTATTATATATTGCGTTGAGGGCTTTCAATATGTCTTCCCTGCTCACCCATCCCATATGTCCAATTCTGAAATATTTCCCTTTCAGGTCTGGATGGACTCCGGCTGCAAATTCCACTCCATATTTGAGTGCATTCTTCACGAAGGTATCAGCATCTATGTCCCCGGTCATAACGCCTGTTACAGTACTGCTTTCATAACCTTCCTGGGCCACAATTCCAAGGCCCATGGATTTAATGCCTAATCGCAGAGTTTTGGAGAGTTTGGCATGTCTCTCGGCCCTCTTTTCCATGGTCTCCTCCCTGATTCTTGCGAAAGCATTTCTTAGAGAAAAGATAACGCCTATTGGGGGTGTAGCAAAGTAACCACCTTTTCCCTCAAGTGATGTCTCCATCACGGGCTTCCAGTTCATAAGGTTCGTTACATATCCAGATATATTCTCCTCAGAGTATTCCTGAAAAAGTCTCTTTTTAACTACCAGCAGTCCGGCTCCAGGGGGGGCACCAATAGCTTTCTGCGAAGCAGTCATATATATGTCAATATCCCACGCCGAAGCCTTAACCATCTCTCCCCCGACACTGGCAACCCCGTCCACAACAATAATATCACAGTGTTTTCTGAATACGGCTGCATATTTCTCTATTGGGAACCTTACTCCGGTGCTGGTTTCAACATGAGTAGATATGATCATTTTGTAATGCCCTTTGTCCAGCGCTTTCATGATATCATCTTGGGATACACAGTAGCCAGCACGGGATTTTAAAATGGTCAGTTCAACGTCATATCTGCTGAATATTCCCTCCCAGCGGTTACCAAAAACACCATTGCTAATAACCAGAACCCTGTCCTTTCTCTGCAGAAATGTGGTTACAGATTCCATGGCAGTTGTTCCACTTCCAGGAATAATAAAGGGCAGATAGCTTTCATCACAGCCCATTACATAAGTGAGTCCTTTTAAGGCTTCGCTCATTGCAGACTTGAATTTCTCGGAGGCGAAACCCTGATCAGGACAGATGCCAGCCAGCTGTACCTCATAATCTCCTATGGACGGACCCACATGCATTAATGTAGTTTTAACCATGTTTGCCTATTTAATTCTCCTATTTACGGATATTCCATAGTGAATGATACCCCAGTCATGGGGGATGTGAAATAATAACTTCAGAACATTGAATGGTACCATAAATGCTGTTGGATAATCATAGTGGCATCAGGCACCATAATTGCGCTGAATCTCAACAATACAAATGTGCCTGTAAAGAGTTCAAAAGTTCTGGACACCAAAAGAATCAAAGCTGTATATAAAAATAATTCATGATTAAACAGCTTTTTAGCTGAGTAAACGACTTCAGGCAGTCAGGAATCAACCATGAGAAGTATTTATAGACAAGTTGGGATCAGGTTTGAATGGTTCAGGTCAAGCTCAAGGGCAGGATTGAGAGCCTATATAAGGTAAGGACTGTTTTTGCCTTTGCATTTATAATTACGTTTCTGACCAGCAACCAGTATATCAAGTTCTACGAATTACCAGANGTTTCCGGAAGATTTGTCANATTCTTTTCGCAGACATCTCTCCTTGGTGTGTANGCCAGCCTCATAGGTTTGCTGCTCGCTGCTTATGCAGTTCTAATAACAATGATACCAAACTTCTCTTCAGACAGCCTCAAACAACCCATATTTGGGCAGGTAAACAGACTNTTTCTNTACACNATTCTTAATGGAATAATATTGATGATAGTTGATTTCACAAATGGAATTATACCTGACAACAGCATCCCTCTCTTCCTGGACATTGAAATTTTCTTCTTCATTTCTCTGCTTTCCGGGCTCATTTTCTGTGTCCTTGCACTTTCAGACCTATTTGGAATTGTAAGGCGCAGAGGCGAAAGATAGGGTAACTTTAAGCAATAATCCGCCGATTTAAAGGTTTCCAGTAAAGGAATCCATATTTCAGGAGGATTGGAAATCATGAATGCCTTTGAATTATGACAATATGTAATCAATTCAAACGAAAACAATCATCCATAACCCATCCATTGTGAAGAAACAGTAAACTCCAATGCTTCATCAGGTTGTTATATGGCTTTTCACTGCACAATTCTAGGGTCAAAGTTGCTATAGTGGTCTGTGAGATAATTGAATTGCCCTTTTCCACAAACAGGACACTCAGGGTTCCTGAGAGCGTTGATACTTTCCAGTTTCATGTCCCACGCGTCCAGGAAATGGATATCGCCGGAAACATCATCACCCTTCAGTATCCTCAGTCCAAGGACATATGCAAGGGAAGCAACTGTGGAGGGCACTGAATTCAGGACTCCTATCTGGGAACAGGTCTGCTGAGGGCCTTCAAGATCCGGCATGAAGCATGCATAACATGATGTTCTTCCCGGCACTATGGCCTTGAACTCACCATACGTTTCAATAGCCGATGAAAATACCCAGGGTTTTCCGGTTTTCACACTTATGTCATTTATAATCCTCCTGGTTGTGATATTATCGGTCCCATCGAAGATGAGATCAAACTCCCCAGCGTGTGACAGTGCGAATCCGGAATCGAATACTGTGTCGTAGGTTGCAACCTTAATATCACGATTAATTTTTTTAAGGTAATCGGCAGTTGCTGCCACCTTTTTCTTCCCAATGTCTTCAATGAAATACTGCTGCCTCTGAATATTTGAAAGGCTCACAACATCCGGATCAACAATGGAAATATCCGAAACTCCAGATTCTGCGAAAAGCCTGGCAGCAGTGCTTCCCGTGCCTCCAAGCCCAACCACCATTACCCTGCTGCCGGCGATCCTTTCCAGATCGGTCTGATTGAACCGGCTGAGCACGAGATGCCTTGCATGATATAGATAATCCATGAAGGTTAATTCCACTGGAATTAAAGGTTTAACTCATTTTTATGCAAATCCTCATTTGAGGAAAAGCTCGTCATTTATATGGTAGGACGGGTAATTTTCCTTCAGGGCCTTCAATCCTGCAATTCCTATTTTCTTAATAATATCCTCAAAATCCTCGGGATTGTCCTTTGAAACTGCAATATAATAATCCTGTTTCAGGACAGGAATAAAATCCAGCCTGTATCTGGATGCAGTTTCAGCATTGCCTATGCCAGCGGGAATCCTTCTATTTCTCACTGCAAGGGCAATTGATCTGAGATCAGAGTATTCAACCCTCGAAACATGGGAACCGGCACTGTAATGCAGATGGGTGATGCATTGTTCTATAATATCTTCGGGATATGTACTGGCAGCTGGGATTCCCAAGACAGTTCCAATCTTGCTGCCCGATTTACCAGGTGGATCGTAATCCTCTTTTCTGAAGACAATCCCCAAATCTTCAGAGAAAATCCTGAAAAATTTATACTTCAGTTCAGTACCTGAAGGAGGTTTTGATTGGTATTTTAGCCTCAGTCCCATTAAATTGGCTGATCCATTCTCAAGGCACGCAAGTCCATCTTCATAGGATGTTCTGTAACACGAAACATAACTCCCGGAAATGCTGAATATTGTGTCCATAACTGGATCAATATGGCCCACAAGCATTCCACTGGATAAATAGGGCTCTTCGTTTAAGGATTGGATTGTAACATCCTCTCCCGGTTCCAGATATTCCTTATNTGAATCCACTGTTATTATGGCATCACTTTTGAGGATTCTCGATAAGGATCCGGATTCTCCTGTCAACGGGAATGCGTAAAGGCGGTCAGATCCGTATAGTATGGAAGGGATGAAATTTGTGCTCCCCTTTTTTATTGAGGTTCCCAGAGCAAGCTGGGCAACCAGTTCTTGATACAGACTTGGAAAGTGTGTAATTTCAAGAAGTTTTTCCAGAAATATTTTCGTAAAGGAGATGAATGCAGATACTGGAAAACCGGGGAGTCCAATCATAAACTTTTTTCCGTTCAAGGCAAAGAAAGTGGGTTTCCCTGGTTTCATATCTATGCCATGGAATACTATGCCTGGTGAATAGCTGGCAGCAATTTTCCCAATATAATCCATCTCGCCCGCAGACGATCCTCCAGTTGTTATGATAATATGATTCTCACTGAACGCCTTTTCAAGGATATTTTCTGTTTCTTTTTCATTGTCCGGAACTATACCATATGAAGTCGGAAGGAAAACGTTATATTTTTTCAATATCGCCATTATAAATGTGCTGTTTCCCTCATAGGACTGTCCGGGTTTAAGATCACTACCGGGACTTACAAGCTCGTTTCCTGATGACAGAATACCAACCCTGAGCTTACTGAGCACATTGACTCTCTCAATACCCAGTATTGTGAGGGATCCAATCTCTTTCTCTGTAATCATTTTAAACTTTTTTAAAACAAGGTCTCCTGCAAGAACATCAGATCCCGCCCTGGCTATGTTGCTAAATTTTTGAGGGGTTCCTGGAAAAGATACAGTATCGCCTTGAACTTTAACATCCTCAATCCTGTAAACCGCATCGAAACCATCCGGAACAACAGATCCTGTAGAAATCTGGATGCACATCCCTTTTTCATACTTAACGGACGGATCTGTGCCAATGATCACTTTTCCTCCAATCTTCAAGATGTTGCCCTCAGGATGTCCGGATGGGAGATCAGAGATTCTTACAGCAAAACCATCAACCTCGGATCTGTCAAATGGAGGATTGTCCATTCTGGAATATATGTCCTCAGAACTTATCCTTCCATAAGCTTCGGTCAGGAGAACAGCCTCGGTTTCTTCAACGGGCTTAAGGAACTTTTCAATCCTTTCAATTGCATCTTTAACACTTATGAGCTTATTGGACGAATACATTATCACCATCCTCCTGTATGTGCCTCCAGAAAGTCTCCCCTCTTATAATTATGCCCACCCTCATGGATCACAATATACGCATCACCAGCCAGAAGAGCAGATATTTTTCCAGAGATCCTGCCTGGAATGGGTTTTATCTTAAACCCATCCCCAGTTAGTTCAGTCTTTGCAATATATATGCAGGTGTTCCGGGGATCTGANACCAGCCCATCTTCAAGGGTTCCACATATTTTTTCATCACTTCTGTATCCCGTCATAATTTCCACAAAGAGATTTATGAAATGAACGAAGGAAAGCAATGCAGCAACAGGAAGCCCTGATAGAGAAAACACAGGGATTCCATCCATGTCATATACCGCAATAGTTTTCCCCGGCTTCATTCTCACACCCTGAAAAACAGGTTTTGATATTTTATACAGGGCTTTCTGGACAAGATCAAGATCGCTTTTTCCACTCCCCCCAGTAACAACAATAATCTCAGAGTCTTTTGAACATTCAACCACTTTATCCACTATATCTCCGGCATTATCTCTACAAATGCCTCGTCCAATCCCTTCCATATAATCTTTATTTAGCCAGTTTACAAGAAGAGGCTGGGTGGAATCTGGGTTATGTCCGGCCATTTCAGAGCCATCAAGTTCATTTCCGGTTGATATGACCGAAACCCTGATCTTTTGGAATACATTAACTTCCTCAATCATGCATTCTGATAGCGCTGAGACATGGGCCGGATGTATGGCAGTCCCGCCTTTAAGGATCAGATCATTTTCCCTGAAGTCTTCTCCTGCTTCAACTATATTTTCTCCCTTTCTAAATGGCCTTCCAACCCTTACGGTGTCACCATTTCTCTCCACATCTTCATATTTTATGACGCAATCTGCATTAGCAGGGATTTCTCCGCCAGTGAATATCTCAAAACATTTACCGGGGGATTCAAGTTTGACTGCTGTCCTTCCCGCACTGATTCTCCCATCTATCCTTAGATCTATGGGGAACCTTTCTGTGGAATCGAAAATGCTGGAATCAACAACATATCCGTCCATTGCACTTTTCCTGTAAGAAGGGTAATGAAGAATTGTAGTGACATTTTCGGATGAAATCATTCCACAGGATTTTCCTGCAGGGACCTTTACAGTTCCAATTCTTTTCCAGGGATTTTCCCTGAAAAGCTCAAGGGCAGTTGCAAAGGAAATGTTACTCCTGCCTGCATTTGGATTCTGGGCTGTATCAAATGTACCGAAAACATTGTAAAGATTCTGAATCTTTGGAAGATCATCCGGGTAATCCAGGTCTTCAAGCATTCTACAGTCTTCAAGTTCAACAGTTATCAGATCATCCCTATGCTTCTCAAACAGTTTTCTGCCCCCACTGTCACCATTAAGTTCCATTAAATCTTCATAATATTTGATTGAAAAAATGGCAGGATTGCGGATCTCTTTTCCGCAGGAAGTTGCAGCAATACCAAGGTTTGAGGATTCAAATTTTTCCAAAACATCTTTGAGATGTTTAACAGTTACAAGGGGCTGATCTCCGGGGATCATCATAACCCCATCACTATCCTTGAAAGCAGCCCTAACTCCTATTTTTATCGATTCAGACATGCCTCTCTGGGGATATGGGTTTTCAAGTATGCTAAATCCACAGGGTACAATGGATTTGAGGGGTTCATCATTATCCCTGACAACCACATATTTCCTGTAAAAAGGGAGGGCAGAGGCTTTTTCAAAGAGAATTTCTATGAGTTTCCTTCCGTTTACCTCTTCCAATAGTTTTGGTCTTCCATAGCGACTTGACAATCCTGCAGCATAAATGATCAGGGAAATTTTCTTCATCTGGCATTTCCTATATGGCTTCCAGCGCCTTTTTGAAATCTTCTATGATATTCATGGCATATTTTTCTGCCTGTCCTTTTATTATCCTTGATCCCAGTGTTGCAAGGGTTCCCCTGATGTTAAGGGTCAATTTCCACTTAACGTCCGTACCTGCATCTAAAGGCGTATGATTCACATCAATGGTGAAGTCCACAGAACCTCCCTTTCCTGTTCCAGCTCCGGTTATCTTTACGGAATCCTCTTTAATCTCTTGGAGGGATACCCTTATGTCAAACTTACCCTTAATAAAAGATACTCCAGCTTTTGCTGTAAATCTCGCATTTGTACTGTCTATAATTTCCTGGGACTCCTTATCGGGCATTATTGAAAGAATCTTGGAAATATCGGAAAGGAATACGGCAACCTTTGCGTCACTTTTTTCAACCTTGAAAGTTCCATCCATGTCCATAGAACAAAAATACCAGCTCTGTAAAAAATATTGCTATCCAATTCTCTCAGCTGCCATTCAACGTATCAATATTTACCCAACCATAAGCATTTATACGAAATTAGTAATCAATTTACGTTAATTTATAATAACCTATTAGAGCGTATTTCTTAACAATTAGATTAAAAAGGTTAAATTAGGTCATTGAGATTAACCGTGGTCTTTAAAAAAGACAAGAGTGATAGCAATGGTGGAAGATTTAGACCCGTTTGATATAGCATTGAAGCAGCTGAATAAGGCTGCAAAAGTTATAAATCTGGACAAGCAAGCTCTTGAGTTGTTAAGTTCACCGAAGCAGATCCTTCAGGTGAGCATACCCGTTAAGATGGATAATGGAGAAACCAAAGTTTTCACAGGGTTCAGGGTGCATTACAATACTGCAAGGGGCCCAGGAAAGGGAGGAATTAGATTCCACCCGGATGAAACATTATCCACAGTTAAGGCCCTATCCGCATGGATGACATGGAAAACCGCCATAACGAATCTTCCTCTGGGAGGAGCCAAGGGTGGAGTCATATGCGATCCTAAGAAACTGAGCGTTGGGGAACTTGAAAGATTGAGCAGAGGTTACATTAGGGCTATTGCAGAATTTATAGGCCCTGAAATAGATGTGCCTGCACCTGATGTATATACCACACCACAGATAATGGCATGGATGATGGATGAGTACGAAACTATTGTAAGGCATTCAGCACCAGGAATCATAACTGGAAAGCCACTTGAAACATGGGGTTCCCTTGGTAGAGGGGATGCCACTGCAAGAGGAGGGATGTTTGTTCTCAGGGAGGCTGCAAAGAAGATGAACCTGGACCTCTCAAAGGCAACAGTTGCAATACAGGGTTTCGGAAATGCCGGCCAGTTTGCACACAAGCTTGTGAAGGAACTTTTCGGTTCAAAGGTTGTTGCAATATCGGACACAAAAACTGGAATATATTCTGAAGCAGGCATCGATTTCGAAAAGCTTCTTGATCACAAGAAGAAGACTGGATCTGTCAAAGATTTCCCCGGAACAAAGAATATCAGCAACAAGGAACTTCTTGAACTTAAGGTTGACGTTCTCATACCAGCCGCAATCGAGAATCAGCTCACAGCGGAAAACGCAGGCAAGGTCAAAGCCAAGGTGATACTGGAACTTGCAAACGGACCAACTACACCTGATGCAGATGAGATATTCTACAAGAACAAGGTTCTCCTGCTTCCAGACTTCCTTTCAAACGCAGGAGGAGTCACAGTATCATACTTTGAATGGGTTCAGAACCAGACTGGAGACTACTGGACCGAGAAAGAAGTTTACGACAGGCTGGACAAGAAGATGACTCAGGCCACGCATGACGTACTGGACGCTTCAGAAAAGTACAAGGTTGATCCAAGGACTGCAGCATATACAGTATCAGTCAAAAGAGTGGCAGATGCCATGAAACTCAGGGGAATGTACTGATCTCCCCCCTTTTTTATATTTTTCTAAAACAGTAAAGACCGGAAATAATTATTATGGGATGATATATAACCAACAGGAAGCGGGTATAGTGTAGTGGTTATCACAGGGGCTTCCCAAGCCCTTAACTCGGGTTCAAATCCCGGTACCCGCACTGATGCAGCAGTCCATCTATTTTTGGTCCATTAGTTTCTTTGGGAAGCAGGTAATGTTGTAACACTGGACATTTTTGAGGTCTTCCGGCAACTCCAGTCAAACACAAATCTCAAGGAAATTGCGTTCAGTAAAGATCATAATTTATGACATTTCCAGCGCGAAGACAGGCAATCTGCCATCTGTAGAAACGTTTTTAAACATCTCCTCATATTATCTTTGTGACCAGGACAACAGGGGGAAGATATATTTCATTTCCAGAAGAGAAGTGGGTAAGGAGAATTCCATTATTGATTATGGCCTACACGCTTGCTATGCTTTTGCTTGGAGAAGCAATTCCAAACTCATCCACCCTTTTTCAGCACCTCTACATTTACATCTTCGGGTCAGGTTTTATATTCCTTATGATTTTATTCATACTGTTATGGGGAAAATCAAGGGTCAGAGTTCTCAGGATTAATGAAAAAGATGCCAGTCATGAACAGAAATAATCTCAGGAATTCAGGACCATTTTAGGTAGTTTTAGCACCACTCAATATCTTCACTTCGATCCCATTTAACATTTTGATTATAATTCTTGAAATTACATCCTTTGGCCGATCTGGTGCTGCTAATGACTCCATACGATTTTATGGTAGATTTATCCTTTTAAGAAATGAAAGAGGGTATTTTGGATACCGAT
>JGI24721J26819_10005767_pt1 | contig 12289 bp, 9 predicted proteins | sample YelNatPaOPGAMG01_FD_26819 | JGI IMG/M metagenome (IMG submission 26819)
GATCCTAGGCGAGACCTACGGGATCATGGTCTACCAAGAGCAGGTCATGAGGATCTGTAACCGCCTTGGGGACATCCCACTGAGGGATGCATACAAATTGATAAAGGCCATAAGCAAGAAGCAGGCAGAGGTCATTGCCAAATACCGCCAGCATTTCATCAAAGGAGCCACGCAGAAGGANCTCCAGCCTCAGCAGGCAGAGCAGATCTGGGAGATCATAGAGCGGTTCGCAGGCTACGGGTTCAACAAGAGCCACTCTACCAGATATGCCTTTGTGGCGTATCAGACCGCCTACATGAAGGCACACTGGCCGGTCGAATTCATGGCGGCCCTCTTGACATACGAGACCGGCGATACGGACAAGGTGGTTGAATACATAGATGAATGCAGGGCCATGGGTATCGAGGTCCTGCCGCCGGACATCAACGAGAGTGGGGTATGGTTTACACCTTTGTACCAAGGCCCACACCGCAAGGGTGTGATCCGATTCGGGTTGGCCGCTGTGAAAGGGGTTGGCGAGAAGGCTGTCGAGCAGATCATACAGGCAAGGCAGAGGGTCGGAAGATTCAATAGCATATTCGATTTCTGCGAGAATGTGGACCTGCATGCAGTCAATAGACAGGTAATAGAATCGCTGATAAAGGCAGGTGCCTTCGACAGGCTCGGCGGCAGCCGTGCCCAACTTCTGGCAGGTCTGGACACGGCGATGTCTATAGGGGCAGCCGTGCAATCAGATAGGTCTGCGGGCCAGATGAACCTGTTTGATGGCAACCAACCTACCGAGCCAGACCTGGACCGCAGACGCCTGCCAGACGTGCCAGCATGGTCTGAATCGCAGATGCTTGCATACGAGAAGGAGGTCCTGGGCTTTTATGTCACCAGCAACCCGTTGGCCCATCATGCCCAATTGATAGACACCTATTCCACGGTGCACACCTCCTCACTCTCGGATACGCCACAGGACAAGGAGGTAGTGATAGGCGGTATCGTGGCCAAGGTCCAATACAAGCTGACCAAGAACGGCCGGGCAGCTGGTTCGAAGATGGCAGTGTTGACCCTAGAAGACCTCCAAGGCCAGGTGGAGGTAGTGGTATTCCCGAGCGTCTTGGCCCAGTATCAAGCCCTTATCGCTGAGGACGTGGTGATCTTCGTACGGGGCAGGGTCGACCACAGCCGCCAGAGACCAAACCTGCTCGCAAGCGAGATCATAGCCGTAGACGAGATCTCCAAGAAGGCCGCCGCAAAGGTGCGTATCCGCCTGATAGCCAAGGAGCTGGATGAAAAAAAGATCGCTCAGATACGCCAGATCTGCATGCAGCACCCAGGCAACAGCCCGATCTTCCTGACCATCTGCACAGAAAGGGGCAAGATCCACGCTGCTGCAGACAAGAGATTCTCCGTGGACCCAGATGTGGAGTTCTGCAACCAGATCAGGCAGTTGGTAGGTCAAGGCAATCTTCTGTTGACAAGGTGATTGTAGGTGCAAGGGCCTCGTTCCAATCCAACCCTAAAGGGGAGGTTTATCGTGCTCGATGGTCCGGACGGATCGGGCAAGAGCACCCAACTAGAGCTGTTGGCCCGGCACCTGCGCTCTGAAGGCCTGGATGTCGTCTGCACCTTCGACCCAGGTGGCACCAGGATAGGTAATCAGATCAGCAGGCTACTGAAGTACGATGCACAAGGGCCAATGTGCATCAACACAGAGGTGATGCTGTTCATGGCCTCGAGGGCGCAACTTGTCTGGGAGGTGATCGGGCCTGCAATCAAACAAGGCAAGACCGTGCTGTGTGATCGGTACGTATCTGCCACATGTGCGTATCAAGGCAGCAATGGCTTTCCCGTGGACCAGATCATCGAACTGGCAAGGCTGGCCACTGGCAACCTCTGGCCCGACCTGACGATCATACTCGACATACCGGTAGAGATTGGCCTGGAAAGGACAGGCCGAAAGAGGTCTCAAAGGTCGATCGCAGAGCATGAGGATCGCGATCAGGGTCATCTCTTCAGGGATGCGATCCTGGACAGGTTCGACTCCAGGCCCCTGGACTATCATCGCAAGGTCAGAAGGGAGTTCCTGAGGTTGCCGCAATACTACCCAGGGTCCGTCCGGATCATCGATACAAAGGGCCTGGATACTAGGGCCGTCCATCAGAGGGTCTTGGAAGAGTTGGGCAAATGGGCCGCTTGCGATGGGACCACCTGACGTGTCTGACCGGGCCATCTCATTCCAACAGGTCATAGACCAAAAGAAGGCCATCCAATCCCTGCAGAAGGCCTTTGCCACAAACAGATGGGCCCATGCCTACATATTCGCAGGTCCTGTAGGTGTCGGTAGATCAACAGTGGCATCTGCGTGGGCCAGGCTCCTCTTGTGCAATGAGCCAGTCTTGACAAAGGACGAGCTCTACGACGGGTGCGGCCGTTGCGGGTCATGTCTTGCCTTTACAAGGGAGGCCCATCCAGACCTGCAGCTGGTCTCAAAGGAGCTGTACCAATACACCGCTGCAAGGGCCAACAGCGGCCCAGTAGAGTTGCGGATAGATGTGATACGTGAGTTCTTGATCTCCAAGGCCTTCCTCAGACCAAGCCTATCGCAAAGGAGGGTGTTCATCGTATTTGAGGCCGACAAGCTCAACACACAGGCCCAGAATGCACTGCTGAAGGTCCTAGAGGAACCGCCAGGATACTGCTGCATAGTGCTGATCTGTTCGAGGCCCGACCGCCTGCTGAGCACCATTAGATCCAGGTCAGTAGTCCTGAGATTCGGCCCTCTGGATCGCCAGGTCCTACAGGCTCAACTGGCCCAGATGCAACTGGAAGGACCGACCGCAAGATATCTTGCGTTTCTCAGCAGGGGAAGCCTAGGCACCGCAAGGCTCCTTGGTGCGATCGCTAGGTCCGGTCTGGACCTACTCGAATCGAGAAACGCCATACTTGCCTGCCTTTCAGCTAGATCCGTCTGCCAGATTATGGGGCTTATCGACCATGTTATAGGCCGTTGCGAGGCATTATGCAAGGTCTTGGTCCAGCTGCTCCCAGAGACGAGCCCAGCGGATCTTAGGCGCAGGTCCCACGGGATCCTGCTCGGTATGGCCCTATTGATACTCGAGGACCTTCTCAAGATGGGCCTAGTTAGCGATGAGAACCTGGCCAATCTAGATCGTATAGACCTCCTAAGGGCATTGGCAGTTCACATGACCAAAGACCATAAGATTAGGGCCATAGAACAGGCCTATGCCGCATCAGCCGCATTTGAGGCCGCTGCAAATGAAAGGCTGGTCTGGGAGCGGTTCTTGTTAGGGACCGGCCTATAGATTAGAATCGATGGTTTGGAGGTTGGATACCTAATGTCGGTCCAAGAGACTGCAGAACCCAAAAGGCCTTGGATCAAGGCCAACAAGAAGTACATTCTGGTCCGTTACGGCCACCTCAGGTTCCTCGGGTTATTCGAACACAATGAGGCACAGATACCCAGGTTACCGACACCGGTGGTGGTCAAGACGGACCGTGGCCTCGAGCTTGGCCTATTGATAGGCCAACTGGCAGGATACAAGGCAGGCCGGTTTAGATTCGATCCGGATCAGATGGCCGACTACTACAAGGCCTCTGGCATGGAATGCAGCTATGACTGCATCGGCCGCTTTGTCCGCTATGCCACGTCTACGGACCTCAGCGAGCACGCCAAGCTCAGCCAGATGGCCATGGAGGAGGCCCAGACCTGTCAGCGGTTGGCAGACCAAATGGGTCTGAAGATGACGATCGTAGACGCCGAGCACATCCTCGGCGGCGAAAGGATCATCGTCCACTTCAGCGCCGATGGCAGGGTGGACTTTCGCGAGCTTGTACGCAGACTCTCGCAGGAATTCCAGACCAGGATTGAGATGCGGCAGATAGGCGCCAGGGACCAGGCCAGGCTCCTCGGTGATGTAGAGACTTGCGGCCAGGAGTGCTGCTGTAAGCGGTTCCTCAGATACCTCAAGCCTGTCAACATGCGGATGGCCAAGATGCAGAAGGCCACACTCGATCCATCCAAGATCAGCGGCTATTGTGGCAGGCTCCGCTGTTGCCTGCGATACGAGGATGCCACCTACACGGAGCTGAAGGCCCGACTGCCAAGGAAGAATAGCATCGTCACGACCGACAAGGGCCGAGGCAGGGTGGTAGATGGCCAGATCCTTACCCAACTTGTGATGGTAGAGCTAGAGAATGGACAACGCGAGGTATTCCCCGTAGACCAGGTACGGATCTTGGATCAGGGTCAGCCAGCAGCCGCAGGCCCAGATCAACAAGACGATGACCAGCAATGATGGATGATCCCATGGCTGACAAGATACTAGTAACCTCAGCATTACCGTATGCGAATGGCCCGATACATATAGGCCACCTAGTCGAGTACATTCAGACCGATATCTATGTCCGCTTTCAGCGGCTGTTAGGACGCAGGTGCCTTTACTTCTGTGCAGATGATACCCACGGCACGGCCGTCATGCTCAGTGCACGCGCTGCCGGGATGGAGCCGGAGGCATGGATATCGCGGGTCCACAAGGAACACGTAGAGGACTTCAGCAGGTTCGACATAGCCTTCGACAACTACTATACCACCCACAGCCCAGAGAATCGCTACTTCAGTGAGCTGATCTTCGAGCGACTCAAGGCCGCCGGGTCGATCGTAAAAAGGCAGGTTGAACAGGCATACTGCGAATGCTGCGGTATGTCACTTCCTGACCGCTATATACGCGGGACCTGTCCGAGGTGCAAGGCACCTGACCAATATGGGGACTCCTGCGAGGTCTGCGGGGCCACCTACAGACCAACAGACCTCTTGGACGCGTATTGCGCGACCTGCAAGGCAAGACCGGTCCGCAAGACTAGTGAACACTACTTCTTCCGACTTGCCGACTACCAGGATCGATTGAAGGCCCTTATCTGTTCAGGGTACACACAAGGATCCGTGGCGAACAAGTTGGAGGAATGGTTCTCCGCCGGACTAAAGGATTGGGATATATCCAGGGATGGACCGTACTTTGGGTTTCTGATCCCAGGGGAGAAGGATAAGTATTTCTACGTATGGCTGGATGCCCCCATCGGCTATATGGCCTCGGCCAAGAACTATTTTGACCGTATTGGCGAGGACTTCTCACAGATCTGGCCTGGCCCATCGTCGCCTTCCCTTGCCACAGACTGGCAGATCCACCACTTCATAGGCAAGGACATCATGTATTTCCATGCCCTGTTCTGGCCTGCCATGTTGATAGGTGCCGGTTTCAAGGCACCGGACCGCCTCTTTGTACACGGGTTCCTCACGGTCAATGGTGAGAAGATGAGTAAGTCCCGCGGGACATTCATCAAGGCCGCGACCTTTGCAGGCCACCTGAACCCAGAGTTCCTGCGGTATTACTATGCCAGCAAGCTCACCGACAGCCCAGACGACATAGATCTTTCTACAGAGGACTTTGTCAACAAGGTCAATGCGGACCTGGTAGGGAAGTTCGCAAACCTGGCATCAAGGTCCATCTGCATGCTCAACACCGCACTTGGAGGCAAACTCGGCAGGCTCGATCCACAAGGCTGCAGACTGTTGAATGCCTTGTTGGCTGCAAGGGAGAGGATCGTGGCAGATTATGAAGGCCTGAGGTTCTCATCGGTAGTCAGGACTATCCTGGACCTGGCTGACCAGGCAGACCGTTTTGTGGAATGCCGCAAGCCCTGGGAGATGATCAAGAAGGATCCTGAAGGTACAAGGCAGGTCCTCACTGCCACGGTCAATGCAGTCAAGGTACTTGCCATCTACCTAAAGCCTATAATACCAGGCTTCGCCACCAGGATCGAGAGGATCCTGCGTATGGACTGCCTGAGCCTTTCAGACCTGGATAGGCCACTTGAGGATCGAACCATCGGTCCATTCGAAAGGCTATTTGACCGTATAGATTGTAGGAAGGTGCAAGCAATGATAGAGGATAGCAAGCTCGATGGTGGCTCGGCAACAACCCCAACCCAGCCGCAACCAATCGCACTCAAGCCCGAATGTACCATTGAGGACTTCGACAGGCTCGACATACGCATGGCAAGGGTGGTCAAGGCAGAGAAGGTCGATGGCGCCGACAAGCTCCTGCGCCTCACCCTGGATTTGGGAGGCCCCCAGCGGACTGTGCTGGCAGGGATAGCAAAGGCCTACCAGCCAGAACAATTGACCGGCCGCATGGTCGTATACCTGGCCAACCTCAAGCCACGCAAGATGCGGTTCGGCCTCTCCGAAGGGATGGTCTTAGCAGCCGGTCCAGGCGATGGACACGTATATCTCCTGACCGCCGACGAAGGCGCCCAGCCAGGATACCGGATCAGCTAGACCTTGCACCTGCCTCCGTATGATCAAGACCCCAGAGCAAGTAGGCAAGCTCGACGGCCGGTACAGCCCCGCCGCATACCGATTCGTGTATGACGGTCTGGCCTACACACTCAAACGCCTCCACCAAACCGGCCACGTCAGCGGCCAGGCGCTCTGCCACGGCCTTGTCGCCATGGCAATCGAACGCTGGGGAATGCTCGCCCCCTTAGTCCTACAGACCTGGGGCATCCAGTCTACCAACGACTTCGGCCACATCGTGTACGCCCTCATCCGGCACGAACTCATGACCGCCCAGCCAGGCGATAGCATTCACGACTTCGACAACGTCTTCGACCTCGGCACCACCCTCAAGGCTGCCTTCAGGTTCTGANGCCTCCACCCATTTCCCCTATACATCCTCGCACACCACAACCCATCCTCACAGCAGCCCAGTTCCACCCATCTTAACATCGCAACCGCCCACTGCTAGCGTAGCTCCTCACCAATTACGCCCAGCTTACCGCTGGCCTGACCGCTCAGTCCACGCGTATTAGGGCATCAGATCTTACCCATCCTATGGATACTGCCTCCTCCACCCTCCCTGCCCAGTCGGCTGCTCGGGTTGAACAACCTGCTGACCTGCCTGAAGGACCGCCTGGTAGCGCTGTGCCCTCAGTGCAATCATTGCATCTATCGCCGCGATCGTCCTCGCCGAGGCCTTCTCCCCTGTAGCCACCGTCCGAAGGTAACCAAGGTCCCTCATCCACAGGTCGTTAACGTCAGCGGCGAGCTGCCTGATGTCTAGCGATGGAGATGCCCAGGTCTGTGCCAGCCTCTCGCCGTCCGCCCTGACCCTCGCTGGGGCGAAATATGAGTCGCTTCTGGGGACGTTGGGCCCGGCAGGCACCGGAGGCAGTAGGGCCGGCAGGGGCAGTGTTTGTACGGTACCCGGCCTGGCCATAGGTCTTCCTCGCATCTGCGCTAATTCCTGCCTCCTCTGTTCCCTGATCCGCTCACTCACGACCTTAAGTCGCTGCTCCCACACAGCCATCAACTGGTTAGCGTCTGCCGCGGTCCTATTGGCACCCTCGGCCACCGCCGTCCTGCGGACAAAGTCCAACTCGCCACCGATCTGGGTCTGAAGGGCCCTCTGGAGACGGGTCGCCTGCGTGGGACCGGCCTGCATCCAGGCCATCAGCTCCTGGCGTGCCGAGTTGGCGAGGGCGGTGGCCGCATCGTAGATGTCCTTGTACTTGGCCAGCGACGCGGCCAGGCCATTCGGATCGGCAAGGACCTTCAGGGCTGCTGCCCGCCATACCTGATTCGGATCCTGCGGCCCAGCCTCGCCGGCCGACTCCTGCGGGCCTAAAGGTTCCAATAGCGAGATCAATTCCGGACGCTGAGCATTCCTGGCTATCTCAAGCGCGGTCAGGCCTGCATAGTTCCTGACATCCCTGGAGGCCCCCTTCTGCAAGAGCAACCTGCACACACCCGCATGCCCATAGGCAGTGGCTATGTGCAAGGCGGTGTTGCCAGCGTTGTCGACCGCGTTGATGTCCCCGCCTTTATTGAGGACCAATTCTACGGCCTCTACATGCCCACCCGCCGCTGCAGCGAGCAGAGGGGTATAGCCCCTACTGTCCCGCAGGTTGATATCTTGTCCCTGGTCCACCATAGTCGTAATGGCCTGGACGTCACCTGCCTCTGCAGCTGCATGTATAGAGGCATACTGCTGGGCCGGGGCCGGCAGGATGCAGAAGTATGTGCATATAACAACAGCGGACAGTGACCTAGAACGTATGCTCACGGCATTTCCTTTCATATCTCTGACAACGGTTCACTTGTGACCTTTTCATCGACCTGGACTCCCAGGACCTGAAGGATCCTGTCAAACTCCTCCAGGGACTGGAACGTTATGGTGAGTCTACCTTGCCTACCATTGCGATTTACATCTATCCTGACCTTGGTCCCGAGTACCGTACCTATCTTTGCCTCGAGCTCAGAGATGTGCGGGGCAATAGGGTTCTGGGCGACTGCATTGGGCTGGATCTCACTGAGCCACCTCCGGACAAGCCTCTCAACCTCCCTGACACTCAATTGGTTCGCAACGGCCTTGTTGGCAAGTTTCCTACGCAGCTCGTCAGTCGGAAGGCCAAGCAGCGCCCGGGCATGGCCCATGCTCAAGGAACCATCTATCAGCATCTGCTGTATGTCATGCGGCAGGTCTAGCAGCCTCATGTAATTACATATTACGGCATCGTCCTCACCCAACCTCTTGGCTGCCTCTGCCTGTGTGTAACCTGTGATCCTGATATAGGCCTGGTAGGCCTTGGCCCTGTCTATGGCGTTGAGGTCATCCCGCTGGAGGTTCTCCAGCAAGGAGAGCTCCAACTGCTGGGTATCGTCGGCCTGCCTTACGATCGCGGGTATGGTGGACATCCCCAATAGCTGAAAGGCTCGCAATCGCCTTTCGCCGGCTATAAGCTGATAGCCTGTGGCAGTCCTGCGGACCAGGACCGGCTGTACAAGCCCATTGGACTTTATCGACTGGGCAAGCTGGGCAAGCTTGTCCTGGTCCCAGTGTCTCCTGGCCTGGTATGGGTTTGGCGTAATGGACTTTATGGGGATCTCCTCTACCGTCACCTTGGCCTGGCTGGCCTGTGCGGTCGGGAATGTCTCAACAGCCTGCACAGGGTCAGCCCTGCCCGATCCCAATATGGCCTCTAGGCCCCTGCCAAGGTGCCTCATACGAATGGGTTGCTGCCTGGTCGCCATGGTCCTATCCTCACAAGATCATCCTTTACCTTGTCTCGATTGATTCTACCACACCACGAGAGACCGACAAGCCAATTCATACGGTCTTCACGTGAAGCAGTTTTTATAGTGACCTGATTATCGTAACACATTGCAGACAAAGAACTTACAGCGATCCAACCTTCGCAGTTGCCAACCAAGACCGAATATGTTATAANACCTACTAGTTCTGCTGTTTCTGGATACGAAGATGATAGAATTTCCCCAACTCAGATCTGGCGTTGACGCATTGATGGCCCGGGTCGAACAGATCCGGGACTGGCTTTGACCTACCTACGAGGAAGGCAGAACTACAACAGCTCCAGGCAAGGATGGCAAGGCCGGGTTTCTGGGACGACCAAGAGCAGGCCCAGGCCACGGTTGCAAGGCTCAGTGCGATCAAGGCATTGATCGAGCCTGTAGAGAGGCTTCATGCCGAGGTATCGGACCTGAAGGAGCTCATAGGCCTGGCCGCAGAGGACACCAGTGCGTTGCAACAGATGGCACAGGAGCTGGCCAGATTGGAGGCGGCCTGTAGCAAGATAGAACTCCAGAGGCTGCTTTCACGGCCCCACGATGACAAGAACTGCTTCTTGAGTATACATGCTGGCGCAGGCGGTACAGAAAGTTGCGACTGGGCAAGCATGCTCCTCCGCATGTACACCAGGTACCTCGACAGTGAGGCATACAGGTACGAGCAGATAGACCTGGTGCCTGGTGAGGAGGCCGGTATCAGGTCTGTTACCATCAGGGTGACAGGACCATATGCATTCGGGCGGCTCAGTTGCGAGGTTGGGGTACACAGGCTGGTCCGGATAAGCCCTTTCGACTCGCAGAATCGTAGGCACACCAGCTTTGCCGCTGTAGATTGCATTCCAGAGTTCGAGGATGACATCGAGGTAGTCATAAGGGAGGAGGACCTGAGGATAGACTTCTTCAGGGCCAGCGGGGCAGGCGGCCAGCACGTCAACAAGGTCAGTTCTGCAGTGCGGATAACCCATATCCCTACGGGAATAGTGGTCCAATGCCAGAACGAGCGCAGTCAGCACAAGAATAGGGCCCAGGCCATGCGGGTACTCAGGGGAAGGTTGTACATGCTCGAACAACAGAAACGCGACGCAGAGCTGGCCAGGCTCTATGGCGAGAAAGGACAGATCGCCTGGGGCTATCAGATCCGCAGTTATGTCCTGCAACCTTATCAAATGGTAAAGGACCACAGGACCGATCTGCAGACTGGGGACGTGCAGGCAGTCCTGGACGGACGGATCGGACCTTTCATAGAGGCATACCTGAGGTACAGGGCAAGGCACCAGCCCACCGATCTGCCAGGTGCCAAGCGGGCATAAGATGGACGAAGCGATCTCAATGGATTTCAGGGCGAGGTCGATCAAGGACCTGACCAACTGCAGGACCGATCTGCTTGCCATAGGGCTCTGCAAGGGCCAGACCCAAGGACAGCCATTGCTTGCCAATCTCGATGAGGCCTTTGCCAGCGCCCTAGGCCATCTGCTCACTAGCGGAGACTTCGAGGCAGACCCTGGGGCCACAGCGGTCTTCTATGGGGGTCCTGCCTCAGGACCCAGGAGGTTGGCCGTAGTAGGGCTTGGTGATGAAAAATCGGTCGGTCTCGACCAGGTCAGGAAGGCTGCTGTCGCCATAGGCAACCTGGCAACATCGTTGAAGGTCGAACATCTTTCGGTGGGGCTGCACCTGGTACCTGACAGATTGGACCCTTCAGACCTGGCCAGGACCATAGCAGAAGGGATCTGCTTCGGGGCCTACAGGTATAGCGAATTCCTCACAGGGCCTAAGCGCCGGCCTGACAGACTGGCTGTCGAGCTAGTAGTGCCCAGACCAGTTATGCTCGAGGAACTGGCAAATGGCATGCGCAGAGGCCAGATCGTCGGCAGGGCGGCCAACCTGGCCAGGACATGGGCGAATAGGCCAGCAAACATGCTGAGACCACTCGACATGGCCAGCCTGGCAGTGGGCCTTGCAAAGGGATCGAGGCACCTCGATTGCAAGGTCTACGACCACCTCTGGCTGACCAGGCACAAGATGGGTGGTATCCTGGCCGTAGGTTCTGGCTCCCAGAACAGGCCCTGCCTCATAGAGCTCAGGTATAGTTCCGGCAAGGGCCCTAGGAGGCGACCGAAGATAGGACTTGTCGGAAAGGCGGTGACATTCGACTCCGGCGGTATCAGCATAAAGCCTTCGGCTGACATGGACCAGATGAAGCTGGACAAGACAGGCGGTGCTGTAGTCCTTGCCACGATGAAGGCCGTAGATGAGCTCGGCCTGGACCTGGACATCCTGGGTCTTGTCCCTGCAGTCGAGAATATGCCCAGTGGCACTAGCTACAGGCCAGGTGACATCATCACCACCTTCAGCGGCAAGACTGTCGAGATAGTGAGCACCGATGCGGAAGGCAGGCTGATCCTATCCGATGCCCTTTGGTATGCGGTAAAGAAGGGTTGCGATACCTTGGTGGATATCGCCACACTCACTGGCGCATGCATGGTCGCCCTCGGTAAATACATGGCAGGGGTAATGGGTAACGATCAGGCCCTGATATCCAAGATCCAGAAGGCAGGGGGATTGGGCGGTGAGCCGGTTTGGCCATTGCCTTGCGGCCCCGAATACGAAGAGGAGATCAAGGGGAAGGCTGCGGACCTGCGTAATACAGGCAGCAAGTGGGGCGGGGCATGCACGGCCGCTGCATTCTTGCGCCAGTTCGTTGGGCAGGCCCGATGGGCACACATCGATATAGCTGGTGTGGATATGCTCGAAGGCAAGGGGCAGGATGGGCCTTATGGTGCTAGCGGGTTCGGTGTAAGGCTGTTGACCAGGCTCCTGGAGGATATGGCGGCCCAAGATCTCAGGTAGGTGGAGCAGATCATGACGCACGATCGAAAGCCAGTGGATACCACCAGGATAGAGAAGGCCGTTACTGAGATACTCCTGGCGATAGGTGAGGACCCAAATCGAGAAGGGCTCAAGGGCACCCCTGCCCGCGTTGCGAGGATGTATTGCGAGCTGCTGGCAGGTATGAGGGAGGACCCAGAGGTAAACCTAAAGGGCGTTTTTGCCGAGGATTATGATGAGATCGTCTTGCTCCGCGATATACCATTTTACAGCATCTGCGAGCACCACCTGCTTCCATTCATTGGC
>JGI24721J26819_10005779_pt1 | contig 12270 bp, 11 predicted proteins | sample YelNatPaOPGAMG01_FD_26819 | JGI IMG/M metagenome (IMG submission 26819)
CTGTAAGGTTGTCATTGCGAGGAATAAAATGACGAAGCAATCTACAAGCATAGGGATTGCTTCGCCTACGGCTCGCAATGACAGCACAATAATTCTTTTTTGCTAATATCCGAAGAATACCTAAGATTTGACGCAGGCTTTTTACACAAACCTCCCTATTTTTGTAAATGCATTTTTGGGTTAACCAGCTGAAAGTTTTTTGTTCTTAAACCAATCAGGTAATAGTTTTTTTTCAGCACTACTGTTGATTATTAAACACAATAACAGAGCTACATTTTTCCAAAGTTTAATGTTTTCAATATGTTACAATTGCATTGTTGCATGGCATAGATGGTGCTTTTTCTATTAATAGAATTTCTAAACCAGCAGCTGGTTTAGTGAAAAAGGAGAATAGCTATGCCAAAGGTTTTAATAGTAGATGATGAAATATACTTCGCTACAAATGTTGCCAATCTATTAAGGTCAAACAACAAGGATATGGATGTACTTGCTGTTTATAGCGCTGAAGAGGCACTAAAACAGCTTGAAAACGCCTCCTTTGATATTGTTGTTACAGACATTAGAATGCCCAATATGGGCGGATTTGAGTTTATAAAAAAATTAAAAGAAAAATGGCAAAACATATCTGTAATAGTTATGACAGCGTATGGTGCAAAAGAGGTTATGGAAAATGCTTTTAGTCTGGGAACGCTTTTTTATATTGAAAAGCCTTTCAGGATTGAGAAGCTTGAGGCTCTTATATCAATGGCAGGCAAAAAACAAACGAAAAAGGTTTCTGGTGGTAAGATAGCAAATGCTAATTCATAAAGAGAAACAAAAACTCGGTGAACTTCTCAAAAGAATAGAGCTTCTNAATGATGAACAAATAGAACAAGCCCTTTCACTTCAAAAATTGGAAGGGATAAAGTTTGGTGATGCTGTTGTAAAACTGGGCTTTTTAAAAAAAGATGATATAAATTGGGCATTATCCAATCAACTGAATATACCATACATACCGGACTTAAAAGAAAAAGATATTATTGATCCTTCCAGTGCATGGTTNTTGCCATATGAATTTGCAAAAAGCCATTGCGTTGTTGTACTCGGACAAACCCTTGATGCAGTTAATATCGTAATAGCTGATCCACTGAATAAGCAAGCAATCGATCATATAGAGCAAATAACTGGTAAACAGGTAAATGTTTCTATAAGTGATGAACAAACAATTTACAATGTGATTGAAGCCTTATACAAAGGTAGTAAAGGACCTATAGCAGTTGACCACACACAAAACGACAACATCACCTATATAAAGACCACTATCAACGGTATATTAATGGATATAGGTGCTGGTTTTGATGTAGATGTGTACAAAAATGCTATCTGTGTATCTTTTCCGGATAAAGCACAAAAAGATATAAGCATCCCTCTTATATATAAAGATAGCGAAATAGGAAGACATAAAATAGATGTTTTAATAGATAACGCAGTTGGAATATTGTTTTCTGATAAGCCCATTAACGAACACCATATCCATTCATTATTAAAGTTAAGTAAGCTAAAAGGTCTCATTATAGTCAGGAGTAATGATAAACAACTCAACTTAGAATCAATGGAATGATCGTATGGCAAAAATAGATAGTTTATTAAAATTACTTAAAGAAAAACATGGCTCTGATCTTCACCTTGCTGTTGGCTCTCCCCTGTTATGCGGATCAATGGTGAATTGGAAAAGATGCAGGTAAGAGAACTCGCGCAAACAGATATGGAGACCCTTTTGTTTGAGATAATGGATGAGGAGAAAAAAAATATCTTTTTAAAAAACAAGGAATACGATTTTGCCTATGAGCTAAAAGATGTTGCAAGGTTTAGGGTGAATGCATTTTATCAAAGAAAGGGATTCGCTGCTGTCTTAAGACTTATTCCCACAATAATACCAAAACTTGAAGAACTCAATATGCCTGAGATAATGAAGAACTTCTGTTTCTACGACAGAGGTCTTGTCCTTGTTACCGGTCCCACCGGTAGCGGCAAATCAACGACACTGGCTGCGCTAATTGATTTTATAAATAGAAATTCATCTGCTCATATATTAACACTTGAGGATCCTATAGAGTTTGTACATCAAAATATTTCCTGTCTTATAAACCAAAGGCAGATTGGAGAGCATAGCCTTTCTTTCGCATCTGCACTTCGTTCTGCTTTAAGAGAGGATCCGGATGTAATTCTTGTAGGTGAAATGAGGGACCTTGAAACCATTTCACTTGCTATAACTGCTGCAGAGACAGGACACCTTGTGTTTGGTACACTTCATACCTCAAGTGCTGCCAAAACAGTAGACAGAATCATAGATGCCTTTCCAAAAGATCAACAAGAACAAATAAGGACAATGCTATCAGAATCCCTCAAAGCTGTTGTTGCTCAGCAACTCATAAAAACAATAGATGGAAAAGGAAGGGTTGCTGCATTAGAGATTATGGTTGTAACACCAGCTATTTCAAACCTTATAAGAGAAGCCAAAACCTTCCAGATACCATCAATAATACAAACAGGTAAAAAAGATGGCATGCAACTGATGGATCAGGCTATACTTGATCTATTAAAGCTCAAAAAGATATCCGGGATTGATGCTTACCTGCATGCAAATAATAAGGCAATGTTTGAACAGTACATAAAAGATAAAAATATTTATATGGCATATGGTATAGAGACAGGTGCACATGAGCTATCACCTCAAAAGGACATAGCTGAAAAGATAACAAAAGAGTTAATACCCAACAGAGAAAGAGAAAACCAGAATGTACGCAAAAATGCAACGGGCAATTGACACGAAAATGCAAGAGGAAGGTTTGTTCTTTTGCCAGAAGTACCCACAAGAAGACAGGGGACCTGGCATGCCAGGCGTCTACAACATATCTGAGGTTGGTAATTGCGAGGAATGAAATAACGAAGCAATCTACAAACAGGGGGATTGCTTCACCTTTGGCTCGCAATGATTAGTCCGTTTTTACATCTATGTGCTTCTGTGATTTATTCGTAGATACAGGCATCGCCTCATGCCTCTCAATAATAGACTGAAGCGTAATACCGGACAATGCCTTTTCTATCTGAAGTTTAAGATTATACCAAAAATCTTTTGTAAAACAATTGGCTGTAAGCGGGCAAATAGCCAGATTAACAAAACATTCAAGAGGCATAATTTCTTCTTCAACTGCATTAAGGATGTCCATAAGTGTAATATCAGCAGCTGGTTTTGTAGGTATATAACCGCCACTTTTACCCCGTTCTGTAGTTATTAGACCATAGTTTTTGAGTTTAAGAAGCAACTGGGCAAGATATGCCTCATCAATCATTTCCTGGCGTGCTATTTCCTTTAAAGATATTGGAACACCTTTATAATCCTTATAAAGACGCGCCATTGCCCTTACACCATATCGTGCCCTTGAAGATAATCTCATATTATAACTCCTCTTTATTTTGCTGATTGTTCATCAGCACTTCCCCATGGCGGTGTCCATGGTTCATCAAGAAGATTAACATCTACATTTCCAATCCCTTCAATACCCTTTATCCTTGATTCAGCACCCATAAGTATATAATCAACCAGTGGACAACCCGGTACTGTCATAACCATATCAACTTTAACATTGTTTTTATCATCTATATCTATATTCTTGACAAGTCCAAGCGTGACTACATCCATTCCCACTTCTGGATCCATAACCGTTCTCAAAACATCTAAAACCATATCTTTCGTTATAGTCATACAACCTCCTTTATAGATAAGTAAATAACATCATTATCATGTGTCAAGCACAACAAATTTGCCTTTTGACACCAGGTTTTCACTTATTGCACAAAATTTTACCTGATAAAGTAATAAACTATTCTTTTTTTATTATCGTGTCCTTTAACCAGTTCGCATCATCTTTATAAGGATAATCTATATTATAATGAATACCTCGTGACTCTTTTCTCATTTGTGCACATCTAATAGCAAGCTCCGCAACAGTTGCTATATTACGCAATTCTAATACATCTTTATTTATTCTGAAGTTCCAGTAGTATTCATTGATCTCTTCTTTGAGCAACTCTATTCTTCTTCTTGCCCGCATAAGTCGCTTATCAGATCTAACTATACCTACATAGTTCCACATAAATCTTCTTATCTCATCCCAGTTGTGAGAAACAACAACCATTTCATCGCTATCCACGGCATTTCCGGATGTCCAGGGCGGGATTGCTTCATATGGAAGAACATCATTAAGATAAGACTGTGTTACATTTGAGGCTTGATTTGCAAACACAAGCCCTTCTATAAGACTATTTGAAGCAAGCCTGTTTGCACCATGTAAACCAGTACATGCTGTCTCGCCAATTGCAAAAAGTCCTTCTATATCTGTTTTACCATTCAAATCAGTCAACACACCTCCACATGTGTAATGTGCAGCAGGTACAACTGGTATTGGCTGCTTTGTCATGTCTATTCCATATTTTAGCAGTGTGTTATAGATGTGTGGAAATCTTTTTTTAACAAAATCTGAATCAAGATGTGTAACATCAAGAAGCACATAATCATCACCGGATTTTTTTAGTTCACTATCTATTGCCCTTGCCACAATATCTCTTGGTGCAAGCTCTTTCATCGGATGATAGGCAGACATAAACTGTGTGCCATCCTTTCTCTTCAATATGCCACCCTCCCCTCTTACAGATTCTGAAATAAGGAATGATTTTGCTTCAGGATGGTACAGACATGTTGGATGAAATTGAATGAATTCCATATTTGCAATTGAGGCTCCTGCTCTATAAGCCATAGCAATACCATCACCTGTTTCCGTGTCCGGGTTACTTGAATAAAGATAAACCTTGCCAGCACCTCCTGTGGCAAGGACTACAACCTTTGATATGATTGTTTTCACCTCTCCGGTCAGGGTATCAAGCACATACGCGCCAAGNACTCTATTTTTTCCTTTTTTGCTACCAAAGAGTTTATTTGTAGTTATCAGATCAATTGCCATATGATGATCCATAACCTTTATACCTCTCTCCTCTGCAGCCTTCATGAGTGAAACCTCTATTTCCCTGCCTGTCAGATCATCGGCATGCAGAATCCGCCTCTTGGTATGACCACCTTCTCTTGTGAGGTCGTACACCATGTCATTGTCTATCGGGTCATAAACCTTACTGAACTTTACACCCAATTCTATAAGCTCTTTTATACGGTTTGGTGCATCACGAACAACCAATGACACAGCATCTTTATGACACAAGCCATCGCCTGCAACAAGGGTGTCATTTATGTGATCTTCAAAACTATCCTCTGATGAAAATACTGTGGCAATACCTCCCTGTGCATAATATGTAGCTGATTCAAACTTATCCAGTTTGTTTATAATCATCAATCTACCTTGCTTGTGTGATTTTATTGAATAGTATAGTCCTGATATACCACTTCCTATAACAAGTATATCTGTTTCATACATACTCATGGTGCCTCCTTTAAGATCAAAAAATTTAAAGCTGTTTCATGTGTATATCTTTGATGATATGCGTGTCAAGCATACATCCTGTTTTGGGCTATCAGCTTGCCAGGTATGCAACAAAATTAGCAGATGTACCAGTGTATACATGAGGTAGTTTTATTAATGGGTTTGAAAGGCTTTTATCCTTTTTTATTAATTCCTTCAGGTCAGTATATGTAACATGATATCTGGACAGTGCACTGTTGAATTCTTCAATTGCCTTTTGTCTGGCTTCGTATAGCTTCATTTGAACCCTGCTTTTTACATTGATCTCTGCATCACCTGATGTTTCTATAGAAACAAATATGCTATCAGGGATATCTTCTATTACCTTTGACTGAACACCATCACTTAATGTACTCGGCATACAACCAAATGGCTTCACAGAAACTACCATATGTGCCTTCTTTTCTCTGAAAGCCATTATGTGTTTTCCGACTTCCAGATGACCTTCGCCACCGGTGATATGAACATTAAAATATGGAGACGCATACTGAGCAAGTCTATCCTGTGATGGCAGATCGTGGATCCAGCCACCAAGCTCCCTTCTGTACGCATTAAAATAAGATTTAAAAAGCCTCTTTAAAAGGAATATACCTGCCAGTCTTTTGATAGCTTTAAATGGCTTAATTCTCATATTTTCCTTTTCCATCAATGCACTACTCCAGAGTAAATAATCTATCCATGTTCCTATGGGTTCTATTTTAACTTCAGCCCCTTCAGATTCAAGCCATTTTGCGAGTCTATAATTCCCATCACCCTCTGTTGTTTGTGCCCAGAACTCACCTATGATTTGAACTCTGGGTTTAACATTAAGGTAGTTGACCTTTATCTGCTTTAACCTTTTATATAGCTCACGCAGATGTATCCTTACAGATGAGCCCTCTTGCAGGGCATTATAGAGCCTTTCTCTATATGTAGAAATCACATTATCCGTCTCACCCTTTTCTTCTTCATAAGCCCTTATTCTGTATCCTATTTCATTAAGCATATCCCCTAAAACCAGTGCCTTTATAAGTGCTATGTAAAAGTTTCTGTCCGTCTCAAACCCACCTGTTGGTTTGGGACTAAAACTATCTGTCTGTTCAAAGGTGAGTACCCTAAAGTTTTCAAAACCTGCATTCCTTAATGAGTTTCTGTATTCAGACTCATACATACCAAACCTGCATGGACCACACGCACCAGCTGTAAGATATACAAATCTTTTTTCAATATCCTGCACACCGCTCTTTTTGAGTTTTTTAAGGTATCTTATCAGGTTACCAACTGTATAATAGGTCGGGTTACATTGACCTCTATTACCATACTCTTTACCTGTTTGAAGGGCTTGATTATCAGGTACAGGTAAATAATTGGCGTGATAACCAAGTCCTTCTATTGCCCCTTTTAATAAATATTCATGGTTAAATGTCAGACCACCATAAAGAACAGTAGTTGTGCTTGCATCTTGTTTAGTAAATTGAGGTTCAACCGGTTTCTTGTAGTGTTTTATAGCAACATTGTTATTCATATAACTTTACTAACCTCCTTTTCAACAATATAATTCGGCATATAGATTAACTCTGCACTGGCAGGCTCGGCTCGTAACTGTTCTATATATTGTTTAAGGAAGTAATCTATAGTTTCTATCCTTATCTTTATGGAACCAGCAGGTTTGTTTTCATCAATATCATGAAATGTAAAATATGGAGTGTTTGAAGCACGCAAAATACTCTCTACAGTACTGTATACAGGTGCATCATTCCCGCATCTGAAATTGGAAAGATCTACTGCAACAAGATACTTGTGCCTTGCTACATATTTCGCAGCCCATAGCTTCTTATTTGTATTTTCACTGTAAGAATTCTTCCATACATCAGAAATACTCATTGGATGATCAAGTTCTTTCTTTTTAAGCTCCTCACCAAATAACCTGTTAAGTGTTTCCTGATCAACAGGAAGTGATTCAATTGTGAATACTGGATATCCGCGTTTTTGTAGTTCTGAAAGAATATCGTGATTTATACCTGGATCCGCATGGTAAGGCCTTCCAAGGACAACGATGCCGACCCTCTTTTCTTTTTCTAACTTTTCTATTACCCTTTTTGCCTTATTCCTTAAAGTGTCGTAAAATTGAGATAACGCTTTTTCTCCGGATTCAATTGCATATATATTTTCCTTTTTGTTAACCCCAAAGAGCTTATGAAAAAACTTATACATCTGGATTCTAAGCAATTCTGGTTCAGCAAGGTTAAGTACAGGATCAAAATATCTTATCCCGTGTTGCTTAAAAACATTATCCTGTTTGGTAAATGCAGCTTTTATAACCTCAGGCGTCATGGTAGCAGATGGACATGCATAGCTGTTTACTGTATTCACGAGCTCTGTTTTCAGGGTCAACATAATAGGATTAAAAATAATATCTACTTTTTTCTTGTATATAAGATTGTGGACATGTGCCAATGCTGACTTGCTAGGAAAACACTGGTCTATAGCTCCCCGTTTTATTCCTTCTCTGTACATCCGGTCTTCAGTAACATCAGAAAAGATAATATTCTCTGCNGGTATCCCTATAGCCTTAAGATAGCCAATAAAGAATGGTGCTGTATTGTACATATTGAGCGCCCTTGGTATACCTATTTTTGTATTTTTGCGTATATCCGAATATCTTTTGTTTGTGATCTTCTTCAAGACTTGAGATAAAACAGGTTTATGATTAACATCATCTGGAACATTGTATACCTGTGTTGAGAACGCAAGGTTTAATAGCATCTCTGCAAAATTTGGATTCTCTTTTTTTATTTTCTCTAATTGCACATTCGCCGCTCTGACTTCATCAAAATTTTCAGCCATTCCTTTTTCACATGATGCAACAATAAATCTACCTTTCTTATCTTCACCTCTATTAATATCTATGAATATTCTCAGGCATTTATTCTTACAAAAGTTACACCTGGTAGATTGATCCTGCTTAACAGAATAAGTCAAGTTGCGTATAGCCTCAATGCCTATAAAACTTGAAGCCTTACCACCTAACACCTCCATTGCTTCCATAGCCGCGCCTATTGCACCACTCTCGCCTGTGTATTTGTGAACAATAATATTGGCATCGGGCACCCTTGCTTTAATAAAATCATACTGCGCCTTTACAACTGCCAAATTGTTATGTGTCCCGCCTTGAAGAACAAAATTCTTGCCGAATTTACCAAGATTGGATTCTTGAACAACATAGAGCCAGATGTTTTTCGGCAGCACTTCTGCGAGCCCTGCCATGATTTCTTCCCTCGTAAAACCCTGCTGCTGAAAGTTCACTATATCCGCCTCCAGAAACACAGCACATCCATAATTAAAAGTTGGAGCACGGGAGGCGTTAAGGGCAACATCCGCGTATTCATTAATTTTGTAGCCAAATCTATTTGCCGTGTTCTGAAGAAAATAACCATTACCAGCAGAACACTGGGTATTAAGCTTAAAATCCCTGACCCTTCCGTTGTCCAAAAAGATAATCTTTATATCCTGTCCACCAACATCGCATATAACATCCACATTTTTGTAAAAGAATAAAGCAGATTTTGTGTGAGCCACAGTTTCCACTATAGCAACATCAGCACCTATTGCCTCTTTTATAATATCCTTCGCATATCCAGTTGTACCAACGCCGAGTATCTCAAGGCTTTTACCTTTGTTCACTATTGATTCGTTTAAGTTAAGTATTATCTGTTTGGTGTCATCAATCGGATTGCCACGAGAGAGTATATAAGACCGTTCAATAACCTCACCATCTCTGGTAATAAGTACCCCTTTTGTTGATGTTGAACCACCATCTATGCCAAGATAAGCTCTGACCACATCATCTTTGCTAAATTGAAGTGGTGGATTATAATCTATAAAATTATTCCTCAAAAAATAATACGATCTCTGTTTATCAAAAGACCTTTGAATTGATGAATTCTGCATACTCCTTATTTCATGAAGATGCTTTTCAAGTACATCTATACCTTTAAATACACTTTCCTGATTATCATCTATACCGTAAAAAATGCTCCCTATGGCTGCAAAATACTGGGCATTATCAGGTACCATTATGTGTGACGCTGGATCGCCCGTTACCTTAACACCTCTTTGCTCCCACAACAATGGTATGTTATGCTGCCATGCCTGTTTTAAAGCAGGCAAAAATGTATTAGGACCACCAAGTAAAAGTACATCTGGATTCAGTATATTACCCCTTGTCAGAACACTAAGGTTTTGCTGGACTATTGCATCAAAAAGTGAAGCCATGAGCTCTTCTGCTGGAACAGCCTGTTTTTGTAAGCTATTGATATCCATCTCTGCAAATACACCGCACCTGCCTGCAACAGGATGGATTTTTACACCTGTATACTTAAGCTGTGATAAATGCTGGGGAGGGATATTGAGCTTCCCTGCTATCCTATCTATTACTGTGCCAGTGCCTCCAGCACATTTATCATTCATGGTTGCAAATCTTCGCCGCTTTTTGGTTGATGGATCAACAAACCATATAATGGCTTTTGCGTCCTGACCACCTATTTCTATCACACTATTTATCTCAGGATAAAGTTTTTCTACAACAAGGGTTATAGCGTTTACTTCCTGAACATACCTGCATTCCATAGCTGATGCTATACTACCTCCACCACTTCCAGTCAGAAACAGGCTGATGCCTGAATTGCCAAACCTTTTTTCTATTTCAGATAAAAAAGATATAACTGTTTCAATCTGTCTTGCTTCATGTCTCTGATAAAAGCTGTAAAGGATATTGCCTAAGGCATCCATTACAACCCCTTTTACCGTAGTAGAACCAATATCAAGCCCTATGTAATAATTACTTTTCATCTTTTCCGCCTTCCTGTTTCGGGTTTCTGGTTGAAGCACCAGTCAAGCCATAAAGATTGAAATCTATTAGTTCTTTTATAATCGTATCAATGGCAGGAAGATTACTATTTGAATACGTAATCTTATCCATAATCTCCTTTATGCCACCCATTATAAAGACAGAAATAAGCTTAAAATCACCATCATTTATAATACCCATTTGCACACCAAGAGACAACGCACTTTCTATCATTGAAGAAACCTTGTTATAGAAGTCTTCAATCTTTTGATCTGTTATACTATCAAGTCCAGGTGCGTGCCTGAAAAGTATTCGTGCTAATTCAGGATCATCTAATGTAAGCTGGAATACCCTTTTAAGATTATCTGATATCTGATCAAGTGGGGGTTTCTGATCCGCAGATATAACAACCCTTTTTACTGCTCCGTTTATTTTCTGTAGTAGTTGATCAAATAATGCATCAAAGATTTCCCTTTTATCCTTAAAATAAAGGTAAAAGGTGCCACGTGCTATACCTGCTCGTTTTATTATATCGCTTATACTTGTATTATGATAGCCATTTATTGCAAACATCTCTTTAGCCGCAGTTAAAATTGAATGCCTTCTTTCTTCTGGTAACATCTACCCTCCCATTAGACTGACATGTCAGTCTAATTATCTTTTAATCTTTTTCCTGTCAAGTAAATTTTGTTATTTTAAAACTGGCTAACCACTTTTCATATACTGGATAATAATCTCTAATGCTTGATCAAGGTTAATAGATGGCTCATAATTTATAAGTTTTCTTATTTTTGATATGTCAGGTGCTCTTCGTTCCATGTCCTCAAATCCCTTGCCATAAGCTTCCTCATAAGGGACAAACACAATTTCAGAGCTACTATTGGTAAGCTTTTTTACCCTTTTTGCAAGCTCAAGTATTGTAATCTCACGACCATCACCTATATTAAACACATCACCCTCTGCCTCCGGCTTTTCCATCAGCAGCAGCACCGCCCTGACAGCGTCCTTAACATAGGTAAAGCTCCGTGATTGTTTTCCATCACCATATACTGTAATAGGATTGTTAAGAAGTGCGCTCTTTATAAATTTTGGAACAACCATACCATATTGACCGGTTTGCCTTGGACCTATTGTATTAAAAAATCTCACTACAATAACAGGCAATTTCTTTTCTTCATAATATGCAAAGGATAAAAACTCATCCAGTGCCTTTGTACACGCATAAGCCCATCTTCTTTTCTTCGTAGGTCCCAGAACCATGTTGTTCATTTCGCTTAATGTGTGGTCCTTATGCTTACCATACACCTCTGAGGTTGAGGCAACCAGTACCTTTTTATGGTATTTGTTAGCAATGTTTAAAACATTCTCTGTACCAAGTACATTGGTTTCAATTGTATCAACAGGTCTTTCCATAATGAGTTTAACCCCTACGGCAGCAGCAAGATGAAAAATCCTGTCCACCTTGCTTATAAGCTCTTCCAGCACAGGCTTATTGAGCACCGAGTCTATGACAAGGTTGAAGTTCTTCCTGTCTTTAAGGTGTTTTATATTGTCAATGCTGCCCGTTGAAAGATTATCCAATACAAAAACCTCTTCTCCCCTTGCTATAAGCTCTTCACATAAGTGAGAACCAATAAATCCTGCACCGCCTGTCACTAATGACTTCAATAATTTTCTCCTTTATCGTCCAAACTACCACCGTCAAAGACGATAGCTTTAATTCATTCCTGCCTCTGAAAAAGTCCACGCCCCTTATAATGTTTTTCTTCCATCTGCTCTTGCTTTCTTTCCTTGATATTTAACATAGATCTCCTTATCAAATCTTCGTTGAGTCCCACCGTATTTACAAACCAAACCATAGCCATTACCATCACATAGAGAACATTTGCTCTTATTCATTGAGTTAACCCTATCATATCAAAATGACAATTA
>JGI24721J26819_10005780_pt1 | contig 12269 bp, 11 predicted proteins | sample YelNatPaOPGAMG01_FD_26819 | JGI IMG/M metagenome (IMG submission 26819)
TCGCCGACGTGACGGCCGGGCTTGCCGGGATGGGCGCCCAACTCGGCGCCTTCCTGACCGGGGGTCTGAGCGCCAGCCTGGCCGGCATTCCCGCCATGCTGGGGACGTTGACCGCGCCGTGGCAGGCCCTGCTGACGGCGGCCTCGCCGGCCGCGTTCCTGAACCAGCTGCAGACGATGGAGATCGCCTTCAACACCTCGCTGGTCAACGCCGAGCTGGGCTTCAACGCCGCCCTGGTCGCCAACGAGGCGGGCCTGGAGCTGGCCCTGTTCGGCAACCTCGGCAACGGCGTGCTGAACAGCTTCTACAACTTCTGGAACCCGTTGCTGGGCGCCGGCGAGGCGACATTCGACGCCCTGCTGGGTGCGCCGGTCGGCGCGGCCCTGGTTCCCAGCCTTTTCGTCGGCACCAGCCCGAGCATCTTCGGCGACGCACTCGGCGGGCTGCTGGCCGCCGTGCCCGACAAGTTCCTGTGGGACCTCAACATCATCAGCGCGATCACCGGCGCACTGACCGGCAACGGCGCGCTGTCGGCCACGCTGACGGGGGCGCTCTCCGGTGCGGGGCTGTCGGTGAGCGCCCTGCTCAACGGGTCGCTGTTCGCCGGGATTCCCACGACGGGGGCCGCGCTCATCGCGGCGCCGCTGGCCGGTCTGCAGGGGATCGGGTCGGCCGAACTGGGCTTCTTCAACAACCTGGTCGCTATGGAGACCACCTTCGACACGAACCTGCTGGCCAGCGAGTTGACTTGGGAGGCAAGCACCTTCGGAGCCGGCGCGTTCAACGGGGCACTCGATCGGCTGTTCAACGTCGCCAACCTGACCGTGCTCACCGGCCAGCAAGCGGCTAACGGCCTGTTGGGCGGTGAGGTGGTCCCGGCGGCCTCTATCTACCCCGACGGCCCCTCCGGGCCAAGTATCAACCCCTTCCTGACCGGGGCCGGAACGGTTTCACCGCCACCTACGCTGGCGGCCAACGGCGTCGGAAATATCGCCATGCAGCCATTCCCCCATACGCCTGCGCTGGTGTTCGACGGCGGCGGCCCGAACGCGATCGGCGGCATCGAGGGCATCTTCGACCAGACCCTGGCGGCCGGCGTCGACCTCGCCGGATTGCTGTAGTCCACGGCGCGGTCAGTCCCCGCGGGCCGGAGGCCCGGGCGGGATCACCGTGTCCACGATCAGCCCCAGCTCCCGCCGGGTCGGCGGCGTCCCGGTGACCAGGCATTGGTGGTTGATCAAGGCCGGCCCGATGCGCGCGGTGAACGGTGTGATCGCGGCCGGGTCGAGGTCCCCGTCCGCGACGGCGGTGTGCAGGATCGACTCGACGAGAGCCAGGCGCGGGCCGACTACCGCGTCGGCGAAGATGGCGCGCAGCTCGGGCTCGTGGATGAGTTGGCCGATGATGTCCAGGCCGGGGAATCCGGTTTTGCCGGCCAGCACGTCGCGGTGCGCGGTGAACACGGCCAGCAGGTTCTCGCGGGCCGACCGGCCGGGGTGCGACTCGGGCAGCGCCGGCAGGGCATACACCAGCGCGGCATGCACCAGGTCGTGCTTGCTGCACCAGCGCCGGTACAGCGCCGCCTTGCCGGTGTGGGCGCGCGCCGCGATGCCCTCCATGGTCAGCCCGCCGTACCCGACGTCGGCCAGTTCCGCCAGCGTGGCCTCATAGAGCGCGTGTTCGAGGACCTCACCGCGTCGGCGGCCCCGGGCGCCGGTGGCGGGGGTGAGCTGCGGCATCGTTCGATAGTAGCCGTGGGCGTTCTCGCATTGCGAAAAACCGGATAAGAAACGGAACCGGCCACTACGGGATTGCGGCGGGCTTCGGGCACGGCGGCGCGACCCGGGTAGGGTGCGTGCATGCCTGAGTCCCCGCGGCTGCTGTTCGTGCACGCGCATCCCGACGACGAGACCCTCGGCACCGGCGCCACCATCGCCCACTACGCCGCCCGCGGGGCAGCGGTCCGCGTGGTTACCTGCACGCTCGGCGAGGAGGGCGAGGTCATCGGCGAGCAGTGGGCCGGGCTGGCCGTCGATCGCGCCGACCAGCTCGGTGGCTACCGGGTCGCCGAGCTGACCGCCGCCTTGCGCGCGCTGGGCGCCGGCGGACCCACCTATCTCGGCGGCGCCGGCCGCTGGCGGGACTCGGGCATGGTCGGCACCGAACGACGGCGGCACCAGCGGTTCATCGACGCCGACGAGCGCGAGGCCGTGGGGTCGCTGGTCGCCATCATCCGCGACATGCGCCCGCACGTCGTCGTGACCTACGACCCGCAGGGGGGCTACGGCCACCCCGACCACGTCCACGCGCATGCGGTGACCACCGCCGCCGTCGCGGCGGCCGGTTCCGCCGCCGTCACCACCGACCATCCGGGTGAGCCGTGGGCGGTGCCGAAGTTCTACTGGTCGGTGTTCGCGCTGAGCGCCTTCCGGGCGGCCCGGGACGCGCTGCGGCCCGACGATCTCCAGCCGCACTGGGTGATCCCGCCGGACGAGGGGTTCGCCTTCGGGTATGCCGACGAGGACATCGACGCCGTCGTGGAGGCCGGCCCGCAGGCGTGGGCGGCCAAGCGGGCGGCGCTGGCCGCGCACGCCACCCAGGTGGACCTGGGGCCGACCGGTCGGGCCTGTGCGCTGTCCAACAACATCGCGCTGCCCATCCCCGCCGACGAGCACTATGTGCTGGCCGGCGGAGCCGCGGGGGAGCGCGACGAGCGCGGCTGGGAAACGGATCTGCTTGCCGGGCTTGGTTTCACTGCGGGCTGACGCGGTAGGCTTCCGGGCAGGCGCCCCACGGAAGGAATTCGCATGGACCCTGACATGGACCCTAATATGCAGCACTGGCAGGACCGGCTCGACAGCTTTCAGTGGGTGATTGGTTCGATCCTCTCCCAGGTCGATAGCGTCCCGACCTGACCGCGACCAAGCCGGGCGCCGCGCCGGTCGAAGACGGCGGCGCCACCGACTCAGCTGTCCGTGTCGTCGTCCTGACGCTGCTGGCCGTCGACGGTGTGCTGTCCGCGCTGGCCGGGGCGCTGCTGCTGCCGTCCTACATCGGCGCCGTCCCCTTTCCCGTCAGCGGGCTGCTCAGCGGGCTTCTCAACGCGGCCCTGGTGTGGGCCGCCGGCTCGTGGGCGAGGTCCCCGCGGGTGGCCGCGGTGCCGCTGTGGACATGGCTGATCACCGTCGCGTTCATCAGCATGGGCGGTCCCGCGGACGACGTGCTCCTGGGGGGCGAGGGTCTGATGCGCTACGGGGCGCTGCTGCTGATGGTGCTGGGCGTGACGCCGCCGGTGTTGGTGCTGTGGCGGCGCGGTCCTTACGGCAGGTTCACCCCGAGCGGCGGAGGCGGCGGGAACAAGCTGCGGAACCAGTAGGTCTCGGTGGCGATGAACTGGTTGATCGACGCCGCGCCGGCCGCATAGATGTTGTTCAGCCCCTGGGCGAAACTCACTGTCCCGTCGAGGAAGTCGATCGCGTTGAACAGCACGCTCTGCACGATGGGCTCGACGAGGTAGTAGAAGTAGTTGATCTGCGGTGCCAGGATGCCGATCAGGAACAGCCACCGGACCGCGTACGAGACCAACTCGAAGCCGTACGCCACCCACGGCTCGATGGCCAGGTAGGCGTTCTCGATCGCCGTGCCGAGGGGCAACAAGATGTTTGCAGCCGGTGCCGCCGCGGCGCCGGTTCCGCCCAGCGGATCGTCCCAGCAGCATCTCGGCGGGCTCCTTGAGCGCGTTCACCAGGGTCTGCGCCGCGCTCGTCTCCGCGGACGCGTACGCGTTCGCCGCCGCGGCCAGCGCCTGGACGAAGCGCCGGTGAAAATCCGACACCTGCGCGCTGAGCTGCTGATACCCGACCGCATGTTGGGAGAACAGGGCGGCGATCTGGGTCGACACCTCGTCGGCGGCCGCGGCCGGGACGCCGGTCGTCGCCGGCGCCGCGGCGGCGTTGGCGGCGCTGATCGTCGCCCCGAGACCGGCCAGGTCCGACGCCGCGCCGGCCAGCGCCTCGGGCGCCGCGAACAACAAAGACACCGCGCATCCTCCAGGGTCCGAGTTTTGCTGTCCGGCAACCCGGTTTGCCGGCAACGGATTTGCCCGGATCGTATCGCGCTCGCGGTCGATCAGCCGGGAGGTCGGCAAACACCCGCGCCCGCCCGCGCCGCGTCGCGCCGGGACGGTCGAGCGCGGGCGGGCGGCAGCCTGGCGCTACTGTTGCGCATATGGCACCGTTGCCCAGGAATCCATGTTGGGACGCGCGGATGAAATTCGATCGTGGGGAAGTTACACCAAGGTGCCGTTGACTCCGGGCCAGGAGCCCACAGCTTTGCCCAGCCCCGTCGTTGGGCCCCAGGCCGGTCCCTCGGCGCTGCGCAGGGTGTTGCGCCGGGCCCGGGACGGCGTCGCGCTGAACCTGCTGGAGGCGGCGGTCGCGATGACCGCCCGCGGGGATGCCCTGGCCGACCTGTGCGCGAGTGCGGCGCGGGTCCGCGACGCGGGCCTGCAGTCGGCGGGACGGCGCGGGCCCGACGGACGCCTGCCGATCACGTATTCGCGCAAGGTCTTCATCCCCGTCACGCACCTGTGTCGCGACAGCTGCCACTATTGCACCTTCGTTGCCGCGCCGGGCAAGCTCCGCGCCCAGGGGTCCGGCATGTATCTCGAGCCGGACCAGATCCTCGAAGTCGCCCGACGCGGGGCCGAACTCGGTTGCAAGGAAGCATTGTTCACGCTCGGTGACCGGCCCGAGACCGGTGGCCCGAGGCCGGAGAGTGGCTGGGGGAGCGCGGCTACGACTCCACGCTGTCCTACCTGCGGGCGATGGCGATCCAGGTGTTGGAGGAGACCGGACTGCTGCCACACCTGAACCCCGGCGTCATGAGCTGGTCGGAGTTGTCGCGGCTCAAGCCGGTGGCGCCGTCGATGGGCATGATGCTCGAGACGACGTCGCGGCGACTGTTCGAGACCAAAGGCCTTGCCCACTATGGCAGCCCGGACAAAGACCCGGCGGTCCGGCTGCGCGTGCTGACCGACGCGGGGCGGCTGTCCATCCCGTTCACCACCGGCCTGCTGGTCGGCATCGGCGAGACGCTGGCCGAGCGTGCCGACACACTGCATGCGATCCGCAAGTCGCACAAGGAGTTCGGGCACGTCCAAGAGGTGATCGTGCAGAACTTCCGCGCCAAGCAACACACCGCGATGGCCGCGGTGCCCGATGCCGGGATCGAGGATTACCTGGCGACGGTGGCGGTTGCGCGGCTGGTGCTGGGCCCGGGCATGCGCATCCAGGCGCCGCCGAACCTGGTCTCGCGCCAGGAGTGCCGCGCGCTGATCGCCGCCGGCGTCGACGACTGGGGCGGCGTCTCGCCGCTGACGCCCGACCACGTGAACCCCGAACGGCCCTGGCCCGCCTTGGCGGAACTGGCCGCCGTCACCGATCAGGCCGGGTACGCCCTGGTGCAACGGCTGACCGCCCAGCCCAGATACGTGCAGGCGGGGGCGGCCTGGATCGATCCGCGGGTGCGCGGACACGTGCTGGCGCTGGCCGATCCGGCGACCGGCCTGGCCCGCGACGTCAATCCGGTGGGCCTGCCCTGGCAGGAGCCCGACGACGTGGAGTCCTCCGGGCGGACCGACCTCAACGCGACCATCGACACCGCGGGCCGCAACGCCGAGGCCCGCAGCGACCTCGACAGCGCCTTCGGCGACTGGGAATCGATCCGGGCGCACGTGCACGAGCTCGCCGCGCAGGGCGCCAAAGCGCCAGAACGCCTAGACACCGACGTGCTCGCCGCGCTGCGGTCCGCGGAGCGCGATCCCGCGGGCTGCACCGACGGCGAATACCTCGCGCTGGCCACCGCCGACGGCCCGGCGCTGGAAGCGGTTGCGGCACTGGCCGACTCGTTACGGCGCGACGCGGTCGGCGACGACGTGACCTTCGTGGTGAACCGCAACATCAACTTCACCAACATCTGCTACACGGGCTGCCGGTTCTGCGCGTTCGCGCAGCGCAAGGGTGACGCCGACGCGTATTCACTGTCCACCGAGGAGGTCGCCGACCGCGCCTGGGAGGCGCACGTGCAGGGCGCGACCGAGGTGTGCATGCAGGGCGGGATCGACCCCGAGCTGCCGGTGACCGGTTACGCCGAGCTGGTGCGCGCCGTCAAGAGCCGGGTGCCCTCGATGCACGTGCACGCGTTCTCCCCGATGGAGATCGCCAACGGTGTCACCAAGAGCGGGTTGAGTATTCGCGATTGGCTGATCAGCCTGCGGGAAGCCGGGCTGGACACCATACCCGGCACCGCAGCCGAGATCCTGGACGACGAGGTGCGCTGGGTGCTCACCAAGGGCAAGCTGCCGACGTCGCTGTGGATCGAGATCGTGACCACCGCGCACGAGGTGGGCCTGCGGTCCTCCTCGACGATGATGTACGGACACGTCGACACCCCGCGGCACTGGGTTGCCCACCTCAACGTGCTGCGCGACATCCAGGACCGCACCGGCGGTTTCACCGAGTTCGTGCCGTTGCCGTTCGTGCACCAGAACTCGCCGTTGTACCTGGCCGGGGCGGCCCGTCCGGGACCCACGCATCGCGACAACCGCGCGGTGCACGCGCTCGCGCGAATCATGTTGCACGGCCGCATTTCGCACATCCAGACCAGCTGGGTCAAGCTCGGCGTGGAGCGCACGCGGGTGATGCTCGACGGCGGCGCCAACGATCTGGGCGGCACGCTGATGGAGGAGACGATCTCGAGGATGGCCGGCTCCGAACACGGATCGTCCAAGAGCGCCGCGGAGTTGGCCGCCATCGCCGAGGGCATCGGCCGTCCGGCGCGTCAGCGCACCACCACCTACGTCACCCAGCTCGCATAGTCACCGGCTGCTCAGCGGTCGCTGAGCAGCCGGTGCTTGCGGGTTGTTCGGCTCAGTAGTTGTTACAGGTCGTCGCCACCGACTGGACCACGCCGAAGTACTGCGCGGCCTGCGGCATCGCCTGGATCTGCGCGGCCATCGCCGCGCGCTGCGGCGGAGCGGAGGCCAGGAACTGGCGCAGGTAGTTCTGCGCGAGCGGTGACGCGTTGAGCTGAGCGGCACTGGCGGGCGCGGTCGCGTTGAGCGCCGCCATGACCTGCCCGTAGTTGCAGGTCGTGTTGATGATCGGACTCAGATCGGGTTCTGCGGACGCGATCCCGGCCCCCGCAGTGAACGCCACTGCCACACCGCCGATCGCGGCAGCGATCCTGGTCAACGACATCTTCACCATTCTGGACACCTTCCACATTCAATTCACCGCCGACAGACGGCGACGACTGCCCAAACGGTTGCCGTCTCGGTCGAGGTTACCAGCCCGCGCGGGCGTCCTCCCATCGTAGCCTTTCGGAAAGTGGCCCCCGAATGTGACAACCACGAGGTCACGGGCGCGTGACCCGGCCCGCCCCGGGGGGCCGATGGGCGGGCCATGTGGTCGACGTGTATGCAACGTTTAGTATCAGTAACCGAACGCTTGCCTACCGGGACTGAGCGCCCGCGGCGAGCCCACCACAGCAGCCCACACTGATCAGTACGAGGAGACGTCTGTGACGTACACGATCGCCGAACCCTGCGTCGACATCAAAGACAAGGCGTGCATCGAGGAGTGCCCGGTCGACTGCATTTACGAGGGTGCCCGCATGTTGTACATCCACCCCGACGAATGCGTCGACTGCGGGGCATGCGAACCGGTCTGTCCCGTCGAAGCGATCTACTACGAAGACGATGTGCCGGACCAGTGGAGCCAGTACACGCAGATCAACGCCGACTTCTTCGCCGAGCTGGGCTCGCCCGGAGGCGCCGCCAAGGTCGGCATGACCGAGCACGACCCGCAGGTGGTCAAGGATCTGCCGCCGCAGGGTGAAGGCGACTGAGCCGGGCGGTGCCGCATGAGCCCGGGGCGGACCGGCCGGTAGGGGCGCTCCCGGCACGCGCGCAGGTGTCGGCGTCCCTGCCGGTGTTTCCCTGGGACACGTTGGTCGAGGCGAAAACGCTCGCGTCGGCCCACCCGGACGGCATCGTCGACCTTTCCGTCGGCACGCCGGTCGACCCGGTGGCGCCGCTGATCCGGGCCGCGCTGACGGCCGCCGGTTCGGCGCCGGGGTACCCCACGACCGCCGGCACTCCGGAACTCCGCGAGTCGGCGGTGGCGGCGCTGTCGCGCCGATTCGGCGTCACCGGGCTCGCCGCGACGGCGGTGCTGCCGGTGATCGGCAGCAAGGAACTCATCGCCTGGCTGCCGACGCTGCTGGGCCTGTCGGGCCGGGACGTCGTCGCGGTGCCGGAGCTGGCCTACCCGACGTACGAGGTGGGTGCCCGGCTGGCCGGGGCGCAGGTGCTGCGCGCCGACTCGTTGACCCAGTTGGGTCCGCGGTCGCCGGCGCTGATCTATCTGAACTCGCCGAGCAACCCGACCGGACGCGTCCTGGGCGTCGAGCACCTGCGCAAGGTCATCGGATGGGCCCGCGAGCGCGGCTGTGTGGTGGCCTCCGACGAGTGCTACCTGGGTTTGGGCTGGGACGCCGGGGCCCCGGGACCCCTGTCGGTGCTGCATCCGTCGGTCTGCGGCGGTGACCATACCGGCCTGCTGGCGATTCACTCGCTGTCGAAGAGCTCGTCGCTGGCCGGCTACCGGGCCGGTTTCGTCGCCGGGGACCCGGAGCTGGTCGCCGAACTGCTGGCCGTGCGCAAGCACGCCGGGATGATGGTCCCGACGCCGGTGCAGGCGGCGCTGGTGGCCGCCCTCGACGACGACGCGCACGAGCGGGCGCAGCGCGAACGGTACCGGCGGCGGCGCGACGCGCTGCTGCCGGCGCTGCGCGCGGCCGGCTTCTCCATCGACCACTCCGAGGCGGGCCTGTACCTGTGGGCCACCCGCGCCGAGCCGTGCCGGGACACCGTCACCCGGCTGGCGACCCGCGGCATCCTGGTGGCCCCCGGCGACTTCTACGGCCCGCGGGGAGCGCGGCACGTGCGGGTCGCGCTGACCGCCACCGACGAACGGGTCGCCGCGGCGGTGCAACGACTCACCTAGCCGACACCTGGCCGGGTATGCACGGGGTGCCGCGAAGCGGGTAAAGATGTGGTCGTGACAACTTCGGCGGGCAAGCCACGCATTCCCCTGTCGCTCGGGGACATAGCCAAACGGGTCCTCCTGGGAAAGCCGCTGATCAGCGAGGACCTCGACTCCGAGAAGCTGTCGAATCCGGTTGCCCTGGGCGCTTTCACCCGACGCTGTCTCGTCCGTCGCCTATGGCCCCGAACAGATCCTGAACGAGCTGCTGCCGCANGCGGGGCTGGCCGCGTTCGTGTTGCTGCTGCCGATCACCGGTGTCATCCTGCTGATCCTGGTGTTGGTGGCCGCGTCGTATCGGCAGGTCGTGATGGCCTACACGCGGGCCGGCGGCTCCTACATCGTCGCGCGCGACAACTTCGGGCCCAAGGTGGCGCAGGTNGCCGCNGCGGCGCTGCTGATCGACTACGTGGTCACCGTCGCGGTGCAGTCGGCGGCCGGGACGGTGGCGGTGGTGTCCGCGGTCCCGGCGCTGGGTCCCCACAGCCTGGAACTCACGGTCGGCGTGGTGCTGGTGATCTGCTACGCGAACCTGCGCGGCCTGCGGGAGGCCGGGCCGCCGTTCGCCGTNGCGACNTACGCCTTCGTCGTCATGGTCGGTCTGACGATCGTCGTGGGCGTGATCCGGGCGACCGTCGGGAACCTGCCGGTATACGATCCCGCGCGGATGCCGGGGACGGTGCCGCTGCATCAGGGTGGCGCGCTGGTGATGGGCGCCACGATCCTGACCGTGCTGCGTGCGTTCGCCAACGGGGGTTCGTCGCTGACCGGGGTCGAGGCCATCTCCAACACGGTCGACTACTTNCGAAAGCCACAGGGCCGCAATGCGCGTCGGGTCCTCACCGTCATGGCCACCATCCTGGGCCTGCTGCTGGCCGGTGTCGCCTATCTGGCGCACGTCACGCACGCCACACCGTATCTGGACGAGTACCCGTCGGTGTTGTCACAGGTCGGTCGGGCGGTGTTCGGCAACGGGGTGGCCGGCGACATCTGCTTCGTCCTGGTTCAGGCCTCGACCGCCGCCATCTTGTTCACCGGGGCCAACACCAGCTTCAACGGCTTCCCGGCGCTGGCCAGCTTTGTCGCCGAGGACCGCTTCCTGCCGCGGCAGCTGACCAAACGCGGCTATCGGCTGGTGTTCTCCAACGGCATCNTCACGCTGACCGTGTTGTCGGTGTTGTTGCTGGTGGCGACCGGCGGTTCGGTGGGCGCCCTGGTCCCGTTCTANGCGATCGGCGTGTTCACCGGGTTCTCGATGGCCGGCTACGGGATGACCAAACACCATCTGACCCACCGCGACCCGGGTTGGCGAAAGCGGCTGGCGATCAACCTGTCCGCCGGGATCCTGTCCACGGTCGTGGTGGTCATCTTCGCGGTGGCCAAGTTCACCGAGGGTGCGTGGCTGGTGGTGGTCATCTTCCCGCTGCTGGTGATGGCGCTGACCCGGCTCAACCGCGAATATCGTTCCGAGGCAGCCATTCTCGAAATGTTCCGCACCGACCGCCCCGAAGTGATGAAGTACGCGCGGCACCGGGTGTTCGTGTTCGTGGACTCGGTGGACCTGGCGGTGGTCGAAGCGCTGCGCTACGGCAGGGGACTGCGGGCCGACGAGCTGACCGCGGTCCACTTCATGGTCGACGCGGCCCACGCCGCGCAACTGCGCAAGCGCTGGGACCACTACGAACTCGATACCCCACTGCGGATCGTGGACGTCCCGGACCGGCGGGTCACCCGGGCCGCCCAGGCGTTCGTCGCCAAGGCCCGCGACGAACATCCGGACACCAACGTGACGGTGCTGCTGCCCCGCCGGACGTTCGCCCGGCTGCTGGGCCGGCTGCTGCATGACCGCACCGCGGACAAGATCGCGCAGGCCGTCAGCGTCATCCCGGACGCGGCGGCCACGATCGTGCCCTACGACGTGGAATCGCGCATCAGGGAGGCCTACCCCGACGAGTTCGAGCAGCGGCTCGCGCACGGGATCGACACGGTGCAGGCGTGGGTGTCCCAGGGCGACGAACGGCAACTCGAGGCCTACGCGCACCCGGCGCGGCCGGCATCGGTGATCACGGTGGCGGGGCTGATCCCGGGGCAGCGCGGGACGGTNGAGGGACGGGTCAGCGAGGTCGAGGACATCAGCGAACGCGGGCGGATTCTGCGGCGGATCGTGGNCGGCGACAGCAGCGGGGAGCTGACCGCCACGTTCCGCCCNGGNCACGGCGGCGCGGACATCGAGCCCGGTCAGCTGCTGCGGATCACCGGGAAGGCNCGCCGCCGCGGCGACCNGCCCATCTCGATGCTCGACCCGGCATATCACGTGGTCGAGGACTCGGCGACGGCTGCCGAATCGGGCGGCTCGGAACAGTCCGGCTGACCGCGCTCACCCACCGTAGGGCGGGCGCGGCATCGTGAAACGCCGGCGCCCGTTGCGCAGGACGACGCTGCTCTGAGGTTCGGACTTCCCGGCCGGCAGGCCGCCCACCATGTTCGACGGCTGCTGTGCCGCTGCGGCCGGGACGGCGCGGAAACCGTTGTCCGACAACGCGATCAGCCGAACTTCCGAGCCATCGGCCGGGTTGGGGGTCACCCAGCCCTGCGGGACCGACAATTTCCCCACCGCCGCGGCCTCGCCCGCTTGTGCGGTCACCGGAACGCGGGCGGCCGCGGCGGCGGCCTTGGCCTCCGCCCTGGCGGCGACCTTGGCCAGCTGGCGGTTGAGCAGGTTCAGGCCGGTCCCGTAGTGCCCGGCGGAGAAGATCGTGTAGGGAACATTCCAGAAGATATTCCCCGGCTTGGAAACCAGGGTGTTGAATAAGGTGAATGCGGTGAGCAGCGGCGTAGACCCGAACAACGCCGCGGGGTTGGCCGCCGAGGTGCTGGTGGATGCCCCGGTGGCCAGGGCTTGAAGTTGTTGCGGCAGAGCCGACATCAGCTCTGAGACGGTGACCTGGGATTCTCCCGCGGAGGTGCCGGCGGCCTGCGTCACGGCGGCGGCCTGCTCGCCTGCGCCCGCGCCTGTGGTGGTCTGCGGCGGTTGGCTGAACGGCGGCAGCGCGGTCGCGGCCGACGACGACGCGGCATAGCCGTACATCGTCGCGGCGTCCTGGGCCCACATCTCGGCGTACTGCGCCTCGGTGGCCGCGATCGCCGGCGAGTTCTGTCCGA
>JGI24721J26819_10005789_pt1 | contig 12253 bp, 2 predicted proteins | sample YelNatPaOPGAMG01_FD_26819 | JGI IMG/M metagenome (IMG submission 26819)
AGGTCGGGGTATCTTCCAAGGACGACCCACAACTACCTTGGACAAGACACAACACAAACACACAAAGCAGGCAAAGCACTAAGGGGAACCGTAACAATTCTCCCCTTCTCTCGAAAAGGACATTGTCCTCAATGTCGAACAAAACAAAACAAACAAGAGAAAGAACTGAAACTAAAAAGTATTAACGTTTACGTTTACTGGATCGTTGATAATTCGCATCCACCTTATCCAGCAAAGGACGTAAGGATGGACGGTTAAGGTGAGCCCGAGGCTCCCAAGTGTTATCCGAAGCAGGATAACCTTTCCATTTTACTTCATATTTTACGTTGCGCCCAACACCTTTTCTTCGAACGATATCTTCCACTTCCCATTCAGGTGTACCACCAGAGAAAAACAGAGGAGGAGGCCGAGTTTCCATGGTAGGTTCAGCTTCATGGTAAGGCTTGAGAAGTGACACATGAAAAACATCATGTATTTTGTATTCCTCTGGTAAGTTCAGTTTATAACTTTGCTGCCCAACGCGTTCCAATATCTCAAAGGGTCCTATGTATTTAGGCCACAGTTTCTTAGCATCACCGGCCAAATGTTTCAGGTTCTGTGTAGAGAGCAATACCTTGTCTCCAACTTGAAATTCCAATTGTCTCCTTTTGGTGTCTGCTTGCTTCTTCATCTTCTCTTGAGCCGACCTCAGATTACTCTTAGCTTTATCCAAAGTATTTGCCATTAGTTGCAGGAAATCGTCGACAGCAGGGGCACTTCCAACTTGTGGTTGCAATAGAGCAGCAGGCACAATTGGGTGTTGCCCATACATAAGATAGAATGGGGAGTACCCAGTGGAAGCGTTGACCGAGGAATTATATGCAAATTCCAACGAAGTGAGGTAAGCGTCCCAATCGTCCTGACTAACGTTAATAAAACCACGTAGCATCTCTTCCAGGGTTCTGTTGTGTCGTTCAGCTTGACCATCGCTTTGTGGATGGAATGCAGAAGAGAAGTGCAGTTTAGTCTGGCATTGGGACATCAGATTTTGCCAAAAGTTGGATAGAAACCTGGGGTCCCTGTCGGTGATGATGGAAGTGGGCATGCCATAATGCCTGAAGACTTCTTTGAAGAAAAGCTTGGCCAACCCAGGAGCATCAACGGTCATAGTAGTAGGCACAAAGATTCCCATCTTCGACAAACGGTCCACAATAGTAAGTATGGCTGTATATCCCTGAGCTGTTTTAGGTAACGGTCCAACTAAATCCATATGTACCATTTCCCATCGGCGTTCAGGCACAGGTAAGGGTTGTAGCAATCCAGCTGGCTTTTGAGTAGAAGCTTTTGTTTGTTGACAGGTAGGGCATTGTTGCAGATAGGTGGCTACATCCGAGGCCAGACCAGTCCAAGTAAATAAGCGTCGAACGGTGTGTAGAGTTTTGTTCCTGCCTAAGTGTCCAGCAATAGGAAGGTTATGACATTCATGCAGGACCTTAAGCTTTATGTCTGGGTTGTTGGGGATGACAAGTTGTCCACCAGTAGTTGAAATCAGACCGTTATCTGTTAATGTCCAGTGAGATGGCCCAGCTCCTTCTTCAATGAATGTTGTGGTAACAGGATCTTGTAAGTAAGCTTCCATCAGTTGATCTTGAAAGGCCTGATCACTTTGTAAGGAGGAGATCGTAGCAACCAGAATCAAGTTATTATTATCTTCTTCCCCTTCTTCCACCAAAGCTGGCATTCCATCTTCTTCATCATCCACCAAAGACGGCAGATCCGAAAAGTCAGTTGGAGAGTCCACCACTTCAGGAGTTCTTCTACTTAAAGCATCAGCCACCACATTAGATCTTCCAGGCTTATAGACGATGTCAATGTTGTCTCCAAATTCCTGTAACTCCAGCAACCAACGAGCTTGGCGGTTGTTGAGGCTCCGTTGACTATTGAACTTAGTCAAGGCTTGGTGATCAGTGATCACGGTTGTTGAAATCCCTTGTATCAAATGTCTCCATTGCTTAAGAGCAGTTATGACAGCGAGCATTTCTTGATCATAAGTAGAATATCGTTGCTCAGCTGGGGTGAGGGTATGGGATAAATATGCTAGAGGTTGCAGCCCATTGCCCTGATCTTGGCACAGGACAGCTCCAATTGCTCTGCCCGAAGCGTCGGTAGAGATAGTAAATGGCAAAGAGAAATCTGGAATAAGCAAGACAGGCTTGGTCATGAGGGCGTGTTTAAGAGCGTCGAAGGCTTCTTGTTGACTTGAAGTCCACACAAAATGTTGGTTCTTCTTCAAGAGGTCAGTCAACGGTGCAGTCAACGCAGCAAACTTTGGAATGAACCTTCTGTAATAACCAGCAAGACCTAGAAAAGATCGAACTTCAGACACTTTGCTAGGAATTGGCCATTGTAAGATCGCATTTACTTTCCCAGGCTCCATAGTAACTCCGCTTGAAGTGATCACATGTCCAAGAAATTCCACACTCTGGCGCCCAAATTCACACTTTTTCGGTGAAGCCAAAAGTTGAGCTTCTCTCAGCTTTTCCAGCACCAAACGTAAATGTTTCTTGTGTTCGGTTTCGTTTTTGCTAAACACAAGAATATCGTCCAGGTAGACTAGGACGAACTGCTCCAGGTAAGGTGCGAACAAGCTGTTCATCAGCGTCTGAAATGTTGCAGGTGCATTCGTTAACCCAAATGGCATCACCAAGTACTCATAATGACCATATCGTGTCCTAAATGCAGTTTTAGGTACGTCTTGCTCAGCAATCCTGATCTGATGGTACGCTGATTTGAGGTCGATTTTTGAGAACACCTTTGCACCATGCAGGCAGTTGAGCAACTCATCAATCCTAGGTAAGGGGAACCTGTTCCTGATTGTGATCTTGTTTAGAGCTCGATAGTCGATGCACATCCTCATGCTACCATCCTTCTTATGAACGAAGAGAACAGGGGCTGCATACGGCGACGTACTTGCCCGTATAGCTCCAGCATCCAGCAATTGGGTAAGTTGCTGCTTGAGTTCGTCCATCTCCTTCGGTGACAAACGGTAAGGAGCTTTGTTAGGGGGCTCAGAACCAGGTATGAGCTCGATGCGGTGATCCACAGCTCGAGAGGGTGGTAAACCAGCAGAAAGTTTTTCACCGAAAACGTCTTTGAACTCATCCAACAGTTCTTGCCATGCAGGGTCCCAATTCTCCTTGTTCGCATGATCAGCACCTCCAATAGCTACCTCCGACGATAATAAGGCAGTGAGTGAGATCATATATACCATTGCATCGTTTTTCATGGCCCGTACAACAGCGTTGGCAGAGATGAGGGAAGCTTCCAAGCTTGGCTCCTCAACTGAAGCATGTGAACTCAAGTATATTGGTTCTTCTTGATACAGGAAACTCAGAGAATTGGCACGCCAATCGATTTGAGGGTTATGCAAGGCTAACCATGGTTTCCCAAGAATCACGTCATATTGCGCCAACGGTAAGACATGAAGTGGCAGCTTTTCCTTATAAGCTCCAATTCTCAACTGGCCAACTACCATTTTGCTAACATGTTGTACATCTCCATTTGCTAGGATAACTCTGGACTTCAGGCTGGTTGGTAAGACTGGTAAATCATACGCTTGCACGAAGCGTTCTGAAATGAAATTCTGTCCAGCACCTCCATCAACTAACAGTATAACTGGCTTCTCTTCAAATTGGCCAGACAAGGTCAAAAGACTTGTAGGCATCATCGTAGACTCAGGAACACTCGTATTCAGTTCAACTGACGTCTCATCATCTGCAAACATAAGGAACTGTCATGTCACAATGTGCGGTCAATTTCCTGGGTGCTACCTCAGGATCGTCTTAAATCGTCTTAGACTCTCTTAGTCTATCCTTCATCTTATCCTTATGATAGATGGTATCTGGACGTGCAACTTAGTTGAGAGGCGTCCCTCTGCAACTTCGTGAGTCAGATTTAATCACATTCAGCTTCAATGTGAACTTCTGCACTCACCTCCTCTCAATAGCGGAGTTCGGTCAGGATCTTCTTTGAGATCTTCCCTATTTTCCATCACATTGAGGGATACATCTTTGTAAGGTCTACTACCTTTCTTCTTATGATCGATCATATTCACTCTGAGGGGACTTATATACTTGTTAGTCGGTGCCGAACGACATTCTCTTGCAAGATGCCCCTTCCTTCCACAATTATAGCAACGTCCTTCATTTCTGTAACTCGGCATCATTCTTACTTCTCTTGGTTTCTCATACCAAGTCTGACGATTCGACATCTGATTATGTCTCAACTTCCGCACAAAGGACTGACGATTATTCACAGGTCTGTATCGATTAGGAGGGACAGCACCTGGATCTGTCACACTTGGATTAATTGCACAAGTGGATTCAAACGTCAATGCAAGTCGAACAGCTTCATCGAACGATTCAGGACGATGAACACGAACATGCACAGCATACTGAGGACGTAATCCGTGGACGAAACGGTCCAAACGTTCCTCTTCAGTCATGGTGGGCATGCCAATTTCAACAAAACAAGCACGCAGTTGGTCAACGTAATACTGCACAGTACCCGTTTGACGAATGTGCCACAATCGGTCACGCGCAGCTTGCTTATTGTTAATCGGCTTATACATGTCACGTAAAGCCTCACAAAACGCACGCCACGGGTTAGGATTGTTCACAATCTCGTCATGAAAACCGGATTCAACCTGAGCGCGCCACCAAGTCAACGCGGACCCGCAGAGTTGGGGAGTGACCCACACAAGGCGGTCCAACGGCGACAAGTCAGGGGCTTGGGCGTCGAAAATGCAATTTGTAGAAAATATCCAATCATCAACATTGACGCCGGACGCAGGATCGAAAGGTTTCAGTCCCACGACTCGGGCACGTACCGTAGCACCCACAGGCGCGAAAACACCATCTCCCACGGAGTGAGAGACAGGCGGAGCAGGTGAAGTAGGAGGAGTAGGAGAGCAAGCGCGAGCAAGGCGAGCAGAGCGTTTGGGAATTGCACGAGGCATGACGACAAGGTTGTGTTAAGGTTGCAGGGTAGTACACAGGGCACAACGAGGGCAGTGGTTCGGCCGTAGCTGAAACCAAATTGTTACGGGAGCGAGAGCAAGTTGGTAATTTTGACCAAATTAATGTGTTACATGTAAAATCAGAAGGAATCATATCATACCAGAGAGAGAATCCCAAGGTCGGGGTATCTTCCAAGGACGACCCACAACTACCTTGGACAAGACACAACACAAACACACAAAGCAGGCAAAGCACTAAGGGGAACCGTAACAATTCTCCCCTTCTCTCGAAAAGGACATTGTCCTCAATGTCGAACAAAACAAAACAAACAAGAGAAAGAACTGAAACTAAAAAGTATTAACGTTTACGTTTACTGGATCGTTGATAATTCGCATCCACCTTATCCAGCAAAGGACGTAAGGATGGACGGTTAAGGTGAGCCCGAGGCTCCCAAGTGTTATCCGAAGCAGGATAACCTTTCCATTTTACTTCATATTTTACGTTGCGCCCAACACCTTTTCTTCGAACGATATCTTCCACTTCCCATTCAGGTGTACCACCAGAGAAAAACAGAGGAGGAGGCCGAGTTTCCATGGTAGGTTCAGCTTCATGGTAAGGCTTGAGAAGTGACACATGAAAAACATCATGTATTTTGTATTCCTCTGGTAAGTTCAGTTTATAACTTTGCTGCCCAACGCGTTCCAATATCTCAAAGGGTCCTATGTATTTAGGCCACAGTTTCTTAGCATCACCGGCCAAATGTTTCAGGTTCTGTGTAGAGAGCAATACCTTGTCTCCAACTTGAAATTCCAATTGTCTCCTTTTGGTGTCTGCTTGCTTCTTCATCTTCTCTTGAGCCGACCTCAGATTACTCTTAGCTTTATCCAAAGTATTTGCCATTAGTTGCAGGAAATCGTCGACAGCAGGGGCACTTCCAACTTGTGGTTGCAATAGAGCAGCAGGCACAATTGGGTGTTGCCCATACATAAGATAGAATGGGGAGTACCCAGTGGAAGCGTTGACCGAGGAATTATATGCAAATTCCAACGAAGTGAGGTAAGCGTCCCAATCGTCCTGACTAACGTTAATAAAACCACGTAGCATCTCTTCCAGGGTTCTGTTGTGTCGTTCAGCTTGACCATCGCTTTGTGGATGGAATGCAGAAGAGAAGTGCAGTTTAGTCTGGCATTGGGACATCAGATTTTGCCAAAAGTTGGATAGAAACCTGGGGTCCCTGTCGGTGATGATGGAAGTGGGCATGCCATAATGCCTGAAGACTTCTTTGAAGAAAAGCTTGGCCAACCCAGGAGCATCAACGGTCATAGTAGTAGGCACAAAGATTCCCATCTTCGACAAACGGTCCACAATAGTAAGTATGGCTGTATATCCCTGAGCTGTTTTAGGTAACGGTCCAACTAAATCCATATGTACCATTTCCCATCGGCGTTCAGGCACAGGTAAGGGTTGTAGCAATCCAGCTGGCTTTTGAGTAGAAGCTTTTGTTTGTTGACAGGTAGGGCATTGTTGCAGATAGGTGGCTACATCCGAGGCCAGACCAGTCCAAGTAAATAAGCGTCGAACGGTGTGTAGAGTTTTGTTCCTGCCTAAGTGTCCAGCAATAGGAAGGTTATGACATTCATGCAGGACCTTAAGCTTTATGTCTGGGTTGTTGGGGATGACAAGTTGTCCACCAGTAGTTGAAATCAGACCGTTATCTGTTAATGTCCAGTGAGATGGCCCAGCTCCTTCTTCAATGAATGTTGTGGTAACAGGATCTTGTAAGTAAGCTTCCATCAGTTGATCTTGAAAGGCCTGATCACTTTGTAAGGAGGAGATCGTAGCAACCAGAATCAAGTTATTATTATCTTCTTCCCCTTCTTCCACCAAAGCTGGCATTCCATCTTCTTCATCATCCACCAAAGACGGCAGATCCGAAAAGTCAGTTGGAGAGTCCACCACTTCAGGAGTTCTTCTACTTAAAGCATCAGCCACCACATTAGATCTTCCAGGCTTATAGACGATGTCAATGTTGTCTCCAAATTCCTGTAACTCCAGCAACCAACGAGCTTGGCGGTTGTTGAGGCTCCGTTGACTATTGAACTTAGTCAAGGCTTGGTGATCAGTGATCACGGTTGTTGAAATCCCTTGTATCAAATGTCTCCATTGCTTAAGAGCAGTTATGACAGCGAGCATTTCTTGATCATAAGTAGAATATCGTTGCTCAGCTGGGGTGAGGGTATGGGATAAATATGCTAGAGGTTGCAGCCCATTGCCCTGATCTTGGCACAGGACAGCTCCAATTGCTCTGCCCGAAGCGTCGGTAGAGATAGTAAATGGCAAAGAGAAATCTGGAATAAGCAAGACAGGCTTGGTCATGAGGGCGTGTTTAAGAGCGTCGAAGGCTTCTTGTTGACTTGAAGTCCACACAAAATGTTGGTTCTTCTTCAAGAGGTCAGTCAACGGTGCAGTCAACGCAGCAAACTTTGGAATGAACCTTCTGTAATAACCAGCAAGACCTAGAAAAGATCGAACTTCAGACACTTTGCTAGGAATTGGCCATTGTAAGATCGCATTTACTTTCCCAGGCTCCATAGTAACTCCGCTTGAAGTGATCACATGTCCAAGAAATTCCACACTCTGGCGCCCAAATTCACACTTTTTCGGTGAAGCCAAAAGTTGAGCTTCTCTCAGCTTTTCCAGCACCAAACGTAAATGTTTCTTGTGTTCGGTTTCGTTTTTGCTAAACACAAGAATATCGTCCAGGTAGACTAGGACGAACTGCTCCAGGTAAGGTGCGAACAAGCTGTTCATCAGCGTCTGAAATGTTGCAGGTGCATTCGTTAACCCAAATGGCATCACCAAGTACTCATAATGACCATATCGTGTCCTAAATGCAGTTTTAGGTACGTCTTGCTCAGCAATCCTGATCTGATGGTACGCTGATTTGAGGTCGATTTTTGAGAACACCTTTGCACCATGCAGGCAGTTGAGCAACTCATCAATCCTAGGTAAGGGGAACCTGTTCCTGATTGTGATCTTGTTTAGAGCTCGATAGTCGATGCACATCCTCATGCTACCATCCTTCTTATGAACGAAGAGAACAGGGGCTGCATACGGCGACGTACTTGCCCGTATAGCTCCAGCATCCAGCAATTGGGTAAGTTGCTGCTTGAGTTCGTCCATCTCCTTCGGTGACAAACGGTAAGGAGCTTTGTTAGGGGGCTCAGAACCAGGTATGAGCTCGATGCGGTGATCCACAGCTCGAGAGGGTGGTAAACCAGCAGAAAGTTTTTCACCGAAAACGTCTTTGAACTCATCCAACAGTTCTTGCCATGCAGGGTCCCAATTCTCCTTGTTCGCATGATCAGCACCTCCAATAGCTACCTCCGACGATAATAAGGCAGTGAGTGAGATCATATATACCATTGCATCGTTTTTCATGGCCCGTACAACAGCGTTGGCAGAGATGAGGGAAGCTTCCAAGCTTGGCTCCTCAACTGAAGCATGTGAACTCAAGTATATTGGTTCTTCTTGATACAGGAAACTCAGAGAATTGGCACGCCAATCGATTTGAGGGTTATGCAAGGCTAACCATGGTTTCCCAAGAATCACGTCATATTGCGCCAACGGTAAGACATGAAGTGGCAGCTTTTCCTTATAAGCTCCAATTCTCAACTGGCCAACTACCATTTTGCTAACATGTTGTACATCTCCATTTGCTAGGATAACTCTGGACTTCAGGCTGGTTGGTAAGACTGGTAAATCATACGCTTGCACGAAGCGTTCTGAAATGAAATTCTGTCCAGCACCTCCATCAACTAACAGTATAACTGGCTTCTCTTCAAATTGGCCAGACAAGGTCAAAAGACTTGTAGGCATCATCGTAGACTCAGGAACACTCGTATTCAGTTCAACTGACGTCTCATCATCTGCAAACATAAGGAACTGTCATGTCACAATGTGCGGTCAATTTCCTGGGTGCTACCTCAGGATCGTCTTAAATCGTCTTAGACTCTCTTAGTCTATCCTTCATCTTATCCTTATGATAGATGGTATCTGGACGTGCAACTTAGTTGAGAGGCGTCCCTCTGCAACTTCGTGAGTCAGATTTAATCACATTCAGCTTCAATGTGAACTTCTGCACTCACCTCCTCTCAATAGCGGAGTTCGGTCAGGATCTTCTTTGAGATCTTCCCTATTTTCCATCACATTGAGGGATACATCTTTGTAAGGTCTACTACCTTTCTTCTTATGATCGATCATATTCACTCTGAGGGGACTTATATACTTGTTAGTCGGTGCCGAACGACATTCTCTTGCAAGATGCCCCTTCCTTCCACAATTATAGCAACGTCCTTCATTTCTGTAACTCGGCATCATTCTTACTTCTCTTGGTTTCTCATACCAAGTCTGACGATTCGACATCTGATTATGTCTCAACTTCCGCACAAAGGACTGACGATTATTCACAGGTCTGTATCGATTAGGAGGGACAGCACCTGGATCTGTCACACTTGGATTAATTGCACAAGTGGATTCAAACGTCAATGCAAGTCGAACAGCTTCATCGAACGATTCAGGACGATGAACACGAACATGCACAGCATACTGAGGACGTAATCCGTGGACGAAACGGTCCAAACGTTCCTCTTCAGTCATGGTGGGCATGCCAATTTCAACAAAACAAGCACGCAGTTGGTCAACGTAATACTGCACAGTACCCGTTTGACGAATGTGCCACAATCGGTCACGCGCAGCTTGCTTATTGTTAATCGGCTTATACATGTCACGTAAAGCCTCACAAAACGCACGCCACGGGTTAGGATTGTTCACAATCTCGTCATGAAAACCGGATTCAACCTGAGCGCGCCACCAAGTCAACGCGGACCCGCAGAGTTGGGGAGTGACCCACACAAGGCGGTCCAACGGCGACAAGTCAGGGGCTTGGGCGTCGAAAATGCAATTTGTAGAAAATATCCAATCATCAACATTGACGCCGGACGCAGGATCGAAAGGTTTCAGTCCCACGACTCGGGCACGTACCGTAGCACCCACAGGCGCGAAAACACCATCTCCCACGGAGTGAGAGACAGGCGGAGCAGGTGAAGTAGGAGGAGTAGGAGAGCAAGCGCGAGCAAGGCGAGCAGAGCGTTTGGGAATTGCACGAGGCATGACGACAAGGTTGTGTTAAGGTTGCAGGGTAGTACACAGGGCACAACGAGGGCAGTGGTTCGGCCGTAGCTGAAACCAAATTGTTACGGGAGCGAGAGCAAGTTGGTAATTTTGACCAAATTAATGTGTTACATGTAAAATCAGAAGGAATCATATCATACCAGAGAGAGAATCCCAAGGTCGGGGTATCTTCCAAGGACGACCCACAACTACCTTGGACAAGACACAACACAAACACACAAAGCAGGCAAAGCACTAAGGGGAACCGTAACAATTCTCCCCTTCTCTCGAAAAGGACATTGTCCTCAATGTCGAACAAAACAAAACAAACAAGAGAAAGAACTGAAACTAAAAAGTATTAACGTTTACGTTTACTGGATCGTTGATAATTCGCATCCACCTTATCCAGCAAAGGACGTAAGGATGGACGGTTAAGGTGAGCCCGAGGCTCCCAAGTGTTATCCGAAGCAGGATAACCTTTCCATTTTACTTCATATTTTACGTTGCGCCCAACACCTTTTCTTCGAACGATATCTTCCACTTCCCATTCAGGTGTACCACCAGAGAAAAACAGAGGAGGAGGCCGAGTTTCCATGGTAGGTTCAGCTTCATGGTAAGGCTTGAGAAGTGACACATGAAAAACATCATGTATTTTGTATTCCTCTGGTAAGTTCAGTTTATAACTTTGCTGCCCAACGCGTTCCAATATCTCAAAGGGTCCTATGTATTTAGGCCACAGTTTCTTAGCATCACCGGCCAAATGTTTCAGGTTCTGTGTAGAGAGCAATACCTTGTCTCCAACTTGAAATTCCAATTGTCTCCTTTTGGTGTCTGCTTGCTTCTTCATCTTCTCTTGAGCCGACCTCAGATTACTCTTAGCTTTATCCAAAGTATTTGCCATTAGTTGCAGGAAATCGTCGACAGCAGGGGCACTTCCAACTTGTGGTTGCAATAGAGCAGCAGGCACAATTGGGTGTTGCCCATACATAAGATAGAATGGGGAGTACCCAGTGGAAGCGTTGACCGAGGAATTATATGCAAATTCCAACGAAGTGAGGTAAGCGTCCCAATCGTCCTGACTAACGTTAATAAAACCACGTAGCATCTCTTCCAGGGTTCTGTTGTGTCGTTCAGCTTGACCATCGCTTTGTGGATGGAATGCAGAAGAGAAGTGCAGTTTAGTCTGGCATTGGGACATCAGATTTTGCCAAAAGTTGGATAGAAACCTGGGGTCCCTGTCGGTGATGATGGAAGTGGGCATGCCATAATGCCTGAAGACTTCTTTGAAGAAAAGCTTGGCCAACCCAGGAGCATCAACGGTCATAGTAGTAGGCACAAAGATTCCCATCTTCGACAAACGGTCCACAATAGTAAGTATGGCTGTATATCCCTGAGCTGTTTTAGGTAACGGTCCAACTAAATCCATATGTACCATTTCCCATCGGCGTTCAGGCACAGGTAAGGGTTGTAGCAATCCAGCTGGCTTTTGAGTAGAAGCTTTTGTTTGTTGACAGGTAGGGCATTGTTGCAGATAGGTGGCTACATCCGAGGCCAGACCAGTCCAAGTAAATAAGCGTCGAACGGTGTGTAGAGTTTTGTTCCTGCCTAAGTGTCCAGCAATAGGAAGGTTATGACATTCATGCAGGACCTTAAGCTTTATGTCTGGGTTGTTGGGGATGACAAGTTGTCCACCAGTAGTTGAAATCAGACCGTTATCTGTTAATGTCCAGTGAGATGGCCCAGCTCCTTCTTCAATGAATGTTGTGGTAACAGGATCTTGTAAGTAAGCTTCCATCAGTTGATCTTGAAAGGCCTGATCACTTTGTAAGGAGGAGATCGTAGCAACCAGAATCAAGTTATTATTATCTTCTTCCCCTTCTTCCACCAAAGCTGGCATTCCATCTTCTTCATCATCCACCAAAGACGGCAGATCCGAAAAGTCAGTTGGAGAGTCCACCACTTCAGGAGTTCTTCTACTTAAAGCATCAGCCACCACATTAGATCTTCCAGGCTTATAGACGATGTCAATGTTGTCTCCAAATTCCTGTAACTCCAGCAACCAACGAGCTTGGCGGTTGTTGAGG
>JGI24721J26819_10005791_pt1 | contig 12248 bp, 11 predicted proteins | sample YelNatPaOPGAMG01_FD_26819 | JGI IMG/M metagenome (IMG submission 26819)
GAGACGTGGGTTAGCCATAAGCGTAAAGAATTCGACGCGTTACGCCTGCGTCCACATCCTTATGAATTCCATCTGTATTATGATGTTTAAAATGCGAGTTTCTGGGCGGGTATATAAATGTTGAACCGTGTGAAAATACCCGTATTTAACGGCATTAATAAGTTGTGAATTATCGGAGAATCGTAAAATCCAACGTTTTGTAAAATATACTACGAAAAATCACTGAATTTTCAGGGGTTTAAGGGCTGTGAATAACTTGTGAAAAAGATTTAATATATTGTTCTTTTCAAAAGCAAAGATTTTAAATAAAAAATCAAAACGTATTCGAACAACCGATAAAACGGAAATGGGAAAAGAACGGCGGAAAANACCGGATTTAAAGTATNTAACTTGTTGAAGCCCAACAGGTTNGAATTCCTGTAGNAGCCGCCGTTAGTTTTATTTATAAGGGATTTTTGTTTGTCCGTGTATAAAAATTGGAAAAATTTTCAAATAACAAAAATGCTGCAGGAATTCTTGCCGGGCGGGCTGTGAATAACTTTACAAATTTTTTGAGAAAGATATGGAAATTTCTGCACAGGAACTTTGGGCAAAAGCATTGAAAGTGTTAAGTGAGACAGTGTCTCCGAAGGTAGTCGAGATGTGGTTCTCCTGTATCCGTCCTTTGAAGGTAGAAAAGGACAAGTTTTACTTGGAAGTCGGAAATGAACTGCATCATATTTGGATAAAAGAAAATTATGAAAGTTACATTGTTGACGCCCTTAAGACTGTAAGCGGGACAACATTCAAAATTTGCTATCATGAGAATGAGGCGCTTTTGCCTGTGTCTCCGGTTGAGGAAGAGGTTCAGCCGGTTGCGGAAAAGATAAAACCCGAGCCTGAAAATTCAAAGTCGGTTGATTCCAAGTTCGATAGTAAGTATACATTTGATACATTCATCGTCGGCAGCAGTAACCAGATGGCACACGCTGCTGCGATGGCGGTGGCGGAATCACCGGGCGTAAGTTATAATCCGTTCTTCTTTTACGGCGGTTCAGGTTTAGGGAAAACCCATTTGCTTCATGCAATAGGGAATTATATCAAAGAACATCATAAAAATCTGCGTGTTGTCTATCTTTCTGCTGAAAAGTTTACCAACGAGTTCATTGAGTCGCTACGTGAGGTCAAAACTGGGAATTTCAGGAAAAAGTACAGGAACATCGATGTCCTGTTGATTGACGATGTTCAGTTTATTGCCGGCAAAGAGCGGATACAGGAAGAATTTTTCCATACATTCAACGCGCTTTTTGAAGCGCGGAAACAGATTGTCCTGACATGCGACCGTCCGGTAAAAGAAATTTCGAACCTTCAAGAGCGTCTTGTTACGAGATTTGAATGGGGATTTGTTGCAGACCTACAGCCGCCTGATCTGGAAACGCGGATTGCAATCCTCAAGAGCAAAGCAATCCAGCAACATATTGTTATTGGGGATGATATTATTCAGTTCCTTGCGGAAAATATCCGTTCGGATGTGCGCAGGCTCGAAGGCGCTTTGATAAGAATCAAAGGTTATCAGCAGCTTGCGAAGAAAAATATAACTTTTGAAACTGTGCGCAATATTCTTGAGGATATCCTGATGCATGAGGCAAGAAATATCATAACAATCGAGGAAATCCTTAAGATTGTTGCCGATGAATTTGGTATTCGCGTCTCNGATATCACAGGGCGCAGGCGTTCGGAGGATGTGGCGTTTCCACGGCAAATAGTAATGTATTTAGGGCGCGAATTTACACATCTTTCCACCGAAGCAATAGGAAAAGAAATTGGCGGGCGTGACCACGGCACAGTTATCTACGCCTGTAGGGTGATTAAAAACCGTATGGACGTTGATAAAAATGTGAAGGACATTGTCAAGCGACTTGAATGGAAATTAAAAACCGGCAAGCGGTAAAAACCGGCTAAATATCCTTGGGAAATCGCCGGAAGCTCCGGATTAAAAATGCGCGACTGACTTTGTGTCGTCGCGTTTTTTTGTCACTGTTTGCAGATGCTGGATTCAGCAGTTAACAACGGCGGATTTTATAATTTGGTACACTTCTGTGGAATCAATTATCTTTTTATCCAGCAGACCACGGATATCCGTAATAATGAGCGGGTAATCGGTTGTGTCTCGGACAAATCCGCCGTGTGAACCTTTCACCAGTGTGGCATCGAGCGGGATTACATCCATCAATACTCGGAAACCGAGTTTGCTCTGTAAAAGCCGCAGCATGAGTTTCTGTTTTATTAATGGGTTTTGTTCATCGAGGAATAATTCGACAGGGTCGTAACCGGGTTTTCTGTGGATATCCACCGTTCTTGCAAAATCCGGGGCGCATTTATCATCGAACCAGTAGTAATAACTGAACCATGCATTGTTTTTTGCCACTGCAATAAGGTCGCCAGCCCTTTCGTGTGAAATCCCGATTGCCGTCTTTCTTTTTTCGTCGAGGACTTCCTGAATATGCGGATGATTCCAAAGAAGGTTTTTAACTTCGTCAATAATAGTTTTATCGTTCACGTANATATGGGCGACCTGATGATCGGAAATTGCGAATACCTTTGACGCGCCCATATCAAGTTTCTCCATACCATATTCATCCTTTATTGCAATCCATCCTTTTTCTCTGAACAATCTGTTCAGGAAAATCGGTTCAGAAACACTGTGGATACTGTATTCGGACAAAATTATTACGCCAACATCTCTACTTCTGAAGAAACTGATTAAATCGCCAGCAATATCGTCAATCTTCCTCAAATCTTCTTTAATCAAATGCGGGTCAGGACCGAACCGCTGAAGGTTATAATCAAGGTGGGGCAGATAAACAAGATTAAGCGTTGGTTTANATCTTTCTTCTATCCATTTTGCGGCATTNGCAATCCATCGGGACGCAGAATCTGAATCGCCGAGTTCACTTTTTCTGCCGGCAAACGGTCCCCAGAATGTTGCAAAAGGGAATTTACCNTTTTCGCGCGTGATTTCATCACGTATTNAATACGGATGAGAATAAATATCGGGGATTTTTCTGCCGTTGGCAAAATAAACCGGTCGCGGTGTTATTGAGTAATCCGCGCCTGAATACATGTTGAACCACCAGAAAAGTTTTGCGCAGGTGAAACCTGGGACAAGTTCCCGGAGTTCGTCGTATATCTTTTTGCTGCGGACAAGCCTGTTCGATTGCTTCCAGAACAGGTGTTCAGCCAGTTCCCTGTCGTACCACCCATTGCCGACAATTCCGTGNATCTGCGGTCGGACACCGGTTAAGTAATTTGCCTGCGCGGAACAAGTAACAGCAGGGAATGCAGGATTTATCGAGGCAATTGAACCAGTCTTTGAAAACTCAACAATCCGCGGGGTGTTCTCTCCGAGCAGCCTTCCCGTGAGCGCAACAAGGTCTATTACTGCTATCCTTTTCATTCGGATTCACGAACTGCATCACTGCCATCGTCGCTACTTATCATTTTCCGTCTATCGACTCCGTAATCCAATCAAGATAACCCTGAAAACCATCGCTGAATTTTAAAACAATAAACTCAGGCGTCTTATACGGATGCGATGACAAAACTGTTTTTTCTAAACTTTTAACGTTTGCAACCGTTGTCTTCATTATGAGCAAAACCTCATTTGATTTTTCGATTTTTCCTTCCCACCAGTAATGTGATTCAATCTTTGGCACAATATTTGCGCAGGCAATAAGTTTTTCCTCTAACGCCTTTTTTGCAATATTCCGCGCGCTATTTACATTCGGCGCAGTAACGAGGATGACTGCGAATTTATCTTTTTTGCTTTGCTTAACCATACCTAATAAATTGATTCTCAAACTATACTTCAGCAAGATAAAAATGGGGGCGAATGTTTACGACATTATTTTTTTGGTTTCACGGGCAATTGTTTCCCGGACAATTTAGAAGGGGGTGAATTTGTTGTTTTTGTTTGCGGCGGGTGAGCAATAACTGATTCTGACTCTTCATCTTCGAACCAAGGCTGCGCAAATTGCGTTTCATCCACTCCATAGAGCCGCACATCTGACCGAATCAGATCGAGTTCATCGAGCCGTTTGACAGTTTGCTGAACTATTGACCTTGGATTCATCCGCGGCAATGCCGGCGATTCTGGCTCAAACCCTGCTGTAACGCGCCTTCTCAAGTAATCCTCCAGAACCCTCCGGTAATCGTCGATCAGCGAAATTAAAGCCGGATGCGCTCGTTGACGCAGGGATATTAAATCGGCAATCTTTTGTCTGACGACGTCCTTGTGCTGGTTTATACCGTAACTTGTGATTATTGATTGCAGCGGTATGCGTNGNACTGCAGGAGGTTCNTTTGTTGAGGTTGGTATTTTTACCGGCGAATCGAGGATATCATCAAGCTGAGNAATTGTTTGTTCGGCGTTTAACGTCTTGTATTCTGTAATTCCTGTGAATGCAGCGAGCGTAACAGACCACCACTTTTCCACATCACGCATTGAATAAAACATGGGTTCAAATGCTTTTACAAAAGCAACCTGCCAGTTCCAGAATGATGGTAAAATTTCGAAAAACCTGTGCAGGCGATTAAATGCATCCGGCGTCCGCATCAGGTGATGATAGAATAAAAATGAACACATGTTGTATCGGTTAGTTGGCGAAAAATCTGCAAGGTCTTCATCCGAAGGCCAGCAAAGTTCTTCCCACGACAGCGCCCTTGTAGATTGAAGTTGTCGTCTTATTAAATCGAGAGGGTTCTTGCGTTTTTCAAGGCGNGTTTTTTTTGTAAACGGTTCCATNAGTGAAATATCAGTTGCCTCATACTGAATCTGAAAAGCAATTGCAGGCGCAAGCCACGGNGGAAGTTCAGCAGGTTTTGAGCCAGCAGAGCGGTCTGCAAGTTCATGCAGCAAAACCTCGACGATGACACGAATCAGTTTGTTCAACGGAATATATGAAGGAAGGTCAACATAATACATCCAGCCTGTGTCTGAGTATTGCGCATTGACAAATACCGGGTCGAAATGCGTCCTTGCTGGAAAAATTGTCAGAAAGATGCGTCCTTTCCAGCGATCGTTCAGGTTCAGGGAAAAGAGAAATCTGTCCTTGATTCGCTCTGCGATTATAACAACAAAGTAGGGATCGATTTTTATTGTTTTGGGTGTGTTTGTCGAGGTTTCTGCGGGTGGTATATCGGCAATTCTTTTAGGAGTGCTTGCAAAAAATTGTCCGGAACGGCTTTGTATGAATATTACATCATTTGCCTTCGGGAGAGGTTCTGCGGAAAAACAGATGCTCGACGGCAGAATAAATAAACAAAAAATCAGGAGAATCCACGCTGGCTTTGCCATAAGACGACGGGATTCTCCTGATGCAAATATATTCATCCTTTAACTCTTGTTGGTGCTAGGAGCCGAAGATGAACCGGAGGATGAGCCGGTTGATGTTGAAGATGTGGTTGTGCTGCTTGACGATGACGACTTTGATGATTCTGATTCTTTCTTTGCGGCAGATTTATAACTCTCGCTGCGGTAATCAGTTATATAGAAACCGCTCCCTTTGAAAATAAGTCCTGCCCCTGCACCGATTTTCCGTTTAACTTTGCCGCGTCCCCACGTCTTCATTCCGCAAAGTTCTTTTGGACAAACCTTGAGCGGAGGATCTTTCATTGATTGAAAGACCTCAAACACATGACCGCATTTTTCACAAACGTATTCGTACGTTGGCATAACCGAAAACTCCTTCCTTAAACTACCTAAATTGCACCCTCAATTATAGCGAAAGCAACGATATAAATAATGCAGATTTTTATGAATATTCAAGTAATAAATCCGCCAAAGGCGTGTATGTTTAAGATTATTAATAAGTTACAGGTTTTTAATTTGACAGGTCTTTTTCTTAAAATTCGCAAAGATTAATTTTGTCTTCCTGTCAGGCATGGTCGGACTCATTACTGAAAAATCATAATAATCCGGTGGTTTTCCACTTCTTATTCTTCTATTCTGTAGAGATGTGTTTTTGTCCGAAGGATTAGCGCATTCCCTGTAACAGCAGGAGAAGCCATGAAACCGCTGTCGAGGGTGTTCACAGCAATTACCTGAAATTGTTTGGATGCTGCTATGACCGTGGTTTTACCCTCCTCGCTGAAGAAATAGACCTTACCATTTGCAAGCAACGGCGAGGCAGAGTAGTTCCCGCCAATCCGTTCCCGCCAATATTCAGCGCCTGTCTTTGCGTCGAGACACGAAGCAATCCCGGAGTCGTCAACTGCGATGACAAGTCCGGAATCGACAATCAGTCCCGGCTTTTTCGGCACATTCCTTTTTACACTCCATAATATTTTAAGTTGTGTGTTTTGGTAAGTTGATGGGACATTGGCGTCGATTACTTCCCCTTTTTTACCCGGGATAATTGCAAGAATCTGTCCTGATGAAAATCCGCTGGTAAGATAGATAATGCCGTTTTTGTATATTGGGCGGTTGCTCGCGGAGTAATTTGAGCGCTCTTCGACCCGCCAGATTTCTTCCCCGTTCATGGGGTTATACGCATAAATTGCCTTCGAACCCTGACTGATAAGAACCGGAACGCCATTTATCTCCGCCACATGCGGTGTTGCGAAGGCTTTTCGGAAGTCCCCTTCTGACACTGGCTTACCATCCGGATCAAGGTCTTTAAAATCAATGGAACGATTGACTTTCCAGACTGTTTTGCCGCTTGTTTTATCGAGCGCCACAAGATACTGAACATCGCTTCCGTCGAAATGCATGATTAAGAGATCTTTATAAAGAATCGGCGAGGACCCTGCACCGCGGTAATGGTTACATTCCAAATCCCGACGGGTCCAGAGAACTTTCCCGGTCTTTGTGTCTATACATGCGGTGCCTGCAGCCAAAGGTTATATACACTCTGTTTTCCTCAATCACAGGGGTCGGCGATGCATAAGAGTTAAACTTGTGAATGGCTTGGGGTTTTTCGACATCAAACAACTTCATTTCAAAAATAGGTCTACCTGTGTTTACGTCGTAGCAAAAGGCATACAATCGTCTGCCGTCCTCATCTGCAGATGATACCCAGACCTGATTCCCCCAAATCACAGGTGATGACCACGCCTTGCCTGCAACAGGGATCTTCCATTTTACGTTTTCATGCTCGCTCCACTTTACTGGAAGTTTATCAGCCAGCGAAATACCGTCGCCATCAGGTCCGCGGAACTGGTTCCAGTTTCTTTTTTCTTCCGCAGTTGCGGCGCAAACAAACGCACAAATAATCAAAAAAACCAAAATTCTGAACGTCTTCATAAAACCAAAAGCTTAAATCAATTCTATATTAATTAAAGAGATAATATTTTAACGAGTGTAAAATCAGGGTTTTATTTAAAAAAATTACGCGGAAGGATAACCCTTCCACGCAATTGTCAGTATTTTATTTGACTGAGATTTTTTTAAATTGCCTTTCGTCAGGCAACAGATTTGCAACTATTCACAAAGGATTACTCCACCGGACTTAATATGACTTTGTGTTCCGGAAACGCCTTTTGCAGGACTTCTGCAACGCCGCTTGCCCATTTCATAAAGTTTTCTTTGTCCTGAGCAAGTTCAGGTTTTGTCTCGGAAACGAATTTATATCCGCTGACCCTTATGATTCCGCTTAACAAAAATCCCTGAATTTCAACATGTCCGGACACATTCCATTTGCCTGTTTTTGTCTGCTGCCAGCAACGCCAGTGGGGTTTGACCATGAACTCGCCAGACTCCGGATGCAGCGCGCCCGTCTGGCAAAGTTCGGCAAATTCGCTTGCGTCGAACGCGAGGTCTTCCGAAACCGGCGCAGGTGGTTCCTGAACGCCGTATAGTTCGGCGTTTATTGGCGAGACCACAGGTCTCATCAGCGGGAAGAAGATTACGTCGTCAATGCTTTCCTGATTTGTGAAAATCATTGCCATTCTTTCAATCCCGGGACCGATGCCGGTTGTCGGTGGCATGCCATACTCCAGCATTTCGATGAAATCAAAGTCCAGCGTATGGAATTTACCCGTGTCGCGCTCTTCAGCCTTGTAGGATTTTTTCCATGTCTCAAGTAATTGAACCGGGTCGTTTTGCTCTGACCAGTTATCGCCGCATTCCATCCCGGCAATGAAAATNTCGAACCGCTCGGCAAAGCGCGGNTCTTCTGCCATTGGCTTCGCAAGTGGCGAAATATCCACCGGATGACCGTAAACAATTGTCGGCTGGATAAGTTCCGGTTCAATCAGATTGCTGAATGCGAGCGAAATTGCCTCGCCTACGGAATTGCACTCGTCGTGGATATTGTATTTTTCCAGAATAGCACGAGCCTCTTCGACAGACTTAATGGTTGTGAAATCAATTCCGGTTTTCTCCCTGACTGCGTCGTTCATCCTTATGCGTTTCCATGGCTGGGCAAAATCTATCTTGTGACCTTTCACTTCAAACTCGGTTTTTCCGAACACTGTCTTTGCAACATGACGGAAGAGTTCTTCCACAAGGTTCATGTTGTACTCGTAGTTCTCATAAGCCGTCATCGTCTCAACCATTGAAAACTCCGGATGATGACTTCTGTCGATGCCTTCATTTCTGAAATATCTTCCGATTGTATAGACCTTGTCGTAGCCGGCTGCGATAAGTCTTTTGAGATAAAGTTCGTGGGAAATTGCCAGATACATGTCCACGCCGAGCGCATTGACGTGGGTTTTAAAAGGTCTCGCTGTTCCGCCACCGTACTGTGGCTGAATAATCGGTGTGTTGAATTCAACAAAGCCCCGTGAATTCAGGAACTCGCGAATTGCCCGGGTTATCTGAGCCACAAGGTAGAACCGTTGGTGGCTCTCCGGGTTTAAGATTGTGTCCAGATATCGCTTGCGGAGAATCTGCTCACGGTCGCGCAAACCGTGCCACTGGTCGGGCAATGGACGAATCGCCTTGGTCAGGATTTTGAACTTTTCAACGAGCACAGAGATCTCGCCCCGCTCGGTTTTAACGACTTTTCCTTCTGCCTGAACAATGTCTCCGAGGTCAATGAGGTTTAGGTCGGCATAGCCGAGGGTTCCCTGTGCCGGGTCTGTCGGCGCAACCAAATTTCTGCGGAAAAACAACTGNATTNTGCCGCTTTGGTCCTGAACATGGCCGAACGCAAGCGCGCCCTGCTTGCGAAAACTCATTAACCTTCCCGCAACAGTAACCTGTTTNCCCTCGAATGCGGGGTAGTCCGAAGTAATTTCCTTTGCGTAATTTGTGCGAACGGCTTTTGAGGGATACGGATTAAGTCCCCGTTCCCGCAACGCCTTTACCTTTTCAAGTCTTATCCTTCTAATCTCAAATAATGGATTCGTAGCCACAGCGTTTACCTCTGTTTAGTTTAAAANATAAAAAACCGAGAAATAACATTACCCCAATTTTACCAATCGTTAAAGAAAATTTTTGNAGCCAAAGNAAAACNCAACAANATGAAAACAAATGCGCTTTTTTCTCATAAGATAGACAAAGTTAAGCGCATTTGATTTTTATGATGGGTTAAATGCACAATGTAGAATGAAATGCACAAAATAGAATTATTTTAATTTTGAGAAATAATCATCAATTTCGGGTCTCAATTCGATGCCAACTCTTTAATGAATATTTCTATCATTATCCATTTCAAACAGAACTACTTTTGCAGCTTTCAATTTTTTTACTGCACATGAAGCAGCAACTTTTCTTATTCTTTCAATTCCCTCCGTTTTATTTGATATTTTTCCCTGTTCTTTTAATTTGCCACAATATTGTGGATATAAAGCTGAGTAACTCAAAAAAGATAAAATTTACTTATTTTAATTTTTACCTGAATTAAATTCCAAAAGTTTTTTCCAATCAATTTTACCATTTTTACAAAATCGCTTAGCAAATTCTAAGGTAAATTTATTTACCACCGCAGCATAAGCTTCAAGAAATTCTTCATTTTTCTGTTTTGCCTTGTGTCCAATAGGTTCTATGATATCAATATAGAAATTTTCATTTCCTGAAATCAATTCCCAAAATTCCTGTCCGCAAATTTTATAATATCCATCTTTTTCAGGATTCTTATTCTTTTTCTTTCCGAAACAACATCCGTTTATAGCGATAACTTTTTTACCTGTCTTTTTTTCTAAAATTTTCTTAGCATTTTCAAAATTAATCTTTAATTGCTTAATTTGGCTTGAATTTCCCCAATTCCAACCTGCTTTAACTTCTACAATATAAATAACATCATCTTTTATGAATTCTAAATCTATCCCGGTCAATTCAGACCTTTTTCCACCATAAGTTTTGCTACAAACAAAAATTGCCAGTCCTTCAATAAACTCACCAAATAAAGTTTCTTCCTGAGATTGCAGGAAAGCATCCAAAAATCCTTTTACTAAATCTTGAGCAGTTAATATATTTTTAGCTCTGAAAAGATAGGGATTTTTTTGTTTAAGAATAGAATTTAAATCCACTTTAGTTGTAACAAATTCAAGTCGTTTTCTATGAAAAATTGAAATATTTTTCTCAACATAATCCTTAACTTCATTTAGGTCTATTGGTTTCATAAATTTGTTTAGGATCGAATAATAGATACTCACATTCCATCAACTCTTTTTTGACCATTTCATAATATTCTGGGACAATATCAATCCCGATTGAATTTCTTCTTAACCTTTTAGCAACCCTTAATGTTGTGCCTGATCCCATAAATGGGTCTAAAACAGTATCTCCTTCTTCAGTAAATAATTTTATAAACCATTCTGGAAGGCTTTCAGGGAAGACAGCACTGTGGTTTTTATTACTACATTCAGTAGCCAGATATAATACATTTGTAGGATAAACTTTGTCACGCTTTAACCAATTTGAAATGTTCTTTCCGAAACCACTTTTTGATCTAGATTCAAACCTTATTCTATCATTTTCACTTAGGTTTCTTAATCTTTCTTCCACCCAATCACCAATAGGTATCATGACAGCTTCTTGGAACATTTTAAACTTTTTAGTTTTATTGAATTGCAATAACCTTTCCCAAGCGTCTCTGAAACGATTTGGCCACTTCCCAGGATAACAATTTTTTTTATGCCAGATAAATTCTTCTGTCCATAACCAGCCTTGTTTTTTTAATGCTAATATTAATTCTAAAACATAAGTATGCCTTTCGCCATTTTCAGCCTTTTCTTTAATATTTAATATGAATGTCCCACTGGGCTTTAATACTCTTAAGAATTGTTCGCTTTTAGGTAGAAACCACTCAACGTATTTTTCAGGTTCAATGCCGCCATAAGTATGTTTTCTTCTATCAGCATAAGGAGGGGATGTAAATATTAGATCAATACAATTATCTTCAAAACTTTTAAGAACGTTTTCACAATCACCTAAAAATATTTGGGTTTTGATTTCATTCATTTTACTTCTCTTGCCTCGAATGCCTCATTCATTTTGCAATCAATATCTTCTATTTTGAATGAGAGTTCTTTTCTATGACTTTCCGTTGAAATATCACTTATGTCGCCTGTGAACAATTCAGCATATTCTTTGGCCTTCTGCTTATTTTTTGCTTTTATTCTAACAAGATAAGATTTTGTTAAAACGACTTCAAAAGTTTTCATAGTACCCTCTAATTTTTATTCTAAACTCGTATCTATATGAGTCAAGGCAACACATTTCAGTTCGAGACAGAAATTTTACGATTGAGGTATTGCGAAGCCCACAGGCTTGCCTCTTTAAGGTTAACCAATTTGTTTTTTTCTACGCNAAAAAATGTAAACTGTTTGTNNGACATTTCAGAATNCCTGATTTTTATTTAAGTTTCATTTCATTCTAACCACTATAGTTGCCTGATATTTTGTCGCCGGTTATTTCATGCCTTTGAAAGGAAAAATACATCTTTCGTCTGGTCTCTTCAATCTATTCTTCTTCACATTTTTCAAGCANCTGATGAAACGATGGTTTTGGTCGCTTTCAATGAATTTGAAGGCATTTTTGGGGCGTTTGCGACGGCATTTTGGGGCGTAAGCTCGGTATAAAATAAATCCGGGCGCTGTTTTGGCTAAAGAAGTATTCTTCTTTGTTCAAAAGCCAACCGCGCCCGGATTTGTCGCAGATAGATTATTTAAATGCAGTCGATATCCGGATTTTACTTAGCCGGCATTATATCAATAGACCTGAGGTTTACAGGTTGCCAGCCTTCTTTGACAGGTTTCACGGTCAACGTGTGTTTGCCGGCAGGCAGTTCAACCTGACCAATCTCGATCTTCTGGAATTTAGT
>JGI24721J26819_10005799_pt1 | contig 12237 bp, 9 predicted proteins | sample YelNatPaOPGAMG01_FD_26819 | JGI IMG/M metagenome (IMG submission 26819)
GGGCGGGCATCGACACTCTCGTTCATGGTGGGTGCCTGTTTTGTCGCCGTAGGTTTTGTGCTGTCGCTTGTCATTCAAAGCCGGCCGAAGGGAAGCGAGTAATAAGGGAAGCGTGCAATAAGGGGTCTGACCCCTTTTGCATGCGAATAGTGGTAGCAGCGGGTAGGAGCGGTAGCGGGGTCTGACCCCTGTGCCTACGACGGTGACAAGGGGTCTGACCCTTGTGGTTTTATGTGCGGAGATTCTCGAGGCCTTGCTCGATTGGGTCGATGAGGTCTTCGGTGATTTCGGTGGTGCCGAACCACGCCTTGCCGGTTTTGTATGTGCACTCTTTCTTGCCGTTCTCGTCTTCTCTGATATGGAATTTCATGGTGTCGAACGTCAGTGTTCCTGAATCTTTGCCGGAAATCTGGAGTGAGCCGCTAATGGTCATATCGGTTTCGGCATACTTTTGGGTTGATGTAGCTTGAGCGCCAATTCCACCAGGTATATCAAGCTCCCACTGATATTCGGCGTCGAAGTTCTGGGTGATAGTGCCATCAAAGGTCCATCCAGCGTTCGAGTAATTATGGAATTGCGTGGTTACCACGCATGTTATGGACATTGTAATCTGCCAAAGGCCGGGACCATTGCGATCGCCCTTCGCAGGCGGCTCGGTGTATTTTGTGCCGTCATCTTTATACACATCAACAAATTGCGCTTCATCCCATTTTTTAATGCCTGTATACGCGGTTACTGGATCCCCCACCTCATAGGACAGTCCATTTTCAATGGTACCGGTTTCCCGGGAAATTGCGGTTTTTGCTGTTATTGCAGTGATTTTTTTGCTTAAGGAACTATTCGCTGTATCAGTTTGCTTTTGCAATCCTTTTCCGCTTGCTTTTACCAGCGCTTCCCCGAGAACCTGATACTTGGTTTTGAAGAGAGAGCCAAAAATCGAACAGCTCGACAGGGCAACTACTGCCGCAATCGCCATTAAAAATAAGGCGCTTCTTCTCATATGAAATCTCCTCCTTCTGAAAAACATTTCGACTCAATTTATTTTATAATGTGGCCAGATGGGAAATGCAACCTTCAGAGAAGAGATGAATAAAATTTTCTGAAATGCCGCAAACTCGGCGGCTTTTTAGAAAGAGGCATTTCTTGATGCAGACTAGAAAAGGAATTTTAGGGTATCAGCGGTCAGCGGGGTCTGACCCTTGTGCCTACAATAGATCTAGCCTGGTCCAGGGGACTATGGACACACCTTTGAAGGTGAAGGCTTCTGAGCCGCCATAGACGAGAACGGAGTGGGTGAGGTCGGAGCCTGCAAAAGCTGTGAATTTTGAGAGGCTGGTAGTGAAATCGGGATGGAAGGTGGCGCTGGACTTTGCTTCTATCGCGATAAAAGTGCGACCGGATTCCAGAATAAAATCCACTTCGGTACCGCTATGGTCTCTCCAGAAATAGATTTCCCACGGTGCAAGGCCATTCGTCTTTGCTTTGAGAAGTTCTCCGAACACGCAGGTTTCGAAAAGGGCACCACGCAGCGGATGATGCTCGAGCTGGTCGTCGGTTCGTATGCCAAGAAGTCGTGCTGCAAGTCCGGTATCGATGAAATAGAGTTTGGGCGTTTTTACGACGCGCTTGCTGAAATTTCTGTGATATGGCTGGACAAGTTTGATTAGATAACTTGCCTCAAGCACTGACAGCCATGCCTTGATGGTGTTGTGGCTTACACCGCATTCGCCAGCCAATTCGGACAGATTTACAAGCTGTGCAGTTCGCCCAGCGCAAAGCGAAAGAAAACGCCGGAATGCAAGCAGGTCCCGAATGTTTTCAATTTGCCTGACATCCCGTTCAAGGTAGGTGGCGATATAGTTTTCGTACCAAAGGTCCGCATCGAGATCCCTGTCGATAATCGGGGGATACCAGCCTCGACGCAGCGATGCGGTAGTGTTTTCAAGAAGGGAAGGGCTGTGCTCTTGTAGTTCTGTGACGGAAAATGGCAGAAGCTCGAGGCGGCCGATGCGGCCTGCCAGGGATTGGGTTGCAGTTTGCATCAGGTTGAACTGCTGTGAGCCAGTGAGAATGAAGGAGCCCGGCAGGGGATGTTCATCAACGATTTGCTGTAGATATGACAACAGGGATGGTGTTCTCTGGATTTCATCGAATATCACGGTGGAGTGGTACTGGGCGAGGAAGCCTCGTGGATCTTCGCGGGCTCTATCGGCAGTATCGAGGTTTTCAAGATTGACATAGCCATAGTCAGAAAAGGCATGGCGAGCAAGCGTTGTCTTGCCCGATTGCCGGGGACCGGTTATCAGAACCACAGGGAATTGAGATGCGATTTTTCTGAGATAAGGCTCACAAGCGCGGGGGATCATGGCAACATTGTAGTGACATTTGTAAATTTGTCAATAGCACTTACAAATTTACATTCTCATGTTGTTTTCGATTTTCCNTCCGGCCATGGTCAATATCATTTAGGTTTGCAGATCATATATGCACTGCAAGCACTTTTGCAGCTCATAAAATGGGGTTTTGTGAGCTGCAAATGCCTTTTCAGAGCATTCATGAACTTCAAAATAGATTCCTGCCTTCAACAATATTCAAATGAAAGGAAAGGATCATTCATCTTAAAAAAAACAAGCGATCTACTTTAGTCTTTGATGAAATCAGTGGTAAACAGATTTGGACAGACAGCGCAGTATGGATGGCCGGGAAGCGCCAGGCCGATTCANNAGGGGTCAGACCCCTTTTGTATGGAAGAGGGGGGTCTGACCCTTCTTCGGATACTTGGCTATACGGGATGGTGGGTAGTTGGCTATCCACTTTTNTATNGGGCGTTTGTTGTTGAGGTGTCGATGGGGGGTGGGGAGGGCTGGGAATGGGGCGCAATACGTTGCTGCTGTGGTTTTTTAAGGGAGGGGATGTTTTGGCATGGTTTTTGCTTGTNTATGAACTTGGTTGTCAACCATTTTTTCGGGATTTTTGCGCGCCCGCGGCAGCCTTTGCGCGAGCCGCTCGCGATGCGCAACTATTCCGGACTCAAATCAAGGAGGATACCATGAAAAAACGGTATTCAGCAGTGTTCGCCATTCTGCTCATTCTCTTGACTGTCGCGCCCGTGTTTGGGCAGGCCGCCAAGAAGCAGCTGACCTTCCTTTTCATGCCTGGTGTGCAGGATCCCTTCTATACCACCATGGAAAAAGGCGTCAGAGCCAAATGCAAGGAGCTCGGCGTCAACCTGATCGTCGCGGAATATCCAAAGGCCTGGGGACCTGAGTATCAGGTTCCCATTCTGCAGGCATATGCCCAGCGCGGCGGGTTCGATGGCCTTCTCATAGCGCCGACATCTGTCGATGCGCTGAAAGCCCCGCTCAAAGCGATCTATGACAAGGGAATCGAGATCATCACCGTCGATACATTCCTCGGAGACGGCGATTATTCCAAACCAAACACCGACTACAATTTCCCGCTTTCGTATATCGGCTCGGATAACTATCTGGGCGGAAAAATGATCGCTGAGCATCTTGCCAAGCTCGTTGGCGAAAAGGGCAAGGTATTCTGCGAAGCGACGAATCCCGATGCCTCGTCGGTGGCTGCGCGTGTTAAGGGCTTCAGCGACGGCATCGCGCAGTTCCCGAACATGAAGCTGGTGGGCGTGGAGTGGTGCCTCGATGTCCAGCAGAAGGCGCAGGAGCAGACCCTCGCTGCACTGCAGAAGGATAAGGACATCGTTGGCATTTTCGGTACTAATGTCTTCAGCGCCCAGGGTGCAAACCAGGCTGTCGTCAATGCAGGCCTTGTCGGAGCGATCAAGATTGCCTCGTGGGATGCGACGATCACCAACATCGAGAATCTCAAGAAAGGTGTCATCGACCTTGTGCTCGCCCAGAAACCCGGTGAGATGGGGTCGCTCGGTGTCGAATGGCTGTACAAGTATCTGACTCAGAAGGTGCAGGTGCCGAAGAAAGTAATTCCTGGCTTCGAGTTCTTTACCAAGGACAATGTGAACGATCCGAACATGCAGCAGTATATCTATCAGTGAGCGCTCTAGGAAAAGAATAGCAAAAAGTCCCGCTCGCGGGCACTCGTGTCTCCCCTTTCAATCGGAGGGGAGACATGAGATTATCTAGAAATGAGATTATCAATGACAGAGGTGCAAATTGGCAGCTGAAAGCACATCGAACGGCGCATTCGCGAAGCAGCGCGCGCCCGGGGGCGGCGGTTTTTTCCAGACCGCGATAGGGCGCTTTTCCGCGCGCAACTGGGCATTGATTTTCCTTTTATTGATGATTGTCATATTCAGCTTCGGCAGCTCGGGCTTTTTCGATATCGTCAATTTCCAGAACATTATTCACCTTTCGACAGGAGCATTTCTGCTGGCTGGGGCGGAACTCCTCGTCGTCATTACGGGGGGCATCGATCTTTCGATTGGGTATGTGTATGGGTTGTCGTCGGTGCTTGGGGCGAAGGTAATGCAGATACTCTATGCAGGCGGCGCAGGCGGGCTAGGAGGTGCTGGCACCATGCCGGTCTGGCAGGTGATCGCGCTGGGCTGTCTTGTGGCGCTGGCGGTTTCGATTCTGCCAGGGCTGGCGAACGGCATTCTGGTCACGCGTTTCAAGGTGCCGCCTTTTATCGCCACCATGGGCATGTGGGGCATCTGCAACGGCGTCACGCTGTTTCTTGCCGATGGATTCATGCCGGTCATGGGCGCTCCATCGCAAATCAATGCAATAGGCAACAGCTATTTTCTCTATATCGATCCTTCGAAATCGATCAGCTTTTTTACAAAGCCTTCATATATCACGCAGGCGAATATCAGGAACGTGCTAAGGCTCGTTCCAAATTCGCTCTTTTTGAGTCTTGCGGTGCTGTTGGTACTCGGGTTCGTGCTCGGGCGGACGCGGTTTGGCAAGCACACCTACGCAATCGGTGGAAGCATGGACGCGGCGATTCGTTCGGGCATCAATGTAAACCGCCACCTTGTCATGATTTACGTGATTGCTTCGTTTGTTTCGGGGATTGCGGGCCTTTTTAATCTTTTCCAGACAGGCATAGGGAATTATACGCCTTCGGGCGCAAACTATGAGCTTATGGCGGTGGCAGCGGTGGTCATAGGGGGCGCCAGCCTGACGGGAGGGAAGGGGCGCATTCTGGGCACTGCGGTCGGAGTGCTGGTGCTGGCGGTGCTGGAAAATGGTCTGCAGATCATTGGGGTATCGGCCTTCTACCGATACATCGGCGTCGGAGTGCTGCTTACGATCGCGGTGATCATCGATCGCGCATTCCCGGATCTATTCTGAGAGGAGAGGCTTCGATGCAAACCGAAACTGTGGAGAAAAAAAGCGCTCTTCCCGAATTGCTGGGGCGGAACTGGATAGCGATCTTCATTGTGCTCCTTGTGGCGTTTTTTTCGGTTGTGGCGCGGTCGTTTTTCAGCTTCGATACGGCGCAGCTCATTTTCTTCAATGGGACTGAAGTCTTTCTGCTTGCCATTGCGGAACTTTTTGTCATCATAACCGGTGGCATCGACCTGTCCGTCGGCTTTGTGATGGGCTTTGCGACGGTGGTCTCGTCCAAATTGATGGTGGCCTTTGGCAATCTCGGCTTTTCGCCGCTGTGGAGTATTCTGGCCGCAAGCGCGGTGACGCTCCTCATCGGCCTTGTGCCGGGGCTTGTCAATGGATGGCTGGTGGCTTACCTGAGGGTGCCGGCGTTTATCGCGACCTTCTCCATGCTGGGGGTGACACATGGGATTTCCGAGCTGTTGACGCAGGGCATTCCGACAAAAAACCTGCCAGCTCTTGCCGGCGACATAGGGAACGGTTCGTTCATGTACATCGCACCGGGCGGGGCGATCAGTTTTTTCTCGAGGCCGCAGGTGGCTCGGGGCCAAAGCGTGCTCGCCATTGTCCCGAATATGGTAGTGCTCGCGTTTCTTTTCATTCTCTTGTTTGCGTTCATTCTGGGTAAAATGAAGTTCGGCAGGCACCTGTACGCGATCGGCGGCAATATCGATGCGGCCATCCGCTCGGGCATCAATGTAAAGCGCGACCTCATAAAGGCATATGTCATCTCATCGCTGTTTGCGTCGCTGGCTGGCCTCAGCTATGTCATGAAATACATTACCGGCAAGCCGGATGCGGGTGCGAACATGCTGTTGGAGGCAATCGCCGCAGTGGTCATTGGCGGTGCAAGCATGGCGGGCGGCTCGGGAACGGTCGGCCGCACAATCTTGGGAGCACTGGTCATCGCGATCCTCGAAACAGGCTTGCGGATTATCGGCATGCAGACGTTCATGACCTATATCCTGGTCGGGGTTATCCTGATTCTTGCGGTTATCATCGATCAGGTCTTCCCGAACAGAAACCGGTAGACTCAGGCAGGAGGAAACAATGGCACACCTATTGGAAGCGAAGAACATAACAAAGCGATTCGGCGGTCTGACCGCAGTCGATAATGTCAGTTTTCATGTGGATGAAGGCGAAGTGGTCGCGCTGGTAGGGGACAACGGCGCCGGAAAATCTACTCTTATTAAAATAATATCCGGAGTCCACAAGCCGGATGAGGGCGAGATCTTTCTGAATGGGCAGAAAATCCACATCGATTCGCCCATCGACGCGATCTCACACGGCATCGAGACAATCTATCAAGACCTTGCGCTCGCGGAGAACATGGACGTGCCTTCCAACATCTTTCTTGGCCGTGAGCGCACGAAGAAAATTCTGGGCTTTATCAATGTGGTCGATCATGAGCATATGTCGAGCGAATCGCGCAAAGTGCTCGACAGGCTCGACATCAGGATCCCTTCGCTCAAGTCCAACATCCGCAACCTGTCGGGCGGCCAGCGCCAGGCAGTCGCCATCTCGCGCTCGATTTACTGGAACGCCAAAGTGCTCATCATGGACGAGCCGACAGCGGCGCTCGGCATTTCGGAGCAGAAAAAAGTGCTCGAACTTGTAAGTTCGCTCCGGAAACAGGGCATCGCGATTATCATTATAAGCCATCAGATGTACGATGTGTTTTCGGTGGCCGACAGGATTATCGTTATGAGGCGGGGCATAAAAGCAGGTGAGCGCTTGGTAAAGGATACGAGCACTGAGGAAATTGTCAGCCTCATCGTCGGAGCCGAATCGGTCGAAAAAAGATCGCAATGAGATTTTTCGCAAGAACCTTCAATTCCTTTATCTCGGTCATTGTCCTGCAGGCGGTTCTGGTCATTCTGCTTGTTTCCGGCAGCATTACCAGGGGCCAGGAAGAAGACAGCAAAAAGGAATTGAAGGCCGAAGCGCTCAATGTCTATGACAATTTCAACTCGTGGAAGCGTGCGCTTTGGGGAACGATTGTCGACCTCAACAAGTCCGAAGAACTGCGGCATATGATAGCTGCCCAGAAGCACATCGCGCCCGATGAGCCGCTCGATGCGTATCTTAAGAAAGCTGCCTCGCAGGCAGGGGCGGAGTTTCTCATCCTAAAGAACAGCTGGTCAACATTTTCCGCGGTACGGCCGCTTACCGAAAAGCCGATTCCAAGCCCAAAGGCGCAGGATTTTTCTATCGACAGGCCGCATCCCTATGTTGAGATGGTTCTTGCGGACAATACGCTCTATTTTTGCGGCTCACTACGGGTGAGCGCCGAGAACGGCAGGGATCTCGATATCTTTATCGTCAAACGCGTGGATGAGGCGCTCATGCGCCAGCTCAGCTTCAATTCGAGGGTCAGGGCGCTGGTTTCTCTGAACAGCCATTTTATTGTAGGAACGATTGCGGGCACGGGCTTCCTGGAGTGGATGCATGGCAGGAGCTTCAGCACATCCTATACCGTCGTGAACGAGCTCATCGAAGATGGTGTGCCATACTCGCTCGTCATTCAGCAGTCGGGTAATGCGCGCCTTGCCGGCGAGCCAGCGAAAACCGAAGCCACCCTCTACATTTGCACCTTTCTGTCTCTTTCCGAATACCGTGCGCGGGTGAATTTCATCAGCCGCTCGATTCTCCTTGTCTCGCTCCTGGTTGCCTTGTTCACGATTATATTGAGCGCCGGGCTCAGCAAGGCGGTGACTGACCCCGTGAGCCAGCTTCGCAAGGCCATGCTGCGCCTCAAATCGGGCGAAAAACCAACGCCTCTTTCCGGGCCTAGGAAAGGCGAAATTGCCGACCTCTTCCAGGGCTTCAACGATATGGCGGCCCAGATTGCCGAAGACAGCCGCGCCCTTTCCGCGCACATTCAGGAAATCACGCGCATAAAAGAATACAACGATAAGATATTCAATTCGATTCAGGAAAAAATACTGGTCATTAACGCGCAGTTTGTGGTCGAAAAGGCCAACCGGGCATTTCTGGATTACTGCGGGCAGGCTGAAGATGCCGTGCTCGGACGCAATATCGACGAGCTGTCGCTTGCGCTGTTCGACGAACCAGTCCATACCAGCATCCGCGCCATCATTTCGGGCGGAAAATCCTCCGACGCCCAGATTCGCCGCACTTCCTCGGGCCATTCGTTCGAGATCAAGTTCTATCCATTGCTCGAGCGCGAAGCCACGGCTGCATCGATTCACTGCATCATGGTCATCGAAGATATCACTGCCAAAGTCGCCTACGAAGAAAAAATCCGCCAGGCCGAGAAGCTGGCGAGCATCAGCATGCTCTCGGCGGGCGTCGCACATGAGATCAACAACCCCTTAAGCTCGATTCTTACCAATGTGCAGAATCTCATCAAGGCCGAACGAGATCTCGAGAGGCTCAAAGACCTTCAACTCGTCGAGCAGGAGACAAAGCGCATCGCGAGGATTGTCCGCAGTCTGCTCGAGTTTTCATCTTCGACGCGCACGGAAAAACCTGCGGCTGATATCAACGCCGCGATCCGGAACATCGTCCAGCTCGTCGGGTATTCATTCCGGGAAGAGAGCCGTATCGTCATCGAGCTGGTGTTGGGCGAAAACCTTCCGCATGCTGCAATCGGCGAAGACGAGTGCAAGCAAATCATTCTCAATTTGATCAAGAACGCGCTGGAGGCGATTGGCACGTCGGGACGCATTCGCATAGAAACGGCCTTCCTGCCTTCCGAATCCATGGTACAATGCCTTGTCAGCGACACTGGCAGAGGCATTCCGAGTGCAGTACTGCCGCGGATCTTCGACCCGTTTTTTTCGACAAAGGCGGAGTCGGGGAACAGCGGTCTGGGGCTTTCGGTCGTCTATGGCCTTGTGTCGAAATTCGGCGGTCTCATCGATGTGGAAAGCGAAGAGGGCAGAGGAACGACAGTGAGGATCAAGCTGCCCGCAGCGCAACTAGGGTTGCAGCAATGACGAAAACAGCGACTATTCTGATTGTGGACGACGAAGAAGGCATCCGGCACGGGCTTACGCGCCTTTTCGAAGGAGAGGGCTATGCCGTCGCATGCGCTGAAGATGCCGCTCAGGCTGAAAGCATCGCCAGCACGCAGAAAATCGACATCGCGATTCTGGATGTGCGTCTGAAGGGGACTGCGAGCGGCCTCGACCTTCTTGCCCGGCTCAAAAGCGAAGACAGCGACCTGCCTGTCATTATTATTACAGGCTACGGAAGCATCGAATCAGCAATCGAAGCCATGAAGCGCGGAGCTTCCGATTATATTCTCAAGCCTGTCGACAACGAAGCGCTTCTGGCGCTGGTGCGCCGCAACCTCGAAGTTGCTCAGCTCAAGCGCGACAACCGATACCTCAAAAAAGAACTTCTGCAGACAACCTACAAGCGGAATATCATCACTAAAAACCCCGAGATTTTGAACATCATTGCGCGACTCGACAGCGTCAAGGACAGCACTGCCTCGATCCTCATTACCGGCGAGAGCGGCACCGGCAAAGAAGTGTTCGCCCGCTACATCCATTTTACGAGCACGAGGAGCGCAGGCCCTTTTGTCAGCATCAACTGCGCGGCGCTTTCGGAAGAACTGCTCTTGAGCGAGCTCTTCGGCCACGAAAAAGGAGCCTTTACCGGCGCAATCGAGCGCAAAATCGGCAAATTCGAACTTGCGGACCACGGCACGATTTTCCTCGATGAAATCGGCGACATGTCGCCTTCGATTCAGGCAAAGCTCTTGCGTGTGCTCGAGGAGAACAGCTTTGAGCGCGTGGGAGGGACCAAGCGCATCAGCGTGGATATCCGTGTCGTTGCTGCCACGAACCACGACATCCATGAGCTCATCCGCACTGGCAAGTTCAGAAGCGATTTGTATTACCGTATTGCCATAGTTGAGATCAAACTGCCGCCCCTGCGGGAACGCATCGAGGATATCCCCTATTTGGCTGAGTTTTTCATCAATATGTATGCGGAGCGCTACAACAAGCGCATTGACGGAATAAGCCCCGAGGTGATGCAGCGCTGGCGTTCGTACCGCTGGCCCGGCAATATCCGCGAACTGCAGAATGTGATCCATCAGGCGGTCTTGCTCTGCACGGGCAGCAGGATCGAGACGGATACGCTGCTCAATTGCGGGAATGAGGCGGCCGGGGCCGAGCCAGAGGCAGGGCCAGAAGCGCGGCAAGAAGCGCAGCCAAAAGCGCGGCCAGTGGCGGTGTCGGAAGCCGAGCCAGCAACAGCCTCGGGCGCTGCTGAGGCGGCCGGCATTGAGCAAGGCAGGCCTGCGGTTCCTGGGGGCGGCGACTTCCAGCCCGAGCGCTATCCTTCGCTCAAGGAATTAGGCGAGGCAGCGGCGGCCTACTACGAGCGCATGCGCATTGAATCCGCTCTGGCTCAAGCCAGCGGCAACAAGAGCAGGGCCGCCCGGGCCCTTGGCATCACGCGCAAGACACTGCTCGAAAAATTGAGGAGATTTGGCATATGCTGACCATTTCCGGCACTGGCTGTGCGCTCATGGATTATCTGTACGCGGATGTCCGCCTCGATTCGGAAGCATTTGTGCGATATCGTTCGCGGACGGGCGGCGATGGCGGGCTCGAACCCGGCAAACTTGTGTTTGTCGAAGATCTCGAGCGCTTCGCAGGCAAGAGCTTTGCGGAAATTCTCAAGGAGCTGACTGGCGGCGCAAGGCCGGACAGGGCAAATCTGGGCGGGCCTTCGATCGTCTCGCTCATCCATGCGGCGCAGATGCTCGAAGGGCATGATGTCCGCGTGCGGTTTTCCGGAGCGCGCGGGAATGATGCAAGTGCTGATGAAATAATGAATATCATTGCCCGCATGCCGCTCGATGTATCGGGATATCGTGTCTTTGAAGGGCATACGCCGTTTACGCAGGTGTTTTCGGATCCCACCTATGATCAGGGGCATGGGGAGCGCACATTTGTGAACGAGCGTGGTGTTGCAGACCTTTTCGCGCCCGAGCACCTGCCGGACTCCTTTTTCGATTCCGACATTGTGGCATTCGGAGGCACGGCGCTGGTGCCGCAGATTCACGATAGTCTGACAACGCTGTGCAGGCGCGCGCGGGCAGCCGGCGCGGTGGTCGTTGTCAACACTGTCTACGATTTCAGAAATGAGGCGAAAGGCAGCGAGGCAAACGGCGGGCGCTGGCCGCTCGGCGANAGCGACGAGACCTATGGCTTTATCGATGTGCTGGTCATGGACAAGGAAGAGGCGCTNAGGCTGAGCGGCGCAGAGAGCCCCGAGGCGGCGCTCGATTTTTTCCGGGCAAAAGGGACGGGAGCCGCCATAATTACCGACGGCGTGCGCGATATTCTTTTTTACTCCGATGGCTCGCTCTTTTCGGTGCCGGCTCTGGGGGAACCCGCTCTATTGGATGCGGCTCTGTCGGGACCTGCTCTGTCAGAGTCGGCTCTGGGGGGCCCGGAGCTCGTGCTGCCGGAGACGGGGAGGGCGGCACCACGGCCGATTCCCACGGTGTCAGAAAAGGGCAGGGCGCCTTGTTTCAGCCTTCCTGTTTCCGCAGAAATCCGCCGTGTGCTTGCAAGCGCCGATAGGCCCAAGGGCGATACGACAGGCTGTGGCGATAATTTTGTTGGGGGCCTTCTCGCCTCGATTGCGATACAGCTCGAAGCAGGCCAGAAGCGCGGAAGCCTCGACCTCGTCGAAGCCTGCTCCATGGCGATCGTTTCCGGCGGCTTTTCGTGTTTCTACATCGGCGGCACGTATCAGGAAGGCCGGCCAGGCGAAAAGCGCAAGGCAGTCGAACACTATTACAGGCTCTACCGCGAACAGATCGGTGCGAGCCGCAAAGGATAAAGCATATGCCAACCCTTGTGCAGTTCGGGGCGGGTAATATCGGCCGCTCCTTTATCGGCCAGCTGTT
>JGI24721J26819_10005801_pt1 | contig 12237 bp, 4 predicted proteins | sample YelNatPaOPGAMG01_FD_26819 | JGI IMG/M metagenome (IMG submission 26819)
ATGCAAGGCAGCAATATGGACTTAACCATATTTACCCCGGAATTTATCCAGACGTGGAGCTACCTTACTCAAAGTATGACGTAGTTGCGGGTTTCGATATACTGGAGCACTTTATCGACCCGGTGTCAACGCTAAAGCACATCTATGAAAATTTAAAGGATGATGGTATTGGCATTTTTCAAACGCCAAGGTACAGAAATGATGGACCGGGTTGGATTCACTTCAAGCCTAATGAGCATTTGTTTCTCTTTGATGAAACAAATGTCAGGTTGCTCTTNGATCGATGTGGATTCGACGTCGTCAGTGTGACGAAGGGGTCGTTGGAAGAAGACATGAACGTCATAGTGAAAAAGAAGATAAATGTTGATAATCTATTACCAAGGCCAGTCAACTTGGTGAGTCAGTCCAGAGAGCTGAAGTCTTATGAAAAGAAAAGAATAGCAATTGGATTAATAGAGCATTTTGGTGATATCGTCGCCTGTGAGCCAGTTTCACGATATGTTCGTGCAGAAAATCCAGAAGCTCACATAACTTGGTGCTTGACAAAGGAATATAAAGAGATTGTTGTTACAAATCCTTTCATTGATGAGGTTGCAACAGTTGAATGTTTAACTGAATGGATTGCTTTGAGGGAATCAGGTATTTATGACGAAATAGTTGATTTACATATAGATGGTCGAGTTTGTCCAGTGTGTCAAGTTCCATTGAAAAAGGAAACTCCTTTCCGGGTAAATGGAGAAAACTATTTCAAAGTCGGGAACCTTTTGTCTGCCTTTTCAAAGGGAGCTGGCCTTCCTGCACTCGATGGATCACCAAATGTGTATATTGATAATTTGTCTATAAATGCAGTAGATGAAATGCATTTACCAGAGGAATATGTTGTTATACATACCAAGACAAATGAATTGGAAAGAGACTGGAATTTGGGTGGATGGACTGATGTAGTATCACACATTCAAAAGAGTTATAAGCTACCTGTTATCGAGGTTGGAAATGAGGGATTCTTAGAAAGGGCATTACCTGGCATTGTGAAATTTGCTGGTAGGACATCCTACCTTCAAACTGCTGAGNTAATCAGGCGCGCAAAGTTATTCATTGGAGTCGACAGTGGACCTGCTCACCTGGCCAATGCTGTTAGAACAAAAGGGGTGATCATATTAGGGGCATATCGAAACTTCAAAAGATACATTCCATACAGTGGATTTTATTTAAGTAATGAAAACGCTTCGCTGGTTTATAGTCCTGATGGACCTGCTAAGAACGTACCATCTGAGTCAGTGATTTCTGCAGTTGACGAGATGATATCAAGGGTTGATGGTCAGAATAAAGGAAGAGAGATTGAGAATAAACAAATTACTGTGACCACTCAAAATCCCCCTCCTAAAGATGGAGATGTTAAAATAATTGCTTTTTACTTGCCCCAATTTCATCCAATTCCAGAAAATGATAAATGGTGGGGAAAGGGTTTTACTGAATGGTTAAATGTGATAAAGGGGAAGCCACTTTTCCCTGGGCATTATCAACCTCACATACCTGCCGATTTGGGATTTTATGATCTGCGTTTGGATATCGTTTTGCAAGACCAGGCAGCGCTTGCTTCTCAATATGGGATTGATGGCTTTTGCATCTGGCATTACTGGTTCAATCAAAAACCATTACTCGAAAAACCTCTACTGAATATGCTGAATAACCGGCTTTACTCGTTCCCTTTTTGCCTGGCCTGGGCAAATGAGAACTGGACAAGAAGATGGGACGGGATGGAAAATGAAGTTTTAATGAAACAAATGTACGGTTCAGATGAAGATTTGATAAATCATTTTAATTGGTTGCTACCTTTTTTCAAGGATCAGCGTTACCTGACCGTGGATGGGAGGCCAATCTTTGCTATATACAGGCCTGCAGATATACCTAACATAGAGAGGATGACGGGACTGTGGGAATCCTTGGCGAAGGAAAAAGGCTTCGAAGGAATATATTTCCTTGCAATTGCCACGTCTTTCAACAGGTTAGGAAATTACAAATCAAAGGGATTTAATGGGGAACTCTTGTTCCAGCCTCAGTTTTCCCTCTTGATCGATCATCTCAAGAATCGGACCTGGACTTCAAATGATGGAAAGTCGATCATTATTGATTATGAAGACGCTGTTAAGATAATGGATGAAGAAAATGGGAAATTCCTGGAAAATGACGACGATAAATTTGTCACAGTTTTACCAGGGTGGGACAATGCTTCTCGAAGAATTGGGCTTCAAGCTTTTACTTTAAGGAATCCTTCCCCAATTACCTACGAAAACTGGCTGCGAAATGAAATCTCCCGCTCAAGGTTGAAGATAGATAGTAAAAAGAAATTCATCTTTATAAACGCATGGAACGAATGGGGGGAGGGAGCTCACTTAGAACCAGACCAGAAATTTCATAGCAAGTTCCTTGAAGCTACAGCAAGAGCAAAGAATATCTCAAATGAATATCACAGCCTTGTTGACTGGACATACCCGATCGATGACCTGAAAGTGCTGGAGGAGATTATAGAGCTTGCCGAAAATTCTAAAGGACGTGGAAGAACAAACGAAGCTGAACATTATTTGAAATGGGGAATAAGGATTGCAGGGCGATTGATTGGACAATTGAGGCATTCAGCAGGTCGAGATAATGCAGTAGCCAGGGCTGTTCGTCAAATGAAACATTATGTTGATCTAATATCAAGGCTGCATGGTGAATTGAGTTTTGTTTCCCTTCGCCATGGGATAAACGGCGATGCATCAAGTATACTACAGAAGTTATCTTCCAGTATCATTGCTTACGATGAGAAACGACTGATAATTGACGCAGAGAGATTGATAGAATCACGGAAGTTTCAAGAGGCAGAATTGATATTGAAGGGGATCATCGATAGTCATCCCTCCAATGTCGATGCTCTCAATGACATGGCAGTTGTGAAGATTCTCGAAAACAAATACGAGGATGCCTTTGAACTTTTGAAAAGGGTCATAGCAATCGATCCGGAAAACAATACAGCCAGTGAGAATATCCATGTGGTGCTCACCAATCTTAATCGGGCTTACAACGACATAAAACAGCAAATAGGGAATGAGACTCAATCCAATCCTTCTAATGACATTGAGATAGCTGAACAGTTCATAGAAGAAAAAGCATATGATCAAGCCGAGTCAATATTGAATAAAGTTATTTCAAGCTTCCCCTTCAACATTGACGCTCTTATAGATTTATCAGTTGTCTATATAATGCAAGGGAAGACAGAGGAAGCACTGAAAAAATTAAGGACAGTACTTGAAATCGATCCCGATAACAAAATTGCAAANGAGAATTTGAAAATCTTGGAAGGAATATTGAACAATAGCAGTCAAAGTACTCACCCGACAGATAATGGCATTCGAACAGAACTCCCTGTGAAAGACGACCAGAGGCCACTTGTTTCCATTTTAATTCCTGTTTATAACAAATTGGAATTCACCAAAAGATGCATCGAAGCCATCGAAAGGAACAACGACTATCCAGACTATGAAATAATAATAATGGATAATGGTTCGACCGATGGAACAAAAGAATATCTTGACCAATTGATTGAAAGTAACCAGCGTGTAAGGGTAATTCATTCCGCCGAAAACACCGGCTTTGTTAAAGGATGCAATGCTGCTTCTGAGATTGCGAAGGGAAAATATATTTTATTCTTGAACAACGATACTGAAGTGCAGAAAGGGTGGTTAAGTTCGTTGGTCGATTTTGCTGAAACTCATGAAGACTGCGGTGCTGTTGGGTCGAAATTAGTTTATCCTGACGGTACTCTCCAGGAGGCTGGTGGAATTATTTTCTCTGATGGCAATGGATGGAATTATGGGAGGAAAGGTGACCCCGATGACCCAGCTTTTAATTATATAAGAGAAGTTGACTACTGCTCGGGGGCGTCTCTTATGGTAAGAGCTAACCTCTGGAAGGAAATTGGAGGATTCGACATTAGATATGCACCTGCTTACTATGAGGACACGGATCTTTGTTTTTCAATTAGAAAACTAGGTTACAAAGTNTATTACAATTACAAGTCGGTGGTCATTCATCATGAGGGAACAACGTCCGGAACCACATTGACAGAGGGTTTTAAGCGTTACCAGATCATCAACAGATCCAAATTTGTTGAAAAATGGAATAAAGAACTGAAAAATCAATATGGGAACAATCCAGCAAATTTAGATGCTGCGTCAAGTAGAAATAAGAATGGAAATGTGCTGGTATTTGATTTACTCTTGCCAATGCTAGACCGGGCGGCTGGCTCAAAATTTTGTCATAACATAGTGACGACGTTGAGAAACTTAAAGTATCATGTAACTTTCGTATCGGTTAGCCCTCATTTGAAAGATGAGTATGAAGACCAGCTACGGCAGATTGGAGTTGAAACATATTGTGGCGACCCACAGGCCAGTAACGCAATTCACGGGAATAGTTACCAAATTGCATATGACTATAGAATGCTGCTCAANAGAAAGAAATATGATGCAGCTTTCATTAACTTCTGGTATGTGGCCGAATATTACATACCTATAATAAGGAAGCACTCTCCAGGAACAAAGATTATTGTCGTCACTCATGATATACATTTTAACAGAGAAATGCGTGAAGCGGCACTGAAAAACGATCCTGATCTGAATAAGAAAGCGGAGGAAACAAAGATACGAGAACTCAGAGTCTATGAAGAGTCCGATATTGTTTGGGTGGTCAGCGAAGCAGAGAAGGAACTCCTGTCCAACTACATAAATCCCTCAATGATCCAGGTGGTCCCACTCGTTGAACAGCTCCAAACAAATAGCAAGGGATTTGAGGAAAGGGAAGGCTTGCTATTCGTAGGTAATTTCAATCATCGCCCGAACGTCGATGGGGTACGTTGGTTTGTGAATGAGGTATTACCAATAGTCTGGAAGAATATCCCAGANGTCAGTTTAAACATAGTGGGTAATAATCCTCCTCCTGATCTTGTTTCACCAGAATCAGAGAAAGTTGTCTTGACTGGCTATGTAAAAGATTTGACCCCTTATCTTAATACGGCAAGGGTTTCAGTTGCTCCTCTTCTGTATGGCGGCGGGGTCAAAGGAAAGGTCCTTGAAGCAATGGGCTCTGGATTGCCAGTTGTTACAACTCGAATTGGTGCAGAGGGGATTCGGGCGGTTAATGGAGAACACTTACTCGTTGCCGATGACCCTATTCAGTTTGCTAAGCAAGTTGTTTCACTTTACACTGACAAAAAACTATGGTCGAAACTGTCACAAAACGGGAGGAAACTGGTTCAAGAGGAGCACTCTATTAGCAAGCTTGAGGAAGGGATCCGACTTTCTTTTCAAAAGCTGCAGAATTCAAAAGGATCAACAGCAAAAACCGCCCCTCTAACTTCGATCGTATTTGTAACTTATAACAATTTGCAATACACAAAAGNATGTGTTGCTTCGATTCAGAAATATACAGGGACTCCGTATGAGTTGATCTTTGTAGATAATGCCAGTAAGGATGGAACACATGGATACCTGAGAAAGCTCTCCAAGCAGATGAAAAATGTTAAAATAATATTGAATCCAGACAACAAAGGGTTCCCGTATGCCTGTAATCAAGGTATCGCTATCTCAAGTGGGAGATACATTGTTCTCCTCAATAGCGATGTAGTTGTAACTGAAGGCTGGCTCGACGGAATGATTAATCGTGCAGAAAGTGATGAGTCTATTGGAATAGTTGGTCCAATGACCAACCGAATCAGTGGTTACCAGATGGATCCAACGGCAAAATATTCGAATCAACTCGAGCTCAGGAAATTTGCCATCAACTACCGGAAAAAGAATCTAAACAAATGGCTGGAGGTCAGGAGGGTGGCTGGCTTTTGCATGTTGATAAAAAGGGAGGTCGTTGATAAAATTGGCGGACTCGATCCCTTGTTTGGGGTTGGAAACTGTGAGGATGATGATTACTGTTTGAGAGCATCAAAGGCGGGTTATCGCACAGTTATAGCTCAAGACGTATTCATCCATCACTATGGCGGAGGGAGTTTCCTTGCAAATGGGAAAGAAAATTATCTCAGCATTCTCGAGAAGAACTCACGAGTGTTCAAGGAAAAATGGGGGATATCGCCAATAGAGTGGTGGCGGGACAGAAAGGAACCCACGAAGTTGGCTCCCGNATATGTGCCTTTGTTTGATATAAAAGAGAAATGTAAATTCTTACAATCCTCCGGTGAAGTTGTGGCGTTGCCTTAGATAATTTTACATGTTCTCCCTCAGGCTTTCATTCTCGCGCCTTTTTCCTCAAAGGAGAAAATCCAGCCTGCAATCTTGCCAGGTTCAATTGACTCGAAGTTGTCCCAGTATTCCTTTGTGTAAATATATCTCGAGCTCGTTTCACCTTCTGGAATCTCTTCAGTCATTTCAGCAATCTTTCGTAAACGTTCCTGCCACAATTTCATATTGCTAATCCTTAAATCAATCCATCCATCGTGTGCCCAAGCGTTAATTGTTTTCTCATTTGCAGGTACGACATTTTCCCCGCGGAACGGCGGTATTTTTATCTCTTCACCGCGAAGAAGTGACCTTCCGTCAGGGAGAAGGATTGGGATTCCGATCGATATTATCTCTGACCTCAGTTTTGAATTAGACATTAGTAGGTCTGTAACATGTTTCGACATTTCTTCAGGCGTGGCATTGAGGGTCTTCTTNAAATCTCCGTAAACCAGCTTAATTATATATGCTTCGTAAAGCAACTTTGAAAGTCGTGGTGGCCCGAGAATTTCGAATGCAACGCTGTCGACATTGTACTCTTTTTCTAATCTCCGCAATCTTTCTGCTGCAGAATGGAACAGATATCCTGCGCGGTATGTTGGGGAAAGAGTTGCATTGTCCAATGCATTAATTATGTCGTGTCCGGTATTTCCACCCTTAATTTCAAAAATGACATCCTCCGCAATTTCCTCTGGCGTCACGTATTCCATTTGTCCAGGGGTTGTTATTGCTTCGAATTCTCCTCGGGAAAAGAGTCCGTTTTCTCCGGTGTCAATAAAAACCGACTTCATTGTGGTGTCAGTCCTTACGAATCCATTGTCTACTTTTATTTGAAGGGTATCTGTGATCTTGTACGCGTTTTCAGGTGGACAGTCTTGCAGGAGTATGGGTTTCCCTCTCTTCTTAATTTCACCGAAGCTTACCTTTTTCCAAGCAATTGCTGCTGCAGGTTTAATTTCTTTAGTAATTGGCGCATCTGGTGTACGTCCCATCAGGAACATCAACATAGTGTGTGCACCAGCAACCGCCGATTTGCTGAGCAATACGCTGCTTGGTTTTTCTTCACTATGGGTGTAAGGAATATTTAGACCCATCCCGCCTGTACCGCTGGTTCCAATTTTCACATAGATTTTTGTCTGTGCCTCATGCATAGATCTATACAAAAGCTGCACGTGCCTAATTAGCTGAGGGGTATACAAGGTGCAGAGCATTTTTTCTACGGAATCTGCAAGGGTGGACACACTCCCGCTTCTGGCATTGTCGAGCTCCTTGAGAAGAAGTCGACTCGACTGAAAGAGGTCCTGGTATGCTATTGCAGTAGCTGAATTGATGCAGTCTATCACAATATCAGGTCTATAATCAGTTAGTAACGTATATATGGCGCTCGATTTGATTATATCATCAGTTAGTTCTCCTAGAATGTCGTTTATCAGGGTTCTCCTTTTTCTGGGGTCATTGATAATTTCGTCGCGAGGGAGGTCCTTGAATTCCTCTCGTACAAATATATTGCCATATGCTGGTACAAAGAAATCTTTTGAATGGTTCGGGTATTCTTTTCGAAGCTCTTCAACTGCTTCGTAGGCTTCTGACTTAAGCAGGGATGACACAATAACCTTTTCAGGTTTTTCCGGGATAAGACGGCGGCATACGGCGGATCCAACCAGCCCCCAGCCGCCGAGAACAAGGACTGTTTTTCCTTTGATCTCCATAACTAGTTCCTTTCTAACATGAGTTTTAGATCGCTGTTTACGACTCTATTGATGTGAAACTTTACAGTAAAGATAATTTGCCAAAGGAGGTTTAACAAGAGATAGCTAACGGAAAATATGTAACAAGTCATGATTTGAAGGAACACTCAAATTTTTTAGAAATTTTTGTCAAAGTAGTCGAACTATTGACTTTTGTATGATAGTATATTAAAATTGGAAAAATAAGAAAATTCGGAAAAACGAGAAGTGCTCACTATAGGGAATGAAACCGAACAACCTTTGAGTGTGGGGCAAGCGGCACGCATTTTGAGGGTCAGCTCTAAAACCATCTTAAACTGGATTCGAGCGGGCAGATTGAAGGCATATGCGACACCGGGTGGACATTTCAGAGTTTGGCCGTCAGACTTGAACAAATTTATAAAAGCGCACAAAATGGATATCCAATTTGATTACAAGGAAGTTAGGCCAAAGCGTATATTGATCGTTGATGACGATGAGATGTACGCAGAGATGGTACGAGTCGTACTGGAGGAAAAGATCGAAGGAGTTGAAGTCCAGATTAGCAAGGATGGATATGAGGGGTTAATACTCATTGGTGAGTTTAAACCTGATCTTGTCATTCTTGATTTGCTGATGCCAGGGCTCGATGGGTTTAAGGTTCTCGAACTTCTCAGCTCACGAAAGCCAATAAGTCCTGTCAAGATCCTTGTCCTCTCAGGGAATTTGACGAAAAATACTGTCGACAGATTAAAGCTTTCACAAGCTGACGGGTGGGTAGCAAAGCCCGTCTCGGTGAACGACTTGCTTAACCATGTATTAACTCTCCTTTCAAGAGAGGTTCAGGGGGGAACTGCTTTAACTTGACCTCCCTATTTGTTTACTGCCTTGGTGTTTTTCTTTTTGGTCAATCATCTCAACAGGTGACTCCAATTAGGAAAGCAGTAGAGCTTATTACACGTGACAGTGTAGTTAAAGTTACCCGTATCGGGATTTCTGTTTCAGGGGTCATTACAGCTCCTTCCCTCAGAAAAGATTCCACCCTTCAAATTTTTGTTCAGGATTCTACTGGTGGCATCAAATTATTTGCAAGGCGATACTCAGGCCCTGTTCTCGATGTTGGGGATAGTGTGATTGCTACAGGCAATCTCGGACTATTTTGCGGTGCAGAGGAAATATTGGACCCAGAAGTTCGAATACTTAAGAGAAATCTTCATGTTGTTCCCGCCGAAGCATCTTTGAAAGATATAAATAATGGAAAATTCAATGGACGTCTGATTACAACCTTAGGGAAGGTCATTGGTAAGGTAGAAATTCCGAGTGCGTTTATAGTTTACATTCGTGACAATTCAAACGACACTGGAAAGGTATTGGTGAGCAAAGGACTCTTTCCTGCAGTAGACATTTCTCGGCTGAATCTTGGTGATGAGTTGAGGATTACAGGGATTGCCTCCAGATATAGCCGTACACCCCCATTTCTAAACGGCAGCGAGATCCTCGTTCGACATCAGTCAGACTTTGCTCTTTCTAAGACGAACAAATTAGAGCGCTATATCGCCATTTCAATTGGATTTTTGCTCTTTCTTGTTGTCATTTTGATTTTCTTCAACCAAATGTTGAGGAAAAAGGTAAAAGAGAGAACGTCAAGGATAGAATACGAGTCTCAGGTGATGACTGAGTTTTATAAGAGCAGCAGCGAGATTGCGGGAGCACTTGATGTTAAAGCTATTTATAGGTCTGCAATAAGAACAGCAAAGAGGCTGGTGGGCACAACGTATTTCCTCGTTGTGCAGATGGAAGGTGATGAAAGTTATGTTGGAGATTTAGTGGAAATAATTGGGGAAGATGTACAAATAAAGAAAGTCAGGTTTGGAGTCAATCTATTAAAGTCTTTAGAAGGCAGATTGTCTGACGATAATGCTGTCTGGAATTCTAACATTGATGATTTAATTGGTGGATTAGATGATAGTGAATTAGAAAAACTGAGAATAGATCTTAGTAGAAAAAAGGCTGGTTCAGGATTGGTAGCNGANAATTTGCATGACTACGTGAGTGCTCTGGCACCAGTTCAGGGCAACAGTAGGACATTTATTATTTTTAATCATGCTTATGATATTGGCGACGACTTTTCTAGAAAAATGGTCATTTCNTANATCAGAATGATAAATTTAAGCGTCAGGGCGGCAGTCCTTTTCCAGCTTACACGAAGGCAGGAAATCGCACTGGAGGAGTTGTACAACAATTCTGTTTTCGGTTTAATGTCACTTTCTATGGAAGGGAAAATTAGTACCGCAAATAAAGTTGCTACTGATTTATTTGGAACAAGGGCGATTGTAGGGACAAAATTATCTGACCACCTTTTTCCTCAAGACGGGACCCGACTTCAGGAACTTCTCGCAAGTTTATCGAAGGNTCACAGTACTGGATTTGCTAGATTTGAGGGGTCTATAGTAAGGGATGGTGGCATTGCCCAGGATATTGAGTTTGCAATTCAATTTAATAAGGAAGCAAAAACTTTTTATGTTTCTATCCAGGATGTAAGTGAGAAGAAAATCCTTGAAGCTGCGGCATTGCAGGCCCAAAAGATGGATGCAATAGAGCAGCTTGCAGCCGCGTTAAGTCATGATCTTAAGAACTCCATAGGGAGTATGCTGGGCTATTCTTCTCTCCTTATGAGAAAACTCCCTCCCGATTCCCGCGAGTATCATTTTGCACAGATGATAGAAGAAGCTGCAAACAGGACAGCATCCTTCATAAATCNTGTACTTGGCTTTTCTCAAATAGATGGATCAACACTTGAAATAATTGAAATGAACAATTTTGCNGAGCAGGCAACCGAGGAATTTAAAAGGAGGGTTGGGGATAAGTACTCGTTTATCACGGAAAAAAGTCCAACACCACTTTACGTCAGTGCAAGCAGGGGTCAACTTTCACAGGTTGTTGAGTCTGTATTTCAAAATGCTGTGGAAGCAATGCCGGATGGAGGGACAATCTTATGCAATGTTTCTCAAAGAGAAATCAGTGAGCCTCCCTACAATTTTGTAACAAGAGGGATACACTGCATACTCGAGATAAGCGATTCCGGTGTTGGAATGGACGAAGCAATCAGACGAAGGGTATTTGAGCCGTTTTTCACGACAAAGAAGAAATCGAGATATACTGGACTTAGCATGAGTGCAGCATTTAATATTATTAAGCACCATGGTGGATTTATGGAAGTTTCTTCAACTGTAAATGCTGGAACTAAAATGAGAATTTTCCTCCCTTTGCATCAAGAGACGGGGAAACATCATAATGAAGACGAGACCTTCTATTTGCAGGGCGCTGGGGAAAAGATACTCATCGTCGATGATGAGGAGATGGTTCGCTTGCTTGCAAACGATATTCTGTCAGAACATAATTTTACTGTAATACAAGCAACAGATGGTTTAGATGCACTGAAAAAGCTGGAAGAAGTACCAGACGTCAAGCTTGTGGTATTAGATATGATTATGCCGCGCATGGGTGGTAAGGATGCCTGTGTTGAGATTAAGAAGCGATACAAAGATGTCAGGGTGTTGATTTGCAGTGGGTACAGCGAGTCAAGTGAATTAAGACCTTTGCTCGAGGAATATGCAGATGGCTTTATAAATAAGCCGTATCGCACGACTGAACTGCTCAGTGCAGTAGCCAGAACTTTGAGGGAGACGAAAGATTAAGCCAGCAATCCTCTTTCACTAAATAAGAACGGCGTTTGCAAAATGCTCTTCTTTAATTTAGATTCTTATATACAAGAGATTAAGACAATAGTCCCAATGAAAGAAGCTACAAGTTTACAATTTGTTTAAAAACAATCCAGGAAAAATAATGAGGACGTTTGTTGCTTTCCTTGTAATGGTACAGGGAGCTGTTTGCCAACAACTCAAGTCCGATGTGGAGAGTAAAATTGCTGCGTTAGCAAGTACCTATGGTGGTGCGATTGGAGTTTATGCAAAAGACTTAGAATCTGGAAACACAATTTCTGTAAATGCCGATTCGCTGTTCCCGACAGCCAGTACAATAAAGCTGCCAATTCTAGTTACGCTTTTCATAAAATTGAAAATGGCTCTCTTAACCCTGACAACGTTGTAACTTTGACTGACTCCAACAAATGGGGAGGCTCTGGAGTGCTTCAATTTTTTTACGCTCCCCAAAATTTGAAACTAATCAACGCCGCTGTATTGATGATCGTATTGAGTGATAACACAGCAACAAATCTTGTCATAGATTCATTTGCAAATGTCCAC
>JGI24721J26819_10005803_pt1 | contig 12235 bp, 8 predicted proteins | sample YelNatPaOPGAMG01_FD_26819 | JGI IMG/M metagenome (IMG submission 26819)
GCGGCTACGATTGCGCCCTGGTAGCCGCCGACGTGAGTCGGCGGGCAAGTCCGCCCTGGGCCCATGACCCACCGCGTTACCGCGCTGGCTACGATCCGGACCTGGTCCGCCGCCGGACCGCGGCGGCTACACTTATTCCGCCGCCTCACGCCGGCGGCGACCCGAGGGCGGGCAGGTTCAAAGATTGCTGGTGCGCTGCGGGGTGGTGTTCTTACATTGGTGGCCGATGCCAGACGCTTACGGGCAACTGTTGGACCTGACCATCCGCCATCTTGAACAGCTCCAGGCGCGGGGCGTGCGGTATGTGCCGGTTTGCAGCTCGACCCTGGCTGCGCTGCATCAGCCCCCCAAGCTCGGCCCAACCCAGATGCCGACCGGGGGTGACCCGCGGCAGTTCCGAGCTCAGCGCACCGCCACTGCGGTAACGGGCTTCCTGAATCAGGCCGGAGGCCAGGCTCAACTTGGCTCCGAGCCATCACTACCTGCAATAGCACCTGGCCGGCAGGCTCAGCCGCCAGCCGCACCGACCAAAGCCGAGGCCATGGCGGCCTTGCGAGCGCAGGTTTGCGCCTGTGTCAAATGCCCGCATTTGGCTGCAACGCGTCGGAACGTGGTCTTTGGCGTGGGCGATATCAACGCCCGGTTGATGTTTGTAGGCGAGGCGCCTGGAGTGGAAGAAGACCAACAGGGCGAACCGTTTGTTGGTCCGGCTGGCCAGTTGTTGACCAAGATCATCCAGGCCATGGGTTTGACGCGGGACAGAGTCTATATTGCCAATGTGCTGAAGTGCCGACCGGACACGCCCAATCAAGCTTATGGCAACCGGCCACCCACTGCCGAGGAGATGCGCACCTGCCTGCCGTATTTGCTGGAGCAGATTCAGCTCGTGAACCCGGAGGTGATTGTGGCGCTTGGCGCTACCGCTGTCCGAGGGTTATTGGGTGAGGTGAGCAGCATCAGCCGACTGCGGGGTCAATGGTGCCAGTTTCATGGTTGGCCGGTGATGCCCACTTTTCATCCGTCGTACCTGTTGCGAGCCGAAGCGGCCAGCATCCAACGCAAACGCCAGGTCTGGGAAGATATGCTCCAGGTGATGGAGCGGCTGGGCCTGCCGATCAGCGCCAAACAGCGGAATTATTTCCTGAGCGCGAGCACAGCCGCTGTGGCGTCTTAGCGGCCCAACCGGGTTGAGGCGAGAGGCGTTGGCAGCCATGTCGGCCCCTTGGCTCTGTGGGTTGGGTAAGAGCAGTTCGGTTACGCAGTGAGCCGGAGCGGTTGAAGGTTGCTCAGTCGAGGCAGTTGGGCTGCAGGTCCACATACAGCTCATGTGGGAGATCGTCAAAGAGTTCCTGCAATTTTTGGTGCAGGAAAAGAAATGGTGGCTGGTGCCGCTGGTGGTGCTGTTGCTGGTGCTCGGGGCATTTCTGGTGTTGAGCGCCTCATCGCCTTTGGCGCCGTTGCTTTACCCGTTGTTCTAGCCGGCAGCGCAGCCGCGTCGCACTGAGCCTGCATCGGGGTCTGAATGATGAACGACCGACGAAAAAACTGGCCAGTCCACTTGAACTGTCGCCGTGAGCACCGATGTTCTGGCGCTGGGCGGCGCTCGATGAAGCGGCTGGGTTGGTATGGATGGGTCTGGGGCAGCCTGGTAGGAGCTAGTTTGGCTGGCGCCTGGCAGGACGCTGTGCCGGACCCGCGGCTGCTAGCTGAGACCGAACCGGTGGGGCGCCGCGGGCCGAATCGGATTGTGGTGCCGGTGCATCAGGTGCTCACCCCAGCAGGTCGGCAGGTTGAGCTGGCTCGGATGCGGCCTCAGGCGGTTGCCTTCAGCCCGGATGGTCGGTTGCTGGTCACCTCGGGCAAGACCAGCGAATTAGTGGTGTTGGACCCGGACACCGGCCAAGTGCGGCAACGGGTGCCGTTACCCTCGGATGCGCTCCATGAACCGGCGGCTGAGATTGTGTCGTCTCATTGGCAGCAGCCGGATCGGGAAGGGCAGTTGAGCTTTACTGGCCTGGTGTTTTCGCCCGATGGTCGGCGGATTTACCTGGCCAATGTCAATGGCAGCATCAAGGTGTTCGCAGTGGACGCCCAAGGTAAGGTAAACGGGTTGTTTTCCATCCCGTTGCCTCCGGCCTATGCGCCGGGCCGCACCAACGAAATCCCGTCCGGGTTAGCCCTCTCGCCTGATGGCCGCCGCCTGTATGTAGTGTTGAACCTGAGCAATCAGTTGGGTGAATGGGATGCGCAGACTGGCCGGTTGCTGCGCCGGTTCCCTGTGGGCGTGGCCCCTTACGATGTGGTTTTGGTTGGCCCAAAAGCTTACGTCAGTAACTTGGGTGGGCGCCGGCCCGAGCCTGATTCTGTGACCGGCCCGGCTGGCCGGGGCACGCGGGTGCGGGTGGATCCAGTCCGGCATATTGCCTGCGAGGGCTCCGTCAGCATCATTGATTTGAATGGCTGGCGTGTGCTGGGCGAGGTGCTGACCGGGTTACATGCCTCGGCCTTGGCTGCCTCGCCCGACGGGCGGTTTGTGGTGGTGGCTAACGCGGGCAGCGATTACCTCAGCGTCATCCAGACACGCACCGATCAGGTGGTGGAAAAGATTTGGGTCAAGGAAAACCCGGCGGATTTGTTTGGGGCCAGCCCCAACGCGTTGGTTTTCGATTCGACCGGGCGCAGACTCTACGTGTGCAACGGCACGCAGAATGCCGTTGCGGTGGTGGACTTCAGACCGGGCCGGTCCCGACTGCGCGGTTTGATTCCGGTGGGGTGGTATCCCGGAGCCATTGCCTATGACGGGCGTCGAAATCTGCTGGCCGTGGCCAACATCAAAGGCACCGGCATTGGGGGCCGCACGCGGGCTGATGGCACGCCCGAATACAATTCGCTCCGCTACACCGGCACGCTGTCGTTGGTGCCTGCGCCTTCGGATCGCCAGTTGCCAGCCTACACCGCCACGGTCTATCGCAATTATCGCCGGGCGGCCTTGCGCGCCGCCGCGTTGCCGCCGCGGCCGAACCAGCCACCGCGGCCTGTGCCCGAACGGGTGGGTGAACCCAGCGTGTTCAAACACGTGGTCTATATCATCAAGGAAAACCGCACCTACGACCAAGTGCTGGGCGACCTGCCCCAAGGCAACGGCAACTCGAACCTGTGCATTTTCGGCGAGTTTGTGACGCCCAACCAGCACAAGATCGCTCGCGAGTTTGTGCTGTTGGACAACACCTATTGTTCGGGCATCCTCAGCGCCGACGGTCATCAATGGTGCACCACCGCGTTTGCTACCGATTACATGGAGAAATCCTTTGCCGGCTTCCCGCGCAGTTATCCCGATGGCATGGATGACGACGACGCCGATGCGCTGGCTTACTCGCCCGCAGGGTTCATCTGGGACAACGCCCTGGCTCACGGCAAAAGCTTTCGTGATTACGGCGAGTTTGCGATTAGTCGCGTGCGCTGGAAGGATCCCAACCGCAAGGGGCGGCCCAGGTTTTTGGATATTTACCGCGATTTCGTTCAACAGACCGGCCTGATCGAGATCAGTTCGTATCCGGCCATCGAATCCATTCGTCCCTATCTGGCCACCAACACGGTGGGGTGGGACATGTCGGTGCCGGATGTGTTCCGGGCCGCCCAGTTCATCAAGGAACTGCGCCAATTCGAGGCCCAGGGTGAATTCCCCAACCTGGTCATCATCTGTCTGCCCAACGACCATACCAGTGGCACCAGCCCGGGCTACCCTACCCCAGCCGCCGCAGTGGCCGACAACGACCTGGCGTTCGGGCAAATTGTTGAGGCCATCAGCCACAGCCGGTTCTGGAAGGAGACCTGTATTTTTGCCATCGAAGATGATCCCCAGAACGGCTGGGACCACGTCAGCGGCTATCGCACCACCGCCTACGTCATCAGCCCCTACACGCGCCGCGGTGCGGTGGTCAGCACCCAATACAACCAGACCAGTATCCTGCGCACCATCGAGCTGATCCTGGGGTTGCCCCCCATGAACCAGATAGACGCCGCCGCTACGCCCATGTTCGACTGCTTCAGTGACACACCCGATTTTACCCCCTACACGGCTGTGCCCAACAACGTGCCTCTGGACCAAATGAATCCTGAACCCAAGAAAGTCGCCGATCCATTGCTGCGACGTTATGCGGTGGCCTCGGCTCGCCTGCCCTTGGACCGGGTTGACCAATGTCCTGAAGACCTGCTGAACCGGATCCTGTGGCATGCGCAGCGCGGCTCGGCTACACCGTATCCGGTGTGGGCCACTACACTGGTCAGCGACGACGATTAGCCGGTCCGGCTCGGCGCGCGGTTCCCTATGACGCCAGAGCCAGACTTGGAGAAGACCAGTTTGTGCCGCAGGCCAAGCTCAACTGAAGGACTGCACTGGCTTGGACCACCCAGGCCGTGGGTAGGGTGGCTGAACTGGTCGTGACTCTTAGCACCCAGACGCTTATGCCATCAATGGTCGGTCCGATCCGTTCACTTCAATTTCGCCCGAATACCCGGTTGTTGATCGGGGTAGTGCACTTGCGCCCTTTGCCCGGGGCACCCCGCTGGGCTGGGGATATACAGGCGGTGATCGATGCGGCAATAGCCGACGCGCGCGCTTACGAACGTGGCGGTGCGGATGCCGTGCTGATCGAAAACTACGGCGACCTGCCGTTTACCCAGGGGCCGGTACCAGCCGAGACCGTGGCTGCCATGGCCGTGGTCGGCCGGGCAGTGCGCCAGGCTATCGGATTGCCGCTGGGCTTTAACGTGTTGCGCAACGATGCGCATGCGGCTTTGGCCCTGTGCGCTGCTTGTGGCGGTTCGTTCATTCGCGTCAACGTTCATACCGGCGCGATGGTTACCGACCAGGGGCTGATCCAAGGCCAGGCCTTTGCTACCATGCGGCTGCGACGCGTCCTCTGTCCCAACAGCCTTGTGTTAGCCGATGTGCAGGTCAAACATGCCTTGCCGCTGGCACCGTTGCCTATCGATATCTGCGCCCGCGACACGTTGGAACGCGGCCTGGCCGACGGCCTCATTATCTCCGGCATTGGCACCGGCCAAGCCACCGATTGGCGCGATTTGGAGCGGGTGCGGGCGGTATGTCCCCGAGCACCGCTGTTGGTTGGCAGCGGGGTCACTGCGGAAAACGTGGACCAGTATCTCCAGTGGGCCAATGGATTCATTGTGGGAAGCTGGCTCAAACGCGGCGGGCAAGTCGAGCAGCCAGTGGACCCGCGGCGCGTAGCGGCCCTGGCCAAACGCATCAAGGCTGGGGCTGCTCGGTGAAAGAGGCCGGGCTAACAGCCTCTTGCTATTTGACCTGAAATGGGGCTGGCTGCGTCCCCCCCGGCTCTTGCACAACGCCAATAGCGGCCGAGCCACCCAAACAAAAGCGGGTTTCGGCGGACACACAGAAACTCAGTCCTTTCACCGCCGAAAACCCGCCAAGGCTTCCCGCTAGGGAAGCCTGTTCCTCTAGCCGAGAGGAACACTGGGTACATGGCACAGATCGAGCCGGCTGGCAAGTCCCAGGTGGACCTTGATGCATCCGTATGGCTAAGACCACGGTCAGTGAGCCCGAGCGCAGCCGCTTGTTGAAGGGGGGGCGGCAAGGCCCCTAGCGATCGGCTGGCGGCTTGAGGGCGTGATGAAATGGGCTGCCGCCGGTCTATGCCGCTAAAGGCGGAACGACGGATGCGCAGCATGCAGCTCATCCTGCTGGCGCTGTTCCCAGCCCAAGTGCTGGCGCGGCAAGGGGTGGTGTTGACCCGCAGCGGCCATACTTACCAAGGCTATATCCGCATCCAGCCGCACGCTGTGGCGGTGGTCAACGCCGCCGCCGGCCTGCATATGCACCTGCCTCAAAGCAGCTTGGCCGCTGTGCTGTTCCAACCCGACCCAGTAGCTCCACCGCTGGCAGGCACCAGTGAGCTCGAATGGGGTGCTTTACCGGCGCCTTGGCGCAGCGATGTGGTAGGCGGCATGCACCAACCCGGGCAAGTCAAGGTCTTTGGCGGGTTTTTCACCGTCTGGGGCTTTGGCAGCCAAGCCACCGCTGACCAGGAGGCGTTCCACTTCGTGCATAAGCCCGCTGGTCCACGCAGCGATCTAGTGGCGCGGCTAGCGGTGATTCGATCCGCTGAGCCACCGGCCCTAGCCGGCCTCATGATGCGGGCTGGCTTAAGCAGCCGCGCTGCGTGCGTCTTTGCTGGGGTGACGGCGGGTCGGATGGCTGTTGTGGGTTGGCGCGAGGTCGAAGGGGCTGACCTGCATCAGGCCGGCGGTGTGCGGGTACCGAACCCGTGCTGGCTGCGGCTGCGGCGGCAGGACAACCTTTTTGTCGCCTTCACCTCCATCAATGGCCGGCAGTGGAAGCTTTTGCACACTGGCCGAGTGGACTTAGCCGATACCATCCAGGCCGGCTTAGCCGTGGTCGGGACTCGGCCCGAACGGCAGAGTGTCGTCGGGTTTGACCAGGTGCGGGAAGCGCCGCGGCTCTGGACCAGCCCGATGTTGCCCCGAGTGCAACTGATCAGCGGCTCGACCATCGTGGGTCTGATCGACCGGGTGGACGACCAAGCGGTCTATTTCCTGGGCAGTCCGCCCCGGGAGCCAGTGGCTACCCGGTTAGTCGCCCAGATCCAGTTCGATTGGCCCCGGCGCTTCAGCCCACGGCGCCCGGGCCAGACGGGCGTGCTGCTGCGCACCGGCCAATTTGTGGAAGGCACCTTTCGAGGGCTGGAGCAAGGCTCGGTGCGCATCAGCTCGGTGCTGCTGGGACCGCAACAGTTCGATGCGGAAGGCGAGGTGGCGGCAATTTTGCTGCGGGGCGCCACGGCCACACCGGCTCCCGTGGCTGTGCGCACCTTGGACGGGAGCACATGGTTGGGCCGGATCGAAGCGTTGGGCGACGGGGAGGTGCTGGTGCAGGAAGCGGCTCTGGGGATGTGTCGAGTGCCTGCTTACGAGCTGGCCGAGCTGCGCTGGCCCGATTGACTACTGCCCCAGCCCGGCGCCATGGCGCCTGGAAGCTTCGCCCAACCCTGCACGGATAGCCCAACTTGAGGCTCACCTTCAAATCCGCGCGGTGGACTGTGCGGTAATGGCCTCAGACAGCAAACCCAGCGCTTCGGCCTTGGCCAGCGCACCGATCAGGCGGCGGTTTTGGGGATCGCTGACCACGGGCACGTTCCGTTGTTCGCTGGCCAGCAACACCGGTAATGCGTCAGACAATCGCTGGTCCGGCGTCAGAAACGGCGGCGGGGGCCGCATCACATCCAACGCAATCACCCCAGTCAGTTCATACCCCGAGGTCAGATGCTCTTTCAGATCGTGCAACGCCACCACACCCACTAGCCGGCCTTGGGCATCAACTACGGGCAGGAAATTGTGCGACGAGGTGAGGAACCGGTGAGCTAGCTCGGCAAAAGGCGTGGTCTCTTGCACCGGCGCAACCGGTGGCTGCATCAAGTCGCCGACCGTCAGCTCGGTAGCTGCGCCGATGCGTGGGCTTTCGCGGTCCAACTGCAGCCCTTTGCGCCGGAGCGGCTCGCTATAGACACTTTCCCGATGCAAGCGGCGCGCGACCAGCGTCGCCACCGCACAGGCCAACATCAAGGCTGGCATCAGCGAATAATTCAGCGATAGCTCGAACAGCATCAGCATCGCCAACAGGGGCGAATGCGTTGTGGCGGCTAGCAACGCCCCCATGCCCACCAACGCAAAGGCGCCCGTGCCCAGGTTGGTCCCCAAACCGTGCAAATGGAGGCCAATCCCAAACACACTGCCCAACGCGGCCCCCAAGAACAGAGTCGGGGTAAAGACGCCGCCCACTGTGCCGGAACCTACGGTCAGAACGGTGGCTAGCAACTTGGCCACCAGCAACCCCACCACAAAATGCAGAGTCACACTCGGATCGGCCAAGATACGGTTGGTAGCGGCATAGCCGTTGCCCCACACCTCGGGATACTCGAGCGCTATGGCGCCCACCATCGCCCCAGCTAATCCCATCCGCACATACAATGGCAGGCGCAAGCGGCTGAACCCCTGCTCGCTGAGCCGCAAACTCTTCAGAAACAGTGCGCCCAGCCCACCGCAAAGCATGCCCAGCACCAGAAACCACGGCAGCTCGGACAAATGCCGGAAATCAAAGCCCGGCACGTCATACCATTGCTTGATGCCGAAGAAGCTGCGTGAGGTAACCGCAGCTACCACCGATGCCACCACCAGCGGCGCAAACAGGTTCATCGAAAAGTTCCCCAACACAATCTGCCCAGCAAACACCGCTCCCGCTAGCGGCGCGTTGTAAGCCGCCGCAATTCCGGCTGCGGCGCCGCAGCCCACCAACAACCGCAGCCGATACGGCGGCCAGCGCGCCAGTTGACCCGATTTGGAGGCCAGAGCTGAAGAGAGCTGGATGATCAGCCCTTCCCGGCCAATCGAAGCGCCCGTGCTAAGGCTGACCACCGAAGAGACGGCATTGACCACCGCGGTGCGCAGCGACAGCCGCCCGTCGCCAGCCACCACCGCCTCCAACAGGTTGCTCAAGCCCGGGTTGCCCAGCAGCCGCAACCCATAATACAGCACCAAACCCGCCGCCAACCCACCCAAGGCCGGGGTCAAAATCCGAATTGGCCAAATCAGGTGTGCTGCGTGGTAAGTCAGATCTCCTGAGCCACGGAATATCAACAGCACCAGCAACTCGTGGCAGTGGTGGTGCACCAGATTCACCAGCCCGCCCACCCCGCCAATAAACCCGGCAACCAACAAGTTGATGGTCGCCTCCGACAGCCGGAGCCGATCCCGCCACACCAGTGCCCGAGCCCAGTGTCGCCGCACCCAGCCCAAAGCCCACTGGCGCATCTGCTCCAGTCGTTGTGCCCTTGCCTGCATGGCGTTAGCATGCTGCGCCAGCCCAACCGCACTTGACGAGTCCGGAGTTGGACCCAGCTTGCCAATCCCTCAAAACCCCAGCCAAAAAATGCAGGCTCGCGCCCCAACATTCCCAGCTCAGCTCTTGGCCCTACGCGCCTCTGTCAGCCCCAACCTTGCTCCCTTGCCCAGCCGGCCAGGCATCTGGCAACAAGCCCAGCTTAGCGTCCCCGTGGCAAACCCGAACCGATGAGCGCGTCGAAGTTGGGGCTGGCCGTGGTCTTGAAGGTGCCGTCGGGCTGCCGCACGACAAACAGGGCGGCGGCTTCGGGAAAGTCGTGGATGAACTTGAGGCCCTCGGTTTCCCCCAGCACGAACAGCGTGGTCGCCAGGGCGTCGGCCAGGGCGCAGCTCTCCGCCACCACCGTCACGCTGCCCAGATTGTGCTGCACCGGCCGGCCGGTGCGCGGGTCCAGAATGTGGCTCCAGCGCCGGCCCTGGGCGTCCACGAAATACTTCTGGTAATCGCCGGAGGTGGACAGTGCCCGGCCGGACAGCGGCACCACCGCAGCCAGCGGGTCGCCCGGCCGCCACTCCAGCAACGGCGCCGAGATGCCCACGCGCCACGGCTCGCCCCGGGCGTTCAGGCCGCTGGTCACGGTCTCGCCGGAGATGGCGACGTAAAAGTTGGTCAGCCCCCGCGCCCGGAGCAGCGCGGCCATGGCGTCCGCGCCAAAACCCTTGGCGATGGCGCTGAGGTTGAGCTGCAGGCCGGGCAGGTCTTTGACCAGCTCGTCCTGGCCGGTGACGCGCAGGTGGGCGCAGCCGGTTTTCTTGAGCGCGTCCCCCAGTTCGGTCTCGGACGGCACGCGGCGCTCGTCGGTGGCCTCGCCGAAACCCCACAAATTGATCACCGGGCCGAGGGTGGGGTCAAAGGCCCCGGCGCTGCGCCGGTTCAGGTCCAGGGCCAGCCGCACCAGCCGGGCCAGGTCGGCTGAGACCTTGACCGGCTGACCGGCCGGGGCGCGGTTGAACCGGGACAGCTCGCTCTCCGGCTCGTAGTGCGACATTTGACGGTTGATTTCCTTCAGCCGCCGGTCCACAGCCGCCCGGAGCGCCTCGACTTCAGCCGGTGGCAGGTTCGTCCCGGCAATCTTGACGACGTAGAGGCTGCCCATCGTCTCTCCCTGCCAGGTGAGCAGTGGCTGCTCGGCTCCGGCGGCCCCGAATCCCGCGAGCAAGGAAGCGAGCACCACTGCCCGCGCAGAAATCCGAAATCCGAAAAAGACTGACGGGAACTGAACCCCTTCGGACTTCGCACTTCGGACTCCGGACTTCGGGCTTCCGTTCACCGCACGCTGATGATGTAGAAGGCCGGGTTCGGCGGGTTGGGATCGGTGTAGCTGGTTTGGCTGGCGGGCAAGTCCACCGCGCCCGGCAGGGGCGTGAACCCGGCGCCCAGGTCGCTGGTGCGGTGCACGGTGTAAAGCCTGCCCGGCACGGTGGTCCAGCGCAGGGTGACCGGGCCGGCGGGGTTGGCGGGGATAAACAGGACAAACCGGGAGGCCGGGTCGGCGGGGTCAGTGCCGGCCAGATACTCGGCCAGGTTGGACGCGCCGTCGCCGTCCAGGTCGTCGCCCGGCCGCACGTCCAGGATGCTGCGCAGGCCATCGGCCGGGTTGGCGTCCACAAGCTGCTGTTCCCAGGCGTCGGCCAGGCCGTCCCGGTCGGTGTCCGCCGAGGAATCGAGGATGGCCAGGCCGGCTTCGTCTTCGGCCACGAACGTTTGCTCGCCGCTGGCGGCCATGCGCAGGGCGCGGACCAGGCCGCTGAAAACCTTCCGGGTCACCGGCGTCAGCGGCGTGGAAGCGTCCACTTGGACCGCGACATTGGCCCCGTTGGCCAGGGTGGCCAGCACACCGGATACGGCCACGTCCACCACCGGCCCGCCGATGGCCGGTGGCCCCAGCGGCACGGGCGCGGCCGGGTTGGAGACATCGAGCACCAGCCAGCCCTGGGCGCGCCATCGGCCACGTGCGCCAGGGTGCCCGAAACCGCCACGCCGGTGGCCAGGCCGGGCGTGTCGAAGGCCCCGACCTGGGTCAGAGCCGCCGGCGCAATCTGCAGCACCACCACCCCGGCCTCGCCGCAGGCCAGATAGGCGTGCGAACCGGACACGGTCATTGAGAAGGCAAAGGCCGGCGGGTTGTAGCTGGCCCGCCGCACCGGATGGGCCGGGTCACTGGCGTCCACCAGCTCGACCCGGCGGCCGTCGCTCAGCAGCACGAGCGTTCCGGCAGCCGTCACGTTGCGGATGAAGCCGAGGTCCGGGCTGCTGTAGCTGCCGAGCAGGGTCGGCATTCCGGGGTCGGCCACGTTCACCACCTTCAAGCCGTATTGGCCGTCGCCCACATAGGCCGTCGCGCCGAACAGAGCCAGGGCGCGCGCGTTGGCCGCGCCGGTGAAGGCCCCGCGCAGCACGGGCGCAGTCGGGTTGGTGATGGCGAAGATGCGCAAGCCCGCTTCACCCGCGGCGACATAAGCCAGGCCGTTGCTCACCACCACCTCGCTGGCGCGCAAGGCGGCGGGCAGGTCGGCTTGCAGGACCGGGCTGGCCGGGGCGGCAATGTTGTAAATCTGGAAGCCGGCAAACCCGTTGGCCAAATACAGGGTCGAGCCGGCCACGGCTACGCCGCTGGCTTCCCCCGGCACGGGCAAAGCGGCCAAGAGGGCGGGCGCGGAGGGTGTGGCCGCGTTGATCACCAGCAGGCCGCCGTCGCCCGCGGCCACGTAGGCCGTGGTGCCGGACAGGGCCAGGCCCTGGCCGAGGCGGTTGGTCAGAAGGAGCGTGCCGCTCAGGGCGGGGTTCAACGGATTGCCCACGGCCACGACGTGAAAGTGGTTGTTCGCGTCCACCACGTAGGCGTAGTTCCCGGCCAGGGCGATGGCCCGGCCGGCGGTAACGGCGGTGTTGGTGCCCATCCGCGTGGGCGCGGCCGGGTTGACGGTGTTGTAGATGCGCAGCCCTTGATGCTCGTCCAGCAGGAAAAGGTAGGTGCTCTTGACCGCCAGGGCGCGGGCCGGTCCCTCGGTGTAAATGACCCCGGCCAATGTGGGCGCGAGCGGATTGGCGATGTTGACCAGACGCACCCCGGCGGCGCCGTCGGCCACGTAAAGCAGCGTGTTGTTGGTGTTCACCGCCACCCCGCAAGCGTGGCCGGAGGTGTCGTAACCCAGCCGGTGCAGCGGCACGGCCGGCACGCTCAGGTCCACAAACTGCACCCCGGCGGCGCCGCAGGCGGCGTAAGCCCAGGAGCCGCCGGCGGCGATCTGTTCGATGAGGCCCGGCAGGCGCACC